>Ga0187892_10010646_pt1 | contig 11568 bp, 6 predicted proteins | sample MA1701073metaG_FD_139345 | JGI IMG/M metagenome (GOLD analysis project Ga0187892, IMG submission 139345) | Bio-ooze microbial communities from a basaltic lava cave in the Kipuka Kanohina Cave System on the Island of Hawaii, USA - MA170107-3 metaG ... | reverse complement strand
GTGGATATCATTGTTGCTCAGCGGTATCGGGTCAGTCACTTCGTTCGCCGAGACGGGACAAACAAATATCTACAACGCCACGACCAACAACGTCGGCGGCAACCTGACGATCGGCAACGGCGGCGGCTTTAACCTCACGGTGGCCACCAACGCGGGGGGCGATCTTCAATGCCGCCGGCTTGCTCGGCAACGGCGCGGTGGGCAACACCAACACCGTGATCGTGACCGGGGCGGGCTCGGTCTGGACCAACACGACTCTCACGGTCGGCAATAACGCATCGTTCAACCAACTGACCATTGCGAACAGCGGTCTCGTCGTCAACACCGCCGGGACCATCGGCAACAGCGCCAACGGCTTCAGCAACAGCGTGTTGGTGACCGGCGGCTCCGTGTGGAGCAACGTGGGCGCGATTGTGCTGGGCAATTCGTCCTCGGGCGCCTCCGGCAATTCCTTGACGATCTCGGCCGGCGGGAAAGTGTACAGCACGCCGAGCGGCGCCGGCATCAGCCAGGTCGGCAGTTCGGGGGGTGACAGCACTGTGCTGATTACCGGCCCGGGCTCACTCTGGACGAACAAAGACATCATCTATGTCGGCAACGCCAGCGCCAACAATCGGCTCGTGGTCAGCAACAGCGCGCAACTCATCAGCGGCAACACCAGTGGCGTGGGGAGCCGCATCGGCAATCAGAGCGGGGCCGACAACAACAGCGTGACGACCACCGGCAACGGATCCTCCTGGAACGCTTCGAGTCAATTGACCGTCGGCCATGACGGGAAGGGAAACCAGTTGACCATCGCCAACAGCGGCGCGGTCAGCAGCACGACGTTCGCCATCGGCGGCTCCAGTGGCAACAGCAACATCGCGATGGTGACCGGTAGCGGCTCCCTCTGGACCAATACCAGCACCACCGCCGTCACGGTGGGCAGCACCGGTTCCGACAACCAACTCCGCATTCTCGATGGCGGCAAAGTGGTCAACAGCGGCGCGACTTCCGTTCTTGGCGGGACGGGCACGAACAACCTGGCGCTCGTCAGCGGCAATGGTTCTTCGTGGGAACTGGTGGGCGGCGCCAATCTGAACATTGGCAACGGCGCGGGCAGCTACGGGAATCAACTGGTGATCTCCAATCAGGGTCGCGTGACGATGCAGACGCTGATCATTGCCAACAACGCCACAAGCAGCGGAAACTCGGTGCTGGTCACTGGCAACGGTTCGCTTTTGAGCAACACGGTGAATATCACCGTGGGGGCCAACGGATATGGCAACCAGCTTACGATCCGGGACGGCGCTCGCGCCGTGAACAACGTCGTCACGGTGGGAAGCGCCGCCTCGGCGAGCAACAACACCTTGCTGGTCACGGGCGCTGGTTCCGTCCTCGAAAATACCGCTGCGAGCACACCCTTCACCATCGGAGCTTCCGGTTCCAGTAACCGAATGATCATCGCCGAGGGCGGCCTCGTCAGCAGCAGCCTCGGTCTCGTGGGCCAGCAAGACGCGAGTGGCAACAACCATGTCCTGGTGACGGACAACGGTTCGGTCTGGACGAACGCCAGCACGTTGACCGTCGGCGGCAACCCTTCCGTGGGGGTTGGCGGTTTCGGCAACCAACTTGTCATTTCCAACGGCGGCAAGGTGTACAGTTCCCAGGGACGTGTGGGCTTCGGCAGCAGCACGGCAACCAACAACTCCGTCGTCCTCACCGGCTCCGGTTCGCTCTGGCAGAATTCGCAAAGCGTGGTGGTTGGGAGCAATGCTTTCGGGCGCGGCCGGGGGAGCATTCTCGTCGAAGACGGCGCGACGCTGGAAGTGTCCCACCTCAGCGGCAACAGCCTGGTCGGCGGGCTCAACGGCAGCGGCACGATCAGCAACCGCAACGCGATCTATCAATTCACGACGGGCAACCCGGGTATCGTGCCCAACACGGCCGGAGCACTCTCCATCTCCAACGGCGTGATCGCGTTCCGCGACGTCGACAACGCCGACATCCGCGGCAGCAAAGGCGTCGGCAATGGCAGCACACTTGCGGACATGAGTTGGGCGGGCAACAACACGTTTCGTCTCAACGCTTCCTCCAACACCACCATCGGCGGAGTCGGCTCCCAGACCTACACCTTCAACACCGGCCTCGGCCCCACCAACTACACGCGCTTGGAGATGATCAACGGTCAGACGCTTTATCGCAACGGCAACATCGCCATCGGCAGCGGCGGCTCGATGCTCGCGTCCAACACCGTGGGCCAGGTCACCGGCATCGTCACGAACTTGGGCACGATCACGGTCGTCAACAGCACGATGACATGGTCGAGCAACGTCGTCGTCGTCGGCAAGTACACAAGCGATCCGTCCACGAACATCTTCCTCACCGATGCGACGGTCGAGTCCAGCGGCGTCATGCAGGGCGGCAGCGGCGATCGGTTTGAATTCAAGCAGGGCTTTTTCATCCAGTCCACCAATCACCTGAACTTCAAACTCGATGACAGCTCGGTGGCGTTCACGGGCGGAGTGCTTCACACCAACACCATCACGGGCGCCGACCTGGGCGGCTCGAACACCGCCCACGATGCCGCGTTCGGGTACGGCACCAACTTCGCCTACGGTGAACTGCGCCTGGGATCGACCAACGACATCATCTGCTTCCTCACCGGCAACAGCGCGCCGAGCAACGCGTTGTACGTCGGCTGGCTTGATCTGCTCGGCTCTACCAACTACGTCGCCAACCTGATCGCGCCCACGACGATCAATGTGTATTATGCGGCCGACGACACCCGCAACGCCTACCTCGGTGGTCTGACCTACCAACTGGAGAACCACCTGGGCGGCACGGGCGGTCTCTTGCTACCCGTCATTCCAGAACCATCGATCCTGATGTTGCTGGCGCTGGCCGTGTGTGCGATGATGAGGCGGCGGAGAGGAGAGCGTTGATGGTTAACCGTTGCTCGTTATTCGGGATTGGCCCCGGCGTGGACTCCTTCACGAATCACGAATCGCGAGTAACGAATGCCGAGCGGACACGCGCCGCGTTTACGCTCATTGAACTCCTCGTCGTCGTGGCCATCATCTCCATTCTCGCCGCTCTGTTGTTGCCCGCGCTCCAGAACGCCAAAGCCCAGGCCAAGAAGGCATTGTGCGCAAGCAACCTGCGGCAGCTCCACGTCGGGATGATGGTGTACGCGGACGACCACGACGGTTGGGGCCTGCCCGGATTAAACAGTTTTCGTCCCTTGATCTACCGGTCCAACGTCGGCGGCAACTTCCACAGTTGGTTTCCCACCGTGGACAGCTACTTTCCCCAGAAGGAGATTTTTCTTTGTCCTGCCGTCAGCCAGATCGCTGTTGACTATTACAACTCGTCCGGCGGACTCCTGACGGCATCGCTGCAGCGTGGAGCCTACATGATCTACTTCGGGGCAAGCCTCGCGTCAGCAACGAGCAATCCGAGCAACCAACGAATGCACGGCTGGCTCGCGGACTACAACTCGACGCCCACGACGAACATCAAGGTTCCCTGCCCCAACCTCAAGTTCCTGGGAGGCTACTGTTCGACGGAACAGGGACAGCCGCGTTATGTCCTGCCCGCAGCGGAACAACCCGCGGCACTCGATTGTCAGGAGCAGGACGACATTTGGAATCCCATTTCGTCCATTGACGTGCCCAGCAATCACTGGGGCCAGAACGGAAAGAACATCGTGTTCATGGACGGGCACGTCGAATGGCGAACCAAGGACAAATTTCGCTATCACATCGGCGGCTCCGAATCGCAAACGCAATACACCGGTAACGGCGGCGCCGTTTGGTGGTGAGAATGGCGGGAACGAAAAGGGGAACATCCATAATTTTCGCTTCGCCCCATGCGCCTCTCGCACGCACCAATCCTGAAATAGTTCGCCAGGTGCAGCGCGTCCGGAGGGCAGCGAAAATTATGAATGTCCCCTTTTTCGTATTCCTGATCGCGTCCTTGCTTCTCACATGCCACGCCTCCGCCGACACCTGGCGCATCGAAGCGGAATTGGCGCAAGAAGGTAGCATTCAAAAAGTGGTGCCCGAGATCAGCAAAGAAGTCATTCGCTGGAAGGCAATGAAAGCCGACGACGCGAGCGGCGGGCAGTACATGGGCGGAAACTTGACGTGGGAGACGCATCCGATTCCGTGTCGCATTCCGCACGCGGGCACGTACAAGGTCTGGGTGCGCCACTACAAAACGACCGGCAAACCGACCAGTTTCTACCTCCTCTTTCGCGACGACATCCGCGAGGGCGCGGGATTGCACAACATCGATTTCTTCATGCGCCCGCGCAACGTGACCGCGCTTCCGCAGGAATTGCCCGAGGGGCCGAAAGACGCGAAGCCGGAGTGGGCCTGGACGGGTTGCGAAATGACCTTCGAGCGTCCGATGGAAGCCACGATTTCCTTCGGCCCTGCGGGTGGCGTCGCGACCAGCACGGCGGGCATCGATTGCGTCATCGTTTCCGACGAACCCAAGTTCGATCCGCAGAAAGCCGACTGGGCGAAACTTCCGACCGAGCCCGGGCCGTTGCAAACGGTCAAGCCGCCGAGCGGGATGAAACCGGCGCCGTTGTTCCCGTTGCACTCGTCCTTCTTCGCCGGCGCGCCCGACCGTGACGATCAGATCAAGCTGTGCATGGTGTACGCCTACGTGCTGTACCGCGACTACCCCTGGATGCTGCAGCTCGGTTTCAATCGCGACCGCGGTTGGAACGCCGGGTCGACCGAGTACGGCATCCAAACGCAGGTCAATCCACATTACGGTTATGAAGTCCAGGACCTGTACAAGAAACTGCCCTCCCCCGAGGGGCGGCGTGTGACCGCCGACGGAACGGTCCGCGACAACCGCTTCAGCAAATTTTATCAACCCTACCGCGAGGCCGTCCTCGCCGAGCTCCGCGAAAGGTCGAAAGTATTCTTCGAAATCGACGAGGTCGAGCGGTATGCCGTGACGGGTGAGAGCGGCGGCGTCTTCGATTACAGCCCCTATTCCCGGGACGCGTTTCACAAATGGCTTGAAAAACGATTTAAGACGATCGCGAAGCTCAACGAAGCGTGGCGCACCGAATACCGGAGCTTTGCCGACGTGGTGCTGCCGAAGACGCCGGGGCCCGATGAAAACAAGGCCGCCTGGTTTGCCTTCCGCGAATTCAGTGGCCTCATTGAAGCTGAATTCGTTGCCGATACAATTCGTGTGTTGAACAAGATTGACCCCAAACATCGTCCATCGACCAGCCAGGGTTCGTGCCTCCACATCAACTCGCCCTGGTTCACTTCGTCCGGCTGCATCGACTTCGAGGACATGATCAACGTTGGGTTTGCCGAGAGCCCGATGTGCTACGACGCGTACAGCACCGAGGACAGCTTTGTCGGCTGCGATCTGGAGTACCTCCTCAGCCTGATCGGGGATCGCGAAATGTTGAATGGCGAATCCAACGTCCATGGCCAGGACCCGCGCATTCACGCCCGCACCTATTGGGCCCAGATCGGCAAGGGCATCAAGGGCATTGACACCTGGGAGTTGGAGGACCATCCGATCAACTGGGTGTACTCGATGTGGGGCATGCTCAAAGCCGACTTGACCCCGCGCGACAAATTGGGCGCAATTTCCGACGCCAATCATGAAATCCATCGACTCGAGCGAATGCTCAAGCCGGCGAAACGGCACCGGTTCGTCAAGCCGGTCGCTCTCTACTACAGCCGCATGGACCTGTCCCTGCCCCAACCGTTGTTCGACATCTACGGCGCGTCCATGAACAGTCCGTACCGGGTTTACGAGACGCTACGCGGCCTCGGTTATGCCGTGCGCTGGATCACTCCGCGCCAGATCCAGGCAGGCGCCCTCAAAGAAGTGGGCGCCGTGGCGCTGGTCGGAGTCAAGTACATCCCCCGCGACGCTGCCGGGAAATTGGCGCAATGGGTCAAAGACGGCGGTTGCATCATCGGCGACGCCTGGCCGGGCGCGTTCGATGAATTCGACCGGCCGCAGGAAACCTTCAACGAGGTCTTCGGAGTGATCCCCGAGGAGGCGAAACCGGTCGAGAAGCTCACCGAGGAGGAGAAGCGAACCCTGCTTGGCGAGCAGGCAACCCCGGTGTATGGAATTTCGCGCAGCGTGTTGAAGACGCTGACAGCGGATGAATTCTTCCGCAACGTCGACGAGATGTTCGACCAGCGCGATTCGCAGCATCCCGTCGCAACGGCGGCCGGCAACTGGCACCTCTCGGGTTACGATGGCAAGAATGTGACGGTCGTATCCTCATCCGCGGAGATCATCGGACAGATGATGGGACATCCGGGCCTGGTCATCAATCAGTTTGGCAAAGGTCATGCCCTGTACAGCTCGATGATGCTGGGCACACTCTACGAAGGCGGGCCGGTGCGATTCGAGTGGGACAGTTCACGCGAAGGGCCCGGGCTTCGGAATATTCTCGGCGCCTTTTTGAGCTTCTGTGGACTTCCCCCGTTCGCCGAACCGGAGCTACCATGGGGCATGGCGCGCAAGCTGCGCGTCGAGGATCCGCTGATCGACTCGAAGAAGAACGCGCTCATCGGGATGATCAGCATCAACGACGGCCCGTTGCAGCCGTTCCCGCTGTCGCTGAACTGGCCGAGTTTTGCGCCCAAGCCGAAAATCGTCCTTGCCTGCCTCGGCGGTTCGCGGCGGATGGAGAAGGTGCCATTCGAGATCAAGGAGGGAAAACTGAAGCTCACGATGCCCGGCTTCGATACGCACGCGATGTTGCTTGCGCTCACAGACAGCGACCCGCTCATCTCGTTGGAGGTCGCGGGCGTGCCGCGTGGAAAGGCTGACTTGTTGGAGGTGAAACCCGACGCGCGGTTGAAAATCAACGCCACGGTCTGGAATCCATCGCCGCGCAAGTTGCCGGCGGGCAAAGTGGGGCTGTACGCGGCGCCCGGTTGGTTCTGCAAGGAGGGCGAGCTCAACATCGATGCCATCGCGCCGTTCGCGAGCCGTGAGGTCGGGTTCGAAGTCGTCGCGCCGTCACTCTGCGCCAAGCGCACGCTCCGTCCCATTGTGATCAAGTACACCGCCGACAAAATCACCTCGCCGCCCTCCACCGAACTCGTCTGGTGGACGAACTGAGCGGTGAGGCCGAAACCAACCCTCTCTGCTGCGAGGCGAATGTGATCTTCCCTCGGTGGAGTTTCAAACCGCGGGCGCTTGGCGTTCTGCTCCTCTGCGCGCTGATCCCGTCGGCCATCTACGCCGATGAAGAAACAATCATCCGCTTCACGCCCGGCGATTGGAACACCAATGAATGGACCGCGATTCGATTGCCGAATCAGGAGCATCCCATCTCATTTGCGCAAAAGCCCGATTCCATCGGCACCACAACCAACACATTCACCAAGACCGACTACAGCAAGGAACGCGACAACGCATTGCTTTTGTGCGACACCGGCACGACCGAGGGCGAAATCGAGGTCACCTTCCGATTCGGGCCGGGATTCCAAGGCCATTCGACCCCGGGGATCTGCCTCTCGCCCAAGGTCGAAGATGGAGTTCTGCGGAGTGGGATCGCGGTGTTCGTTTCTACTTCGGCCGTCGCCGTCTGGTACGAACGCGCGGAAGGAAACCGGATGCGTTACGCGCATCTTGGACAACTGGCGCGCTGGACCGATCCGTCCAGGAAGCACACGCTCATCTGCCGATTCAGCAAAGTGGAGAAGGCCATCGCAATTCGCCTGGACGATTCCGACGTGCTCGTCTTTCGGTTTGTCGGCGACCCAAGACTGAGCTACATCAATCACGAGATCGATTCGACCGTTGCCCTCTGGGGTTGTCATGGCGCGTGTGACTTTTATGAAATTCGGGTCCGCGCGGGCCAGTTGCCGTTTCACGTGCGCGAGCCCGCGCCACCGAAATGATGTCCCGATTCGTCAATCCTGAATGAGAACCGGTTACCAGCATATCGTCCTCGACTACCTCGTGAGTCGCCTGACGACCGTGAAACGAGAACGCGAAACGCGGCTGAAGGCGATCCGCTCGCGCAAGGACGCCGAGAAATATCAGGAGCAGATCCAACGCGTCATTCGCAGCGCTTTCCAACCGATGCCCTTGAAAACCCCCTTGAAGGCGACGGTCACGGGCACTGTGGTTCGCCCCAAGTATCGAATCGAGAAAATCGTCTTCGAAAGTCGGCCCCGGTTTCTGGTCACTGCGAATCTGTACATTCCCATCCATCTCTCCGGCCCTGCGCCCGGCATCCTCGGCAGTTGCGGCCACAGCATGAACGGAAAGGCGCTGCCTGCGTATCAGGGGTTTTGTCAGCGATTGGTGCAGTCGGGTTTCGTCGTGTTGTTGTTCGACCCGATCAGCCAGGGCGAACGGGACCAGTTTTATCATCTGCCTCCGAGACACCGCCTTCGGCGAAGCTGCGTCGCCGCGCACAACATGCTGGGCAAACAATTGGAACTCATCGGCGAATGGTTCGGCGCGTGGCGGGCCTGGGACGCCATCCGCGCGCTCGATTACCTGCTGACCCGCCGCGAAGTGGATCCGGAGCGTATCGGCATGACCGGCAACTCCGGCGGCGGCACGATGACCACCTGGCTCTGGCCGATTGAGCGGCGCATCCGTGTGGCCGCGCCGAGTTGTTTCCTGTCGCCGTTCCTGCACAACCTCGAAAACGAAATGCCGCAGGACGCGGAGCAGTATCCCCCCGGCATCCTCGGGCAGGGCGTCGATCTGGCCGATTTCTTTCTGGCGCGCGCGCCCGATCCCGTGTTGCTGCTCGGGCAGAAATACGACTACTTCGACCGGCGCGGCTTCGCCGAAATCTGCGCGGAAACCCGGCGATTCTACCGATTCTTCGGCGCGGAGCGGAATGTTCATTCGTTTCTCGGCGCCCACACTCACGGTTACTTCCCGGACGCGCAGGAGAGGATGGTCGAGTTCTTCTGCCGGCAGTTGAGTGTGCACCGTCCGCGATGGAAGCCGGTGGTGAAGCCGGAAAAGGACGCCACGCTGTTCGCAACCCCGACAGGCCAGGTCGTTCCCGCCGGGTCCAGGTCCGCCCATCGGATCATGGACGAAAAAGCGAAGCAGTTGGCCGTGCAGCGAAGGAGGTTGCGCGGCAATGAATTGAGGACGCGATTGCAGAACCTTCTCCATCTGCCGGATCGCATCTCGCGACCGCGTTATCGCGTTCTCCGGCCGCATCCACTGTATTATCCCGTGGTCGCTCGGTACGCAGTGGAGACCGGGGACCCCGTGCGCGCCATCGTGGCAAAGGTCCTCAAGGAGAAGAGCCGCGCGCACTCGCTGGATGTGGAAAAGGAAGTCCGCTTGTTCCTGCCGCATTTCTCCGCCGAGCAGGAAATCGCCCGGGAACCCTTGGCGAAATCGCTGATCAGAAAGAGTCCTCTTTATCTGGTGGATGTCCGCGGTTGGGGCGAGTCCGCGCCTGATGAAGACCTCGGGTTCTTTCAATCCTACGGCAAAGATTACATGTTCCACGGGTTTCACCTTCTGTTGGGCGAGAGCTACCTGGGGCGACGCGTGCATGACGCATTGACGGTGATCGATCTTCTGATCGCCGAAGGGGCGGGCGCCGTTCAACTGTATGGTCGAGGCCAGGGCGCGCTCATCGCCTTGTTCGTGGCGTTGCTCCATCCGAAAATCAACCGCGTGATGCTGAAGAACCTCCCAACCTCGTTCGAGAAGTGGGCGCGGACCCCTGTCGTCTCCTGGCCGTCCGCGAACGTGGTCCGCGGTATCCTGAAGGAGATGGACATCTCCGATTGCCTCAAGGCGCTGGGCGACCGGGTGAATCTCTTGGAGCCTTGGGGGACCGAAATGAAGCCGGCACATTTCTCTCGAAAACGGAGTCGCGCATGAAAACGGGCGCAAGAATGATTTTCTGCCTCACGATCCTCGCGGCGTGCGGGTTTGTCTCCGCGGCGCACGCAGATGCGTCAACGAACAAGCCGCCGTTCCGTTACGTTTGGGGCAAGGCGTTCCACATCCTGCCGGGAACCCACAATCACGAGTCGGGCTACAAATCGCTCTGCGTCGGCCTCAACCAGAAGGCGTACATCGGCACGGCCAAGTACGGTGAAAACTCGTACCTGGTCGAGTTCGATCCTGAGACGGAGAAACAGCGCGTCGTCATCGACGTGCACAAGGTCGTCGGCCAGACGACGACCGGGTACACCGCGCAGGCGAAGATTCACACCCGCAACTTCGTCGGGCCGTCGGGCAAAATTTACGTTGGCAGCAAGCAAGGCTATCCATCGAAGGCCGAACGCGAAGCGGTGGACATCCCACCTTACCCCGGCGGTTACGTTCTCGCCTACGATCCGAAAACCGACAAGGCGCAAAATCTCGGCATGCCGTATCCCGGTTTCGGCGTCATCGACACCGTCGCTGACGAGGCGCGCGGGTTGATCTATCTCACAACTTGCGAAGACCCATATCACTGGATGGCGTACGACATGAAAGCAAATCGCTACCGCTGGCTCGGCCCCGAACTGGTGGTCAATTGCCAGACACTCGTGGACGCGCGCGGACGGGCCAACGCGTTGACCTGGGATTTCAAGCTGGTCCGCTACGACCCGGCGACGAACAAGCTCACGACGCAGCCGATCCTGCTCGACGGCGAGAAGTTCACGCGCACCAAAGCGGATGCGCACACCATCCCGTTGTGGCAGATCGCAGCCGACGGAAAGACCGCCTACATGACGATCATGAATCAGGCCAAGTTGTATCGCATCGACCTTGGCGGCGAAGACACCGGTCCCGTCAAGATGACCACGATAGGAACATTGGTGGAAGGCCCGAAGCCGGACAGCCGTTGCACGCTGACGATTGCCGCCGATGGACGCGTGTTCGCGATTGTGACGGTCGATAACGACACCGGCTTTGGCGCGCGCCGTCTCGCTCACCTGGCCGCGTACGACCCCGCGAGCGACCAATGCAAAGACCTCGGCGTGCTGGCGGTGAAGAATCCTGATTTCTACGCATTCGAGGTCGGACCCGACGAAAAGCTGCCGTCGCACATGCGCGGCTTCCACAAGCTGCCCGACGGAGCCCTCGTTCCGTCCAACAGTTTCGGCCTGGCCGCCGCTGCCGACGGCACGCTCTACGTCACGGTCCTCTACCCGTTCACGCTGCTGCGGATTGATCCGACGGAGCTGCAGTAAGTGCGTTACATGGCCGAAACAGCGTAAAGTCGTGGTTCTGTCAGGCGACCTCGGCGCAGGGAAATTCTGAATCGAACCGATCGGCCTGCCATTTCAGCAATCGTCGTTCTAGGCCAACGAACTGGAATATCCAGTCCGGTCGAGGCAGTTGCCCTGGCTGCGCCTTCAGCCGAGAACTTCGCAATCAAGTTGAATCCTTCATCTGCCAACTCGACCGTCATTCCGTCCGCCCCATCCGCGCTGATTTTGCAAAGCATCATCGGTCGGCCCGACGACACGGCCGACGAACATCTCGCCACGCCGGAAGATGCCATGCGGCTCGGCACGGACGCGTTCGCCACCTGCACCTTCGTGTGTCGGTTTGGAAAACGCACCCGAATTTACGACGGTAGTT
>Ga0187892_10010645_pt1 | contig 11568 bp, 15 predicted proteins | sample MA1701073metaG_FD_139345 | JGI IMG/M metagenome (GOLD analysis project Ga0187892, IMG submission 139345) | Bio-ooze microbial communities from a basaltic lava cave in the Kipuka Kanohina Cave System on the Island of Hawaii, USA - MA170107-3 metaG ... | reverse complement strand
GCTGCGAGCGTCGAGACGGAATGGGTGGTACTCAGCCGTCGGGGGCTGCGTCGTTTGCGGGAGTTCGTCACCGTGTAGTCGGTTCGTCGGCTCTTGGCAGCAATACCTCGGGCGGTCGCCGCGCATCACGCGCCGGCGCTGATTCATCGTGCGCATCCCGTCCAGGGATCCCAAGTGGACCGACGACCGTTCCGTGGCGTCATCTGACCGATTGTTGTCGCACCGCGGCGTCCTGTGACGCGATGGGTGTAGTGAGCTGGACGCATGGAGGGAACGATGACCGCCGCGGCGTGCGACCCGCCGGACCGATCAGGAAGCACCGTGGAATACCAGACAGGGCGATGGGCCCGGCGGCTGGGTGTCGTATGGCTGCGGATCAGCATCGGCCGGCGTCAAGGGCATGTTCTCGGACTTCCGACTCGGACGCGTTCAGGAACCGATGCGGCGGCATTGTGACCGATTCCTGCTACCAGCTTTGGCCCGCATCCGGAGGGACGCTATGACAGGCGCAGCGTTCAGCGCAGTCGGCTCGGTCATGCAGACGTCCGAATCCATGAAGACAGTTTCTGGCGAAGAAGACCCGCGGGCGTTTTCTCGGCAGCACGGATCGACGCGCCTGCTGTCGCACACTACCGACACCGACACCATCGATCGCGTGCGTGAGGGCCTGCGAAGCCACGATCCGGTGATCCGTGCCGAGAGCGTCGATGCGCTTGCGCTCCTGAACGACGCCCTCGGCCTGGTGTCGGCGCTCGGCTCGTTTGATCCATACCTACGCGAGCGGGCCGCCAAGGCGTTGGCGCTGCTGGGCGGTCCTCAGATCACCTGGCGTCTCGTGCGGCACGGTTGGGACGCCGTGCCGCGCGTGCGCTGTGCGGTTGCTCACTCACTCGGCCAACGCGGCGGATGGGTGGCTCGCTGGATGCTGTCCCACCTCACTACCGATGCTGATGCCCTCGTGCGCTACGCCGCACTCTGCGCATTGGCGCAGGTTGATACGCGCAGGGCGCGGCTCCGTTTGCGTGCCGCTCAGACGCAGGACGAGCATCCCTGGATCCGCGACGCGGCGGCGGCGCTGCTGCGCCGCTGCGAGACGACGAGCGTGCGGAGGTAGGCGGCATGCGCTTGTGGACACGGAACCAGGAGTGGCGCTGCACGGACGTTCATGGAGCCGTGCCACTCGGCTTGGACGACGCCGGGACGTTGACCGTCGCCGAAGCCGTCACCGACCTGATCGCCGAGGTCGTCCCCTTCACGGTGAACGGCGGGCGCGGCGCAGCGCTGGTGACACGCCGGCACGCAGCGATTCGGCTCAATGGATGTGCACCGCTGAGTGTCACGGTGCTGGACGACCGCGATGAGATTCTGATTGCAGGACACCTGGCGTACTTTGCTGCCTGCAGTCCGACCGAAGCACGCTCCTTCCCCGCTGCGGCGTCCGCTACGGATTGCGCGCGATGCAAACGTCGACTGGATCCGGACGACATCGTGCGCCCATGCCCGGCATGTGCCGCGCTCCAGCACGCCGGACGGCTTGCGAAAGCCCCCCGAGAGGTACTGGATTGCGCGCAGTACGATCCGGCCTGCGGGGGATGCGGACGGCGGTACGACGCCATGCTGTGGGCGCCGGGAGACGATGATGAATGAGGGCGCCGAAGCCCGCCTGATTGCCAGCCCGGGGCTCGGGCGTGAGCGGCTGGCGCGGTTGCAACGCGGCACGGTCGCGGTCATAGGCGCCGGCGTGCTCGGGGGTCAGGTGAGCTACCATCTGGGCCTGCTCGGCGTTGGTCAAGTGCTCGTCGACCATGGGCGCGTTGAACCCCACAATTTCTCCAATCAAGGCTTCGCCCTGGCAGACCTTGGAGAATGGAAGACTGTGGCACGTGCCCGTCGGATCGCAGCGCTCAACCCGGACGCCGCCGTCCAACTCCTGACTTCGCGGGTCGAAGACCTCGGCTTGGCCGCGCTTGCTGGTGTCGATCTCCTCGTCACCGGCGTCGATGGCCGCGCCGCCCGTGTGCGGGCGAGCACCATTGCCTGGCGCTTGCAGATACCGTGGGTGGATGCAGCAGTCGATGGCAGCGGCCGCATGCTGCGCGGCACCGTGACACTCTACGATCCCTGCGACCACCGATCGCCGTGCTACATGTGCCGACTAGACGCCAACGCCCTACACGCCATCAGTCGTGAAGGACGCGGACCGGGCTGCCCCAACCCGCTACGGCCCGATGTCGTCGCCACACCACCGACGCTGCAGGCATCTGCGTTCGCCTCCGTGATCGCCGGCTATCAGACACTCTGGGCGACCCGCGCGCTGTTGGGTGAGCACCACCCACTTGTCGCTCGTCAGTTGGTGGTGAGCAGCGATGGGCTGCCGGAGACACGCCTCCTGACGATGACCCGCGCCGCACATTGCCGCTTTGATCACCGGCCGTTCGGCCGCTTGCACCGGCTGCAGGGGGACCGTCTTGCGGACCTGCTCGCCGCGGCCAACGCGGCCTTCGATGCACCGGCAGATGAGTTCGTCCTGCACGACCGTGCCTTCGTCGCTGGCCTGCGCTGCCTCGCGTGCGGCGCCGTGCGCGATGCCGTCCGCATTGTCGGGGCCTACAGCGAAGACGACATTCGATGCAGCTGCCGAACACACGCGGAGATGACGGCCATCGCCATCCGAGAGTCGCTGCCGGCGGCCGAGGCACCTCGCCTGGTGTCGCGGACGTGGTCGCAGCTCGGCATGCCCGTCGGTGAAGTGATCACCGCACGCCGAGGCACAGACGAAATACACTTCGTGGTGAATCCCGCCTCCGGAGGATGGACCGATGCATGATCCCGTGTACGACGCTTTTCTCGGAACCCTGGCCGAAGATATATCCGAGGTAAACGCCGCGAGCGACATCCTGCACCTCGCTCCCTATGGCGATGCCGAGCCGAAGCCGCACGTCTATGCGGGTTGGCTGCGTGACGTCGAGCATCTCGTGCCCAACGGCGACGGCACCGCGAGCGTATCGGCGGATCCGGTGGCAATCTCGCTGCGATTCCCACCCGGGTACTGCCGCTCGACGGATCCGAACCTGCAATTTCGTGTGGCCGAGATTCATTCGCCGCTGCTGCACCCCAACGTGCGAGGGCTCACCGTCTGCCTGGGGCCGCACTTCCGTCCAGGCACCCGCGTCCGGCCGTTGGTGCAACAGCTCTACGGCATCGTGTGCGGACGGATCCGTGCCACGGACCACGCGTTCGACGCCGAAGCGTGCCGGTACTACCTGCATCATCTCGATCAGGTGCTTGCCTTGCGCGCACGCCCGTTGTGGCGACGGCGTGTCGTTGGCCGCACGCGTATCGGCTCCCTGGATACGACGAACGGCATGACCGGGGAGACGCCATGATCGGCAGCTGCGAGCCCCACGACACCGTCGGAGTGGTCGGCGAGCGCACCCGGATCGTGGCACCGGCGCCCCTCGAGGAACCGATCGCCGCCCTCTCGCCGCGCCTGCGTTGCGAACCGAAGCTGGTGATCGGATCTGTCGGGCCGCTGCCGCTGGATGCAGGCCTGGCAGCACTCAGCATTCAGGCCGACCTGCCCGTTCCGGTCAAGCTAGCCATGGCGCCGCACGGGGTGGATCTAGTGGCCGAGATTCCACGCGGCGGCGGCGACCCGTTGCGCGGCGAGACAGTCGCCCTTGCAGCACTGGACACGGCGTGGCGATGGCTGGCGCACCGGGGTGGAGGCGCGCCTTGCGCGCCCAGTGCGGTGACGGTCGACGCGGCGTGGTGGGCCGATTCGATGAAACGAATTGGCTGGACAGCAGAGCCACTCCAGGGTGACGACGAATGGATCCACGTCCGTCACCCTGCCGTGTCGTGGCGCCTATTGGCACGTCCGCTGGGGGCTCGCACGTTACAGCTCACGGCGGGCCCCGTCGGGGTTCGCAGAGCCGGGGCACGCGCCGCGCGAGCGATGATGCTGCTCGCGCTCGAGGCCAACGCGCGGCTCCGCCTGGCCCGGGTATCCGTTCGTCGTCATGACGACAGCGTCGCAGAAGCATCGTGGGATGTCGTGCTCGCAGCGCCGGACGAGCCCGAGGAATGGCTGGATGCGGCCGTCGAGGCGCTGGTGATCGCACGCGGCGAAACGGAACGAGCGCTGCGCGCGTTGGCGGCGGAAGCCGTGCACGACGCCTATCTGCGCGCCCGGGACCATGATGCGAGAAACGGTGGCGGCCCGTAGCCGTTGAACGAGATCCGCCGGCCGATAGCCGGTGAGTACAAGAAGGAGGAGACAGACATGCAGACAGCAGCAGAGCACACGGAGATGTTGAACATCCACTTCCGGGATTGGCAACGCACGCGTTCCGTCGACCTCGAGGATGTGGTGCGTAGCGCCACGGTCGCCGAGATCGTCGAGGCCGCACGAGAAGCCTTGAATCTACCGCTCGACACCTCGTACCAGGCGGTGCTCGACGGCCGCGCCCTCAACAGTCTCGAGACCCTGAAAGAAGCGGGCATCGAGATGGACGCCGAGATGGAGCTCATCCCAGAGGTGCACGCCGGATAGGGCGAGAATCCGATCGCGTATTCGTGCTCGTGCCCAGCGAAGCGGTGGTCGTAATCGCACCGTCTGGGACGTCCCCACTGATTTCGACTACGAGCACGCGCACGAGCACGATACGTCGAGGAGCCAATGAATTCACCCTTCTCATTCCGCGTCGAGGTGCGCCGCGATCACATCGTCGTGGGCGAGACGGCTGCGAGCATCGCCGCGTGCATCGAAGACACGTGGTTTCGCAACGTCCTGAGCGGCAGGCTGCCCAATGACGGGACCGTTCCGTCCTTCGAAGCGATTCCGCTGTGGGCAGAGGCGGGCGCGCCGGCAGTAGCGGGGCTCACCATTCGGTGCGCCGGCGCGCCCGCCTGCGCGTATGGACTGGACGTTTTCACGCACACCGCCCGCGACCTGATCCGTCGGCTACTGGTCGAGAAGCGCATCGATACACGCGACCAGATTGAATGGAGCGCCAGTGCCGTCACTCAGCCGCCTGCCGCAGCACGCTTTCGCACCCGCGCGCGGCGCCAACCCTTTCCGCTGCACCCCGCAAGCATTCTGAACGCGGCCGCCGATTCAGTGAGCATCATCATCGAGCCGCAGGTGCTGGACGCCATTCGCCGGGTGGCGGTGCGCAGCGGCACGGTCGAGACCGCCGGCTTGCTTGTCGGCCAGCTGCTGCACGATCGCCAACGTCGCGCCGCCGAGATCCACGTGACAGACCAAGTGCCGATTCCAGCGGGGGACGGCGGCGCTTCGAGTGTCCACTTCGCGTTCGGCATCACCTCCTTTCATACGGCACGTGAGCTGGTTGCGCGCGCCGGCGAGGGTCTGCACGTGCTCGGGTGGCATCATAGCCATCCGCCGTGCGCACAATGCCCACGGAGCCCGGATTGCAAGGCCGAAACAGTCTTCTTCAGCCCGGACGACGAGCGCGTGATGGCGTGCGCGTTCCCGGCAGCATACATGGTGGCTCTGGTAGAAGGGAAGCTGGCGGCTCGGCCCGCGTGGGATCCCGGGTTTCGTCTGTACGGTTGGACGCACGCAACGATTGCCGAGCGTCCAATGGTGATCAGCGCTGCCGGTGGACACAGTACGGCCATCTCCGGCCCGGGGCCTGCTGCATGACCTTCTTTCGTCGAGCCCGCCGCACCCGCAAGCCAAAGTCGCGCGGCGCTGCGGTCTCGTTGGCAGAGACCGATACCGAGCGTCTCGCGATCGAAGCACTGCGGGCCTACCCCGGTCTCATGGCTGTGCTGTCAGAGTTGGGCGATGACACGGAGGAAAGCACCAAGAAGGGGAACTCCCTCATGTCGAGTGATCAGCAATTGTTCGAACGTTGGCAAAAGTTCTTGTCCGGGACGCAGCTCTCGCTCGAGGATGAGCACGGCGTCATTGAAGAGATGGCAGCTCGCGATCCCGCCTGCCTGCAACAGGTCTGCCGCTTGCTCGCCAATCAGAAGCGCGACGCGCAGGAGAAGCTGTCCGAGGCATGCGACGCCCACCGCCAAGCCGAGAATCAGCTGGCGGTTTTGCAACAAGGACCATGGTTTCCCGCCGACGTGCTGCGCGTGTACGCCGACGGGCGGTTGGAGGTCGCCTGCAACGGCCGCCGCCAAGTGATTGCAGCGGTGCCGGAGTTGGGGGCGCAGCAGTGGTTGACCGGGGACGAAGTGCTGCTCGATCGTGAGTTGCGGGTGGTGGTGGCGCGGAGTGACGCGCCGCAACGTACCGGCATGATCGGGACGGTCGCCGAGATCGCCGGTTCGTCCGTCATCGTCCGCGGCAACGGCGATGAAGAGATCGTTGCCTTCTGCCCTGCCGAGTTGGTCGCCAGCCTGCGCGTTGACGATCGCGTGCTCTACCGGCGCGACGCCCAATGCGTGCTTGCCCGTTTGGCACCGCGGACCCAGAGCGCGTACACCCTCGAGCAGCCGCCGCGGACACGCTTCGAGGACATCGGCGGCCTCGACCACGTCATCGCCGAGATTCGCCGCGACCTGGATTTGCATCTCCTGCACCCCGACGTCGCCGGCCAGTATCGGCTGCGGCTCGTGCGCGGCATGGTGCTGGTGGGTCCACCGGGAACGGGCAAGACCATGCTGGCCGGCAGCATTGCCAACTACTTGCGTGACACCGACCCAAGCGCGCACTTCCTGCACGTCAAGCCCGGCGCGCTTCGGCACGTCTATTATGGCTCTACCGAAGCGCGCATTCGCGAGCTGTTCGCCGTGGCCCGCCGCGCTCCTGGACTGGTGGTGATCTTTTTCGACGAGCTCGATACGTTCGGCGCCCGCGGTGCCAGTCCCGGGCACACCTTGGACGACCGGGTAATGGGCTGTCTGCTCAGTGAGATCGACGGAATCGAGCCGACGGAACGGATCGTCTGCGTCGCCGCCACGAATCGATTGGACCTGTGTGACGACGCCCTCGTCCGCGAGGGGAGGCTGAAGGATCGCATTTACCACATCCCACGCCCGAATCGGCTGGCGACGCGACAGATCTTGACGCGCTACGTGCGCGACGATCTGCCATACGCCGCCGGGGCCGAAGCTGCCGTCTCCCCCGAAACGGTCGTCGACGCCGCCGTCGCGTATCTGTTCGCGGAGCACGACAGCGCCGGACCTATCGTCACGGTCACCCTCGCCAACGGGACGCGCCACGAGATACGCGCGCCGGCAGTGCTGAGTGGCGCGCTGCTTGCCGGGGCCGTGGAACGCGCCAAGCACGTCGCCGCCCATCGACACCTCAGCGGAGAGCCCGGGCTGGCGGTCGAAGACGTCCTGATGGCTTTGGATCAAGCCCTGTCGGCCGAGGCAGACAAGTTACAGTCGCCAGCGGCCGCCCGTCGCATCCTGGATTTTCCCGGCGCCGACGACATCGTGCGCGTCGAGTTGCCACAGCAACGCCAGCCGCGGCGCTATCGCTATCTGCGCGTCGCATGACGTGAAAGGAGGATTCACATGGAAATCGTTCGCCGCCGATCCGCTGAAGAGACGACACCAACGGCACCACCACGTACGCGGACCGCGCCACTCCCTGTCGATCCGGCTGCCGCCGTCCCGGCAGCGGTTCAGGTCATCTGGGGCCCGATGGTCGAGCAGTTCGCACTCGTTGGCATGACCGTACGCGACGTGCGGGCGCTGTTGCAACGTCCCTACAACATTCCCGCGGACGCGCCGGCGCTCGTCAACGGGCGGCTGGTCAACGCCGGCCATCAGCTGGTAGCCGGTGACGTCCTGGAGTTCGCCCACCGCTCCGGCGAGAAGGGGGCAGACGCGTGAGGCGATCCGTCGAGGTGCACGTCACCGACGACCAGGTCGTTGTCCGACAAGGTCGGAGCAAGCTGGTGACGGCGACGTTGACCGACGTGGTGCGCGAAATCCGCTGCAGCGCACATCGCGCGCCGAGCTGCGGCATCCTGCCGCGCGGCGTGCGTGTCTGGCTCGAGCGCGACAACGTCATCGCCGTCGTCATCGAGGTACCGCCGCACGCCCGCACGGTGCGGTGGATTGCCGCCGATTCGCGCGCCGCGTTCGGTCCGCGCGCCCGCTACGTCGAGTACTTCATCGCCTTTCCATACGTCGAGTTGCTCGTGGTGTTCCGCGATGGAGCCCTGACCGGGTTCCAGCAATTGTACTATCGCCGCAGCGCGCTGGGATCAGATGAATCGCTGCTCCTGCCAAACTTGTACAACGTGGCGCAAGGATATCGTCAGCAGTGCTGGGTGTGTTTGGCCAACCTGCGCAATCTCGGGCCGCTCTCCTGGTCTGACAAGGTCGATGCGGTCGTCGAGCATGTGTTTACCGCCGCGTTCAATCGTTCCAGCGAGATGCATGAAGGCAACAGTTGGTGGGGTGCCATGAAAGACCTTGACCCGCGGGTCGGCTCTCCGGAGGCCTGGCAAGAGGCGACGCGGAGCAATCCTCACTTCATACTCGAGGTGCCATGGCACTCTGCCGCCACCACCGTGACCCAGGAATTGACGACGATGCTCGATCACGTGGTCACGCCGCCGACGCTCCACTGCGCCACCGATCTTGCCGGCATCGTGACACGTGCCCGCGCTGGTGCGAACGGGAGAGAGCCGTGACCGTTGAACGACCGCGCGATGACGGAGACGACACGCACCGCATTCGGCAGGACGGACCGCCTCTCACACCGCGCCTTGATTTTCCGGTCGTCATCAAGCGCGATGCATCGACCGCGGCCCCGGCGCAGCTCTATTACGAATTGGCTGAGAACGGCGTGTTCCAGGTGCGCCACACGCACCTCTATCGCGCCGTGACGCGTGTCGAGGGAGGCGTCCCTGGCTTGCTGCAGGAAGTGGCGCACGTCGAGCTCTACTTCCCGCGCTTGCCGCGCGCCCTCGGGCAAGAGGTGTTGGCGTTCTTCGCCGACGTCTACCACCTACATGCTGGCGAGGCGATCGTGGTGCTGTTCTATCGTCATCGGACACGCGACTTTCACATAGGCGTGCCGCCGCAAGTGCTCTCCGGCCGGCGTTTTGGGGGCTCGTGGCGCGCCGATCACAGTGTCGTCTACGGGGAGGTCGCTCGCCCGCAAGGATTCGTGCGTCTCGGCACGATCCATTCGCACGCCGATCTGCCGGCGTACTCGAGCTACATCGACTGCGCCGACGAACAGTTCGAGGATGGCCTGCATGTGGTGTTCGGCGACTTCCACAAACCGAACCTCTCGATCGCCGCCGCGTTTGTGGCAAATGGCACCCGTTTCGCGGTCGTACCCTCGGACGTCCTGGAGCCATGCACCATTCCCGCATGCGCGGCACGACCCGACTGGATGGCGTTGGTAAAACGGGAGGACGAGCCACTCGTCCAACCAGATCCCCGCGAAGGATGAGGCACCCTGTTCTGGTCCGCTCCATGAAAACGCTCCGGCGCCGCCGCCCCTCTCGCTCCCAAGACCAGCCGCAACGGTACGTGCTCATCGGCCTCGGCGGAATCGGTGCGCAAGTCCTGCGCCTCCTCGTGCCCTTCCTGCACTCGCGCAACGTGCCGGCCACGGTTGTCTTGATTGACGGCGACCATTTCGAGGAGCGCAACCGGGATCGCATGTGCTTCGCGCGGCTGGGGCCCAAGGCGGTGGTGCTTGGCGAAGAGCTCGCGGCGGCGTACGGTGACCGCATCACGATCTTGCCTGTGCCGCATTACCTCACGCCCCGCAACGCCGCGGCGTTCATCCTCGAGGGCGACGTGGTGTTCTGCCAACCCGACAACCATGCAACCCGGCGCCTGGTCGAGCGACGCGGCGCCCAGCTGCGCACGGTGACGCTGTTCTCGGGCGGTAACGACGGCGTCGAGGATGGAAAGACCGGAACGTACGGCAATGTCCAAGTCTACCTGCGCACGGGCAGTCAGAACCGCACCAACACCTTGAGCCGCTTCCACCCGGAAATCGCGCGACCGGCCGACCGCTTGCCGACTGCGCAAGGATGTGGCGTCAGTTTCGCCAGTGCACCGCAGCTGCTCTTCACCAACGCTGCCGTCGCCGCGGCCATGCTCGGGGCGTTCTACGCGTGGACGCGCGGCGCACTCGCATACGAAGAGGCATATCTCGACATCCTGGCCGCCCGCATGGTCCCCGTTCATCGTGCCGTCGCGAAGTCGATGACGAAACGCGGCGGAAAACAGCTAAGTCAAGGAGGGTCCGTTTGAGATATCCGCGTCGGGATGTCGAGAACGCCTGATACTGACGCACTATGTCGTCTGGGTCGTTCGTTTGGGCGGTCCGCCGCGGATCCAACAGGCTGCGTGTTTGACCGGCCCTGGTTGTTGTGACTACATAGGTAATCACATGGCTGCTTCCCAGGTCAGCGTACGCGAGTTGAAGAGTCTGGCCACGGCGATTTTGCGCCGGGTCGAGGCAGGTGAGTGCGTCACGGTCACAAAGCGGGGGCGAGTGATTGCCGTCATCGCACCCGCAACCGACCGGACACCTGCCGTATCCGATTCCATCTATCGGCGCCTGTGCGGGCAGATCGAAGCGCGGACCACGGGTGTGCGGCGCCGTTCGCGTGCGGCAATCCGACGCGATTTCGATCAAATCTCGCGCAAGATCGCCAGAACCGTCCCGTTCAAGCATTGGCGAGAGATGGACAGGGCCGTCAAGGGCGACCGATTTGGTCTTTCTCGATAGCAACCTCTTCATCATTGATCGCCTGTTTCGCCGTGACGCCCTTTACCCGGCGAATCACGCATTTCTCGCACGGCTGGAAGAGATCGTTGGGGCGGTTCCTTTGATGACGTTGCTCGAGCTGTGCGGCGCCGCGTCGTTCCGTTTGTCCGTTGTTGAGGCGGAGCGGTGGCTGCACGCGTTTGCGGCCGTCTATTCGGTCCGTATCGTAGATCCGTTCGGCATGCGGGAAGAGAGCGCCGCGGCCTGGTTTGGTGCGTGGGCCGACGATGTGGCGCGGTACATCGCGCGCCGTATGACCTTTGGCGATGCAGTCCTCGCGCGCGAGGCGGACCGTTACGCCGCCGAGGCCATCGTCACGTGGAACGTCAAGGACTTCCAGGGTCGCACGGCGGTGCCGGTGCACACACCTGATGCATTCTTCCAATAAGAGACGTTTTCCGGCGCCGACGCGTCATGGCCTTCGCTCGAAGCGCATTGATCCGAGGATCGTCAGGAACATCGCTTCGAGCTCGGCGCGTTCCTCTGGGCGCTGGCCACCGATGAGTATCGTCAGGAGGAACACGCGCCTCTGATGTTCGACATAGCCGCTCCACGCTGCGGCCACACCGCCCTCGTTCGGCAGCTCGATGAGGCCGCGGGCCGGTCCGATTGCGTGTTCCGCGTACCCCACAAGCGCGCCCGCCTCGAATTGCATCGCGGCGCTCTGCCGCGCACCTTGCATGAGCGCCGGTAGTGACGCGTCAAAGGTCAGCGGCGTCGCGCGCATGATGAAGTAGAGGAAGCGCTGTGGCTGGCGGATCGCGAGCTCGTCGGCGTTACGCTCGGTCACCTTCCAGTCGCGCGGCACACGGCAGTGAACATCGAGT
>Ga0187892_10010644_pt1 | contig 11569 bp, 9 predicted proteins | sample MA1701073metaG_FD_139345 | JGI IMG/M metagenome (GOLD analysis project Ga0187892, IMG submission 139345) | Bio-ooze microbial communities from a basaltic lava cave in the Kipuka Kanohina Cave System on the Island of Hawaii, USA - MA170107-3 metaG ... | reverse complement strand
TCACGCTGCTACGGAAAGAAATGGTCGAGCATCCCGAACTGCTGGCTCCCCTCGATCTGCCCGTGACCGATCGCAGCCTCACCAGCGCCGCCGCTGCGTGATCAGAATGTAGAAACTCCAGGGAGGCTTTAGGAAAGCCTCCGCCACGTTCATGTGGCAGGGTGTCCGAGATCTTCCTAGACCTGAGAACAACCAGTCTGGCCCTCAAGCGTTACTTTTTAACAGTTTGCTCAGATGGACCGAAACAAGCGCCAGTATCGCAGCCGGCTTCTTCCCAAAAGAAAGTATCTCCGCCGCCGCAGGGCAGCAGGCCGGCGCCTTCGCGAGATCGACGAACCCTGGAGACTCGCCTCACGAGAGGCCTCGGAGCTTAATACCCGCATACAGGAATGGCTGGCAGTCATGCAGGAACCGGTCCTTTGCAAGGAGGGGAAACGCATTGGCCGGTTCGATGAGCTGGACGTGCGTTTCGACTGTGGCAGGCACTTGGTTCTGACCTATCGCGTCGGCAAACGCGGCGTGCGAAGAAAAATCGCTCGTGCGTCGAGGGATGCATCCGGGACCGTTGCTCTTCACGCCGAATTTCTTGGGCATGAGGAGCGGATCGAGATTCGCGAGGCCAAGGAGACTGAGCCTCATCGGCGGCTGAGGGTCGACCGGCTTCACTTTCAAAAATTGATCGAGAGGATCATCACTCGAAATTTCCCGAAAACACGCATCGTGAGTTCAGCAGTTTCTTCCGATCTGGAACATTCCATTTCGGGGAAGCACGTTCGTCTCATCTTTTGCGCCGGCCGTACGCGTTACCATGCTGTTGCCGTCAGTCCGTGGGAAGACCAGCCGACCGTGGACAGTCTGCTCAGCGCCGGACTCCTATGGAGAGACCTCTTGCGCGTGAGCAGGGGAGCAAAGGTCGAACGACTCTTGCTGATCGCTCCTGCCGGAAAGGCACTGGTCCTCAAGAGCCGTCTGGGATGGATGACTGGCGCTGGCCGGCGAATCCATTTGATGGAGTTCGACTGTGTCCGAGAGTCGTTGGTGTTCGTTGATTCGCGTGACAGCGGAAATCTGGATACCGCATTGACTCAAGTGCAGTCCGTTGCCGACGGCGGTCACGAACTTCAGGACGAACGCGTGCAGCGCGTCGTTCGTTTAGCAGCCGATGCAATCATGCCTGTCAGGCGAGCGGATCACATTGCCTTTCGAATTCACGGGCTGGAGTTCGCGCAACTGAAGCTTGGCTCCCGAGGCAAGCTGACCTTTGGCCTCGAGGAGTCCTTGGTTTTGCGCAACGAATCTGACTGGAAGGATCTGGCCGAATGCGTGACGTGCATCTTGCAAGAACGCAGCGCTCCAGCTCAGACTGGGAATACGTTTTGCTCCGTGCAGGCCGAGCGCTGGTTGGAGAGCCTGATCCTTCGAGACGTCCGCGTGATCGATGCCCGCCTTAACCCGCGATGTGTTTATCCCCAAGTGCCGGCATTTCTCGGCGGAGACCGGGGTATGATCGATATTCTCACCGTGACGCATCAAGGGCGCTTGGCGATCCTCGAACTCAAGGTCAGCGAAGACATCGAGCTGCCGGCGCAGGGACTCGACTATTGGCTGCGAGTTCGCTGGCATCATTCACGCCGCGAGTTTCAGAGCCGAGGCTACTTTACCGGCCTGGAGCTCAGCGAGGCTGTTCCGTTGTTGTTCTTCGTTTGCCCCCAGTTCCGCTACCACAGCAGCTTCCCAATGATCACAGCACAGGTCAGCAGCGCCGTTCCGATCATCCAGGTGGGAATCAACGAGAGTTGGAGAGAAGGTGTCCGGGTGATTCTCAGACGGGCCATCAACTCTAGTGCGCGCGAAGCAGGCTAGTGCCGTTGTTTCGTTGTCAGTTTTTTGACGAAGGGACGATAAAGGCCGACTCCTGAAGTTTGATCCGCCAGTGCCTGCCTCCCTGCAAAATTTACTCTAAAATTATTTTATTGAATATCTTAGAGGGCAACAAGCCGGCCCAGTGTGTCATTGGCACGCCATTTGCTTTTTCGTGTTCATGGCCCGGAGTATCGTGGCCTGCCAATCCAAGAAATTGACAACGGAGCGAGCGCATGCCCATGAATCTATCTCGCAGAGAAATCGGTTTGATCTATGGTCTCCTACAGACTGCTGGAGACGAAGTGTTGGAGAGGATTCCGCTAGAGTCAGCGCCAGAGTACAACGGTCCGGCCCCGATTGCGATGAACTCGCGTTTGAACAAATTGATTGCTTCGAACTTGCGGCAGAAGCTTCGCGAAGAACTTGGCCCTCGAAGTTAGCCGTTTGTTGCTGCTTAGGAAGCGTACTGTTCTGCTGGCTCTACTGGGGTTGGACACCGTGGAGCCCGAAGGCAAGACGTAGCATGGGCTTTGAAGGCGGGATGAGCGATGCGCCGCACCGCTCATCGCCATGACTCGACGCACTATCGAGCTGCAGTAAATTCTACCGGCTGCTCCAGCTCAAATTCCAGTTTGGTTTCTGAGGGTATCTTCACCTGCTTGCCCTTCATAAAAACTTGAGCAGCTGTTCCAGAGCCTGCTCCCACTCCCGCTCCAATCGCAGCCCCTTTGCCGCCGCCGGCAATCGCGCCAATAGCGGTGCCGATCGCTGCCCCGATTGCAGCCTTCTTGGCTGTGTCCTGTCCGCGCGAGGAGCCCACCTGCTCATAAGTCGTGCTGCTCAGTTGGTACGTCTTGCCGCGAAGTTTCAAGTGCTCCAGCTGGAGACGCAGTTCACTGCGCCCCGTTAGCGTTCCCGAAGCCTTGGCATCGGTGAGTTTCACGACGACGTCGCTGTCTTTCGGGACCACCACTTCATTGCCAACCATGATGGGCGCACTCAGTGAAGCCAGGAACGTCTCGCCGATCTTGTCTTTTTCCGAGTCGATCGAATCGATCATCTGAATGCGAATGGATGTTCCAGCCGGAACGGTCACGACTCGCGGGGGAGCGGGCACTGCGGCCCTCGGGGCCGGAGCGGTGCCGGCCTCGGCTGCCCTTGCCGGTGCCGGAGGAGGCGGAGATGGTGGCGCTGACGTTTGGGAAGACCTTCCAGCAGACGAGGCTCTAGAAGAAGCAGCTGGAGTCGTGCGGGTTGTGGCCTGATCCACCGGCTGCTGTTGCGCAGCCTCGGCTGGCCTTACCTGGAGCATATCGTTGACCTTCTTCACACCAGCAGTTTCGTTGGCCAGCTTGTAGGCTTGCAGCCGAGCCGCATCACTTGAAACTTCTCCGGCCAAGGTCACCTCGCCGTTATTAACAGAAACATCAACGCGGTCATTCTTCAGCGCGGGGTCAGAGTAATAGCTGGCTTTGATTGCCTCATTGATGGACGCATCCGTGGTGTCTTCCATTGCTGTCTTTGTGCAAGCTGCAAGTCCGCAGATGAGCAATGCGGCCAGGCCTTTCGCCAGGAACTGATTGAGGCTGATTTTCATGACTTCCTCCATTTCACTCCAACTGAATTAGCAGAACTTGTTCCGACAAAGCATACCACTTTCCCCAGCACCTCTTCGCGAGGACCTTTGACATCTGAAGAACCAGATTCGGTTCTGCGGATTCAAGTTGCCCGGGCCGGATTCCGGGGCTGAGATCCACGGTCCCTTGCAGCTAAGCAAACTGCCTTCCAATCTCGTCGTTGTCTCGATTGTGCCATCCTCTTATAATCCTATGCACCTGGAAGCGTCAGTGGCTTGTTATTGCTGGGCTGGGTTCTATAGGATGGGTGCTGGCGGATGCCTCAGAAATGTCGTCGGGCGCGCTCTGATTAGCAACTGCGAAACAGTCAGGAGAGCCACTGGGTTCAATGGATCGAAAGCAACTTCACATGCCGTGATATTTCTTCTTTCTAACGGAACTCAGAGTGCCGCAACGCATTGAAGCGATGGCCGCCACACCACCAGTCCCTTTCTTGTTTTCCGACCAAGCTTTGGCACGCCGCCTTGAGAGAGCTGAAGGGCACACTGGCGCGAGATTTGTCGAGGCTCGGGCCAAGCTCTTTCCCGGCAGCGGCGCCCAGTGGATTGAGGTGGGCGGCGCTTATGTTATGTTCGACGGAGTGTCGTCGCCGCTGACACAAACGTTCGGGCTGGGATTGCTCCAGGAGGCTTCCCCCTCCGACCTCAGTCTTATCGAAGAGTTCTATCATCAGCGTGGAGCGCCGGTATTCCACGAAGTCAGCCCATTGGCCGGCGTCGGACTGGCTGCTTTGCTCAACGAACGGGGCTATCAGCCGGTCGAATTTGCCAGCGTCATGTTTCGCTCCATCGGCCACGAGATCAAGCTTGCACTATCGCGAACCAAAGGGATTCAGGTTGGGCTGGCGGGAAGCAATGAACTCGAGCTATGGGCGCAGACTGCCGCGAAGGGCTGGAGTGAAGCTGGAGACTTCTCCCAGCTGATGTCGGGGATGGCCCATAGTGCAGCCAGGGCTGGCGCTCGCTTGTTCCTTGCGAAGCTGGATGGGCAGCCGATCGCTGCTGGAGCACTGGGCATCAGTGCAGGCGTGGCACTGCTGGCCGGGGCGAGCACCATTCCTGACAAGCGAAGGTTGGGGGCACAGCTGGCTTTGCTCGACAGCCGCTTGCGTTATGCGGCCGAACAAGGCTGCGATATCGCGATGATGGGCGCCGAGCCGGGCAGTGCTTCGCAACGAAACGCAGAGCGACATGGATTCCGCATCGCCTACACACGCACCAAGTGGCGCCTCGGTCAACCGCCGGCATAGGAGTCTGCGAGCGGGAACGCGCTCCGGCGAAACAGGCTGATATCGATGAAAAGGCTCAAAACTCTGCATGTCACAACCCGGGAGCAATGGCGCGCGTGGCTTGCTCGCCATCACGACGACGAGTCCGAGGTCTGGCTGGTGTACTACAAAAAGAACTCAGGCAAACCTCGCATTGCATACAATGATGCCGTTGAGGAGGCGCTCTGCTTTGGCTGGATCGATAGTCTGGTCAAGAGTATAGATGACCAAAAGTTCGCTCAGAAGTTCACGCCACGCAAGAACAGTCAAATGTGGTCTGCTATCAACAAGCAACGTGTTGCCCAACTTGTAGCAGAGGGCCGTATGACGGCTGCAGGCATGGAGAAGTTGGGCACTGCTTTGGAAAAATCTGCTGATTCGAGGGCTGGCAATCAGACTGACTTGCACTTGCCCCCAGGGTTTGAGCGGAGAATTCGTCGGGATAGGGAGGCCTGGGAGTTCTTCCAGAGCCTCGCGCCCTCATACAAGAAGCGGTACGTGCTGTGGATCATGACCGCCAAGAAGGAGGAGACTCGGCTGCGCCGCCTTGATGAGGCAATCCTTATTCTGTCTCGCAAAGAGAAACTCGGGTTGAAATGAACCCGGCCGACCGTCTCGGATCACAGGCAGCACTCCATGGCCGCAGAATTGAGAGCTGCTGCAACTAGGGAGGAGCAAATGTCCACGGAGACGCATAGAGGGCTGGCTCGCCGCTATTTCGAGGAGTTTCTCAACCAGGGCAACTTGTGCGTTGCGGATGAGATTTTTGACCCGCATGTGAACTATCGCGGCCCTTTTGTGGCCATCGAGGGCGTAGACCGCCTGAAGCGCTATTTCCTGATGGTTCGCAAGAGTTTTCCTGACCTGCACGTCGTTGCTGAAGAGGGAATCTCAGAAGGCGACAGGGTCTGCAGCTGCTTTTCCAGCTCTGGAACGTTCCTTGGGGACTTCGACGGCACGCAGTTCCGTCGAAGACGCTTTTCTATCCGGGGAGTGGATGTGTTCCGCATGCATCATGGAAAGATCTTGGAAGTGCGTTCTTACTTTGATAGCTATGACCAGATGCAGCAGCTTGGCTTTATCGGTTTTCAGGAAGAACTCCAAAAGAAAAAGGAGAGGTTGAAACCATGAACAGAACGCTGTCGTTTTCTGACATCCGGCCGCTCATTGTCGTGCCGGCGCTCATCAGCTTGGGGATCACCGTCCTCCGTCTTGTCGGGGAACTGAGCCGTTGGTCACCGACATTCTTCAGCAGGGAGGCGGGTGGCGCTGGTGCCCTTGTCGGCATCGTTTGGCTGGTCCCGGTTTTTGGGATCTACTTCGCCCTCAAGCTCGGCCGTAGAGGTCACGGCCCGGTGAGCCGTAGCCGGGCCATCGGTTACGCTGTGGCGGGAGTGGCCCTCTTTGTCGTGATCGGTGTGGCAGCTTCCAGATTCCAGCTCCCTCTGCTGAAGCAACTTTTGCTGTTCAACGGTGCTGCGGCCCTCAGCGCTCTAGTCGCCTACCGTGGCTGGCCTGAACTCGCGAAGATGAACCTCGTCTACGGTCTCGCCGCGCGGATTCCAGTGGCGATTGTCATGTTCATCGCTATGAGCCAAAACTGGGGGACCCACTATGAACTTGGCCCCCCAGGCCTCCCGGAAATGAGTCTGCTTGCAAAGTGGACGATGATTGGCCTGCTGCCCCAGCTCGTCTTCTGGATTGGGTTCACTGTGGTTGTGGGCTCGCTTTTTGGCAGTCTCAGTCTTCTGGCCGTTCGCCAGCAAAAACCGGCTGTAGCGACGCGGTAGCAGGATCGAGGACACCGTTAAGAATTGTTGCCGCTGTCAAGTGAAGGTGTGACGGCGCCACAGAGTTGTCTCCCAGCTCAAAGGAGGACTCAATCATGAGTGCTTTGCACGCCGTTTTTCGCGGACTTCTCATCTGCGTCCTGGCTGTATTTGTGACTTGGAGCGGCTTACTCGGCCAGAGCTGGCCCCAGTTCGGAGGCACGAACCGGAACTTCAAGGTCGATGTCAAAGGCCTTGCCAGCAGTTGGCCTGCCTCGGGCCCAAAGCAGCTCTGGAGCCGGGAACTGGGAGATGGTTACTCGAGCATCGTAGTAGATGGCGGCACGCTTTACACCATGTACCGGCCGCTGGGTGTGATGTCGCTTTACACCAAAGCGGAAGAGGTAGTCGCCGCCATTGATAATACGACGGGCAAGACTTACTGGGAGCACCGGTTTGAGGCGCCTTTCCTGAAATCGATGCAGATGGAGAATGGGCCTGGTCCGCACTCTACGCCGTTATTGACAGCAGACCGGCTGTTTGCGGTTGGCGTCACAGGCAAGTTCTACTGTCTCGACAAGAAGACCGGGAAGGTCATTTGGTTTCACGATCTCTACCAGGAATACAAGGCGCCCTCCCGAGGTCGAGGCTATTCCTGCAGTCCAATCGCATACAAGAATCTTGTGATTCTGACCGTTGGCGGGCCCGGCCAGGCGCTCATGGCCTTCAATCAGAAAGACGGAAGCGTCGTCTGGAAGAAGCAGGAGTTTGACAATTCTCCTTCGTCTCCAATTCTCATCAATGTGGATGGCCAGGATCAACTCGTGGCCTTTCTTGGCAGTGCGATCGCGGGCGTCGACCCCGGCAATGGAGAGCTTCTCTGGCAGCATCCGCACCGCACCGACTGGGGATTGAACATAAGCTTGCCGGTCTGGGGCGAAAACAATCTGCTCTTCATGACTTCGGCCTACAGCGGTGGCAGCCGCTTGATTCAACTCAACCGCGTGAATGGGAAGACGACTCCGAAAGAACTCTGGTTCAGCAACCGCATGCGGGTTCATATCGGAAACACCATACGCGTTGGCGATACGATCTACGGTTCCAGCGGGGACTTTGGCCCGGCATTCCTCAGCGCGATTGACGTGAAAACCGGAACGGTCTTGTGGCAGGACCGAAGTTTCTCGAAAGCGAACCTGCTCTACGCCGATGGAAAGTTCATCATTCTGGATGAAGACGGGAATCTGGCACTGGCAACAGCCAGCCCCCAGGGGCTCAAGGTACTGTCGAGAGTGGAACTGTTGAAGAAGAAAGCCTGGACAGCGCCAACATTGGTTGGCACGCGGCTTTTCATCCGCGATCAAAAGACCCTGATGGCGCTGGATCTGGGGTAGTACCTTGTTAGCTACTCAGGGTGGCGCAGGTATCGCGTATCCTGCGATGTCTGCGACTGTGTTCGCACACATGGCAAACCGCGCCATGTGTGCGCCACCCAAAGTCCGAAACATGCCAAGAGATTTCCTGCCGTGACTATAGCTTGTCGCGCCTGACCTGCGCTTGCCTTTGAGATATTCCTCGAAAAAATGGGCAGGATCCCGTCAAAGTCGCGAGCCCTCCCTTACGGTCAGGCTACTGAACAGGTCCGAGGCTCAAGTCGGTAGCCCGCGCGCCAGCAAGGGCTCTGCCTCGGCTTATCGACTTACTGGACGTTGACGGGACCCAGATAAACTGGGTGAAGCTGACACGGGTGCCCGAACACCCAGTGTATAATCACGGGCCAACGCCAATCTCTACGAATCTCCGTCCGAACGAACGGAACAAGGCGCGCCAGAGCTTGCTGGTCTCCGACGGATCACTGCTTTTATGACCCCTGAACGCTGGCAGCAAATTGACAAACTACTGGAGGCTGCGCTGGAACGGGAAGCCAGCCAGCGGCCGGCTTTCCTTGATCAAGCCTGTGCGGACGATAAAGAGTTGCGCCGTGAAGTCGAATCGCTGTTGGGAGTGCAATCCCAAGTTGACGGCTTTCTAGGCAAACCAGCCCTGGAAGAAGCCGCCCGAGCTTTGGCTCGCGACAAGGGACCCTCGTGGATCGGTCGGCAGGTGGGGCACTACGAAATTCTCTCGCGTCTCGGCGAAGGCGGGATGGGGGTTGTCTACAAGGCACGCGACACGCTTCTGAGCCGTACGGTGGCTCTTAAGGTGCTCCCTCCAGCATTAATCAACGATCCCGAGCGCAAACGCAGGTTCGTGCAGGAAGCCAAAGCGGCTTCCTCCTTGAATCATCCCAACATCATCACTGTCTACGACATCGTTGGCGACAAGGGCGTCGACTTTATCGTCATGGAGTACGTGGCGGGGCAGACCCTGGCAGAGATTCTCCCCAAGAAGAGACTCGCTCTCGACGATGCTTTGAAATATGCCGTTCAGATCGCCAGCGCTCTGGCAGCCGCGCATGGGGCGGGCGTGATTCACCGCGACCTGAAACCCGGCAACATCATGGTCGATGGGCAGTGCGTCATCAAAGTCGTGGACTTTGGGCTGGCCAAGCTGACAGCCACGAAGGTGTTTAGCGAGCTTGCCGATGCGCAAGCCACAAAAACGGATACTGCTTTAGGAACAGAAGAAGGGGCGATTCTGGGAACAGTCGCCTACATGTCCCCCGAGCAAGCTGAAGGAAAACCGGTGGATGGCCGGTCTGACATTTTCAGCTTTGGAGCTTTGCTCTACGAGTTGGTCACTCGCCGCAGGGCATTCCAGGCTGATTCGTCGTTGGCGATTCTGACGGCAATCCTGCGGGAAGATCCGAAGCCTGCCAGTTCGGTGGCGAGAGGCATACCGCCGGAACTCGATAGAATTGTGGAGCGCTGCTTGCGCAAAGACCCGGAACGACGTTTTCAAAGTGCCGCCGATTTGAAGGTAACGCTGGAAGACCTGCGGGGAGAGATCCGCCGGGGGAAACCTTCGGTTGCAGCGGGTTCGCCGGCTCGCCGCTGGTTTTGGTTCGCTGGACTGGCGATCATGGTAGCAGTAGCCGGTGTGGCAGTGTGGGTCATCCGGTCTCCCGAACGCCCGGCCCAACCGGCGCTTCGGATAGTGCCGCTGACCAGTTATCCCGGTCATGAACGGAATCCCTCCTTTTCGCCTGATGGCACCCAGGTCGTGTTCACATGGGACGGCGCCAACCAGGACAATTTCGACATCTACATCAAGCTGATCGAGAGTGAATCTCAAGTTCGCTTGACAACTCATCCTGACAAAGACGTCAGCCCTGTCTGGTCACCGGACGGGAAATGGATTGCGTTTTTGCGGCTAGTGAGCTCTGAGCGTGCTTTGCTGCTGCTGATTCCACCCATTGGGGGCAGAGAGAAACAGTTGGGAGAGATCCGCGATCCGTCGTTGGATGGTTGGCGGCATCGAAGTTTAGCCTGGTCTCCCGACAGCCGGTGGGTGGTCGCGCCCAGCGGAAGTTCTTCTGGACTCGGGCTGCAGGCTTTTTCTCTTGAAAGCGGCGAAAAACGCCAATTGACAACTTCTGCTGAATCCCAGTTCAGCGACCGCACCCCGGCTTTCTCGCCCGACGGAAAGACACTGGTGTTTGCCCGGTTCTCTTCTGCGGAGGTTTCCGAGCTCTATCTGCTTTCGCTTTCCAGGGACCTGACACCCACCGGCGAACCGGTGCGGCTGACATTTGAGAACCGCCGCACTTTTGCTCCCGCGTGGAGTTTCGATGGAAGCCAGATCGTGTTCGTCTCCGGTCACCAACACCATCCCAATCTCTACCGTCTTTCGTTCCCAAGCCTGGCGCGGCTGGAGTTATTGCCGATCGGCAGCCGCGGAGCCTACCTTTATGACCCGGCACTGTCCTCTCGCGGTGACCTTGCCTACTCTGAGCGGATTTCCGACTACAATATCTGGGGGTTTGAACTGTCGGGTCCGGATAAAAAGGGCGGCGCACCAGCTCCTCTGATCGCGTCGACCTTCCTCGATCATATGCCTCAGTTCTCGCCGGACGGGAAGAAGATCGCTTTCGCCTCCTATCGTTCTGGCGACGCTGAGATCTGGGTTTGCGACGCCGACGGGTCAAACCCTTTCCAGCTCACCTCATTCGGTGGACCAGACTGCTCGCATCTCCGCTGGTCTCCTGACAGCAGGGAGATTGCCTTCTTCTCGACTCAGGCGGGACAAAGGGAGATCTACACCATCGATCTGGCGAAGGGCAAGACCTGGCGAATGACCATTAGCCCCGCCAACGACGAGGAACCAAGCTGGTCCCAAGACAGCCAGTGGATCTATTTCGGTTCGAACCGCAACGGTGAAAGCCAGGTTTGGAAAATGCCCGCTGCAGGCGGCGATGCGCTACAGGTGACAAACGAGGGAGGAACCACGCCCCTTGAATCGTCTGACGGAAGGGACGTTTACTTCTTGAGGGGCGAAGGAGATTCGCAAAGTCTCTGGAAGACTCCCGTTGACGGTGGTGGTAAAACGATCCAGGTTCTGGATTCGGTATACAGAGCCAACTATGCGGTCGTGAACGACGGGATCTATTTTATCGCGCAAACCCGTGAAGGCGGCTTTGCAGTCCACTTCTTAAATTTCTCCAGCGGTAAAACGAGTCAGTTAGCAACCGTCCCGAAGACGGTACTGTGGGGGTTCTCGGTGTCTCCTGACGAACGCTGCATCCTCTACACACAAGTGGACCGCGACGGTGCTGACCTGATGCGGGTGGAGAATTTCCGGTGAGCTTTGGAGTGCGGGAGCTGGCCCTCGCTTTGCCTGAAGCCAGCTTGCTGGCGCGGGTTAGACGAGAAGCATGTTGATTACGTGATCTCGCTACAAGCAATTACCGTGTGCTGTCGAATCTGGTCTCAAGATCGACCCTTCGGCATTGCAGTCTAAGGCGGCAGCAAGCTGCCGCTCTGGAGTTTCTACATTCTGATCACGCAGCGGCGGCGCTGGTGAGGCTGCGATCGGTCACGGGCAGATCGAGGGGAGCCAGCAGTTCGGGATGCTCGACCATTTCTTTCCGTAGCAGC
>Ga0187892_10010642_pt1 | contig 11572 bp, 9 predicted proteins | sample MA1701073metaG_FD_139345 | JGI IMG/M metagenome (GOLD analysis project Ga0187892, IMG submission 139345) | Bio-ooze microbial communities from a basaltic lava cave in the Kipuka Kanohina Cave System on the Island of Hawaii, USA - MA170107-3 metaG ... | reverse complement strand
TGCCGGCATGATCCGCACCGTCGTGGTCGACGATGAAGCGTTGGCCCGCGACCGCTTGCGTTCGTTCCTACGCAAATTCGAGGATGTCGAAGTCGTCGGCGAGGCCAAGAACGGCGTGGACGCCGTGCGCCTCATTCAGGAGCGGGCGCCGGATCTCGTCTTCCTCGACGTCCAGATGCCCGGCCTCGACGGCTTCGGTGTGCTCAAGGCCGTCGGCAAGCCGCCGCAGGTGGTCTTTGCCACCGCGTTCGACGAGTACGCGATTCGCGCCTTCGAGGTCTACGCCGCCGACTATCTGCTCAAGCCGATCTCCCGCGCGCGCCTCGAGGAGGCACTGCGCCGTGTGCGGCTTCGTTTGACGGGCCAGTCCCCTGCGCCGCAACTCGACGAGCTGATGAAGCTGCTCGAGAGTCGCGAACGGCGATGGCTGACGCAACTCCCGGTACATCGCGGCCGCACGATTCTGGTGCTCAAGACTGAACAGATCCTGTGGTTCGAGGTCGAGTATCGTTTGGTGTACGCCCACGTCGACGGCGACCGCTACATGACCAACTTCACGCTGAAGGAGCTGGAAGATAAGCTCGATCCAGACGTCTTCTTCCGGGCCCACAAGTCGCGCCTGGTGAATCTCAAGCAGGTGCGTGCGATCGTCCCGTGGTTTGGCGGTCGCTTCAAGTTGGTGATGCGCGACCAAAAGAGCTCGGAGGTGGAGCTCAGTCGCGCCCAAGCCCGGGCGCTGCGCGAACGCATGCATTGGTAGCTTAGAAGCAGAGCCCAGAACCCAGACACCAGAGCCCAGACGGGATCGAGAGACGCGAACGAGCCGTCTGGGCTCTGGGTTCTAGGTTCTGGGTTCTCGGAAATCAGTTTGTAATTCACTGACCACCACGCTAGCTCGGAGGATACGATGGACCGGTTTTCGCACGAGAGGGGACGGCACATGATGCACTCGGGGTGGCTTGTGAGGACACTAGTGTTGGGCATCGGCGTCATGGCCGCATTGCTCGGTGTCGCACGGTCAAACGTCGCGCAGCCTTCGGGATGCGTCGGAGACTGCGACAACAACGGCAGCGTCACGATCGACGACATCTTGATCATGGTGAACATCGCGCAAGGCACCGCCGATGTCGACGACTGCATGGGCGGTGACGCCGACATGTCGGGCGACATCACCATCGAAGAGATCCTGCAAGCCGTCAACAACGCGCAGAGCAGCTGCCCGTTCATACCCACGTTGACCCCCACACCGACTGGCCCGACACCGACGGTGACCGCTACGCCGACGCAGGGTCCGCTCGGCACGAAACGCTTCCTCATGGATCCACGCAATAGTCGCTTCCGAGCAGCCATTGCGCCAGGCTTCGTACCGGAGCTTGGAAGGTTTCAAGGACAGACAAACGGCGTGGTCGGTGACGCTTATCTCGACTTCGAAGTCGGCACACCCGACTCGCAGGGCCTGGCGTTCCTCAATGTCGTCGACTCACCCGACTACATCTTCGTCGACGCGAGCTCGTTCGCCCCACTCGTATTGTGTCTGAAGCCCATGCTGCCGGTCACGACGGCCGGCGTTGTCGACTGCGGCGGCACCCTCGATTTCAGCATCATCAGCTCCACCGACCACAACATCGGCCAGCTCGGTGTCGACGGCTTCACGCCGGAAGCCTGCACGGCAGCCGAGGGGACCCTCGAGGGCCCCAACCAGATTTGCGCAGCCGGCAAGGTCGGCGAGGTGTGCTTCTCGAATGATGAATGCGACCTCGTCTCCGAACCGGGGGCTGGCATCTGCGGTCTGGCGATGACGACCTGCACGGACGGCAATCCCGGCGCGCCCTGCCGCAACGATTCGGAATGTGGCAGCACGCCGGAGGCGCAGGACGGCGCCTGCGGTACGCTGGCTCCGGAAGGCCACGAGGGTGTCTGCAACGGACCGATCATGATCGGCCAGCCCGGCAACGAGACCAACCGCCCCGGCGAAGTCATTATCGCGCCGGTTCAAGCGCTCGGCCTCCAAGGCCTGCCGGTCGAGCTCACTTTGGAAGATGCCACGCCGTGCGGCGACGAAGGTCCGGGCCTCATGCAGGCGTTCGCCATGACGACCGGCCTGTCGCGGACCACCGTTCTGAACTTCAACAACAGTGAGGACGACTTCACGTTCGATCAGCGCGGACTGAACTTCACCTGCAGCGACTGGCAGAACAGTCCGGGAAAGTTCGTCTTGAGCTTCGCCGTGCTGCACCAGTTCCAGAGCAGCGACGTCATCACCGGATTCGAGTTTGGATCATCCGTCCCGACGCCGACACGCACACCGGTGCCGTAGCGTCGCGTCGGCGTGTCGAATCAAGAGTGCACGGCTGGAATCACGGATCGTGTCAGGTCTCGCCAGTTTCCGCCACACGTCAAGCCCCCTCCCTGACCCTCCCCTGTTGCCGGAAGCCTGCCCTGAGCCCCGTCGAAGGGTGGCAACAGGGGAGGGGGACAAACGGAGCCCGTTTCTGTGTTGGCCTCCCTTCCCCCGTTGCCAACGGGGGAAGGGTTGGGGAAGGGGGCCTCGCGCAGGGTGCTTCGAAGACATCCCATCACCTAGCATCCGCATGCCGTTCGATATAGAAGAGGACGCCGCCACGGTTCGACGGCGTGAGGGTGTTGTGTGAAGAAGTCGTTGGTAGCTGCGCTTGCGTTTCTCGGCGTCAGCGGAGGGACCCTGCTCGAACCGGCGGCTGCACAGTTGCGCGGCGACGCCAACTGCAACGGGACGGTCAACGCCGCTGACATCGACGCCGTCGTGGCGATCGTCTTCGGCGGCGCCAATACCTGCGCCACCGCCGACGTCAATGACGATGGGGCGATCACCTCCACCGATGTGGTCGGGGTGTTGCTCGCATTTGCACCTCCGGGTACCGCGACTGTCACGCCGACGATCACTGATACGCCGCCGCCGACCGTCACCCCTACGATTACCCAAACGCCCACAACGACGCGGACACCGACGATCACCGGTACGCCGTCGCGCACCGGCTCTCCAACCCGCACGGGCACACCCACCCGCAGCGGCACACCGACCCGCACCGCCAGCCGTACGCCAACGTCGACACGCACAGTCACGCCCACGCCAACGGCCAGCATCACGCGCACGCCGACTGCCTCGCGCACTCCTAGCCGCAGCCCAACACCGCCCAACACGCCCACCGTCTCGCGCACGCCGACGATCTCGCCGACGCCGACCGTGTCGCGGACGCCGACCCCAACCATTCCGATCGGGCCCGGTCCCGTGATTACCTTCTTCGGGCTCACCAACGCGTCGAACTTCCTACTCGACGAGGTCGAGACGCTGCCGGACGGCACCAAGGTGTTCCTGCGTCCGAGCGGGTCGCAGTTCTTCGTCGTCGTCGAAGCGCGCCCGGGTTTGAGTGGCCGCCAGCCCAGCACCAACCTGGTCAATGCGAATGCCAACATTCCACCGGACTTCCGCATCTGGGCCGATCGTAACCTCGGCGACGGCAGCACAGCGGTGTGCGACGTCGGACCCGTTCCGGAGTTGGACATCGGTGGTGTCCCGGGCATCCCACCCGCCCAGTACGACCCGAACAATCCCACTGTCGCACAAGCATTGAACGATTGGGGTTGCCGCTTTTCCATCCACAACTCGGCAGACGCCTGCACGAAACCCGACCCGCTGACCGAGGTGTCGCGGTTCGTCGGAACAGGGACCACGCTGCAGGTCTGCAGCGAGCCCGTCCTTGGGGCCGAGCTCGGCTTCCCCTTCGGCGATACGACCGTGACGATGCAATGGCGCGACTCCAGCGGCAACATCAGTGATCCGACGAAGATCATCATCCGGCGGCCGTGAAGGCGGTCCCGGTTGCGGACCAGGTTATCAGCAATCAGTTGGAGCCAGGGACCAGGGACCCGAAACTCGGGACCGTCTCGCGTGCTTGTCGGCGCAATCGGCAACGGGTAGCTTGAGCCCACGCTACAATGGCGCGGGCGGCGGGCACCGGTGCGCAGCACCCCGCGCGGAGTGAGGAGACACACGCATGCGGTCAGCACGTTGGATTGCGATCTTGCTGGGCCTGGCGGTCCTGGGAGCCAAGTACGAGCAGGGTCCCGTGATTCACGAGCTCGGGCCGGTTGTCCATACTCCCGCGCCGACGCCCAAGCATGCCGACCGCAAGCGGTTGATCACCGTAATTACCGTCTTGAATTCGGTCGACAAGGAGAGCGCCATCAGCTTCGAAGCTACCGATGTGGGCGATGAAGGCGGCGGCAAGAGCCGCACGCTCGCGCAACAGACCTACTCGCTTTCGGACGACGAGAAGAAAGGTCAAGCCCTCCGCTCGAAGATCCTCAGTCAGGTACGCAACCTCGAGCAAACCATGCTCGAATACGTCAAGGTCGTCGGGCCACCCAAAGAACGCGCCCCATTGGGGCCCGCGGAACAACGCCCGGGCGGCTCACGCCCGTCGCGGTGATTCGAGCACCGCAATGCGTCTCAAATAAACGTAGGGCGTTAGCCTCAATCCGAAAATCTTACAGTCGATAGTCGACAGTCGATAGATCCGGCCCAAACACCGCTCCTTGAGGTACCCGACGAACCTCACAGCGAGGAGGTTGGCGACGTGACGGCCGGTGTTCAGAAAACCGCTATCGACTATGGACTATCGACTATCGACTGGTCGGATTATTCTCGGATCGAGATTAGGCGACCGGCGTGGGGTTCTGGGGCTCGGGGTACCGGGTTTCCAGGGCGCCTGATGTCAGAAGGTGTCGCCGAGCTGCACGAGCAAGGCAGTCACATCTGCAACGCTCACCGTGCCGTCGCCGTTCACGTCGGCGTTCGCCTGCGGTGCATCACCGAATAGCGCGTCGAGCAACGCTGGCAGATCCAGCTCGTCGACGACGCCATCGTCGTTCACGTCGCCGGGAATGGGTGTTGGTGTGGGTGTGTTCACCGGACTGCCAGTGGCGGTGGGCGTGCGCGTGCGCGTCGGCGTCCGACTGGATGTCGGGGTGAACGTGGGCGTCACGGTGACGGTAGCCGCGGGCGTCTGTGCTGAGCCCTGAAAGAAGCGACCATATCGGAAGAGATTGCGGGTCGCTGCGCCTTGTGAGCTCGGCTGGTCGTCGAAGCAGTAGGCGACGCTGGTGACGATGACGCGGCCCGCTCCGTAGTTGTATTCGGCCCACGTCGGACCGTCGGTATTGGCAAGGATGATGGAGGCGTTCGGGGGCAGATTCGTCAGAACGCCGTAGTCGGAAGGCGCCCAATTGCTGAAGTCGGCCGGCGCCAGCGCCTCGCCGCCTAGCCCCATGCCGGTGATATAGGGGTGATCGGGAAGCAGGATGTCCTCGGCTTCATGTTGCGCGATCGCCCCGAATCCGACGCCCCCGGGAGCCACGTTGATCTGGTCACCCTGCGAGCCGGCGAGATTGATGACTGCTACGCCACCGGAGGTTACGAACTGTTCGATCGAGCCACCGAGCGCGCTCATCAGCCGCAGTAATTCGTAGTCGGCCAGGCTCAATCCCGGAGCAATGTAGATCGCCTGATAGATGCTCCGCAGCATTTCAGGATTCGCCGCCGCCAGTGTGCCCATCGGTGTGGTGCCGCTGGACAGCAACAGCGGCGGACCGCTCTGCAAATCAAAGGCGCATTGCCACTCGTTGTCGCCGCGGCCGATGAGGTACGAGACACGCGGCAGTGCCGTTGCCGTGGCGGTCGGACGGGTGCCGGTGATGGTCGGCGATTGCGTCAACGTCGGGGAAGCGGACAGCGTCACCGACGGCGACGGGGTCGGTGTGACGGTCGGCGTATCCGTGGGTCCAGTCGCCGTCGGGCTCGGCGTTTCGGACGGTGGTACAGGCGTGAGAGTTTCGGTTGGCGTCACCGTCTCCGTCGGGATTGCCGTTGCCGACGAGGTCGGAGTCGAGGTTGGGGTCGGTGTGCTGGTCACCACCAAGGTCGGCGTGACCGAGGGCGTTTCCGTCAAAGTGGGGGTTGCGGTCGGCAGGAGCGTCGCCGTCAGGGTTGGGGTGAGTGACCGTGTCGGTGTCCGCGTCGGGGTTCGGGTTGCCGTGACCGTCGGCGTGATCGTGGTGGTGGGAGTAATGGTCGGTGTGGGTGTCGGCTGCGCCCAGCACACGTCGACACTGACGAACGTCACGCGTCCTTCGTCATTGGAGCTGACGGACAGCGCTACGCCGGCACGCAATGGAGGAATCTCATCCCAGGCCCAGGGCAAATCGGTGAACGGGTTTCTGAAGAACGTCGTACTCACGGTTCCATAGCCCGGACCCAAGGCTGCGAGCAGCCCGGAGACCGATGGATTATTGGGAATCGCCAGCTTGGGAACCACATTGGTATTGATGCCGCCGGTCACCGAACGGGCAACGATATTGAGGCGGACGGCTGCGATCGGTTCGGCCCGCGGCGTTGGATTGCTCAGCGTGTAGAGATCCTCTCGTGGGCCACCACCGGTCTGCAGGCTCCGCACATAGGACCCATCCGCATCGTTGCTGCGCACACACTCGAAGTTATCATCGCATCCCACTGATTCATTCTGCGGCTGAAACGCGTGGCCATCGGGAAGCACGGTCAGGCAATCCAGGATGAACGTCGGCGTCACCGTCGCGGTCGGCGTCAGCGTGAATGTCGCGCAGCTTCCGGATGCGAGACAAGCGGCACCCGGGACGAGAATGCACGGCTGCTCATCGCTCCCTGTACCGCACACCCCACCGGTGATCGGCGGCCCACACGTATCGGTGCACTGGCAGCAATCGTTCGGTGTCGTCGGGGTGACCGTCGGGGTGTGCGTGCGCGACGATGTCGGTGTCAGGGTGGAATCTGGTGTCTGTGTCGGTGACGCCGTCGGAGAGAGGCTTGCCGTCGGGGTGGGCTCCAACTCAGTGGGCGTTGCGGTGGGGCTGGAGGTCGGTGTGCGCGTTGAAGTGATGGTGGCCGTAATGGTTGCCGTGCGGGTGGGCGACGTGCTCGGCGTCGCGGTGAGGGTCGGAGTAAAGGTCACACATTGGCTCGTCCCACTGTCGCACGACGCGTTGTACACGGGCGCACACAGGAAACACCCCTGGCTGCCGGGAAATCCGCAGAGGGGGCCGCAATCGCAACAGTCCGTCGCCGAGTTGGGCGTGCGGGTCGGGCTCGGCGTCGACGTGAGCGTCGCAGTGTCAGCCGGGGTGTTGGTCGGTGTCTCAGTTGCGGTGACGGTCGGTGTGCGGGTCGACGTTGGTGTCGGTGTCGAGGTGCGGGTGGCCGTCAAGGTCGCGGTGACCGTCGGCGTGAACGCAACGCATCCCATGGTCGCGTCGCACGTGGCATCCGCCCTCTCGATGCACGGCCCACACGCGCCCGCCGGTTGGCTCACACAAAACGCCGCACAATCGCAACATACGTTCTGGGCGTGGCCGACGTGCGCGACGAGTAGCACCATGAGCAGGGCCGTGACACACGCAGCCGTGCCCCGGGTACCGACTGCAATCAGATGGTCCGCCGAATTGCGCTGCCGAAGTCTCGGGGAATATCCCACAGGGGTGGACCGTTCGTTGACACGAAATAGACCCTCTGTTACCTACTCGCCACTTTTGGCGCAAGCTTTTTCTTGATGAAAATCGCCTCAGTGAAAGGATTCCACGACGTTCTGCCCGAGGAGAGCGCGCGCTGGAGTTGGATTGAGCAGCAGGCGCGTACCATCTTTGCGCGCTACGGCGTGGCCGAGATCCGCATCCCGATCGTCGAGCGTACCGAGCTGTTCAGCCGCTCGATCGGCGAGACCACCGACATCGTCGAGAAGGAGATGTACACGTTCACCGACCGCGACGGCTCTTCACTGACGTTGCGGCCCGAAGGCACGGCGTCGATCGTGCGCGCCTACGTCGAGCATGCGTTGCATCAACGTGAGGCAGTGTCCAAGCTCTTCTACCTCGGCCCGATGTTCCGGCGCGAGCGGCCACAGAAGGGCCGACTCCGTCAATTTTCGCAACTCGGCCTCGAAGTCATCGGCCGCGACGATCCCGCCATCGATGCCGAAGTGCTGCTGCTGCTCCACGACCTGCTCGTGGCGCTGCGCGTGCGCGGTGCGCAACTCGAGATCAACTCGTTGGGTGACGGCACGTGTCGTCCGGCGTATCGCGAAGCGCTGCGCGCCTGGGGCGAAGCGCACCGGGGCGCACTCTGCGAGAACTGCCAGCAACGTCTCGAGCGCAACCCCTTGCGCCTGCTCGACTGCAAGAACCCCGCCTGCCACACGCTCACGGCCGATGCGCCGATGATGCGCGACTACCTTTGTGATCCGTGTCGCACGCACTTCGATGCGGTGCGGAGCATGGTCGAGCGTGAAGCGGTCGCGGTGACGATCAATCCACGCATGGTGCGCGGTCTCGACTATTACTGCCGGACCGCGTTCGAGGTATCGGCCGAAGGTCTGGGCGCGCAAAGCGCGGTCGGTGGCGGCGGACGCTACGACGGGTTGGTAAAGGCCCTCGGCGGGGCGGACATTCCGGGAATCGGCTTTGCGCTGGGAGTGGAGCGCTTGCTGCTGGCGATGGGGGATCATGCGGACGCTCAGCCGCTGCGGCCCGAGGTGCTGCTGGCGCCGTTGGGCGCCGCGGCCGAGCTCGAGGCCATGCGACTGGCGCATCGCTGGCGCAGTGAAGGTATGCGCGTCGAGATGGGCAGTGGCAGCAAGAGCTTGAAGAGCCAAATGCGGTTGGGCGGCCGCTCCGGCGCCCCATACGTGCTCATTCTCGGTGACGACGAGTTGGCGGCGCGGGCCCTCACGGTGCGCGACATGGTCGCCAAGCGCGATTTCGCCCGTGTCGTCGCCTTTCAGATCTCGGCAGAAGCGTTGCGCGACGCACTGGCTGAGCTCAGCCGTACGCCAGTGGAACGCAGCGCATGAATGTCGTCGGTCTGGGTGACTGGAAGCGCAGCTCGTATTGCGGTGACCTGCGCGCCGCCGACGAAGGTCGGGTGGTCACCGTCATGGGTTGGGTGAACACGCGGCGCGACCATGGCGGACTGATCTTCGTCGACCTGCGGGATCGGACCGGTGTCGTGCAGATCGTGTTCAACCCCGAGGTCGGCGATGCCGCGTTCGCGCTGGCGCAGGATCTGCGCGGCGAGTACGTCATCGCAGTCCGCGGCCGCGTTGCGCACCGCCCGCCCGAAACGCTCAACCCCAACCTCGCCACCGGCGAGATCGAGGTGCTGGCCGACGAGGCGCGCGTTCTCAGCCAGGCCCGCAACCTGCCCTTTCCGCTCGACGGCATGGGCAATGCGATCAACGAAACGACGCGCCTGAAGTATCGCTACCTCGACTTGCGGCGGCAGGAGATGCAGGAGCGTCTCCTCTTTCGCTATCGGCTGACCAAAGTGGTGCGCGACTATCTCGACGCCCAGGGGTTCATCGAGATCGAAACGCCGGTGCTGACGCGCAGCACGCCGGAGGGCGCGCGCGACTACTTGGTGCCCAGCCGCGTCAATCCCGGGCAGTTCTACGCCCTGCCGCAGTCACCGCAGCTCTTCAAGCAAATACTGATGGTCGCCGGGTTCGATCGGTACTTCCAGATCGTGCGCTGCTTCCGTGACGAGGACTTGCGCGCCGACCGGCAGCCCGAGTTCACGCAAATCGACCTCGAGATGTCGTTCGTTCGGCCTGACGACGTCATGCAGCTCACCGAGGGCATGCTCACCGCCGCCTGCGCCTTGCGCGACATCCACGTGCCCCAACCTATTCCGCGTCTGACGTACGATGAGGCGATGCGCCGCTTCGGCATCGACCGCCCTGACCTGCGCTTCGAGCTCGAGCTGTGCGAGGTCTCCGAGCTCTTGCCGGGCACGCAGTTCAAGGTGTTTCGTGAGGCGATCGAACGTGGCGGCATCATCAAGGTGCTGCGCCTGCCCGATGGCGATCGCCTGTCGCGCAAGGATCTCGACAACCTGCCGGCGCTGGTCGCGCCGTTCGGGGCGAAGGGTGCCGCCTGGGTGCGCATCACCCCGACCGGGTGGCAGTCTCCGATTGCCAAGTTTCTCACCGACGCCGAGCGCGCCGCTATCGAGCAGGCATGCGGCGCCGGCGTAGGTGATCTGTTGATGTTCGTCGCCGACCGCCCGAAGGTGGTCAACGACTCGCTCGCAAATCTGCGTCTCAAGCTCGCCGACCAGCTGGGGATGATCCCAGCGAACCGGCATGCCTTCGTGTGGGTGACAGATTTCCCGCTGGTCGAGTATTCCGAGGAGGATCGCCGCTACACAGCCGTCCATCATCCCTTCACCTCACCGCGCGAGGAAGATCTCGACCGGCTCGAGTCGGAGCCGTTGCGCGTCCGGGCGCTGGCGTACGATGTGGTCCTGAACGGCACCGAGCTCGGCGGCGGCAGCGTGCGAATTCACCGACCCGACATCCAATCACGTGTGTTCGCCGTGCTTGGGGTCAGTGAGACGGAGGCGCGCAACAAGTTCGGCTTCCTGCTCGACGCGCTAGCGTACGGCGCACCGCCGCATGGGGGCATCGCCTTCGGTTTGGATCGCCTGGCAATGCTGCTGAGTGGCGGCCAGTCGATCCGCGACGTCATCGCCTTCCCCAAAACCCAACGGGCCGTCTGTCTGATGACCGAGGCCCCAAGCGAGGTCGACCCCAAGCAGTTGCGGGAGCTTGGCCTGAAGCTGGATGGGTAGATCGTTGCGGCCTTGGACGGCTTGGCACGCGCGTCTTGCGTTGTCCGCCGTCGTGACCCTCATCGCGAGCGCGGGCTGCAGCTATTTCCGCAGTGCGCCGGCCATTCCCGAGAAGATCGACCTGATTGCCGTGCTGCCGATCGAGCGCGAGGAGCCGCGGCGCGACGATCCGGACGCCCAGGACCGTTTGCTCCCCGGTGCCGAGAACGTCGTCACCGCGCAGATTTACGGTGTGCTGTCGAGCTCGTCGCAATGGCGGTTCGTGCCCGACCTGACGGTGATGCAAACGCTCTCCAAGCTCCCCAAGACGGGCAGCCTGGCGGAGCGTGCGCGCGCGCTCGGCCAAGCGGTGCACGCCGACGCCGTCATCTTTGGAACCGTGTCGCGCTACATCGAACGCATTGGCAGCCAGTACGGAGCGCGTGAGCCGGCCGCCGTGTCCTTCACATTGCAACTCATCTATGTCCCAAGCGGTGACATCTTGTGGAAGGGCTCGTTCGACGAGACCCAACAAGCCCTGTCCGAGAACCTCTTCAACTGGTGGCAGTTCTGGCGCGGCGGGCCGCGCTGGTTTACCGCGCAAGAATTCACCCACCTCGGCGTCGAGCGACTACTCGACGACCTCGCGGCCCGGATGCATTAGTCGATCGTTAATCAAGAGGCTTTGCCCAACGATGGGTATTCGGCGAGCGCGCGCCCTTCGAGACGCCCGCTGAGAAGACGCGGGCTCCTCAGGACGAGCGGTCTTTATCTTCCCACAAACAATGCCATACCCGTTCGTCCTGAGAGGCCATCCGGCAGAAGCCGGTTTGCAGGGCCCATGAACATCCCCAAGACAGTCTCGAAAGAAAACAGGTACTTGGCAAGGCTGTTCATGGGCAG
>Ga0187892_10010641_pt1 | contig 11573 bp, 11 predicted proteins | sample MA1701073metaG_FD_139345 | JGI IMG/M metagenome (GOLD analysis project Ga0187892, IMG submission 139345) | Bio-ooze microbial communities from a basaltic lava cave in the Kipuka Kanohina Cave System on the Island of Hawaii, USA - MA170107-3 metaG ... | reverse complement strand
TCTGGAAGGGTCGTTGGAATGTCGTTTGTGATGCTGCCCCTTACGACTGGTATGGGAGAGAGCAGGTTCTTTGCTACTGCCTCTGCAATCTTGGTCTTGGCCTGGCCTATCTGGCCGACCAGCAGCATGTCGTGACCCGACAGGACGGCTCTGTTTACTGCGGGGATGACATCTTCGTCATATCCAATAATTCCGGGATACGGGTGCTCTCCCTTTCGCAACTTTGCGATAAGGTTCCCCCGCAGCTGCTCTTCGACTCTGGCATGCTTGTAGTTGATCTTTAAAAGATCCCCCAGAGTTCGCAGCTGTTTATAGTCCTCCGGGACTCCTGGCATTATTTCATCGTACTTTGGTTTTGAACTGTACGAGCGGTGGACGGCTTCTTCAATCTTTAGACTCATAGTGAAATGGAATCTCGCGGTGCTTTCGCAAATTTAAAGGTTCTATGATTGTGTAGACGTTAGTAATCTTGGAAAAAAGCGATGAGTTAAGTTTCGAAACCAGACAACATGTACTTACAATCTGTACGCAAACCTTTTCAATTACGCCAATTCATGCTGCATGTGGCTAAGTGTTCTCTATGCAGGATTGGTAACATTAGAGAGCATCATGAATTTGGGTTGTGCACTAACTGTCTAAAAGACATGAAGATAGTTTTTGCTACGTTAATGGAGATGACGGATAGCGGCAAGAAAAGCGTACCATTGGACGATCTATTAGAGACAATGGAGAAAAGACTAGGATAAACCCAAGTGAACCTAGTAGTTTTTGTAAAGTTGTTGGAACCTAAATACGATAAATACGATAAGGTTTAAAGATTGTCAGAATTCAGTGATTCTCGATTGCAAGTTCGAGCTGTCTCTGGTATTCTTCCAAAGCCAATTCGTCCTTTGTTTTCGCCTGAGATTTCGGTACGACGAGCCTTGCGTGCTCGCTGTCCTTCTTTAAGGTCACTATCAAATAATGTTTGACGCCATAAGCTTATAATGTTTTACACGGAGGACGCTCCATACATAAGCATCTTGGCAAACGAAAAGTGCCACGATGCAATGGTGGTCTGTTGCAGAAAATATTGTAACGAACATTTCGCCACACCCAGCATGGTTTTTATTGCCGAATATTGTTTCGTGATAATTGATTTGGCCGCTGCCGAGTACAAACACATTCTGAGAATTGCAGGCAAGGACATTGAAGGCGGCAAGAAATTGATCGTCGCAATAAGCGAGATCAAAGGCGTCGGCTACAACTTTGCTCAAGTCCTTACCCAGTCACTTAACATTAATCCCAATATGCGGGTCGGTTTTCTAACGGAGAATGAAATCAAAGAAATAGAGCGAGCGATCGCGGATCCGAGAACTGCAAGGATGCCCGAATGGTATCTTAACAGGCGGAAAAACACTGACACGGGCTCAAACAGCCACCTGATTACATCAGATCTCGATTTCGCGGCTTCAAATGACATTGACAGAGAAAAAAATGTGATGAGCTGGAGAGGTTACCGGCACATGTTTGGCCTCAGAGTAAGGGGTCAGTGCACCAGAACCACCGGCAGGAAAGGAGGTGCAGTTGGAGTAAAGAAGGTAAAACTGCTGCCCGGCGGCGCACCTGGCGCTCCTGGAGCAGCAGCGCCGGCAGCTGGCGCAGCAGCCCCGGCGGCGGGAGCCAAGGATGCTGGCAAGCCAGCCGCTGCTCCTGCGGCAGGTGCGGCAGCCCCGGCGGCTGGCGCAAAGCCAGCAGCCCCTGCCAAGGAGCCGGCCAAAAAGTAGTGGTGTCAGATGGGAGATCCTCGCAAGGCCAAGAAACTATATCGCAGGCCCAGGATGATCTGGACCACAGACCAGCTCAACGCGGAATTGTACGTAATGGGATCTTATGGCTTACGAAACAAGCGAGAGCTCTGGAGGGCCCAGACCGAAGTCGCAAGGATAAGAAACCAGGCCCGCGCCCTGCTGGCCCTCTCGACAGAAGCGAGAAGTGAGAAGGAGAAGAGGTTGCTTAACTTTCTGAATCGACTCGGGCTTGTCAAGGAAGGCGCGACGCTTGATGATATCCTGAACCTCAAGGTAGAAGACCTGCTCGAGCGCAGGCTGCAGACTATTGTGATGAAAAAAGTCAGCACAAAATCCCCGTATCAGGCAAGACAAATAGTCAGCCACGGCCATGTATCGATCGGCAACCGAAAGGTCAACATTCCTGGCTACCTTGTCAGGGCCGGAGAGGAGTCACAGATTCTGTTGCATATAGAAATTCCAGCCCCTGCTGCCGCAGGTGAACAGCCCACTGCGTCATAGGCTGACAACATCTACGTGGTCTATCTTCCCGTCAGAGTTCATGTCAAAACCCTGAACAACCAGAGCCCACTCTTCTTCGCCGTTGTATATCTTTAGAACTTCCTCACTGTAATTCGTAAGCGCTATCACCGCAGATTTCGTCCCGGCTGACCTGACCCCTGCCACCACTATTACGCTGGAACTGGGGTCGTACGGATTCTTTATTTTTGCAATGAGCCCGTGGTTGTCAAGGCCATACCGCTTGCCTGACTTTTCTTCAACAAGCCCCGACCAGAAATTCTTTTCATCAAATCTTATTGGCAGGTACTTGTTGAACTCTGCGGTAATGATGTTTGTTCCAGGCCCTCCTATTGGGATCAGGTTGTTCCCGGTCAAGACTTTCTCAGCCTTGGCATCGGCGTCAAGTTTTACTACAAATTCCGAAGGGGCTGCATTTGTGATGCTTCCCAAAAAGAAGGCGAGGTGCACTGCATAGTGTCCGTCCCTGGCTGAAGATTTGTAGGGGCCGTGCGGATCGGGCGCGCCTACCACCAGCAGACCCTTGAATGATCCGTCGTCGCCTACATGATCTTGAAAGAACCTTCTCGCGTTTGCATGGTGCCGGCCTTCGCTCCGGGGAGCAAGTTTCGTTTCTCCCCAGTCCATCTCTATCCCAAAGGAAGGGCTTGCTGCCCTGTAGAGACGTGCCGTGCCACCCCTGACAAAGTTCCTGCCGGCCTCTTCGACCGCACCGATAGCCACCAGCTTGCGGATATAGTAATACGCGCTCTGTTCATAGATCTTTAATTCCTTTGAGACCTGCGCAGGGTACATTGGGCCTCTTGACAAGAGTTCCATGATTTTCCAGGCAACGGGATTTGAGAGAATCCTCATTCTGGCAACATCTTTGAATACTACTATTTTCTTGATTGAAGCCTGGTCCTCTTGCTCTGAAACGAGCTTTTTTTCCACGAAAAAGATGCGGCATACCACTATATAACAATATGTAGGGGTACGAAATTACCTTGTTTTTGACGTTCTAGGACCGTTATATTAATTGACGTAATGGTGTCTTTCGCTATTGATTAAGTATTTTAAAGTTGTTTTCCGTTCGTTATCGCAATACGTTATGTGCTCAATCATAGGATACAAAGGCAGGAATTCTGCTGCGCCGATAATAGTTGACAGCCTGAAGAAAATGGAGTATCGAGGTTATGACAGTGTAGGTGTCGCCACCATTGACAGCGGCAACATCCTGGTCCGCAAGGGAACGGGCAAGGTGCTTGAGGTAAACAAGAACCTCAACATGACCGAAATGTCCGGCAAGATAGGCATAGGACACACTCGCTGGGCTACGCATGGTGGAGTAACCGAGAGCAACGCTCATCCTCATTCCGCGTGCAGAAAGGATGTTGCAGTAGTTCACAACGGTATTATTGAAAATTACAAAGAACTGAAGGAAGAGCTGATGCGAGCAGGCCACATGTTTGCGAGTGAGACTGACAGTGAAGTTATTGCCCATCTCCTTGAAGTCGGCCTCGGCAAGGGAACCAAGGAGGCCATGATCCAGACGTGCAAGAAACTCAAGGGAAACTTTGCGTTTGTAGCAGTCTTTGAGGACGGCACGATAGCTGGTGCCAGATTCGAAGAACCCCTGATCATTGGTGTCGCTAATGACGGGTACTTTCTTTCAAGCGACGTGCTGGGCTTTCTGCAGTACACTGACAAGGCGATTTTCTTAGAGAACGGAGATATCTGCGTAGTCGACAAAACAAAGCTCGAGATATTTGATTTCGAAGGGGCCCCCGTGGCTCACCCCATAACGCAGGTAGCGTGGGAGTTGGGCGATATTGACAAGGGCAAGTATGCTCATTACACTATCAAAGAGATCAATGACCAGAGGCTGACGGTGGTTCACGCCGGAAGGCAGGAAGAAGACGTCATGCAGAAATTCTGCGATATCCTTGCAGGGGCAAAGAACATCTACATCACTGGAAGCGGTACGAGCTATCATTCCGCTCTCATATTCAAGCACATGCTGGCAAGGTTCGGCAAGATCAGGGCAGAGACCGTAATGTCAAGCGAGTCGCAATACGCGCTTGCTTCAGTGGACAGTGATTCTGTTCTTCTGGCAATTTCCCAGAGCGGCGAAACCGCCGACGTCCTGGATTCAGTCAGGCTTGCCAAGGGCCAGGGGGCCAAGATACTGTCCATAGTCAATGTCACCACGTCTTCGCTTGCCAGGTACAGTGATGCGTTTCTGTCGACCAACTGCGGGCCAGAGATTGGTGTGGCTGCAACAAAGAGCTTTACGGGGCAGCTTGCTCTGGTCTACAATATCACGGACAGGCTCTGCAACGGTTGCCTTGAAACATCTAGAGCAGAATTTGCGGCAGCTGTTGAACAAGTCATTGCCAGCCAGGACAGCATCATGAAGATTGCCGAGCAGATGAAGGATTCGACTGACATATACTTGCTCGGCAGATCTCTGCACTACCCTATAGCCCTCGAAGGTGCACTCAAGCTGAAGGAGCTTGCGTACGTCCATGCCGAAGGGATAGCTGCCGGCGAGCTGAAGCATGGCCCACTCGCATTGATGGAGAAAAACACGTTCGTGATAATTCTCAATCCGCACGACGCGACTTTTGACGACACTATTTCGAATGCGCACGAGATAAAGGCAAGAGGAGCCACAGTCATCGGGATATCAGACAGCAAGGACGATGTCTATGACCACTGGGTTCAGATCCCCCACATGAAACAGGATGCTTTCTACCCGATAGTTGAAGTGATCCCCTTGCAGATACTCGCCTACCAGCTCTCGGTTGCGAAGAATGTAGATCCGGATTACCCTCGCAATCTGGCAAAATCAGTCACCGTACGCTGAGTGGTCAAGATTTCTAAAGGCGGCGCAGCTCCGCTGCACAAGAACTATGAGAGTACCGAATAATTTGAAAAAAGAAAAAGGGACGAGCAGTTACTGTGAATGCTCGCCTGCTGACGTTCTGAAGCTGCCTGCCGAAGACCCTATCGGGACATCGGGGAAGCTCTCGCTCATTCTTTGCTCAGCCACCGCTCCTGCTTCTGCCAGGATCCTGTCAACTTCCTCCCCGCTCGCGTCAAATGCGAACGAGTTGTTGCCCATGCTTCCTGCACTCATCATGATGTCGCTGAACACGCCGTTTATTTCGCCTAGCTCCCTGTCGACTTCTGGCATTACCCCTGCCAGGCCAGACCTGACTCGTGTCAGTGCGCCCATCGCAGGACCAATAGCCACCATCACGTCTCCTAGGTCAATGGTAGACTCGAGCCTGAGCTGAATCTGTTCTAGTGCCATCTTTAGTTGAGAAATCATCTTGCTTGTCTTTCTTATTTGAGCGATTTCGTTTGAGAGCATTTTGCCCTGCTGCGCGTCGTGCCTCTGTAGAGCTGAAACTACCTGATTGAATAATGCCTTTTCCTTTCCTCTTAATTTTTCCAGAATCGTCTCGAGTTTCTGGTTCTGTGCCTGAATCTTGTTCCTGGCAAACTCTATCCTTGGTTTCAGTGGTTGCTGAGGGCCAACGCTTTGCTTTATCCTCTCAGACATGTTCTGCTTATTGTCCGATACCCAGTTGCTGCTGAAGCTCGTCATGTCAACTAGCCAATGGATTTGACGTTAAACAGAAATGTCATAATTGAATAACCAAGTAGTAATATTTTCTAGACATGCGTTTGATGCGGAATCATTGAAAGGTATTAATGCGGTATTTGCACACCGCACTCGTATCAGGCATGGTGAGGACAAAGGCTGCAAAGGAATCTCAGGAAGAGCAGTCGCTGCCAAAGTGGGCCGAGGACGAAATCAAGTCCGTCCAGTTCGGCAAGCCCGAGATATTGGCAAGGACGGGCTACATCCTGGACATCTATGAAAAGGATTTGAAGATAGACATCCAGATCTACGAGCCCATGCCGGACGGAAGGACGATAGTCGAGGGTCTTGAGGTCCCGAGATCAATTAAGATATCAGAGTTCATGAAGGGTTTTGTCTATGAATTCAAGATCAGTATTTTCACCGGTGACCTGAGTCCAAAAGTGGTTGAACTACTCAAGACAAAATTTGGCCTCGACATGAAGGCCATTTACAGGTTTGAGCTGAATGAGCTGCAGCTAATGGACGTCGAGTCCGACCTTCCGGCCGCGTCCAGCGAGGAATCCGAAGACGAGAACTAGCTACCTTAGCCCGTGCCGCGATATCGCCCCAGTTATCGGCTGGACGACGTAAGGCAACGTGTGCTTGAACCAGACCGCTGCCCTCATGTAGAACGGGACTATTATCTCAAGTCTTGGGGAATTTGCGGCCCGCAAGACCGCCCTTGAAACAGCCTGCGGGCTTAGCACAAAGCCGGTGTAATTGGGCATGCCTCCCTGAAAGGATTCGTGGGCAAAAAAGTTGGTCTTGACTCCGATCGGGCTTACGACAGTTATTCCGACTCCTGTTCCCTTCAGCTCATGGTAAAGGGATTCGGAAAAACCAAGCATTGCAAACTTTGTGCCGCAGTATGCTGCAAGCCCTGCAACTCCAAAGCTGCCAGCCACTGAAGCCACGTTTACAATGTGGCCCGACCTTTTGTCGAGCATGGAGGCAAGGAACGCTTTGGTGCAGTACACCATACCATAGTAGTTTGTGGCGCTTACTGATTCCATTTCCTCTATCGTCGTATCGCTTACTTTTTTGAAAATTCCAAATCCGGCATTGTTCACTAGTACGTCTACTCTTCCCATCTGCGCAAGGGCCTGCCTTCCCATCTCCAACACCTGAATCTTGTCTGAAACGTCGCAGGGGTACCGAAACACCTTGCATTTTGGATTAACCTGTAGGATTTCGGCGGTAACCAATGAGAGTTTGCTTTCCGACCTCGATACGAGCGCCAAGGATGATGCGCCATTTTTTGCGAAATCGATAGAAGACTGCCTTCCAATTCCGGAAGAAGCTCCTGTTATGACGATGTTCTTGCCAGCGAATTTCATGATCAGCTTTCGCTGCTCTGGCTTTTATTTTGTTGCACTCTTGTCAGTACTATCGTTGCCTTCAACGGGGGGAGATCCGTTCCCTTCGACAGGCGTAGTTACGTTGGCTTTCGGGACTTTGCCGACTGCGAGCTTCATGAGGGCGATCCACATGATGACAAGGGGCACATGGTAAGTCGCTATCCTCCATGCGATAATGATGTTTAGCTGCGAGTCCACGGTTATCGTGCCAATGTCTGGTATTCCGTTGAGGTTTGAGATATACGCCCAGATCCCAAGCTCTGCCAGGCCTGATCCCCCTATCGTTATAGGCAGGCTGGCGACAGAGGTCGATGCGGCAGTCGCCATGAGCGAGTCAAAGAATCCGATCCCTGAATCCACTCCGCTGGCAAGAACCATGAACGAAAGTCCCTGGAACACGAATGCGACGAATGTTATGGCGATTCCTACGACAAAGGGCCTTATCGCCCTCTTTGAGTTAAAGTTCTCCCTGCTCATCTGGCACAGGTCGGCTATAGCGGAATTTACTGAGGTTATTGCCTTTTCGGCTCTTTCTTTTGCTATGAATCGCTCGGCCAACCTCTGTGAGAATGCGGGCAGGCGAAGGTTGCGCTTTGCCGAAAGAAGCACCAGCGAGAGCCAGAAGGCAAACGTTGGGATGGTGACAAGTATTACCGCCAGACCGACGACGCCCCCGCCCCTGTAGATAGCAAGGCCGCCTGCGATAAAGGCGAGCATAGAGCCTACGAAGACATCCGCGATAATTTCCATCGTGGTGACCCATGCCGCCTTGCCTGGAGGCACGCCGTTTTTCGAAAGCCAGGCAATTCTCACGAATTCTCCTCCTATGTACGACGGGGTAGTCTGGGTCACGAATTCGCCTGCAAGCCTGGCCGAAATCGTCTTCCCTGTCGAACTGACATTGTATCCGATGAACTGTTTTATGAAATACTTGAATCGGACTGCCTGGAGCATGATCTTTGTAATCCCGGCCGCCGCGGCTGCGATGAACGGCACCAGTCCGACTGCAAAGATGTCCTGCGGCGAAACGCCGGTTGTCAGCCAGAGAATAATGAAGGGGACCAGGCTAGCAGGAATGGCAACGAGACGCCAGTTCAATCATGCAGCTTTTGAGCGCCCTACTATAATAACGATGGTGTAAAGCAGATATACGCCAGCGATTCCCTTCCTTGTGGCAGAACTTGAAGGCGATATTTATCACCGGCACGGCGGGGTCAGGCAAGTCGCTCCTTACTTCCAAGCTGCTTCAGTGGTACAAAGACAGCTCTGCGTACGCGGCGACACTCAATCTGGATCCCGGTGCCGCCAGCTTGCCCTACGATCCGGACGTTGACACGCGTGACCATATCGACATCTCGACGCTTATGGACAATTTTTCTCTGGGACCCAACGGGGCGCTTGTCATGGCAAGCGACATGATAGCGACCAAACTTGACGAGATCCAGAAGGAAATTGACGAGCTCAATCCCGATTACCTTATCGTTGACACCCCGGGACAGGTTGAGCTGTTCGCGTTCAGGGCTAGTGGCCCGTACTTTGTTTCAAGCCTGCAGGCTGACAGCAAGGCGACGGTTTTTGTCTTTGACGGAATGCTTGTGTCGTCTCCCATAAACTTTGTATCAGTGTCGCTTCTGGCATCTTCGGTAAAGTTGCGGCTAAAGACTGCTCAGGTAAACGTCCTGACGAAACGAGATCTCGTCATTGATAAATTGAAGGATATGCTAGAGTGGTCGTCCTCTCACCCTGCACTAGAGCGTGCGCTGGACTCTGAGAAGGACACCGAGTATTCGCTTTTGAGCAAAGACCTTGCCCGCAGCCTGAGCAAGACCGGATTCGGACAGAGCATAATAGCGGTCTCCAGCCTTACGATGAACGGCATCGTGAACCTTGGGGCCGCACTTTCTCGAACCCTTAATCTGGGAGAGGATGGCTAGCTGGCCGCATTGAAGTCGCGAACGGCAATAGCGCCGTGCTCTACCGCCAATCTGGGTCCGGGCTATGATGTCTTTGGGCTCGCACTCGATGCCCTTGAAGACAGGGTAACGATTTCGACGGCTCCTCGTCAATCAAAAGGGTCCATCACGATAAAGATGGTTGGAGATAGTCCAGGGATCCCTGCTGCCGTAGAATCCAACTCTGCCGGGCTTGTCGTAAAAAAGATGGTACGTGACCATGGAATCGATGATGGACTTTATGTTGAGGTCAGAAAGGGCGTGCCTGCAGGCTATGGCCTTGGGAGCAGCGCCGCGTCTGCGGCGGCTGCGGCCCTCGCTTTCAAGGAGCTCTACCGACTAAAGATAGACATTGATTCACTGGTAGAATACGCTGCGGAAGGAGAGATAGCCAGCGCCGGAACGAAGCACTATGACAATGTCTCTGCTTCGATTATCGGTGGTTTTGTGGTTTCGAGTTCATCGGCCGGAGAACGGCGGTTCATAGGGATAAAGCCGCCGGGCGACCTTGCACTGGTGGTGGCAGTCCCCGTTTCGATGCAAGTGCCGGAGAAGAAAACCGAAGTGGCCCGGCAGGTTCTTCCAAAGGAGGTATCTCTAAAGGATGTCATCCATAACGTCTCGTCTGCCAGCACGGTCGTTGCCGGCTTTGCTCTGAAGGATGTGGAAATGATAGCAAGAGGCATCGATGACGTCATAGTAGAGCCTGCAAGGAAACATCTGATCCCCGGCTACGACGCTGTTAGGGTAAAGGCGCTTGCTGCGGGCGCTCTGGCAGTGACGATAAGCGGTGCGGGGCCTTCGATGATATCCTTCATGAAATCAGGAAGGAAGGCAAGGCTAGTCGCAGCAGCGATGTCTGAGGGCTTCAAAGGCGCGGGCCTGCAGAGCAGGACTTTTGTCTGCCGGCCGAGCAGAGGGGCCCGCCTTGCATGACGCTACTTCTTGCTCTTGCTGAGAAAGGCTGACATCATTTTCTGTCTGTCCTCGTGTGCAAAGCAGAGCGCCCAGCCATAGATCTCGAGCCTCAGACCGGTCTCGAGGTCTGCGTCCATCCCCCGGTTGATGAGCATCTTGCTCACCTTGACTGCAGTGTAGCTGTTCTTTGTTATCTCTCTGGCAAGGGCCAGTGAAGTATCCATCAGCTTCCTGTTGAGTATCTTGGCGACTTCAGATGCTCTAGCTTTTTCCAGCGCCGTGTCTCCCTTGGGAGCTTCTGGTGGCATTGCGTCATCCGGCCCCAGGCTTACGACACTGTTTACAAGACCCATCTGGTGCGCTTCGTCGGCAGTTATCATTTTTCCAGTGAATATCATCTCCTTTGCTTTCGCCGGGCCGACGAGTCGAAGCAGGCGCTGCGTTCCGCCCCAGCCTGGAGGGATGCCGATGGTAACTTCTGGCTGCCCCATCTTTGCATTGCTTGATGCGATGCGTATGTCGCATGCCATAGCCAGCTCGCAGCCGCCGCCAAGGGCAAAGCCGTTGACAGCCCCTATCACCGGTTTTTCTAGCCGCTCTATCTTGTTTATTACGGCCTGGGCGGCGGTTGCATACTTTTCAGCCTGCATCGGCTCGATGTTAACCATGTAGGATATGTCGGCGCCGGCGCAAAACGAGCGCTCGCCCGCCCCCGTAATAATTACAACCTTGATATTTTCGTCTGATGCGATAATGTCTATGCCTCTTGAAAGCTCTGAGATGACTTCTGTGTTCATGGCATTGAGCGCCTCCGGCCGATTTATCTTTACTATCGCGATGTCGCCTTGCGGTTCAAGTTGAATGAACTTCATGCTTGACATATGCGAGAGAGGAAGATTGCTTTCCATAAAATCTTATTGGTCGGTAGAGCGCGAGGTTTAAAATCAGGCTTTTCTTGCTAACATGGAGTAATGGCGCGGCTCCGTAGATCAAACGTCGATGGCATCGAGAAAGCCGACGTAGTGATTATCGGGGTCCCCGACGAGTCAAAGTCCCATGCCAAACGCAAGGGCACGAGTAGGGCGCCAGACGTTTTGAGAATAGCGTCAAATGAATCAGAATTCTTTGAAAGAGCGGGCAAGATAATACCTACCTGCCCGATGCGTGGCACGTTTGACCACAAACACATCTTTGACGCAGGCAATATTGGCAATCAGAAGGATCTCTCCAAGCTTGTCTACGAGCTGGTATCCGGTGACAGGCTCCCGATCCTGATCGGAGGGGACCATTCGCTGACGACAGAGGCACTAAAAGCAGCATCTGCTGCGACCAAATCCCGGTTGTCCCTTCTTTACTTTGACGCACATCCGGACTTTGTTTCTTCTGCCAGAAACTACTACGG
>Ga0187892_10010640_pt1 | contig 11575 bp, 15 predicted proteins | sample MA1701073metaG_FD_139345 | JGI IMG/M metagenome (GOLD analysis project Ga0187892, IMG submission 139345) | Bio-ooze microbial communities from a basaltic lava cave in the Kipuka Kanohina Cave System on the Island of Hawaii, USA - MA170107-3 metaG ... | reverse complement strand
CTCGTCGAGGCGGGCGTCCGCTTCGTGGAAGTAAATCTCGGCGGCTGGGACACGCACGCGGACAATTTCCGCCAGACGGCCAACCTCTGCCGGATGCTCGACCCGGGGATGAGCGCGCTCTACGACGACCTCGATCGGCGCGGGCTCCTCGACGAGACCGTGGTGGTCTGGATGGGCGAGTTCGGCCGCACCCCGGACATCAACGGCGGGAACGGTCGCGACCACTGGCCGAACGGCTTCTCGGTCGTCCTCGGCGGCGGCGGCGTCCAGGGCGGCCGCGCGATCGGCGAGCTCGACCCGGACGGGAAGCAGATCCAGAAGGACCCCGTCCGCGTCCCCGACCTCTTCGCGACCCTGTGCGTCCTCCTGGGAATCGACCCGCACAAGCGGTTCATTTCGCACTCCACCGGAACCGCGCGGATCACGGACCGCGGGGTCCCGGTCAAGAGCGTGTACGAGTAGGAAGGCCGCCGGGCGCGACCTCGTTCTCCAGCACGTTCGCCTTCCTACGCCCCGGCGATGGCCTCGCCCCAAATCCCCAGGTTCGCGAGCGCGAGGCCTATCATGGAAACCACGAACAGGATCAAGGCCGAGCGTCTGAACGGTCTTGGGCGGGTGGCGAAGTAGGCCGCGATGAGCAGGACGGCCAGAACCAAGGGCAGCAAACTGAAGAACCATCCGGCGCGAGAATCATGGGCGAGTACCACGACATTGATGGTGGCAAAGGTAAACGCCGCCCCGAACGATTCGCGCTTCCCCAGCGGCCGCGCCTGGCTCACCGGTTACTTCAGGAATTCCCGGACGTGCCGCAGCACCTGGTCCGGACATTCCTGGTGGGGCACGTGGCCCGCGTCCAGTTCCACCCACCGTGCGTCGGGAAGGTCCCGCGCGAGCTTTCGGCCCAGGGCGACGGGGACGGTCCGGTCGTGGACCCCCCACAGGAGGAGCGACGGCGCCCGGATCGCCTTCAGCCTCGCCTCGAACTCGCGGGTGTCCGGCGGGACGACCGCGCGGACGGTGCGGACGATGGCGGCGCGGCGGCCTTCCGACCGGACCTCGGCCACGTAGTTTCCGATTTCCTCCTCGGTCAGCTTGTCTCCGATCCGGTAGGTCCCGCGCAGGACCCACCGGACCAAGGGACCCACGGGGAGAGTCTCGGCGATGCACTCCGCCCAGGGAATCCGGGACGCTCCGACGTAGCAGGGCATCGCTTCCGGATAGCAGATCGAATCGATCAGGACCAGCCGGTCGACGCGCTCGGGCCAATCCTGGGCGAACCGCAAGGCCACCCCGCCGCCGAATGAATTACCCACGAGCGTCGCCTTCTCGAGGCGGAGGGCGTCGAGAAGGCCCTTCACCCTCCGGGCCTGCGCGGCTACCGAATAGTCTTCTCCCGCCGGCTTGTCCGATTCTCCGGCACCCAGGAAGTCCGGCGCGACGACGCGTCCGCAGTCTTCCAACGGCGCGAGCAGGTGCCTCCAGTCGTAGAGCGACCCGCCCAGGCCGTGCAGGAGGACGATGGCCCGACCCTTCCCGCGGTCGACCACGGCGTAGCGGTGTCCGTCCACGGAAACGTCGCGCAGGTGTCCGGCCTTCGCCAGCGACTCGCGATAGGGCGTCAGGCGCTCCTGCGCGAAGGCGGCGGTCCACGCGGACAGCACCCAGGGAATGGCCATCCAGATCTTCATGGGGCGAAGCTCCCCGCAAGGACGAGGCCCGGGAAGAAACCCGCTTCGCGCGGCGGCGCCGCCGGCACGAAGCCCGTCAGCCGCTCCGACGTTTCCGCCACGAAGGTCACGCGCGCTCCCGGGGCCGCGAGCCTGGCGACCTCGGATTCCAGTCCCGTCAGGTCCATCCGGCCCAGCGCGAAGGCGTCGATCGACCCGTCCGGAAGCGACCGGAAGTACGCGTCGGGCGGCTCCCATACCAGCAGGGCTCGGTTGGCGACCTCCTTGGCGGATTCGAAACGGTCGGCCGGGATCGCCGCCGGAGGGGCGAGGAGGCGGCCGTCCAGGAGCAGCCGTTCGAGCCTCGCGGGCGGGACGTCGAACCAGCGCTTCCAGAGGACCGCCCCGAATTTCTTCCAGAGAAACGTCTGCCATTCGCCGGCGTAAAACGATCTCCGTTCTTCCACGCCGGGGAGCGCGAGGAACCGCTCCACCTTGCGACGGCCGTGCACGAAACGGACGAACTGCCGGAAGGACGACAGCCGCCGCTCGAACGTTCCTTGAAGGGCCACGCCGCGGTCGAGAATTCCAAGCCGCGCCAGCCAGAACTCGTCCGCCTCCCGGCGGAGGAGCCAGCGGAGCCGCTGGTAAAGCGCGCGGCGGCGCCGCGAAGGCCTCAGCCCGATCAGCTCCAGGTATTCCGGGTGGCCCAGCGTCTTGAGCCCCGCCAGCTTGAGCTCCGCCAGACAAAGTTGCGCCGGCCGGCGGTCCACCACGGCCATGAGCCGCGGGCGCGCCGCCAGGAGCCGCAGGAGACGATCTCCTCCCTCGGCCGCCGCGAGGACCGCGTCGCCCTCGCGGACGGGAAGCGCGTCCTCCAGCCAGTCGGAACCCAGGTCAAGCTCCATATCGCCGCCGGAAGAGCGCCTCGAACGCCCGAAGCACGATCCGAACCTGCGACCGCCGGATCACGCGCCAGGCGTACCGCTCCGCCGGTCTTCGGTAGATTTGCCGTCGGTAAAACCGCGTCTGATTCGCCATAGCCCGCCCTCCAATTGGGGTCATACCCCAAGGATGGCAAGCGGCGTGCCAAGCCCAGATTCGGCCGGGAATCCTCGAGGGGTGTGCACGGGCGTGCACGCCCATCCTAACAAAACAAACCGTTTGTTTTGTTAGGTTGTTAGGATCTCTAGTAATAACCCAAGCGGGCCTTCAGGAGGCGCGCGCCGAAGTCGGCGAGCGTGGCGTTGGCGCTCACCGGGAGCCGGCGCCTCGTGAACGGGTCTTCGTTGCCGCCTTTGGTGGCCCAGCCCGCCCGGTACCCCGCCCGGCGAACTTCGTCGACCGCCTCGGCCGTATACTCGCCCCGCGGGTAGGCGAAGTGGTGCACCCGGATGCCGAGCCGCTCCTCCAGCATGCGCTTCGAGTCCTCGACCTCCGACGGCGTCAGGCTCGTGTGGGTCATGGAGTGCGAGCCCACGGCCATCCCCGCGTCGATCAGCTCCTTGAGGTCCGGCCAATCGAGGATCCTCTCCTCCGGCATGGGCGTGGCTCGCATCCAGGCGTCCGTGCCGCCTACGGCGCCCGCCACGATGAAGAACGTTGCCGGGAAGCGGAGCGCGCGGAGCGTGGGAACGGCGTGCTCCAGGCAGTCCTTGAACCCGTCGTCGAACGTGAGCGCGACCCCCTTTTTCCCGGACAGCACCTCGTCGAGCGTGAGAACCTCCACCCGGTTCCGCCGCAGGAAATGCATCTGCGATTTGAAGTTCTCCGGCGTGACCGTCATCTTGTGCGGGGCGCCAGCCCGGAACGGCCCCACCCGGTGGTAGTAAAGGACCGGCGTCACGGCTTCACCACCCCGTTCTCGCACCGCACGGGGACGTCGGGCCGGTTGTAGTACGGCGCGCCGTCCTTCCGCGGAACCCTCCGCTGCCGAATCTTGGGGTCGATCGCGTCGTCCACGTGGTAGACCCACGCCTTCCCCCAGAGGGACACGGGCTTCGCCCCGTACCGGCGGAAGCGGTTCCGGAGGTCGCTGTCTTCCTTCCCGAAGCCGTCGAAGTTCTCGTCGTAGCCGTTCACACCGTAGTAGACATCGCGGCCGGCCGAGATGTTGCAGCCGTAGACTTTGGGTTTGTGCGGATTGCCCCACAGCACGCCCCACAGACCTTTCCAGTGCGTGACCCGGAACCGCCACCGGTCGGACGACGTCATGTGCGATTCGAAGTCGCCGGCCAGCACGGAGTCGCGCGTGAGGGTCCGTGAAGCCTCGGGCGAAAGCCGCACGTAGCCGCCCACGCAGAAGCGGCCCGGCCCGCCGCGCTCCGCATGCGCCCGGACGAAGTCCCGGTGCGGGATGCAGTCTCCGTCCGAGAGGAGAACGATTTCCCCTTGCGACTCCCGCACCGCCGTGTTGGCGATCCTGGCGCGCCGGTATCCCTTGTTCTCCTGCCAGACGTGGCGGACGGGAACGTCGGCGGCGCGGCGGAACTCCTCCACGATCTGGCGGGTTTCGGTGTCGGATCCATCGTCGGCCACGATGAGCTCGAAATCCTTGAAGGTCTGGCGCCGGTACCCGAGGAGCGAGAACGTGAAGGCGTTGGGCTGGTCGAAGATGGAAAGAATCACGCTCACGTGCGGGGGCGCCATCGGGGCCGGATTATAGCCCGTCCCGACCCCGCCTTGCAAAGCGGAAATCCGCGTGCTAGACTAAAATTTGCAGATGGCGAGCACCGGCGGCGAGAACCTCGTCTGCCGCTGCTTCGTCGTGGCGGAGGGAGTCGTCCGCGAGGCGATCGCGGACCATCAGCTCCGGCAGGTGGAAGAGGTCACGGCCGTCACGCGGGCCGGGGGGGGATGCAGCTCCTGCTGGGACGACATCCAGAAGATCCTGAGCGAGGTGTGGGGCGCTCCCCTGCCCCGGAACGTGCCGGACGCTTCGGGACTCTCGAGCGCCCAGAAGCGCGACCGGGTCGCCCGGGCGGTGGAGCACGAGCTCCAGCCCCTGTTTGACCGGAACGGGCTTTCGATGCAGCTCGTGGACGTGAGCGGCGACCGGGTCCTGGTGCGGTTTTTCGGCGCGGGGGTGGGCACCGTGGCGCCCTCGTTCCTGGCGATCAAGCGGCACCTGGTCCGGCGGATGTCGGACGCCTGCGGCCAGAAAATGACAATGGTCGAGCTCAACGTGCTCGAAGGGCTGGCGAAAGCTTCGAAACCATGACGCGCACCGCGATCGTTTCGGACGTCCACTCCAACATGGAGGCGCTCCAGGCGGTTCTCGACGACATCCACGAGAACGAATGCGACGAGATCGTCTGTCTCGGCGACCTCATCGGGTACGGCCCCAACCCGCGGCAGGTGCTGCGCCTCGCCGTGGACCTGTTCGAGTTCACCCTCATGGGCAACCACGAGGAGGGCATCCTCTACCAGCCGGTGGGGTTCAACTGGAAGGCCGAGGCGTCCGCGTGGTGGACGAAGGACCAGCTCCGGTCGCCGCGCCACCCCGAGCCTGAGAACCGGAAGTTCTGGGAGTACCTGGAGACGATGCCCCGGTACGCCCAGCACGGGGACGTCCTCTACGTGCACGCCTCGCCGCTCGACCCCACCCGCGAATACGTCATGCCCGAGGCGTGCTACAACCCGGACTTCATGAAGCTCATCTTCTCGAAGATCAAGCGGGTCGCCTTCGGGGGCCACACGCACCTGCCCGGGATCTTCTTCACGGACCGGCCCTTCCTTCCCCAGAACCGCATCGAGGGGGCCTTCCCCGTGGTGAAAGGGAAGTTCTTCGTGAACGTAGGTTCCGTCGGCCAGCCCCGCGACGGCGACACGCGCGCCTGCTACGTTGTCTTCGACGGCAAGACCGTCCTGTTCCGGAGGGTGTCGTACAACTACCGGAAGACCGCCCGCAAGATCAAGCGGATCAAGCGTCTGCCCACCGCCCTGGGCGCGCGTCTCTCGATGGGACTCTGAGGCGAGGACGATGGACGTCAAAAGCGTCTTCGATTCGCGGAAATTCTCGTCCGAAAAGCTCTTCAAGGTCTCCCTCTTCGAGAGCGAGAAGATGTTCTGCGACGTCTACGGCCTCTCTCCCGGACAGGAGCAGAAGCCGCACGCCCACGACGGAAGCGACAAGGTCTACTACGTGGTGGAAGGCTGCGGCCTCTTCAAGGTGGGGGCCGAGGTCCGCGAAGTGGGGGAGAAGAACGCCGTGTACGCCCCGGCGGGCGTCGAGCATTCGGTGAAGAACGACAGCCCCGCCAACCTGACCCTGCTCGTCTTCATGATGCCCCACCCGAACTACGTCTCCAGGAAGACCTAGCCGACTTCCTTGGCCTCCTGGCCGATTCCCAGCGTCTGGAGCATCGTGAAGGTCAGGGGGGCCATCGGGCGGAGGAGCCGCGCCCGCAGCGCCACGAGGTCCTCGTACGTCTCCACTTTTTGACGCGTCGGGAAGAATCCGTAGTCGAGGTGGGATTTCTCGAAATTCTCGAGCAGGGTCACCAGCATGTTCGGCGCGCCCCAGTCCACCCCGCGGAAGACGTCGCGGGGCTCCCGCATCCCCAGGAGATAGAACCCCCCGCGCTCCGTGGGCCCGATCACGACGTCGCGCCGCTCCAGCATCTGGAAGGCGGATTCGAGCATGCGCGGGTGCAGGTCCGGCAGGCTGCTCCCGATGACGACGGCCTGCGGGTGGTCGGCCAGGAGCTCCTCGAAGCATGCGTGGATCCGCCGCCCCTCCCCGCGTCCGCGCTGCGGCCGCACGGGAAAATCCTCGAACCGGGCGCGGAACCCCTCGTCGTTTTCGGCGCAGAAGAGGGCCGCGTCGAACGAGCCCAGCGGCATGCTCGCGACGAGGTCGCCGATGAAGGCCCCGTAAACCTGCGCGGCGGCCTCCGCGCCGATCTTGGGGGTGAGGAGGGGCATCACGCGGCCCGGCTCGGGCCAGCGGACCAGAATCGCGACCGCCCTCCCCTCTCGAGACATGGTGCGAAGTATAGCGAAGCACGCCGAGGGCGCCAACGGATTCAGCCGGCCCGCCGGCCGCGCCTAGACGCCTCAGCTCCCGCCGAATCCAATTGTGACTTTATCCCCTTCCACGATGACCGGCACGCTCCGCTTTCCGCGGGAGTGCTTGAGCATGTCCTTGAGCTTGCCGGGATCGGCCAGCACATTGATGTACTCGTAAGGGACCTTCTTCTTCGCGTAATCCTCACGCGCCGACGTGGTGTACGGTCAGGTGTCCTTGCCGTAGATGAGGACAGGCACGGTCAGCCTCCGATGGCGTACATCGCCCGCTGCGGTTTGACGAACCCCGGGTCGTTGATCCCGTGGCCGGCCTCCTTCTTGGCGACCGCGGCCCGGATGAGTCCCGCAACCTCTTCGTCCGAGGCGCCGGCCCGCATCGGTCCCTTGAGGTCGGTCTCCCAAGTCGAGAAGAGGCACGTCCGCAGCTTCCCGTCCGGGGTCACGCGGATCCGGTCGCAGGCGAAGCAGAACGGCTCGGACACGCTGGCGATGATCCCGACGTCGCCCGCGCCGTCCTTGAACCGGAAGACGCGCGCGGGGTCCGTCAACGGGCCCTGCGCGACGAGGTCGATCGGCCAGCGGGCGTGGATCTTCTCGAGGATCTCCCGCGCCGGCACGACCTGGTCGCGCGTCCAGGCGTTGTCCCCGTCGAGGGGCATGAACTCGATGAACCGGATCTGCCAGGGCCGCGTGCGGGCCATCTCCGCGAAGTCCACGATCTCGTCGTCGTTTACGCCCCTCATCACTACCATATTGACCTTGAGCGGGCGGAACCCGATGCGGTCGGCCTCCAGGAGGCCCTCCCAGGTCTGGCGGAAGCCGTCGCGGCGGGCGATGTGGACGAATTTTTCGCCCCGCAGGGTGTCCAGGCTCACGTTCATCCGCCGGAGCCCCGCCTCCCAGAGGGGCCGCGCGAGCCTCTTGAGGAGGATCCCGTTCGTGGTCAGGGCCACGTCGCGCACGCCCGGGACGGATACGACGCGGCGGACGAGGTCCGGAAGGTCCTTCCGGGCGGTGGGCTCCCCGCCGGTGACCCGGAAGTCCGTTACTCCGAGCGAGACCGCGACGCGGACGATCCGCTCGATTTCCTCGAAGCTCAGGATTTCCGGCTGCGGCATCCACACGGGCTCGGCGGGCATGCAGTAGACGCACCGCAGGTTGCACCGGTCGGTGACCGAGACCCGCATGTTCGTGATCGCCCGGCCGTATCCGTCGACAAGCATTCCGGCGGCTATCCTACCAGCCGGGCGCGGCCGTTTCCAGCAGGTCGACGATCTGTTATAGTGTCGGCCGGGTGACGGAGCTCTCGATCATTCTGCCGGCCATCAACGAGGCCGACAACCTCTCCCTCCTCCTCCCCCGCCTCCACGACATCGCGCGCGAAATCGGTCCCTACGAGATCCTGGTCGTGGACGGCGGGTCGACCGACGATACGGCCACCCGCGCCACCCGGCACGGCGCCCGCGTCCACTTCCAGGTGGAGCGGGGGTACGGGAGTGCCCTCAAGGAAGCCTTCCGGCTGGCCCGCGGGCGCTACGTGGTCACGATGGACGCCGATTATTCGCACGACCCCTACTTCATCCGGGACCTGTTCGAGGCGCGCGACCGCGGCGCCGTCGTCGTGGCCTCGCGGTACGTCCCGGGAGGATCCTCCGACGTGAGCGGGTTTCGGTCCGTCCTGAGCCGCATCCTGAACGCCATTTTCCGGCGCGTTCTCGCGATTCCCGTCCGCGACATGTCGAGCGGCTTCCGGCTCTACCGGAGGGACGCCCTGGAGGAAGTGGAGATTACGCGCCGCCACTTCGACGCGCTCGAGGAGATCCTGATCAAGATCGTCGGGATGGGCCACCCGGTCGCCGAGGTTCCCTTCACGTACAAGGCGCGGGGCGCTGGGGTCTCCAAGGCGCGGGTCCTCAAGTTCGGCGTCCAGCTCGCCCGCACGCTGCACGAGCTCTGGCAGCTGCGCAACGGCTGCGACTGGTGCGACTACGACTACCGCGCGCACGACAGCACCCACTTCCTCCAGCGGTACTGGCAACGGAAGCGGCACGCGATCATCCTGGACTGGCACCGCCCGGGCCGCACGCTCGACATCGGCTGCGGATCGAGCCGCATCCTGGAGGACATGCCCGGCGCTGTAGGGCTGGACGTCTCGATCCAGAAGCTCCGGTTCATGTCGCGCAAGGGGTGCCAGACGGTACGGGGGAGCGTATTCTCCCTGCCGTTCCCCGACGGCGCCTTCGACGAAGTCGTCTTCTCGCAGGTGATCGAGCACATTCCGAAGAAGCGCCAGCTCATGTCCGAAGTGCGGCGCGTGCTGCGGCCGGGCGGACGGCTCATCATCGGCACTCCCGACTACGGGCGGATGTTCTGGGTGATTCTCGAGGCGTTCTACGACGCGCTCAAGCCCGAGGCCTACGCGCACGAGCACATCTCGCACTACACGCTGGCCTCCATGCGCCGGCTCCTGGCGGACTTCGGGTTCGAGCATGTCCGGTCGCGCTACGTGGGCGGCGCCGAGCTCATCCAGCTCGCGGTGAAGCGATGAACCCCGACCGCGTGCGCTGGAACGAGAAGCACCGCCAGGGGGGTCACGACCTCCCGTCGATCCCCCTCATCATGTACCAGGGACGCCTCGCGCGGGGCCGTGCGCTCGACGTCGCCGGAGGCCTCGGAGAAAACGCGGCGGTCCTCGCGCTGGCCGGGTGGCAGGTCACGCTCGTCGACCTTTCCGACGAAGCCGTCCGCCGGGCCCGCGCGCGGGCGCGCGAGCTCAAGGCCGACGTCCGGATCGTCCAGGCAGACGCCCTCCGCCTCCCCCTCCGCGGCCCGTTCGAAACGATCGTCGTGACGAAGTTCCTGGAGCGCGCGATTGCCGGGGAGCTCGTCCGGCTTCTCTCGCCGGGCGGGACGCTCTTCTGCGACCAGCCGATGCGCGGGCTCTCTCCGGCCTACTGCATCGGACCCGGCGAATTCCCCCGGCTCTTCGCCTCCCTCGAGCCGCTCCTTCTCGACGAGAACGGCGACCGCGCCGTCTTCATCGGCCGCAAAATGACAAATTCGCCCGGTTAAAATGACAAAGTAATCAGATTACTTTGTCATTTAGGGCGGCGTCGATCTCGGCCAGGACCTCCTCGTTCCTTTCGAGCGGACGGTGGCGGCGAAGGACGTCCGGAGCGCCGAGGCGGCCGAGCGCCCAGGCCGCGTGGGCTCGGACGAGCGGCTCCTCGTGCCCCAGGGCCTTCTCGAGCGCCGAGACCGCGGACGGGTCGCCGCTGTTTCCGAGCGCCACCGCCACGTTGCGCAGGAAGCCGGCGTGCTTGGCGCGGCGGACCGGGCTGTCCTTGAACCGCCGGTTGAAGTCGTCCCGCGACATCCCCAGGAGCTCCACGAGCGCGGGCACGAGGTTGCCGTCCCGGGCGTAGAACTCCCGCTCCGGGGCCACCTTCGCGAATTTGTTCCAGGGGCAGACGTCCTGGCAGATGTCGCAGCCGAAGACGAGGTTGCCCATGAGCGGCCGGAGCTCGCGCGGGATCGAGCCGCGGTGCTCGATCGTGAGGTAGGCGATGCAGCGGCGGGAGTCCACCACGTAGGGCGCCACGATCGCCTTCGTCGGACACAGGTCGATGCAGCGCGTACACGTGCCACAGTAGTCCTTCGCGTGCGGCGCGTCCGGCTCGAGGTCGAGGTCGGTCACGACTTCGCCGAGGAAGAACCACGACCCCAGGTCCCGCGCGATCAGGTTCGAATGCTTCCCCTGCCACCCGAGGCCCGCCTCCTGCGCCCAGGGCTTCTCGAGCACCGCGCTCGTGTCCACGCAGACCTTGGCCCGGCCGCCCGCCCCCTCAATGAAGCGGCGCAGCTCCTGGAGCTTCTCCAGGAGGACTTCGTGGTAGTCCGACCCCCACGCGTACCTCGAGATCCGCCCCCGGCGGGGGTCCTGGGAGTGGAGCCCGGGCGTGTGGTAGTTCTTCGCCACGCAGACGACCGACCGCGCGCCCGCGAGCACCCTTTCGGGGTCTTCGCGGCGCTCCGGTGCCCGCTCCATGTAGGCCATCTCGCCGTGGAACTCGCGGTCGAGCCACGTGCGCAGGAAGTCGGCGTGCGGGGCCCGCCCCACGCGGGCGATCCCGACCTTCTCAAAGCCCAGCTCGCGGGCCTTACTTTTGATGGAGCTCGCGCTGCTCATCGTAGTCGTCGGCAAAACGTCCCGCCACCCCCAGCTCGTACGCGCCGTGCGCCGGGTTCGCCGCCGCCCCGCGGTAGGTCGCTACGCACCGGTAGCACACGGTCCGCTCCCTCGACACCAGCCAGACCGCCAGGTCCGCCAGCGCCGCCGCCGCCAGGATCCCGACCGCGACGAAGACGTTGTGCGCCCAGGCGATCGCCGACCCGACGACCGCCGCCCCGATGACGGCCAGGCCCACGACGCCGTTGAAATCTTTCTCGGTGTACAGGTGCCCGCACCCGCAGAGCGCGCACCGCTCCACCACGTTCCGCACGGAAACGCTTTCCGCCAGCCGCACTTCGCGGCGGTCCCCGCAGCCGCGGCAGGCGACCTCCGCGGGCGCGGCCGCCGATTCGATCGGCGTGCCTCTCAGGCAGCGGGGACAGTACGACGTGATCTGCACGGCGGCCCCATTTCAACACATAGAGACCAGGAACACAAAAGGAGATCGGGAGATGAGAACAAAACCTCGGGACTTAGGGACTGACCAAGAATAAGTTCCCCAATCTCGGGGAGGATCCCCCCGACCCCCGGGGGGAGAAAAGGAGATAAACGGAGATGAAGCCGGCGATACGGAGATGTAAAGAGGGGCGAGAAACCGCGGGGCGGCCGCGCAGGGGCCGGGCCGCCCCGCGGTTTCTCGCTCTTATCT
>Ga0187892_10010639_pt1 | contig 11576 bp, 10 predicted proteins | sample MA1701073metaG_FD_139345 | JGI IMG/M metagenome (GOLD analysis project Ga0187892, IMG submission 139345) | Bio-ooze microbial communities from a basaltic lava cave in the Kipuka Kanohina Cave System on the Island of Hawaii, USA - MA170107-3 metaG ... | reverse complement strand
GGGCGCGGCCGGCGCGGCCGACGGCCTCCGGGCGGTGGCGCGGCGGGCGACGGCGGCTGACGTCGCGAGCCGCCCGTCGGCGCGGGACCTGGCCGACGCCGCCTACGACGCGACCGCGAACCCGCGGCTGCCACGCCTTCGGGACGCCCCGGTGCGGGCGGCGTCGGAGCCGGGGATCGATCCGCTTGCGGCGCGCCGCCGCCTGCGGCCGCTCGAGAGCTGGCGGCGGACTCAGGCCCCCGCGCTCCCGGCGCCGCGGGCGCGGCTCCGCAGCGTCGCGCTCCTGGCCGTCGCCATCGTGGCCATTGCGGGCGTGGTTGCCACGACCCTGCGCAGCCCGAGTTCGGGAACGGCCTCGCCGGCCGCGACGGCGGCGACGGCGGCCCCCGCGGAGGCAGCCACGGGAGCGGAAACGGGCCGCCTGCCGGCGGACCCCAGAGCGGCGCCGCCCGCCCCTGCCGGCTGCGAGGTGGCTGCCGGCCCCCTGGCCGCCGATGTCGACGGTGATGGGTGCCCGGAGACGCTGCGGTTCGCCGACGGCGTGGTTGCCGCGGGGGCGCTGCGGTGGTCGGTGGGCGAGGCAGGCGACGAGATCGCCGTCGGCGACTGGGCCTGTTCCGGCGCCCGTTCGCTGGCGATCCTGCGACCGAGAACCGGCGAGGTGTTCGCCTTCACCGGCTGGGCGGGGGCCGATCGTCCCGTCGAGGCGCCGATGATCGGCGCCGTGGCCGGGGGCCGGGCCCTGCGGGCCGCCGACCTCGATGGGGACGGCTGCAACGAGCTGGTGGTGGAGCGCGCCGCGGGCGCGCCCGTGGTGATGCGGGCCCCGAGGTTGCGGCCGTGAGGCCGCGCCGGCGCGGCTTGGCGTTCCTGGGCGCGACACTGGCTGTCGGGGTGGTGGCGTGGGTGCTGCACCGGTCCGGCCAGGGGCAGCTCGCCCCGCCGCCGCTGGGGCGGCCCGACGCTTGGGGCGCGTGGGCGGGCGAGCGGGAACCGGTCGTCGCCGCGCTGGCGATCCTCCGCCTGCTCGCGCTGGGCGCGGTGTGGTACCTGGCCGTGGCGACGGTGGTGGGTGGGGCGCTGCGGCTCTGCGGCGCGGGCCGGCTTGTCGCCGCAGTGGACCGCCTCACCATCCCGGCGCTGCGCCGGGTGCTGGTGGCGACCACGAGCGTCACCCTGGCCGCCGGTTTCAACCCCGCCGCCGCCGCCGGCCAAGGGGCGGCGCCGACGGCCACCACGGCCACCACGACCGCGGTCTCAGGAGGCCGCCCCCCGCCAACGCTCACCATGCGCCTGCTGGGACCGGAGGCGGCGACGCCCTCGACCTCGCTGGCGCCGACTTCGCTGGCGCCGACTTCGCTGGCGCCGACCTCGCTGCCACCGACGCCGCTGCCACCGACGCCGCTGCCACCGACGCCGCTGCCACCGGCCGGGCCGGCGGCGACGGTCACGCCCGGCCCGGAGCGCTCGCCCCCGCTCGCACCGCCGCCCGCTCAGGCCGCGACCGCCCGGGCCGGGGCGGCCCAGGCGGGGGCGGAGAAGGTTTGGACCGTGCGGCCGGGGGAGTGCTTCTGGTCGATCGCCGACGACGTGCTGGCCCAGGCCTGGGGCCGGGCGCCGTCCGACGCCGAGATCGTTCCCTACTGGCGTTCGCTCATCGACGCCAACCGCCACCTGCTCAAGGACCGGTCCAACCCCCACCTCGTCTTTCCTGGGCAGGTTTTCGCCGTGCCGCCGCCGCCGCCGGCCCCCTCCGCGAGCCGGTGACGGGCGAGCGCGCAGAACCGGCGGCGAGAGGGTGGGCTCTCCCCGCCGGCTCAGCGGTAGGACGACCGGCGAGGGCCGGTCGTCCAGCGGTTACCGGGTACGCATCAGGGGGCCCGCCGTGCCGGCCCGGTGACCGCCGCACCGGTCAGGTCCGCCGAACCACTGATGTCCGCCGTCGCCCGGCAACCGCTGAACTCTGTAGTGCTGTCGGTCGGCGCGCCGCCCTTGGGGGGTGAGCGGCGCACGGTATACAGGGGTGGAAGGGGCCCAGCCACAACGGACCGTCGAAGCCGTTGCATGTGGATCCACTTGCAATCCCGTTCCCCTCCCGTGATCGGCGGCACCACGCGTGCCACTCCTCACCTGGCATTGTTGTCGCGACAGGCTCAGAACGGAATCGTGCTAGCTGGCGTCTTCGTACGGTGGTGGTAGCACCCCTATTGTCTGGGGCACGAAACCGGATCAGCCCAACGGCGACGCCCGTCCTTTGCGCGTCGTCATCGCCGACGACTGGTACCTCGTGCGCGAGGGAGCGCGCAGCGCGCTCTCATCCATCCCGGGCGTCGACGTGGTGGGCACGGCGGGGGACGCCATCGAGCTGATGCAGGTCATCGAGGAGGCCGAGCCCGACGCCGTCCTGCTCGACGTGCGCATGCCGCCCACCCACCGCACTGAGGGCATCGACGCCGCCCACGCCATTCGCAAGCGCTGGCCGAAGATGGGCGTGGTGATCCTGTCCCAGTTCGACGACCCCGAGTACGCCCTCGAACTGCTGCGGGACGGATCGAACGGCCGGGGCTATCTCCTGAAGGAGCGGCTGGGAGCGCCGCTCCAGCTGGCCGAGGCCCTGCGGGAGGTCGCCGGCGGGGGCTCGATACTCGACCCGAGGGTGGTCGACGGGCTGCTGGAGGCCCAGCGGCGGCGGAGCCGGTCGCGCCTGCACGGGTTGACCGAGCGGGAGCACGAGGTGCTGGCGTTGATGGCCGGCGGGCGCACCAACGCCGCCATCGCCCGCCAACTGACCCTGAGCGAGCGGGCGGTCGAAAAGCACATCAACGCCATCTTCCGCAAGCTCGACCTCAGCGAGGAACTGGATACGAACCACCGGGTGGCGGCGGTGCTGTTCTTCCTCCAGCGCCAGACGGCGTAGGGAAGCGGGCCACCACCCGAGCGCCGGCGCCGGGGGCGCTCTCGATGGCCAGCGTCCCGCCGAAGGAGCGCACCCGGTCCTCCATGTGCAGCAGGCCGCCCCGGCGGGGGAGTCCGTCGGCCACGAAGCCGCGGCCGTCGTCGCGCACCTCCACCCGCAGCTCCCGCTCCGAGACGGAGAGGTCGATGGCCACCTCGGTGGCCCGGGCGTGCTTGAGGGCGTTGGTGACGCTCTCGCACAGCAGGAAGTAGGCGCCGCTCTCCACATCCATCGACACCCGGGGGAGGGGGTCGGGCGTCACGGTGAGGGTGGACGCCACGGGGAGCCGGCTGGCGTAGGAGCGCACCGCCGCGGCCAGGCCCCGGTCCCGCAGGATGGGCGGGTAGAGGTCGTGGCTGACCTCCCGCAGGCGGACGATGGCGCCGTCCAGCTCGGCGCCGATGGCCTGCAGCGCCTCGGGGTCGGCGGTGTCCTGGGCCAGCCCCAGGCGCATGCGCAGCACCACCAGCTCCTGCTGGATGCCGTCGTGCAGATCCCGGGCGAGGCGGCGCCGCTCCCCGTCCTGGGCGGCGACGATGCGCTGGGAACTCTCCCGGAGCTCGGCCGCCTGCCGCTCGACCAGGGCCAGCTTGGCCCGCAGCTCCACCCGCATGTGTTCCAGCGCCCCCGCCAGGCGGGCGATCTCGTCGCTGCCGTGGGCCACGAAGGGGCGGCCCAGGTCGCCGCTGGCGATGCGCTGGGCGGTGGACGCCAGGTTGACCAGCGGCTTGGTGAGCGCCCGGAACAGGATCCAGCCCAGGATCAGGGCCATCGCCGCCAGCAGCGCCCCCGTGGCCAGCCGGCGGAGCGCCAGGGCCCGGTCGATGGACGCAGCCGGGTTGTTCAGGGCGATCCCCAAGGCGCCGCCCAGCGGGTCGCCGGCCGAGCGACCGACCGCCTGGTAGGCCACCAGGCTGGCCACGCCGTTGAGCCGGACGGCCTGGGGTCCCGCCGGGGGCTGAGCGCCCCGGCCACGGTCGTAGGCGGGGGCCGGCGAGCCGGCGACGGCGTTCGGGGCCGGCAGGGTGCTGCCCGCCAGCCGCCCGCCTACCACCAGGATCACGTTGGACAGCTCGCCCAGCTGGCGGCGCAGCTGGAACGCCAGCTCGTCGCCGAACTGGAGCCCGCCCAGCAGCACCAGCGGGCTCGTGCCGCTGCCCAGCGGCACCGGGACCGACTGCACGTAGGCCCCGTCCTCGGTGCGCAGCAGCCGGCTGGTGGGCTCGGTGGTGAAGGGCTGGCCGCGGCGGCCCAGCGGCAGCAGCGGGCGCACCCGGCCCACGCTCACCGGCGGGTCGAGGGGCGAGCCGTCGGCGTTGAGCACGTCGAGCTGGTCGAGCTGGAGGAACGTGGCGTCCACGCCCAGGCGGGCGACCAGGTCCACCCGCCGGGCGGGATCGGTGAGGCCGTCGGCGTTCAGGCGGTTGCCCGCCGTCTGGAGCCCCAGGTGGAGCGTGCGCTGGCGCTCGGTGAACGCCTGCTCCAGCACGCTGAGATTGCTGGTGGCCACGTCGGCGGTCTGGGCGGCGACGGCGTCGTGGGTGAGGCGGGCGTCCACCAGCGCCGTCACCGTCGTGGAGACGACCAACGTCACCACGAGGGCGGCGAGCACCTTGCCCAGCAGCGACGAGCGCAGGCGCAGGAAGGCGGTCCCGCTGGCGGCGCGGCCGCCCGGCGTGTCGGCCGCCGGTAGGTTGGCCGCAGCCGGCTGGCGCGCCGTAGGGCCGGCCGCCGCCGGTGGGCCGGCCGCAGCCGGGCGGGCCGCCGGTGGGTCGGCCGGACGGGACGCCGGTTCGGTTGCAGCCGGGCGGGCCGCCGGTAGGTTGGCCGCAGCCCGCTGGCGCGCCGTAGGGCCGGCCGCCGCCGGTGGGTCGGCCGCAGCCGGGCGGGCAGCCGGTGGGCCGGCCGCAGCCGGTGGGCGGGCCGGTGGTTCGGCCGCAGCCGGACGGGCCGCGGGTGGGTCGGTTGCAGCCGGGCGGGCAGCCGGTGGCTCGGCCGCAGCCGGGCGGGCAGCCGGTGGCTCGGCCGCAGCCGGGCGGGCCGCCGCCGGCGCTTCGCCTGCCGCCGGGCGGGCCGCCGCCGGCGCTTCGCCTGCCGCCGGGCGGGCCGTCGCCGGCGCTTCGCCCGCCGCCGCGGGTGCGGCCGGTGGCTCGGCCGGCGGGGGGCTCGCCGCCATCGTCCGCCTAGGCCTAGGAGCCGCCGACCGAAGCCACAGCCCGTACCTGGGCCGCCGCCAGAGCCGTCTTAGGATTGGCCCGCTCCCGGAAGACCTGGTTGAGGGCCGTGTCGAACGCCTGGGCGGCGTCGTGGAGGGCGCCAAGGACGGGCACGTGGGCCGACTCCAGCTGCTTCACGAAGACCGCCAACTGCGGCTGCTGGAAGTGCTCCTCGGCGAGCACGCGGGGCCGCACGGGCAGCCGTCCCTCCTCCTTGGCGAAGCGCAGGGCGTACTCGTCCGAGGTGAGGAGCAGCATGAACTCGAAGGCCAGCTCCCGTTGGGGGGCGCCCTTGGGGATCCACAGGCTGCTGCCGCCCATGGCCGTCCCTTGTGTCTGGCCGGTGAAGCCGCTGGGCATGAGGGCCACGCCGAACTGGCCGGTGGGGTCGTCCTTGAGGACCTTCACCAGGTCCCACGAGCCGGTGGCGAGCATGGCGACCGCGCCCGAGCGAAAGAGCGCGTAGGCGTCGACCGACCGGGCGTCGGGGCCCGACGGCCCGAAGGCCACGCCCTGGTCGATCAGCCGCTGGAGGTAGCCGACGGTGTCGACGACCGCGGGCTGGTCGAGGCTGAACCTGGGCTGGCCGTCGGCGCCCACCCGCACCAGCTCGCCGCCGTTGGCGGTGATCCACCCGAACGTCACCCAGGTGTCGACGGGGACGACCAGGGCCCGCTGAGCGCCGTCAGCGCTGGTCAGGCCTTTGGCCATGGCCTCGAACTGCCCGAAGGTCATCGACGAGTTGGGCGGCGACTGCCCGGTCGCCCGGAAGCGATCGACGTTGTAGAGGAGGGCCATGGCGTTGGAGTCGAGGGGCAGGCCGTACCGCGTGCCGCCCCAGGTGACGTCCTCCAGGGACCCTTGCAGGTACTCGGCGGGGGTGAGCTTGTGTTTGCGCCACAGGTCGTCGACGGGATCGGCGAGCTGCTGGCCGGCGCCGGTGACGGCGTGGCCCTGGACGACGTCGGGCGGGGCGCCCGACGAGATGCCGGCCCGCACCGCGTCGGTCATGGCCCTGATGGGCCCCTTGTCGGTGCGGACGCGGACCTTGGGGTGGGTCCGCTCGAACTCCCGCACGGCGTCGTTGTAGGGGGCGGTGACCCAGTCGTCGGTCATGACGACGCGCAGGACGGTCGTCCCCGCCGAGTCGCCCGACGCGCATGCGCTCGCGACGAGGGCAGCGGCCACCGTGAGCATCACCCATCTCGTCCCCCTCACAGGGGGAAGCTTACGGTGCAAGGCGCAGCTCGAGCTTTTCCAGGCGGTCGATGAGCGCGCTGGCGTCGGTGCCGAACATGCCGGCGATGGCCTGGATGTCGTCCCGGCGGATCGTGAGCATGCGCCCGTTGAAGTCCTGGCGCATGACCTGGATGCTGTTGAGGTACTTGGCCACCATCTCCAGCTCGGGGTCGGCGACGTCCCGGAAGCGGGCCAGGTCGAAGGTGACCTTCTCTCGGCCCCGGTCGGGCGACGGCGCCGACCGCTCGCCGTCCTCGCCGGAGTCGGCGGCCAGGACCCGGTCCAGCGCGGCGCTGGGCGGCAGGAGCTGGTCGACGGGGACGTTGTAGTAGCCCGCCAGGCGCTGGAGCCGGGGGACCGAGATGATGCGCTCGCCCCGCTCGTAGGCGCCGAGCACGGACGCCTTGAACTCGAGGCTGGAGGCCGCCTCGACCTCTTGCAGCGATAGGCCCTTCTGCCGCCGGATCGCCCGCAACCGCTGCCCGACCCGCCGGGCGTAGGTCTGCGCCGGGATCGCCGCCGGGCTGTTCTTCTCCACCGAGCCCCCCATGTCGTTCCCCCTGAACAACAGAATACTGCGACCCTGGGTCCCCTGACAACGACGAAGAGTGGTATTCGCTAGCCCGGCGCGACGAGGCCCGCCCGCAGGGCGGCCAGGAGGGCGCCCACCGTGATGGAGGCGGTCTCGGCCCGGAGGACGTGAGGTCCGAGCCCCATCCGGGGCAGCCCCGAAGCCAGCTCCTCGGGCGCCCAGCCCCCCTCGGGCCCGACGAGGACGAGCGGCGCCAGCGTGGGGGGGCCGCCGGCCCGGTCGGCCAAGGTGGCGCCGGCGCGGCGGGCCAGGGCGCCGAAGGTGGTTGGGTCCTCGACCACCGGCAGCCAGGCTCGGCGTGACTGGCAGGCCGCCTCGTGGGCCACCCGCCGCAACCGCTCGACGTGTCGTGCGGGATCCGTCCAGCGGACGACCGACCTCGCCGCGGCGAAAGGAATGATCCGGTCGGCGCCCAGCTCGGTGAGCTTCTGGACGGCCAGTTCGGGCTTCTGGCCCTTGGTGAGGGCGAAGGCCACCGCGATGGGGGGCGCGGGGGCGGGCGCGACCACCACGTCGCCGTCGGGCGCCAGTTCGGGACGGGGGCCGGGGCCGTACCGGCACGGCCGCCACCGGCCCGCTCCGTCCGACACCGTGACCGCGTCGCCGGGCCGCAGCCGCAGCACCCGCTCGAGGTGGTGGCGGTCCTCGGCCGCCAGCGCGGGACGTTCGACGTCCGCCACGAACACGTACGCCCCGGCCATCGTCTGCCCCATCATGGCCGCCGGGAGCGCTGGGGCGGGCGCATGCAACGCAAGCGGTAGTCTTAGACTTCGGCGCAGGTCTTGACGTTGCCCGCCACGTCGGACTGGTTGGCCTTGGTCGCCGTCACGACCACCGGCCCGGTCGTCCCAGTCCAGCGGCGCACCTCGAACTGTTCGACATCGATGAGGGCGGTGACCAACTTCCCGGTGAATCGATTCTCGAGGAGGTCGAGGGCTACGCCGACCTCACCCCGCCGCATGCGGTCGGGCCCGCGCCCCCCGCCGCCAGCCGGCCCCGAACCAAGAGGCGGCGGCCGGCCGCCTACTTGAACGCGGAACGGATCTTGCTGAAGAACCCGGAGTCGGGCTCGGCGACCTCCTCGCCGCGGTCGGCGGCGAGCTGGCGGAGGAGCTGCTCCTGCTCCTTGGTGAGGTCGGTGGGCGTCTCCACCTGGACCCGCACCCGCAGGTCGCCCCGGCCCCGGCCGTCCACGTGGGGGACGCCGCGGCCCCGTAGGAGGAACTCCCGGCCGCTCTGGGCGCCCCGGGGGATCACCAGGTCCTCGGTTCCGTCGAGGGTCTCGAAGCGGATGTAGGCGCCGAGGGCGGCCTGGGTGAAGGGCACGGTGAGGGTGTGGACCAGGTCGAACCCGTTGCGCTGGAACCGGTCGTGGGGCCGCACCCGCAGATGGACGTAGAGATCGCCGCGCGGCCCGCCACGCGGCCCCGCCCCGCCCATGGCGGGGACCCGCAGGGTGTTGCCGTTGTCGACGCCGGCCGGGACCTCGACCGGGTAGGCCTGCTCCAGGGTGCGCCGGCCCTCGCCCCGGCAGTCCGGGCACGGCGTGCGGACCACCTCGCCGAGCCCGCCGCAGCGGTTGCAGCGGCCGGTGGTGACCATCTGGCCCAGGATCGACTGGCGCACCTGGCGGAGCTGGCCCGTGCCGTTGCACGGCCCGCACGGTTCGGCGCGGGTGCCGGGCCGGGCGCCGGTGGCCTCGCACGTCTGGCACGGGAGCGGCGCCCGCACCTTCACCTCGTGGGTCCCGCCGAACACCGCGTCCTTGAAGCCCATCTCCAGGGCGATCTCGAGATCGGGCCCGGGCGGGGGACCGGCGCGGCCGCCGCGGCGGTTGGCGGCGCCGCCCCCGAACGGCCCGGCGGCGCCGAAGAAGCTCTCGAACAGGTCGCCCAGGTTGGCGGCGAAGTCGCCCCCGAAGCCGCCCATCCCGCCCGCGCCGCCCCCCGCGCCCCCCGCGCCCCGCAACCCCTGGATGCCGAACATGTCGTACTGGCGGCGCCGCTCGGGGTCCCGCAGCGTCTCGTAGGCCAGGGTGACCTTCTTGAACTGCTCCTCGGCCGCGGGGTCGTCGTTGGTGTCGGGGTGCAGCTCGCGTGCGAGCTTGCGGTAGGCCCGCTTGATCTCGTCCTCGGTGGCCTGGCGGCCGACGCCGAGCAGGTCGTAGAAGTCCTCCATCGGGCCGGTCCTACCCCTCGCGCAGCGCTTTGCCGAGCCGCTGGCTGACCACGCCGACGGCGGCCATGGCGTGGGGGTAGTTCATGCGGGTGGGGCCGAGGACGCCGACGGTGCCGATCCGCACGCCTTCGTACTCGTAGGGCGCCACCACCACCGAGCACTGCGCCAGCGGCTCGACGCCGTGCTCGGCGCCGATGGACACGCTCAGCCGGTCGTCGTGGATGGCGTGGCGGAGGAGGCTGACGAGGACGTACTGCTGCTCGAGAATGGCCAGCACGCGGCGTAGCGTCTCCATGGCGTCGAAGGTGGTGGCCATCTCGGCCGCTCCGCCGACGAACACCAGCTCCGCCTCGGGGCTGCCGCCGGCCCGCTCCAGCGCCTGGCGGGCCTGGGCCGCCAGGCGGTCGACGCCTTCGTCGCCTGTGGTTGGGAGCGACGCCGCCTCGTCGCCCTCGAGCGGGCGCGCCGACAGATGAGCGGTGAGGTGGGCGCCCACCGCGGCGAGGTGGTGCTCGGCGTGGTCGGGGGCGATCTCGACCACCGCCTTGCGCACGCTGCCGTCGGACAGCACGGCGACGGCCAGGGCCACGGCCGGACCCAGGGACACGAGCTGGACGGACCTGACCGTGGCCGAATCCCGCTGGGGCGCCACCACCAGGGCGGCGTAGTGCGTCAGCTCCGAGAGCAGACGGGTCGTGTCGGTCAGCATCTGCTCGATCTCGCCGTGGGCGCGGGCGAAGAAGTCCTGCACGCGCTGGCGCTGGCCCTGGGGCAGGGCGGGCGTGAGGTGGTCGACGAAGAAGCGGTAGCCCTTGTCCGTGGGCACCCGGCCGGCGCTGGTGTGGGGGTGGTCGAGGAACCCGTCGCGCTCCAGCACGGCCAGCTCGTTGCGGACGGTCGCGGTGGAGACGGGCAGGCTCGTGGCCCGCACGACGGCCGACGAGCCCACCGGCTGGGCCGTCTCGATGTACTCCTCCACGACGGCCCTGAGGATGGCCGCCTTCCGTTCGTCCAGCATCTTGGCACCCGATGATACCGAGCACCCGGGCCAAGCCCAGGTCTAGGGTGAGCGCTCGCCTGTGACCGGACCGCTTCTCCGCGTTGTCGACCTGTCCGTCGCCTACCGGTCGGCGACCGTCCTGCGGGACGTCTCGTTCACGGTCGAGGCCGGCGCCGCGGTCAACGTCGCCGGCCCCAACGGGGCGGGGAAGTCGACCCTGCTGCGGGCCGTCTCCGGCCTGCTGGGCCTGGCCGGAGGGCGGGTGACCGGGGGCCGGGTCGAAGCCTGCGGCCGGGTGTCGCACGTGCTGGAAGGGCGCCGGGTGTACCGCGACTTGACGGTCGAGGAGAACCTGCGAGCGGGGGCGTTCACGGTCCGGGGGCGGGCGGCGGTGGCGGGCCGGGTGGCGTGGGCGTACGACCGGTTCCCCCTGCTGGCGGCCCGGCGGTCGACGCCCGCCGGCCGGCTCTCGGGCGGGGAGCAGCAGCTGCTGGCCATCGCGTCGGGCCTGGTTTCGGACCCGGCGGTGCTGCTCCTGGACGAGCCGTGCGTGGGGCTGGCGGCCGATGCGGTGGCGCTGGTGGCGGCGGTGGTGGGCGAGTCCGGCGCGGCCGTGGTGGTGGCCGAGCAGCGGCCCCAACTGTTCCCCGCCGCCCCGCTCGTCGCCCTCCACCGCGCCTTGGTATGACCGCCCTCCTCGAGGTCGAGGGGCTGTCGCTGCGGTTCGGCCCGGTGACGGCGCTGGACGGCGTCGGCTTCACGGTGGCGGCGGGGGAGCGGGTGGCGCTGGTCGGCCCCAACGGGGCCGGCAAGACGTCGGTCCTCAACTGTGTCAGCGGGGTCGAGCGCCCGGCGAGCGGGCGGGTGCGTTTCCAGGGACTCGACCTGGCCGGAGCAGGGCCGCACCGGCGGGCCCGGATGGGCATGGCCCGCACGCTCCAGGGCCTGGCCGTGGTCGACGACCTGGACGTGTGGGCCAACCTCCTCCTCGGCGGCGGCCGGGGCCGGGGCGTCGGCCGGGGTGGCGGCTGGGGTAGCCGGGGCGGCGGCGGCCTCGGCGGCGGCTGGGGTGGCCGGGGCGGCGGCTGGGGTGGCCGGGGCGGCGGCTGGGGCGGCTGGGGCCTCGGCGGCGGCTGGGGCGGCCTCGGCGGCGGCCGGGGTGGCCTCGGTGGCGGGTGGGGCGGTGGCCGGGGCGGCGATCGGGGCCGGGACGGCCCCCTCGGCGGTGGCCGGGACGGCGACCTCGGCGGCGGCTGGGGCGGCCTCGGCGGTGGCCGGGGCGGTGGCTTCGGTGGCGGCTGGGGCGGCGGCCTCGGCCGGGGCGGTGGCCGGGACGGCGGCCTCGGCGGCGGTTGGGGTGGCGGCCTCGGCCGGGGTGGCGGCCGGGGTGGCCTC
>Ga0187892_10010637_pt1 | contig 11578 bp, 9 predicted proteins | sample MA1701073metaG_FD_139345 | JGI IMG/M metagenome (GOLD analysis project Ga0187892, IMG submission 139345) | Bio-ooze microbial communities from a basaltic lava cave in the Kipuka Kanohina Cave System on the Island of Hawaii, USA - MA170107-3 metaG ... | reverse complement strand
TTGTTTTTATTGGTGGCCAGGGACAGAATCGAACTGCCGACACAGGGATTTTCAGTCCCCTGCTCTACCGACTGAGCTACCTGGCCATTGAAAGCCTTTTTTTCACCACGCTGGGCGTGGGTTCTCTCTGCCCCGGCCGTGCCTCAACTTCGCTCACGGACTTTTTCGGGTTAGGAGCGGAGATGGTATTAAACCGACGGGTTTTCGTGACGTCAAGCTCCAGGGCGCTTAGCGCAGAGGCTGACCCGGCGGAACATAGCCCTCCGGCAAAGCCGACCCTTGGCCGAAAAAGAACTTCTCCATTTCACTTTCGAGAAATTCACGCGCCCGGGGGTCGATGGGCGTGAGCCGCATGTCGTTGATCAGCATCGTCTGGTGCTTAAGCCACATTTGCCAGGCCTCCATCGATACTTGCTCAAAGATCCGCTTTCCGAGTTCACCTGGGTAGGGGGGGCGAGCGAGGCCTTGGGCTTCTTTCTCCAGCTTTACGCAATTTACCATTCTGGGCATGTCGACCTCTTGTGCATTTACCTTGAAACAACACCGTGACAGAAGACTACGAACCGGCGCCGCCAGCCCTACGGCCGGTGGCGAGGTCATGTTATACCAGAGTGTATCTTTCGCTTCCATTACGCCCCGCCCGGCAACGCGCACCCGGGCAAAAAGGGGAACGATATCGAGTCGAAAGTGACTAAAACTATGATGGAGGATTTCCCCCTTTTTCTGGTCGAGCACCTCCAGGCCGAACTCGCGCGCGCACCATGGCGAAAAGACTTCGGCTGCTGGGCATTCGGGAAAGGCCCAGAGACCGCCCCATACGCCGGCGGGGGGCCGGCGCTGGAGCAACACCTCTCCTGCGGGATTTTCCAAGATCGCAAACAGGGCGCGCCGCACGAGCAGCGATTTCTTTTCACGCCGCCCCGGAAAATCCTCGGGTCTGCCTAGGGTGTAGGCTTTGCAATCGTTACTTAAGGGGCAGCGCGGGCATTGTGGGTGTGCCCGCGTGCAGATCGTCGCTCCGAGGTCCATGATAGCTTGGGTATAACACGCGGGGTCGCGCTCCGGCGTGAGTTGATCGGCGATGGCCCACAGCCGGTGCCGCACTGAGGTTCTGCCGGGATCCCCCGCGATGGCGCAGAATCGGGTTAATACCCGCTTGACGTTCCCGTCCAAAATCGGGTGACGCTGATCGAAAGCCAGGGCCAAGATCGCTCCTGCCGTTGAGCGCCCGACCCCAGGTAAGGCCACCCACTCCTCGATCCTCTTCGGAAACACGCCATCCCACCGTTGCACGATAAAACGGGCGGTGCGATGCAGATGGCGTGCTCGGGCGTAATAGCCAAGGCCGGACCAATGGTGCAACACTTCATCCAGCGAGGCACTGGCGAGGCTATTCACGCCTGGGAAACGCTGTAGGAAGCGCTCAAAATATGGGATGACGGTCGCCACCTGCGTCTGTTGCAGCATGATCTCCGAAACCCACACGCTGTAGGGGGTCGGGACGCGCTTCCACGGTAGGTCGCGGCGACCGTGCCGCCGGTACCACCGCAGCAACTTACGGCGAAAGCTTTGGGTCTCTGGCCAGTCGTTCGAGTCGCTCACAGCTCTCAAGCGCGGCGGCGCCCAATTTGTGTTTCAGGATCCACGGACCGATGATGGGCGGCACCCAAAACGCGGGCGTGAGCTCGGCACTAAGCGCGATCTGCGAGGCTTGGGCGCTCAAACGCCACGTGCGCCAGCGCGATCGGCCATAGGAGAAATCGCTTTGCTCGGGCACGATGCGGGTGATGATGTCGCCGTTGGCTTGCCGATCGATCTCTTCGAGCATACGAGGCGCCATGCAAAAGAACAGAACACAGGCGTGAAGCGTAAGCTCACGGCGGGGTAACTGCCCCGGCAAAGAACCGCGGTCACGGCTGCGTTTGATGATGCGGCTGAGCCGGTAGAGCCCGTCGTGATCCTGGACGATGCGCTGCACCGATTCCAGATCGGCGTCGATGAGCACCTCGAGATTTACGCGGTAACGGCCGCGATCGGCGCTCACATCGAGGTGACGGACCTCGCTCGCATGGATCGTTGGGCTTGCAGGAAACAACAACAGCGCGGCGAGGCCGAGAGCGACTTCAGAACGGCAACACACGTTTCAACCGGTCTTTCAACACATCCTCGATCGGAGTTTTCCCCTCGTCCGCGCTGGGCGTGCTTTGCGGTGGGGCCGCCTGCCCCTGCTCTTGTTCGGGCTTCCTGCCGAGGAGGTCGTCGAGTTTATCGCCTAGTTCGCTTTCCAGCTTCTCTTGGAGTTTGGCTTGGACTTTGTCTTTTTGCCTTTCCAGTTCCTTCTTGGCGCGTGCTTCGATCAAACCCTGGATGTCTGGCGTGAACTTCAGTTTATCGAAGGTACCGCTAACACGCACCGGGATCGGGATCCCCTTCAGCTCTTTCAGCCCTTTGCCCCCTTGGCCTTTTAACGTGTCTACCAGTGTAGCATCTACCCTGTAGTCCACTTGCTCGGTTGTAAGGTTCGCGTGGCCCGCACCCTCCATGCGCAGCAGTGGTGACTTGAGCACCAAGTCCTTGGTGCTCGCCAAGCCGTTGACGAGGTGCGCGCTGCCCGTCAATTCGGAAAAGTCGGTCTGTACGGGTTCGCGGTTGGGCGGCAGGGGCTTTCCCGAGACCCGAAACTCCACCTCCCGTATGATCCGCGCGATATTAAATCCCCGAATCGCGCCATCGTGAAGCGCGAAGCGCATATCGCCTGTGAGCGTACGCCTTAGCGCCTGCGCACTGGCAGCGGCCGCGGTGAACTTCGCCTCAGCCGTCGCGCGACCGTCGATCTTTGACCTACCCGTCACTTGTTCCAGCAGCGGGCCTATTTGAACAGCGTCTACGGCGCTGTCCACGATGATGAGCGGCTGCTCGCCGGTCGCATCCAAGGCCACGGCTCCATCATAACGGCCACCGAATAGTTGGGCGGAGACGGGATCCAAGGCGATTCGTCCATCGCGCGCCTGGACCGTGATCATTACCTTGGTCAGCGGCATCGCGTTCAGGGTAAGGTGCCCGGCGCGCAGTTCGCCCTTTAGCTTCAATGCGCGCAGGATCTTCGAGGGCCATTCGGCCGCCATACCAGCGGCGACTGTCTCCGGGGTGATCGCGTTCGGCGTTTGAGGGGGCAGGTAGCGATCGGCATTGATCCGATCCAGATCGAGGTCGAAATCGATATCGGGATCGGCGAAGTCGGTAATTGACACGTCACCTCTGATCTGGGAGTCGTCGAGCTTAGCTTCCATAGCCTTCAGGGTCAGACTGCGCTTTGAGCCCGTAAACGGCGTACTCAACTCTACAGATTTCAGAACTCCCAGATCGGCCGTCGTGGGAAGCTCTTGACCGATCTCCGCGAGTAGCTCCCGCAGATCGAAAGGCGCGATCCGGATAAACCCATGTAGTTCGGGATCATCCGTGAGCTTTTTCGCCTGGCCGTAGCCCGTTATCCTGGCGTCTAAGATGCGCAGGGACAGATCGGACACCCGGGCTGTCGCCGCTTCTAGGTCCGCCGCGATGTCTGCTTTCAGATCGATATCCGCGCTACCGCTCGCGAAGCGCGTCCTCCGAAGCCGAGCATTGAAATCCACGGGGCGAAGCCGATATTGTTTGCGGTCTGGACGGAAATCCAGCAGGCCATCCAGAGCGAAATCACCGGTGACGCCGGCCTCCCCGTCTTGGAGCTGAAATGCCAGAGAGAAATCGAGCGGCTTGCCGATGCCCACCGCACCGGTCTCGACATTTAGGTTCTTGACCAGATACGCGTGGCCTCGCAACTGGTCTTCCCACGCCAGACTGGCGTTGCGTATGTCCAAGCCGCCAACAGCCAGCGCCGCGAGCCGCAGGCCGGTGGAGGTTCCCTTGGACTTGTCTTCGGCAACCAGATCAGCCCAATTGGATTCGCCTTTTTGGTTGCGGATCAGATTCACCGACAAGCCGTGGATGATCACGGTCCCCATTTCCACCTTCTCGCGCAACAGAGGAAGCAAAGCGATACCCACTCTGAGTCGCTCTATGGTGGCGAACGGCTGAGCACCAAACCCCGGTGCATTGCCCAAGGAAGCAGCACCCAGATCAAACCCTAACCAGGGAAACACCGAAAGCTTGATATCGCCCTGCACGGAGAGCTCGCGTCCTGTCTGTGCTTCTACGAGTCGCACGATGCGGTCTTTGTGGCCATTGGGGTCAACCAAAAGGGGCAGCGCGATCAGGGCCGCAACCACCAGCATGACAAGCACGCCCAGCGACAAGACCAGGAATTTGAACAGTGTCTTCATGCATGAAGATAGTAACGAAAAGGTCGCGATGGCGTAGGGCGCCCGTTACTCCATTAAGGCTGCGATGTGTGCCGCTGCACTGCGCCCTAAAGCGGGTAAATCGTAGCCTCCCTCCAGGGTGGAGACGATCCGTCCTTGAGCGCGCCGCTGGGCGATCGCCACCATCTGCTCCGTGATCCAGGTGTAGTCCTCCTCGGTGAAAAGCAGCTGTGCGAGCGGGTCCGCGGCGTGGGCGTCAAAGCCGGCCGAGATAAATAGGAATTCCGGGCGAAAACGATGCAATGCAGGCAGCCAACGCGCTTCAACGTGCTCCCGGAACTCCACCCCGGTGGTGCCGGCGGGTAGGGGTATATTGATGATGTGATCGCTGCGGGTATAGGCACCGCTTCCTGGGTAAAACGGGTGCTGGAAGGAAGAGCAAAAGAAGACCCGCGGCTGATGTAGGAAAATATCCTCGGTGCCGTTGCCATGATGCACGTCGAAGTCAACGATCGCCACCCGCGAGATCCCAGGGATCGCCAAGGCATGAGCGGCGCCGACCGCTACGTTATTAAAAAAGCAAAAACCCATGGCGTGGGAGCGCGTAGCATGGTGGCCGGGAGGGCGCACGGCGCAAAAGGCGGTGCTCACCTCGCCTCGCGCCACCAGGTCCACGGCGTGAACGAGGGCGCCCGCGGCCCGCAATGCGGCGTTAAGGCTGTGGGGATTCATGACCGTGTCCGGGTCCAGGCTCACCACTCCTTCTTTGGGAGCGATGCGCATGATGCGATCCACGTAAGCCGGATCGTGGACGCGGGACAGCTGTTCTTTGATAGCGCAAGGCGCTTCCACAAGACGCACGAGCTGGAATAGCCCCTCGGCGGTGAGTTGGTCTTGGATGGCGGAGAGCCTCGCTGGCGACTCGGGATGCCATACTCCCATCTCGTGCAGCAGGCAGTCTTTATGCGTTACGTAGGCGACCGTCATCGAGGGTTAGCCGCCAGAGGGCTTAGTCTGTCTCTATAAACGGGTTTCCTCCTCAGAGTCAAGTGTCAACGAGGGGCTTTGGCGGCGTGCTGCAGGTGAGTTACGCCGCGGAACATCCAAACTTTGCCATGCTGCGTATAGCTTACAGGGATCAAGAAAAAGTTTGTATATAGGAGCAAATGCCATGATTAATATTTTTTCTCGGATCAATAAAGAGCTGATGTCCTGGGTGGCCATTTACCGATTTCTGCGGGGTTTAGACCGTTATGGGCCGAATCTGTACAAGGACATAAACACTCCCCACCAGGGCGCCAACCCTAACCCGGACGGTTACGGCGCAAAAAGACCTGATGATCCATTACCGGAAGGGGCACCCTGATTGTAATTCCGGCATCAAAAATAAGGTAAGGTAGACAGAGCCCTAGGAGCATGCCGGCCTTAGATGAATCCACTACGGCGGTGGGAAATCGGTCCTTCCGATCATTTTCAAATGATCGAAAAACTGTTCTCGATTTCTCGCTCGCCTCGCTACGATCCGCCAAGTCCGACAGGCTCCTAGCTTGGATAAGATCAGTTAACGACGTTGTGTCCTCTATTGCGTAAGCAGCTCGTATACGCGCGCTTGTACTGATCCTCGGCGTTGTAGCCGTTATGCGCCGCACCGCCCATGCCTCCGGTAGCCGCGCCTAAGGCCGCTCCGCCGGCGGGGTTCCCGCCCGCGGCTCCGATCGCAGCCCCAGCCGCCGCGCCGAACAAGCCACCGACGACGGTGCCTTTCAAGGTCTCATTGGCGGTGCCTCCGGAAGCCTGTCTGGCGAGTTGTTGGCATTCCGCGGTGTCTGCGCTAATGCGGTTAGCGTTGGCGTCCCCGTACGGATCAACGGTCGGGGTCCAAGTGCCGTAGCTGGCGCAGCCAGATAGCACAAGCAAGGTGAGCGACAGGGTAACTGTATGCGAAGTGTTTGACATAAACCATCCTCCATCGCGGGGTCCGGGGGACCGCCCGCAGTTGTGAAATTACAAAAGCAGCGGGAGTGTTTCCCGATGGTGCTTATGCTACTGGCGTGCCACAAATGTTTCATCGAATTTCCAAAGGGTTATACTCATGGTGGTAAAGTACCGACAAAAAGGCGGGAGGCATCGTGGTAGAAAATTGACGCAGGGGAGGCTCGTGAAGCACGAAGCTCGCAGGCATGCTGTAGCAACACAATCGCTAAAGATGATGCGCCGCTGCGCCTAGGAGCCTGTCGGACTTAGGACGGATCTGCGGCGGCGGTAAATCGGTCCAGACGCGTGGGCTACCTTGAGATCGCCCAAAGATAGGCACAGGCGAGGGCGAAGTAGACGAAGAAACTCAGGAGTAGACCGCAACCAGCCAGACGACCCGGCCGAGCCCAGAGTGGCAAATGCGGTGCGAGACAGCGGTAGTTCAGCAGGTATAAGGCGACAGGAAAGATCACGGTACCGATAAAACCGATCACCGCGCTGGTGAGGATAAGAGGCCCGGGCGCCTCCAGCAGCATGGTAAAGGAGGTGATCGCGCTGAGCAGGCCCAAGAAGAAATAATACCAATGGCGCAGCTCATAACGGCGGCTTTTGGTAAAGAGCACATGCACGATGTCTGCTTGCATGCGGCTTACCGCATCCACCGTTGCGAGCCAGGTGTCGGTAAGAAAGGCCGCCGCCACGATCAAAAACAGAACCCTTCCAAGCTCACCCCAGCTCACCTCAAAGAAGCGGCTCTGCACCACCGCCAGCTCGTAGTCCTGCGGTAGGAGGCCTTTAGGGAAAAGCAAGGCGAAGGCGAGCAGGCAGGTCATCAGCGTGGTGAGCAGATTACCGCCCACGCCGATCGCCACATCGGTCGCAAGATAGCGCTGCCAAGAGCGCCAACGCGCAGGGTTCTCTTCGGCGTCATCGGGCAGGTTACCGTCGCAGGTGACGGGTTCTGACTTGCCCTTGATCGGACCCGTGATGCGGCCAACGTGAATCGCCATACCGCTGCCCTTGTCACGCAGCCAGTAGGAATAACACAGGATCCAAAACCCCCCAAGGCCGGCGAAGGTGATCGCCGTCAGCAGCTTTGTCGCATCCTGTTCCGTCCAAGGTCGCGGCATGGGCTGATCGGGTCCCACGAGTCCTGCCAGGAAGGCCGGGGTCGCTTGCATCACCTCCGGTTGCAGGCAAGCCCACAAAAGCCCCCCCAGGGTTAGCACCGCGATAGCCTTCATAAAGCGTTCGATGAAGGTATAAACGACACTGCTCGCTAGGATCGCGCCGAGATACAGCAGGATAGACGCATAGCCCCAGAACAAAGTTTGACCCCGCACGCTAAAGCCTTGCGGGAAATTAGTCAGCGCCGCCATCGCCGTGCCACCAGCCGCCGCAAACGCCCCAAACCAGAGAAATGACAGGCTCATCAGGACCCAGAGCACGATTCCTAGCCCACGGTTTAGGCGAATAAATCCGTGGAAGATGCTCTCGCCGGTGAGCAGCGTGTAGCGCCCGATCTCGTAGTTGAGCGGGTATTGCAGAAGACAGGCCGGGATGAGCAAGCACAAAAAAGTAAGCCCATACTTTGCGATGATATAAGGCCACCAGATGAGCTCGCCGCTGCCCTGCGCCAGGGCCATCCACACCACGCCGGGTCCCAGGGCGGCCCACCAAGCGGGAAAAGGCGGCAGCGGTTTGCGTCCAAACACGGTTGGCGTGCTCATCGCTCCCATTGTCCCGAAAATGCACCAGAGCCCTCAAGAGGACTGTGAATTATCGGCGGTTTGTTCCGGAATTGCGTATTCCTGCTGGTGCCGTAGACGGAACACTCAGCTCCCATCAGGCTAATTAGCGCCGATCCTCCGGCTAGCCGTTAAACTAATGGCCCATGACCCATGGGCCCGTGGTACTCAAGGTCGCACTGAAGCTCCCGCTTCGAGAGTGCCTGGATTATCTCCCGCCGCCCGCTCCCCCGATCGAGAAGATAATGCCCGGCATGCGCTTGCGCGTGCCATTCCGCCGGGGAGTGCGGACCGGAGTGCTTATGCAAACATCCACCCAGAGCCAAGTCAAAGCGGCCAAACTGCGGCAGGTCATCGCGGTTCTCGATGAGCAGCCCTTAGTGACGCCACAACACCTGGAGCTAATTCGGTGGGCGGCAGACTACTACCATCATCCCATAGGCGAGGTGGTCGCATCCGCCTTGCCCGGCTTGTTGCGTGGCGGGGAATTGAATACCCCGATCAAACCGGCGCTGTGCTGGCGACTGGTTGACGAGAACCCCGGCCCGCTGAAACGGGCGCCTCGGCAAGCGGCCATCGTGGAGCTGCTGCGGCAGCATCCATCGGGCCTCTTCTCAGAGGACTTAAGCCAGCGTTTGGCAAACTGGCGCAAGGCTATGCATCACTTGGTCGCCCAGGGTTATGTAGAAACGGTGGTAGCGCCTGCCAGAACGGAACCGCCCATCGCTTGCCTGGCTGCCCCCTCATTGAACCCCGCGCAACGCCGCGCGGTGCAGCAAATTGCATCGTCTCTAGATCACTTTCAGCCGTTCCTGCTGGACGGCGTCACTGGAAGCGGCAAGACCGAAGTATATCTGCGCCTCGTCGAGAAGGTTCTACTTGCCGGCAAGCAAGCGCTGATGTTGGTGCCCGAAATAGGGCTCATCCCACAGACCTTAGAACGCCTGTCTGCGCGCTTCGGGCAAGCGGTCGCGATCATGCACTCTGATCTCGGCATCCAGCAAAGGCTGGCTGCGTGGCTCAGTGCCCGCGAGGGCAAAGCGCGCATCGTCCTCGGCACCCGCTCTGCGGTGTGGACCCCGATGCCTTGTCCTGGCCTCATCGTGGTGGACGAGGAGCACGACAGTTCTTATAAACAGCAGGAAGGATTTCCTTATTCGGCGCGCGATGTCGCCGTCATCCGTGCTCAGCGCGAGAACATACCGGTCGTTCTCGGTTCCGCCACCCCTTCGCTAGAATCGATATTGAATGCGCAGTCGGCACGCTACCGCGAGCTGCGACTCCCGCATCGCGCCGGTTCGGCGAGCACGCCTAGCTTGAAACTGCTCGATATTCGCGCCCAGATCCTGCACGGCGGGATATCGGAGCCTCTGCTCGCCGCTATCGCCGAGCGCTTGGAGCGGCGAGAGCAGACCCTGTTGTTCATCAACCGGCGTGGATATGCGCCACTCCTCCTATGCCACCACTGCGGCTGGCATGCTGCCTGCGCCCGTTGTGACGCCAACCTCGCCTACCACAGCACAGGGGAGCGGCTGCGCTGCCACCATTGCGGGCACGAACGAAAACCGCCCGCCGCGTGTCCCACGGGCCACGCCAATGGGCTGATCAAGCTCGGTCAGGGCACGGAGCGGGTTGCCGAGGCTCTGAAGGCACGTTTCCCCGAGGTGCGCCTGGTGCGGATCGATAAAGACACCACGCGCCGCAAAGGATCGATGGAAACCCTGTTGCAGCAAGTGGACGCAGGAGAAGCCGACATTTTAGTCGGCACCCAAATGCTATCCAAAGGGCATCATTTCCCGCGGGTCACCTTGGTCGGCATAGTGGATGCCGACAGCCGGCTTTACAGCGTGGATTTCCGCGCTGGCGAGAAGCTGGCCCAACTGGTGGTGCAGGTGGCAGGACGCGCCGGCAGGGCCGAGAAACCCGGCTTGGTCCTGATACAGACCCACTACCCAGAGCACCCCTTACTCGTTTCACTACTGAGGAGTGGCTATGGCGCGTTCGCCCAATCCGCGCTCTCGGAAAGGCGTGCCTGTGAGCTACCGCCCTACCATGCGCTCGCGCTGCTACGCGCCGAGTCCTCGGACAGCGAAGCGCCTATGCGCTTCCTCAAACAGGCGCGCGGCGCAGCCACTGCAGGGCTACGCGACGGCTTGCAGGTGCTCGGACCTGTTCCTGCGCCCATGGAAAGGCGTGCGGGCCGCTCCCGCGCCCAACTTCTGCTGCAGTCGACACGACGCCGCCTGTTGCATGAATGGCTGGAGCACTGGCTGCCGCGCGTGGAGGCGCTAAAAAGTGCACGCACCGTGCGTTGGTCTCTCGATGTCGACCCCCAGCAGTTGTAAGGCTATTGGTCCAAGGGCACTTCGAATTAATCGAAGTGACTAAGCTCCTTTGTCCTGGGTGGAGAAATGAGCCAGGGAGACGGCGCCTGCGGGCCGTGCACTCAGAGCTTGTGAAAAAATCTACTGCGCTCGGAACCTCGCGTTCCGGCGGTGCTCGGAATCCTCATGTATTTCAATATACACTCCGGTTCCTGCGCTCCGGCGGAACGCGACTTCCCTTCGCTCGCGACGATTTTTTCACAAGCTCTCAGAAAAATGCCTTAATGATCAGGGAAAGCACTCCGGCCAATAGCGCTCCCCATGATCCACTTGAGCATGGTCAAATCGGTGCGGATAGGCGCTAACTCTCGTTCGAGTGACCAACTCATCCTGGGCTTCGGCAATTACGCGTATCACCGCTTCGGCCCGTTCCGGCGATATGCCGGCGGCCTTAAGTTTGTCCACCAACTTCATTGCCTTTCGGGAATGATCTTGAGGCCCACTGACTCGATCTCGTCCGCCCGTCCAAGGCTCCCTCTCATTCGCTTCCATGGCGTGCTCGCGCCCAACGCCAGGCGGCGTTCCGAAATCATTCCGAGCGGGCCGGTCAACGCCAATAACACGGCAGAGGATCACCACAACGCACGCCATCACTCGGGGCTTGCCCGCAGGGGCAAGCGTAGAAGGGTCTCGAAAGAGGCCCTGTTATTTTCTGGGGGTACAGAACCGTTCCGTAACCTCCCCCGTTCCATCATAAAGATGGCTGTTGAACTTTGGCTTCGCGACATCCAGCAGCCGCTGCGCAAACGGCGCTAAGTCTTCCGCTACTAGATCGGCGTTACGCAACATCCAATGCTTGACCGGATGCCCAAGCAGGTCGGCCAACTGTAACTCTGCGAACTCGCGCTCTTCGGTTTGAGCTTAATTAAGTTCCCGTGATGTCAGTGCTGCGCTGAACGTGCGCGCCTCCGTCATCCAGACAACCCCGCTCGAATACCCGCGTATAAGACTCTTTGAGCAGTCTGTCCTCGGGCCCGCCACGTGAGCGTGATCACGCTTTTTGATGGTGCTGGTTTCAAGCTTTTTGATGGCCCGGCCCCGTAAGAAAAGAGATGATGTTTGGTGCGTTGAGGCGAAGGGGTGTGTGAAAGTACGGATGATCGAGTTAGCGATCAGAGCGGGAGGTTGTGGTCGTGATGTTCGTGCGTTCGGATTCTGCCAAGCGCTGTGGGAT
>Ga0187892_10010636_pt1 | contig 11579 bp, 6 predicted proteins | sample MA1701073metaG_FD_139345 | JGI IMG/M metagenome (GOLD analysis project Ga0187892, IMG submission 139345) | Bio-ooze microbial communities from a basaltic lava cave in the Kipuka Kanohina Cave System on the Island of Hawaii, USA - MA170107-3 metaG ... | reverse complement strand
GGCTGTCTAACGCTCAGCATCAGCGGCGGCGCGGAGCGCCGTCCGCTGCATGCTGTTGTTAGGCCCCATCGATTCCACGAAGCGCCACTTCTGCTTCCTCGGGCCGACTGTACAAGTGGACGCGTTTGCCGTCGCCTCGAAGGTTCGCCAAGATCTCCCCGAACTCGTTACTGCTCGCAAAATGACACCTGATGTAGATAACGCCACCATCCGACAGGCGACGAGCGATCGGATGAAATCGCTGTGCGAGTCGAGTGACAAGTTGCATGGCGGCAGAGAATCCCGGCTCCGTTCCATAGATGGCCAACACCTCGTGGGCCAGACTGACCCCCGAGAGCGCGGAGACCGCCTTCTGGCGCTCTTCGTCATCAAGGCCCTCGACGAAGCGGTCGAATAGTGGATACCTGGCGGCTACGACGCGATGGATGTTCGCAGTATCGATTCTGCTAAGCGCCTTGCAGGCCGAGCATCGGACCACAGTGACATTCTGGTACCGAATTGCATCCATCCACTGGTGCTGGCACTTGCCACACTCAACCTTGATGACAAACGATTCATTGATGCCGTTGGCCGCCATCTCCAGGCCCGTTGGATCTGGCATTGAACACGTTCGCCCGTCGTATCGAGCCGCCGATAGGTCCGCCTGGAATGGAAGAAGGCGCTCCAAGTAGAGACCTAGCTTGTCGAGCCCCCACGTGCCCTCGGGCGTCTCCACCATCACGTAGTAGTTCTCGCGCTCTATCTGCCTTGAGAGCAAGAAGCCCTTGGCGGCCTCGGCGTCGTCTCCTGCGTAGATCTCGTAGGTTGCACCCTGACCTTCCTCCTTCCGAAGGAAGCGCGGAGGCTTGGTGGCGCCCGCGGCCCCCGACTTCTTGCCGACGAGTCGATCGAAGATGCTCATGTGTGTTACCTCGTGTCTGCCAGTGGGCCTAACGCTCAGCATCAGCGGCGGCGCGCAGCGCCGTCCGCGGGATGCTGTTGTTAGCCGACTCACCACAGTGTCTTGCCAGTTGCTTTCTTGACATGAGTGTTGACGCGGCCTCCAGTTTTCTTGACCAGACTCTTTACGTGTGCCAGATAGTCGACCACCTCGGCCTTCTTGACGCCAGAGGCGCCGGCGCCTCTATGCGCGATGGACCCGCGAAGCTCCACAAACTTGTCGAGCTTGGTTGTCGCCTGTGCGACCGACATCTTCTGCCAGTTCCAGGCACTTGACACATCCGGTAGACCGATCGCAGCCGCGAACAACTCGTTGATCTGACCGGACTTTGGAGTATTGAGTCGCCTGTTGCGCTCTTCCATCAGCGACGCCAGCCGGGCCTTGGCGCGCGCCTTCCAGCCGGCGTCGGCCAGATCCCACATCGCGAGGTCATTCTGATTCGCTTTGATGTCGGTGGCGATCCTCTTCTTCAGCTCCTTCGGAAGCGCAGTACCCGACGATACGTTCTCGACGAGATGTGCGAGAGCCTCCGCGGCCAAGTCCTCGCAGTATGCTTCCCAGATGGCCGTGATAAGGACGATCGCTGACTTGTTGAGCACTTCAAGCCCGAACCTTCGCCCCTGCGCATCCCCCCCAACGTCCGCGTGGATCTCCAGAAGTCGGTCGACGTCCTTCACGTTCCGGTCAAAGGCTTGGCGCGCTTGGCTTGCCATTCGTGCTTCCGTTGAGTCGGCTAACGCTCGGCATCAGCGGCGGCGCGGAGCGCCGGCCGCTGGATGCTGTTGTTAGGCACCCGCTGACTTCGTCCTGCGTCTGCCCACTTCCTGCTCTGCCCATCACGCACCAGCCAGCACATCGTCCACCGTTCGGGCAACGATGTACTTCGCCGGCGCTTCCCGAACCTCCAGCGCCGTGAAGTGAGCCTTGCCGCACTCGATCTTGGCACGCTCCTTGTCGCGCAGATCATCGGTGAAGAGTCCACTCTTCGTCTCGACAACCAGATACAGGCGCTCGGCCCGGTCCTTGTCGACCAGCACGGCCCAGTCGGGATTGTACGTGCCGAGCGGGGTCGGCACCTTGAACCAGCCCGGCAGCTTGGCGTACACCTTGATCGCGTCGTTCTTCTCGAGAGCGTCGGCGAAAGCCGCCTCGGTGCCCGAGTCGTAGACCACCTGCTCGTACACCGACTTCCTCGTCTCGGTGAGCATGTTCTTCAGGTAGCCCGTCAGCTCCTCCTGCTCGAACAGCTCCTGCGCGTAGTAGTGCTCGTCGCCAAGCCGCTGGTACTTGATGCCGTCCACCACGGCGAGGCGCTTGCAGCGATTGATGGCCTCCCCGGCCAGATCGATGAAGGCTTGCGGATTGCGCTTGAAGTCATCGAGCCGGTCGCTTCCGGTCAGGACGCGGTGAATCGTGCGGCGGGTAAGCTGGGTCCGGTCCTGCAGCTCGGTCAGAAGGTCGGGCAGCTCGATGTCCGCCTCCTCCAGCACGACCGTTTGAGCGCCCTCGCGCTCGGTGGCGTCGATGCCTGCCTTGCCGATGGCGATGTCGGCCTTGCGCCACTGCAGGCGGGTCTTCGGGATCGTCGGCGCGCCGCGCAGCGCCTTGATGCAGCTCTCAACCAGCTTGTCGTTGTCGAACTGCACGCGGTAGGTGGTCTTGTCCTTGATGCGGTCCCAGAGCGCCTTGAACTCCGAGCTGTGGAGGATGGCCTGGCGGGGGCGGACCTGGCGGCGCTCGTCAGCGTTCTTTATCTCCAGCCGCCCGGCGAGCTTGCGGAGGATCTCGTTTATCTGGCCGGCCTGCGCGGCCACCGATTCGGGAAGCTCGAGCGTCCCATCCTTGAGAGCCGTGCGCAGCGCGTCCTGCACCGCGCCCCTGGCGTCGATGCAGCCCTGCGCCTTCAGGTGCTCCCACAGCAACTGGGACTGCTCGATGCCAAATGGCGTGGAGCTGCCGTCCGCGGCGGTCACCGTCACGGCGGCGAACTGGCGCGGCTCGACGATGCCGAAGCGGATGCCCGCCTCGACCTCGATCTCCCTCTGGAGATTCTCGGCGAACTGCTCGTAGCTCTCCGTGGCCACCACGGTGAGGGTGTTCACCTCGGAACCGCGCAAGCGCTGCCCCTCCTGGTTGACGCACAGGCGCAGGCCGCGGCCGATGGTCTGGCGGCGCTCGCGCTCGGTCTGGATCTCGCGCAGGGTGCAGATCTGGAAGACGTTGGGGTTGTCCCAGCCCTCGCGCAGCGCCGAGTGCGAGAAGATGAACTTGAGCGGCGTCTCGAAGGAGAGCAGCTTCTCCTTTTCTTTCATGATCAGGTTGTAGGCGCGCTCGGCGTCGTCACGGCCGGTCTGGTTGTTCTCGGCGGTGTCGGTCCAGCCGCCCTTCTTGTCGATGGAGAAGTAGCCGTTGTGGGCCTCCTCGGCGGCGCGGGACAGGTCCACTTCCCCGAAGAGCGTCCGGTAGTCAGGGTGGTTCGCCAGCCGCCGGTACTCCTCCTCGAAGATCCGGGCGTAGTCGCCCTTCACCGGGTTGCCGTCGGCGTCGTACTGGCGGTACTTCGCCACCTCGTCGATGAAAAAGAGCGAGAGCACTTTGATATCCTGCGGCCGCAGGCGCTTCTCCTTGTCCAGGTGCTCCTTGATCGTCCGGCGGATCATCTCGCGCTGCACGGCGAGCCCGTCCACGGCGCCGTACGCCTGGCCGGGGCGCAGGTATTGCTCGCCGCCCGGCGCGCGCAGCTCCATGAACTCGTCGCCCTTCGCAACGCGGATCTCACCGATCCGGCAGTCGGCGTAGACCGCGCGGCCGGTGGTGTGCTCCAGGTTGTCGCCGTCCTGGACCGTGACTTCCCGGCGCCGCACGCCGGGGGCGATGTCCACGTCCAGCTCGACCTTCGCGGTGATTGCGCCGCGCCGGTTGCTCACCGAGACCAGGCGCACATAGGGCTTGTTGTGCGCGTCCTCCACGGTGGCTGAGGCCACCTCGATCTGCTTGACCAGCCGCCGCTCGTAGGCGTCCACGGCGTCGAGCCGATAAACCATGTAGTGCTTGTCCACGTGGGTGGCGGAGTAGCGCAGCGTGCACAGCGGGTTCATGGCGTCGAGGGCTTCCTTGCCGCGCCCCGCGAGGCCGCCATCCACGCTCTGCGGCTCGTCCACGATCACGATGGGCCGCGTGGTCTTGATCAGGTCGATGGGCTTCTCGCCGCCGGTCTTCTCGCTGTCCTTGTAGAGGTTGTTGACGTCCTTCTTGTTGATGGCGCCGACGGTCACCACCATGATCTGGATGTGGGAGCTGGTGGCGAAGTTGCGCACCTGGCCGAGCTTGGCCGAGTCGTAGAGGAAGTAGTCGAAGGGCACGCCGGCATAGAGCCCCTTGAAGTGCTCTTCGGTGATCTGGAGCGACTTGTGGACGCCCTCCTTGATGGCGATCGAGGGCACCACAATCACGAACTTGGTGAAGTCGTAGCGCTTGTTCAGCTCGAAGATCGTACGGAGGTAGACGTAGGTCTTGCCGGTGCCGGTCTCCATTTCGACGGTGAAGTCGCCGGAGGCCAGCGTGGTGGATGGCTCGAGGCCGTTCTTGAGCTGGACACCGTTCAGGTTCGCGAGCAGCTCGTCGTCGAGCAGCGTCAGACGGTTGCCCACGCCGAGGTCGTTCTGGGCGCAGCCCATGCGCATCTGCGCGTCCGCCGGATCGCGCGTGACGGTGAACTCGGTGCGGCAGATCTCCTGCCCGCGGAACAGGTCGCAGACCGCCTCGATGGCCTGGACCTGGTAGTCGAGGTTGGGCTCGAAGTGGAGCTTCATCGCGCCGGCACTCCTACAGGCTCCGCACCTGGGCGAAACTGTGCTGCTCGAGGATCGCCGCCAGGTTGGTTCTGGCGACGTCGTCGGCGAAGCCGCTGTCGCGGAAGACGCAGGTGCTGTCGCCGGCCGGGGCGAGCTTTTTGTGCCAGTCCACGATGCCCTGCGCCAGCGCCTCCACCTCGTTCCGGGTGATCTTCTCGGCCAGGCAGGCCATCAGCACGCCGCCGCCCACGGCGTGGATCTCTTCGCCGGCGACGGAGCGCGTCTCGATGGGCACGCACAGGTCGAGGCCGAGCTTGAGGAGCAGCTCGTAGAGCACGTCGGCCTCGGTGCGACCCTCCTTCAGGTGCTCCACGGAATCGAGCAGCGTCTTTTCGAGGTCGTCGCGGTCCGGCTCCCAAGCGCGGATGTTGCTAGAGTCGAGCTTGAAGACGCGGAAGCCCAGGTCGCCCGCGAACATCGGGTTCTCGTCCTTTAGCTTCTTGGCGGCTCGGCGGAGGCGTTCCTTGGTCAGCTCGGCGATGTTGCGGGGCTTGCCGAGCTTGTCGCAGAAGTCGGCGGCGGTTTTTTGGTCCTTGTTCTCGGGATCGAGCGGTTCGGGGAGCTGGACGAGGATGCAGCGGCGGCTTCCACCGTCGGCGGCGTTCTGGGCCAGGACTGCGTGGCCGGTGGTGCCGGAACCGGCAAAGAAATCGAGCACCACTGCCCCCTTGGGTTCATGTGTGCCTAGCTGTATGCATCGGAGCAATAGGTCGACCGGCTTCGGATTATCGAAAACAGCGGCCTCCATGAGCTCATTGAGAGCCCGCGTAGCATTGGTGGTGGTGTCAATGTCATCCCAGAGTGTCTTGGTTACCTTGCCTCGCTCTTCAGCTTCACGTAGAAAGCGCTTACGCTGTGGTCCGGCCTCACCTGAGGCACCAAAGACAATGCGCTTGTCTTCCATGAGCTGAAGAAACACGGAGTGCTCGTTCTTCCAGCTACAGCCAGGGTTGGGTCGATAGACCTGACCTGTTGTGGGGTTGGTTATTGCGTAGAGCTGATTCGGCCGCTCGCCGCCAACCTGAAACGGGTCTGCCTTCCACGGACCGCGCGGGTCATTGTCAGGGTTCGAGAAGCCCTCCCCATCTTCTGGCAGGCGGAAGTGATGACGATTCCCTACGAAATAATCTCTTGAGCGCGCGTAGATGAGCGTATGGGTATGGGAAACAGATATGAGTGCCGTGTTGGTGACAGATTTCGTCGAGTTCCAGACCACGTTTCCGATGAAGTTATCCTCGCCGAAGATCTCGTCTAGGGCCTCGCGCAGATTGTGCGATTCTGCATCTGAGATCGAGACGAAGAGAAGCCCATCCTCCCGGAGCATCCCCCTAGCGAGCTTCAGCCTCGGATACATCATGTTCAGCCAATCGGTGTGAAATCTCCCGCTGGCCTCAGCGTTGCTGCTGATCTTCGCCCCGCCCTCCACCTGCCCGGTCAGCTCCAGGTAGTTCCTGATGTTATCGTGGAAGTTGTCCGGGTACACAAAGTCCTTCCCAGTGTTGTACGGCGGGTCGATGTAGATGAGCTTCACCTTGCCCGCGTAGCTCTTCTGCAGGAGCTTGAGCACCTCGAGGTTGTCACCCTCGATCATCATGTTCTGGGTGGTGTCCCAGTCCACGCTGTCTTCTGGGCAGGGACGCAGGGTGCCGGTGGAGGGCGTGAGCGCGAGCTGGCGGGCGCGGCGTTTGCCGTGCCAGTTGAGGCCGTACTTCTCATCGGCGTCGGTCACGGTCTTGTCGCCGACCAAAGCATCGAGCACGTCGACGTTCACCGCGGCGCCGTCCGGCCCCTCGGTGATGAGCTCCGGGAACAGCGCCTTCAGTCGCTCGATGTTCTCGGTGACCGGGTCGGCGGAGCGGGTCTCGGGGTCCGTGGCGGTCAGCTTCTTCATCGTTTCCTCTCTCCTCACAGTCTCTCGATCGCGGCGGCGCGGGCGGCCTCCAGGCGCTTCAGTTCCAGGTTCAGCTCCACCTGCCGGGGCATCTGCTTTTCCTTGGCGGCGGCGGCGCTTAGGCGGGCAATATCGGCTTCCAAGCGCGCGCAATCGCCCAGCGCCTCGCGCCGGGCGGCCCGGCGATCGGGGGCATCGGGGATGGCGAAGGCGTTCGTGCGGCGCGCGGCATTGAGCGCCAGCAGGGTGTCCATCCAGCCCTGGTAGAGCGCGAAAAGCGTACCGCGCGGCTGCCGGCCCAGCGCCAGCGCGGAGAGGAAAGCCGCGCGTGTCGGAGCGTCCACCGCGGCAGGATCGACCACCACCACCTCGCCGTCCAGCACCGTCTTGCCCGTCTCGCCCTGCGACCAGCGCTTGTGGGCCAGCGAGAGGTGGGTGCGCTCGCCCTGCTCGGCAAGGGCCACCACCGGGTACGGCACCGCCCGGTGTAGCAGCTCGACAAGGCGGGCGAGCTTGGCAGTCGCGCGCAGGACAAGGTGCAGGACGGCGATCTCCAGGTACTCGCGCGCCTCGTCGCGGTGTTCGGCCACGCCCACCGTGGTGGGCTTGAGCGCCGCGACCCACTGCACCTGCTCGATGCCCTCGTTGATCCAGCGCTTGTCGGCGGCCGTGGGCGCGCCGTGCTCGGTGAGCAGCGTCTTCGGGACGCGGCGATCCACGCGCGCGGCGTCGGGGAGGTCGAGGGCGGCGAGGAGGTCGGCCGCTGTCATGATGTCTCCTCCGGCAGGATCACGAGGAAAGCCACCACCTCGAAGTCGTTGATGCCGGCGAACTCGCCCTTCAGGGCGTGGGTGCCGCCGGGGGTGAAGAGGCTAGCGACGGCGCGCTCTTCGCTCCCGCCCACTACGGAGGCCACCGCGGTGGCGAGCAGGCGCTGCGCGTGGCGCATGTCCTCGCCGTCTTTCGTGGCTCGGTCGAAGCGGGCGCAGGCACCGGCGTCGGGCAGGACGCGGCCGAGGCAGAGGCGCTTAAGTCGGTCGAGGATCTGCTTGGCCTGCGCGTAGGGCAGGAGCATGGCCCCGTCGTCGCCGACGTGCACGAGGTAATGCGGGCTGAGCGGATAGCCGTCGTGGGGAATGCGCGCGGCGGCCTCGCCCTCGGCGCGCAGGCAGAAGACCATGCCGGGCGGGATCTCGGGCTCCGGGCTGGTGGTCACCGCGAGGGTGCCGAGCGGCAGCGCCTCTAGCACACCGGGATGCGCCTTGCGAAACTCCGCCAGGTCGATGCGAAAGTCGGTCAGCGTGAGGTCGGCGATCGAGACGCCGGTGGAGAGGTCCTCCAGATCGATCACGGCATCCTGGAGCTTCAGGAGTTGCTTGCGGCGGTACTCCAGGTCGTTCATCTGGTTGCCCGACTGCTGCTCGATCAGGTTCTCCTCGCCGGTAGCCGAGATGTCGAGCAGCACCATGCGGCCGCTCACCCGCTGCTCGAGATTGATGTACTCCTCGAGCTCCATGTTCGGCCAGAAGTTCACGAGCTGGATGCGCGCGTTCGGCGATCCGATCCGGTCGATGCGGCCGAAGCGCTGGATGATGCGCACCGGGTTCCAGTGGATGTCGAAGTTGATGAGCCAGTCGCAGTCCTGGAGGTTCTGCCCCTCGGAGATGCAGTCGGTGGCGATCAGCAGGTCGAGATCCCCGTCCCCGGCCAGGTCCTCGGGGCGCTCCTTGGTGCGGGGCGCGAACGCGGTGAGGATGGAGGCGAGATCCTTGCGGAGCCCCGGCAGCGTCGTCTGGGGGCTGCCCGTGCCGGTCACCAGCGCGCTCTCCAGACGGAAAGACTCCTTCGCCCAGGGCGCGAGCTGCTCGTAGAGGTAGCGTGCGGTGTCCGCGAAGGCGGTGAACACGATCACCTTGCGGTTGTCCGGGTTGATCGGGTTCCGGCACTTGTCCGCGATCACCTGCCGCAGGGCTTCGAGCTTGGCGTCGCGGTCCGCGTGCACCTCGCGGGCGGCGGCGAGCAGGTTCGCCAGGCGGTTGCGGTCCTCGACCAGGTCCTGGCGCCAGCGCACGAGGTCCACGTCCTGCAGCAGCACCTTCACCTTGCGCCCGACCAGCAGGCTCTCGAAGGCCGGGCCCTCGATGTCCACGTCATCGATGTCGATCTCTTCCATCTCCTCGGCCTGCGCCTCGATGCGGGCGAGCGTGGCCTCCACGTCGCGGAGTTGGCGCTCGAGGGTCAGCGCGAAGGAGACCACCGAGCTTTCCATGCGCTTGAGCACGTTGACGCGCAGCAGGTGGATCAGGCTCTCCTCGCGGTCCACCTGCCGGAAGAAGCCGGTGCCGCCCTTGACCTCGGTGCTGTACTTCCGGTCGTAGGCCTCCTGTTTGTGCGGCAGCACGTACCGCAGCGGCGCGTAGGCGGCCAGGTTAAGGCGGCGGATCTCGAGGTTGATGTCCCGGATGGCCGGAAAGCCTCCGGTCCGATCCACGTCCGCCTTGATGTTGATCGGCTTGAGGCGGTCCGGGAAGCGGCCGGTTTCGGTGAGGCCGTAGTACTTCTCGATGTGCTTGCGGGAGCGGGCGATGGTGAGCAGGTCGAGCAGCGTGAAGTAATCGAAGCCCAGCATCTCGACGAGACGGGACGCCGTGCGCTCCGATTCGTCGAGGTCGAGCCAGCGGTTGAACTGCTTCTGCGCCAGGCGCGTCGTGCTGTCGATGCTGCCGATGCCGTGGTCCAGGAGCGCGGTGTCGTCCCCCTCGGTGGCAAAGACGATCTGGTTGCGCAGGTCGGCCATGCGGTTGTTGACCGGCGTGGCCGTGAGCATCAGCACGCGTGTCTTGACGCCCTCACGGATGATCTTGCGCATCAGCCGGTCGTAGCGGGTTTCCCCGCCCTTCTGCGGCGTGCGCTTATTGCGGAAGTTGTGCGACTCGTCGATGACGACCAAGTCGTAGTTGCCCCAGTTGACGTGGGCGAGGTCGATGTCGCCGGAGCTGCCGCCGTCGCGGGAGAGGTCGGTGTGGTTCAGGACGTCGTAGTTGAAGCGGTCGGGCGCAAGGAAGTTGCGGCGGTCGTTCGCCCGATACAGCGTCCAATTGTCGCGCAGCCGCTTGGGGACCAGCACGAGCACGCGGTCGTTGCGCAGCTCGTGATACTTGATGATGGCCAGCGCTTCGAAGGTCTTCCCGAGGCCGACGCTGTCGGCGATGATGCAGCCGCCGAAGCGGTTCAGCTTGTCGATCGCCCCGATGACGCCGTCGCGCTGAAACTTGAAGAGCTTTTTCCAGACCACCGTGTTGCGGATGCCGGTGGCCGACTTGACGACCTGCTCTTCGTCGAGCTCGTCCCCGCGGTCGAGGAAGAGATGGTGAAGGACGAGAGTGTAGACGAGGTAGGGATCACGATGGTTCCCGATCCGCTGCACCACCTCGAGCAGGGAGTCTTTCACCGAAGGGTGTGGGGGCAGCGCTGACCATTGCGCGTCGAACCACTGACTAAGGAGTCGGGCTTCCTCGGGCGTCTCAGACGCCTGGATGAGGCTGAGCGGATTGCCGGGTGTAAGGCCGAGCCCTTCCGTGCTGATGGCCAGTGATCCGAGGAGGGCCTGCAACGGCTGATCGGCTCCGTCGCGAACCACGAAAGCGCCCTGCGGTACCCCGGCGCCGGCGCGCCGCAACTCTGACTTGGTCTCCAGCCACCGGATCAACTCGCGCGCAAGCCATTGCGCCCGCAGCTGGTTGCGCGCCGGCCGGTCGGCGCTCGTGCCGAACAGCGCCAGATCGGTGCTTTCAGGCGGAATCACGAAGCGCCCGCGCCGCACCGCGGCCAACTGTGGCATCAGCTCGGCGAAAGCGAAAAGCGACAGGGACGGGGTGACCACGTCCAGTTGCCGTCCGGCGCCAAGGGAGGGCCGGATGAGATCGACGACGCGGTCATTGCCGGTGTTGCGGACGAATCTCATGCAAGCACGATCTCGGAAGCGTCGGGTGACCCAAGGCTAACGTGGGCGTGTTGGCCATGAGTTTGGTAGCTCATATCGTTTTCGTGGATGGCATCCCTCGCGCTGTTCGTGACGAGTGCACGATCCGGTGTGCCTAACTTGAATTGGACTGGTCTCTGTTTCCGCCGCAGACCCAGCGGCTGGGGTCTGGGTAACGGGCTCGCGCGTGCGAGCCGGAATGGGCGTGAAGCGGTTCAAGGAAGGGAGTTGCGGCGGTGGCCCAGGTGATGGGAGGGCGCGTTAGGCGGACCTGTCCAATTCGGGAAGAGCCAGCGAGGATGCCGAGGGACTCGGTCGCGGGTCGCGCGGGGGCGGGGGGCGTCGTCATTCGGCGAGGAGACGGTCGAGGGGGCTCCGGGCGCCCGCGGGACCGCGGTTCAGGACGTGGGTGTAGATCATCGTGGTCGCGACGTCCGCATGCCCGAGGAGGTCCTGGACGGTCCGGATGTCGGCGCCGTCCTCGAGGAGATGGGTCGCGAAGGAGTGCCGGAACGTGTGGCAGGTGGCGCGCTTGGGGATCCCGGACGCGAGCACCGCGCGCCGGACGGCCTGTTGGAGTACGGTCTCGTGGAGGTGGTGGCGGCGGCGCTGCGCGGTCTCGGGGTCGACGTAGTGGCGGGTCGCCGGAAAGGTCCACTGACAGGCGAGGTCCCGGCCGGCGGCGGGCAGCTTCCGGGCGAGGGCGCCCGGCATCTCGACCCAGCCCGCGCCGGCGGCGAGATCACGCAGGTGCTGGTCTCGGACCCGCTCGAGGTGGGCGGCGAGGTCGGGCTGGATTGCGCGTGGGAGGATGGTGGCCCGGTCCTTCTCACCCTTCCCATCGCGCACGAGGATCTGGCCGCGACCGAAATCGACGTCCTTCACCCGCAGGCGGCAGCACTCGAGGAGGCG
>Ga0187892_10010635_pt1 | contig 11580 bp, 12 predicted proteins | sample MA1701073metaG_FD_139345 | JGI IMG/M metagenome (GOLD analysis project Ga0187892, IMG submission 139345) | Bio-ooze microbial communities from a basaltic lava cave in the Kipuka Kanohina Cave System on the Island of Hawaii, USA - MA170107-3 metaG ... | reverse complement strand
TAGAATTCCAAATCGATGGCGCTATCAACCAGTGCCAGCGAGGTTGCCTCGTCCACTCCGTCCCCCACCGCCATGGCTCGAAGTAGTCCTCGGCCGCCATTTCGAAGCCAGGGTGCGAAGTGAATCTTGTGCTCGGGATACTGTGAGGTCCGCATCGCCTCCAGGACGATGTTCCGCATCCGCGAATCGCTCAAGGCTACGGCGACTTGGCGGGTGATACGACCCAGGATGCGTCGCTAGGCGGATTCGTCGGGTACCACATCGGACGTAGGCAGACCGGCCTCGGGGGGACCCACCTGAGCGTCGGGATGGCAACCAAGACCGATACCAAGTGCAGCAGCGACCGCGACGATGATCCGCGGACGAGATAAGGTGGTCACAATAGCCTCCTGAGACGTAGAAGTCAGGTGAAGCGGGCTATTCGCCGCCTGGGTCCGGGAGCTGGCGATCCGCCACGGGCGCAAGTTAACCGCGCGTGAGTACGACAGTGACGACCGCGCCTGAAAAGAAGCCGGATCCCCGTAGCATCCGACCCTCCACCGTGAACTCTATGTCACGTACGAAGGTGTCAGCCGTCTGTGCGAATCGGACGACCTTCCCGTTCAGAGTAAACGTTCCTATCATGCTCTCGTTTATGGCGGTACCACCGTTGACGCCGGCCGGGACGCTCAGCAGACCGGACGTGGAGCCATCGGTCGCGAGGACGACGGTCAGAATACCGCCGGCGGCAAGGATGTCCACTGTCGGCTGACCAGGCGGCGTGACGGTGAGAGTCGTTGCACTGTAGTTGCCCGCGATATCCGCGGCTTCAAGAGGATCGCTTCCGGCACAGCCGACCCCGACCGCCGTAGTGCAGGCGATGGTGACCAGGTAAGCATCGTACGGCATAACGCAGGTCCGGGTGTTTGTTCCCAAGGCACCAACCTTATCAATCATACGTACCTCCTGCGGACGTCAACCTCGCCAGGCGGGTGGTGACCCTCGCCAAGACCTCGGACACAATCCGAACTTTCCCCCCCTCTCCCGCCCCGGTTACCTTCCCGTCGTGCCCCTCACCACGTTCCTGTTCGACCTCGACGGCACCCTGATCGATTCGATCGACCTCATTCTGCGCTCCTACCGGCACACGATGCAGGCCCACGGCCGGGGCTTGCCGCCGGACGAGGTCTGGATGGAGGGGCTGGGCACACCGCTGTGGGTACAGTTCCGCCGCTGGACCGACGATCCCGCCGAGATCGAGGCGATGGTGACGACGTACCGCACCTTCAACCTGGCGCACCACGACGCGCTGGCGCGGCCCTACGACGGCGTCGCGGCCGAGGTGCGCGCGCTGGCCGGGCGGGGCAAGCGGCTCGGCCTGGTGACGAGCAAGATGCGCGACGGCGCGCACCGCGGGCTCGTTCTCGCGGGGCTGGCCGAGGCGTTCGAGGTGATCGTGGGAGCGGACGACGTCACCCACCCCAAGCCGCACCCGGAGCCGGTGCTGCGGGCCGTGGAGCGACTCGACGCGGTCCCGTCCGAAACGGTGTTCATCGGCGACTCGCGCCACGACCTCGAGTGCGGCCGGGCGGCAGGCGTCAAAACCGCGGCCGTCTTGTGGGGCCCGTTCGACCGTGCGCACCTCGAGAGCAGTGGCCCGGATTACTGGCTCACAACTCCGGATCAGATTTCCACGCTGACTGCTGAACGCTGAGTGCTGATGACTGCCTTTTTCCCATTCGAGCTCGAGCGCTGGCAGAGCACCTGGGAGCACCGGGTGCGGTTCAATCTGTCGGAATCGGGGGTGCATCCGCTCACGATCCGGGAGCTGTTGACCCTCGCGGGCACCAAACCCGAGCCGCTGCTCGGCGTGCGGCTGGGCTACAGCCAGTCGAACGGCACGGATCTGCTGCGCGAGCGCATCGCGGCGCTCTACCCCGGCGCGACGCTCGACCACGTGCTCGTCACCTCGGGCTCGAGCGAGGCGAACTTCGTGGCCTGCTGGCGCCTGATCGAGCCGGGCGACCGCGTCGCGGTCATGCTGCCCAACTACATGCAGACCAACGGGCTGGCGCGGAACTTCGGGGCCGACGTACGGGAGTTTTGGCTGAGGCAAGAGCGCGGCTGGGAGCCCGACCCCGACGAGGTGCGCGCGGCAATCGGGCCGGGAACGAAGCTCGTCGTCGTCACCAACCCGCACAACCCGACCGGGCACATCCTGTCGGACGCGTCACGGCGCCTCATTCTCGAGCGGACCACGGAGGTCGGCGCGTGGCTCCTCGCCGACGAGGTGTACACCGGCGCCGAGCTGGACGGCAGGACCACGCCGTCGTTCTGGGGATCGTATGACCGGCTGCTGGTCGTGAGCGGGCTGTCCAAGGCGTACGGCCTCCCCGGGCTCCGGATCGGGTGGATCGTCTCGACGCCGACGCTGGTGGCCGAGGCGTGGGCGCGGCATGACTACACGACCATCGGCCCGTCGGGCGCCGTGGACCATCTCGCCGCGATGGCCCTGACGCCGGGCGTGCGCGAGCGCATCCTCGACCGCACCCGGGGGATCCTGAAGACGAATCTCCCGGTGCTCGAGTCCTGGCTGCGCAGCTTCGGCAACACGTTCCACTGGCGGCCGCCGCGGGCGGGGGCCATCTGTTTCGTGCGCTACCGCCGGCCCGTGGGCGGGCTCGAGCTGGTCGAGCGGATCCGCGCGGAGCAGGACGTGCTGCTCGTGCCCGGCGAGCATTTCGGGATGCCGCAGCACATCCGCTTCGGCTACGGCAACGAGACGGGCGAGCTGCGCCAGGCGCTGATGCTGGCGGGGGCGGGGCTGCGCCCGATGCTGGGGGATTAGAGGCCGGGAGCGGGGAGCGGGGAGCGGGGAGAGGGGAGCGGTACCTTCCGTGAACTGGAGGGAGCACGGAGCAGGGAGCAGTACGACGCGGTGAACCATCGGCACTCGGTGCGGTGAGCCCATGCGCGTGGTGACGCTCGAGTCGATCCGCGACCGGCTCCCCATGGATCGCGCCGTCGCGGCCGTGGAGCGGGGGTGCCGTGCCCTGGCTGAGGGCATGGCGGATCTCCCCGATCCGATGGTCGTCGGAGCCGGCGCTGCTTGAGCGGGCCGACAAGCTGGTGGCCGACCGCCGCGCGCCGACCGAGCGCTACGGCAACCTGCACCACGCGCTCGCCGCCGGCCGCGTGCCGCAGGTCTCCGCCGAGCTCGGCGACCTGGCCGCCGGGCGCCTCCCGGGACGCGAGACGCCGCGTGAGATTACGATCGCCGACCTGACGGGCGTGGGCGTGCAGGACGCCGCGATCGCCGAGGCGGTCCTGGAGGTGCTGGAGCGATGACGACCCGAGCGACTGAGAGTAAGGGCAGGGAGAGCACGGTGATCCGCGCGCCGCACGACGGCAGCGAGGTCGGCGTCTGCGCGCTGGCGGGGCCCGACGACGTGCGAGCGGCGCTCGACGCGAGCGTCGCGGCGGCGCGGGCATGCCGCGAGATGCCGGCCTACGAGCGAGCGGCCGCGCTGCGGCGGATCGCCGATGCGCTCGCGGCGGAGCAGCCGGCGCTCGCCCGCACGCTGGCGCTCGAGGCGGGGAAGCCGATCGCGCAGGCCCGCACCGAGCTGGACCGCGCGATCTTCGTGTTCCGCGACGCCGCCGAGGAGGCGACCCGCATCGGCGGCGACGTGCTCCCGATGGACGCGCTCCCGGTCGGCGCGGGCCGGATCGCGCTCACGCGCCGCTTTCCCCTGTCACCGATCGCCGCCATCACGCCGTTCAACTTCCCGGTGCTGCTCGCGGCCCACAAGATCGCGCCCGCGATCGCATGCGGCGCCACGATCACGCTCAAGCCGCCGCCGCAGGATCCGCTCACGACGCTGCGACTGGGCGAGATCGTTCGGGCGTCGGGCTATCCGGCGGGTGCCGTCAACGTCGTGCCGTGCCACGTCGAGGTCGCCCAGGTCCTGATCGAGGACCCGCGCGTCCGCCTCATCACGTTCACCGGCAGCGCCCGGGCCGGTTGGGCGATTCGAGCCAAGGCGGGCAGCAAGCGCGTGGCGCTCGAGCTGGGCGGCAACGCGGCGGTGATCATCGAGCCCGACGCCGACCTCGACTGGGCGGCGCGGCGCTGCGCGCTGGGCGGGTTCACCTACGCGGGGCAGTCGTGCATCTCGACGCAGCGTATTCTGGTGCACGAGCGGGTCTATCGGCCGTTGCTCGACCTGTTTCTTCCGAAGGTGCAGGCGTTGCGGGTGGGCGACGTGCTGGACGAGAAGACCGACGTCGGGCCACTGATCTCGCTCGAGGCGGCCGAGCGGGTCACGGGCTGGATCGCGGAGGCGGTGGCGGCCGGCGCCGAGGTGGCGCTGGGCGGGAAGCGGACCGGCCAGGTGCTCGAGCCGACGGTCCTGCTCGGCACGAGCCCGGAGATGAAGGTCAACTGCGAGGAGGTGTTCGCGCCGCTCGTGACGGTATCGCCCTACCGGTCGCTGGAGGACGCCGTCGCGATCGCCAACGCGTCGCCCTACGGCCTCCAGGCGGGGGTGTTCACGCGCGACGTCAGGACCCTGTTCCGGCTGCACGCGGAGCTGGACGTGGGCGGGGTGAACGGGAACGACATCCCGGGCTACCGCGTGGACCGCCTGCCCTACGGCGGCGCCAAGGGATCGGGGCTGGGTCGGGAGGGCGTGCGGTACGCGATCGAGGAGATGACGGAGCTGCGGGTGCTGACGGTGAAGCTCGACTAGCTGATCGCCCGCACCACGAAATAACAGATCCCCGCGATCCCCGCCGATGCCGGGATCGTCAGGATCCAGGCCCACACGATCCGCCCCGCCACACCCCAGCGCACCGCCGAGAAGCGCTGTGCCGCCCCGACGCCCGAGATGGCACCAGTGATCGTGTGGGTCGTGCTCGCCGGAATGCCGTTGAAGGTCAGCGCGAACAGCACGATCGCACCGCTCGTTTCGGCGCAGAAGCCGCCGAAGGGCCTCAGCTTGGTGAGGCGTTGCCCCATCGTCTTGACGATGCGCCACCCGCCCGCTACGGTGCCCAAGGCGATCGCCGCGTGGGCGGCCAGGATCACCCACAGGGGCACGTCGAACGTCGTCATGTGGAGGGCGCGCACCGGGAAATCGACGAACTTGTCCTGCTCGGCGACCAGCAGCCCGACGATGACCCCCATCGTCTTCTGGGCGTCGTTCCCGCCATGTCCCAGCGAGTACGCGGCCGCCGAGCCGAGCTGGAGCACGCGAAACAGCCGATCGACGCGGCGCGGCATGGCCCGGCGCAGCACCCACGACAGGGCGACGGTGAGTAGCAGTGCGACGACCAGGCCAATCGTGGGCGCCAGGAAGATGAACGCGATAGTGGCGACCCACTTGCCCGGGAGCACGAGCGCGGTGAAGCCGGCCTTCGAGATGGCGGCCCCCGCCAGACCGCCCATCAACGCGTGGGACGACGAAGACGGAATCCCGCTGTACCACGTGATCAGGTTCCAGCTGATCGCTCCGACGAGGGCGCCGAGAATGACAGTGGCGTCGACCACGCTCGGGTCGATGATGCCTTTGCCGATCGTCTTGGCGACGGCGGTCGTGAACACGAATGCCGCGACGAAGTTGAAGACCGCGGCCCACACCACGGCGGCGGTCGGCGACAGCACGCGCGTCGACACCACCGTCGCGATCGAATTGGCCGCGTCGTGCCAGCCATTGCTGAAGTCGAAGATCAGCGCGATGGCTAGGATCGCGAGAACGAACCAGACGGACTCGGCGATCACGCGTGCTTCAGCGTCACCGACTCCAGCACGTTGGCGACGTCTTCCGACTGGTCCAGCGTCCGCTCGAGGTGGTCGTAGATCTCCTTCCACTTGATGATCTCGAGGGCGTCCCGCTCCTTCTCGAACAGGGCGCCGAGCGACGTGTGATAGATCGCGTCGCCCTCCTCCTCCAGCTTCTTGGCCTCGATGCAGTAGCTGATCACGTCGTCGCCCTTCTTCAGGCGCGCCACGCCCTCGGCCAGCGTGGCCACCATGCGCTGGATCACCTCGCACAGCTGCTTCACGCCCTGCGGCGCGGCGCCGACGCGGAAGATCTGGGCCCGTCGGGCGGTGCCGTCCATCGCGTCCATCACGTCGTCGAGATCCGAGGCGAGCTTGTGGATGTCCTCGCGATCGAGCGGTGTGATGAACGTCCGATCCAGCCGGTTCACGACCTCGTGCGTCACCTGATCCGCCTCGTGCTCGAGCCGCTTGAGGGCCTCGACGTGCACGGTGCGACGCTCCGGCGGCGCCTCGAACAGATCGCGGAGATGCTGGGCGGCTTCCTTGTTGCGGGTCGCGACGGCCGTGAAGAGGTCGAAGAACTCCTCCTCACGCGGCAAGAGGCGCACGGGTTCCTCCGGCGGTGAGCGGGCTCGGGTGAGCGCGGTTTTCGGCGATCAAGATAGCGGCCTCGCGCGGGAGCCACTAGGTTACCCCCGCTCGACGTCCACCCTGCGGAGGACAGCGCATGACGACCGCGCAGCAGCCACAGACCGAGTTCGTGAAGGCCATCTCCCGGCTCGACGCCACGGCGCTCGTCGTGGGGTCCATGATCGGCTCGGGCATCTTCATCGTGTCGGCCGACATCCTGCGGCAGGTGCACACCCCGGGGCTGCTGCTCCTGGTGTGGGCCGTGTCGGGGGTCGTGACGCTGCTCGGCGCCATCACCTACGGGGAGCTCGCGGCCATGTTCCCCAAGGCGGGGGGACAGTACGTCTACCTGCGCGAGGGGATCTCACCGCTGTTCGGCTTCCTCTACGGCTGGACACTCTTCACGGTCATTCAGACTGCGACCATCGCCGCGGTGGCGGTCGCGTTCGCGCGCTTCACCAGCGTGCTCTTCCCCGCCCTGAGCGAGACCATCTTCCTCGGCGGGACCATCGGCGGCTACAACCTCGGGCTCTCGTGGCAGCGGCTGTTCGCGATCCTGTCGGTCGTCGTACTCACCTGGATCAACGTGCGCGGCGTCCGGACGGCGGCGATCATTCAGACGACGCTGACGATCATCAAGACCGCGGCGCTCGCCGGCCTCATCGTCCTCGGCGTCACCATCGGCCGCAACGCCGACGCGATCGCCGCGAACTTCGGCCCGGCGTTCTGGCCCGCCGGCGGGCTCACCCTCGCGCTGCTGCCCGTGGTGGGGGCCGCGATGGTCGGCTCGCTGTTCTCGATGGACGCCTGGAACAACGTGGGGTTCGCATCGGGGGAGCTGAAAGACCCCCGGCAGGACCTGCCGTTCGCCATGGTCGCGGGGGTCGGCATCGTCACCCTGCTGTATGTGCTCGCGAACGTGGCGTACCTCAACGTGCTCCCGGCGCCCGGCATCGCCAACGCGGCGCAGGACCGGGTCGGCACCGCCGCCCTCAAGGCCATGTTCGGCAGCGCCGGCCTCTACGTCATGGCGGTCGCCATCATGATCTCCACGTTCGGCTGCAACAACGGGCTCATTCTCTCCGGCGCGCGCGTGTACTACGCCATGGCGCGCGACAACCTGTTCTTCCGCAAGGCCGGCGACCTGCACCCGACGTACCGCACGCCCGCGCTCGCGCTCATCGTGCAGGCGGTGTGGACCTGCCTGCTGGCCCTGTCCGGGACCTACAGTGACCTCTTGAACTACATCATCTTCGGCGCGGTGCTGTTCTACATGCTCACCGTGATCGGGCTGTTCGCGTTGCGGATCAAGCGGCCCGACGCGCCCCGGCCGGTGAAGGCGCCCGGGTACCCGTGGCTCCCCGCGATCTACGTGGTGGCCACGGGGCTCATCTGCGTGAACCTCCTGATCCAGAAGCCGCTCTACACGTGGCCGGGGCTGATCATCGTCGCGATCGGCGTCCCGGTGTACTTCGGGTGGCGGGCGCTTGTCGGGGAAGGGGGAAGGGGGAAGGGGGAAGGGTAGTTCATCCCAAACACCAACCGCCTGCACGCGCCGGCACCCAAGTTTGGTCAGTCGCCGAAACACGGCGAGCGGCACGCAGGTGTACTCGGGCAACCTGATTCCGAGCGGCACGCCAACGACGTCGAGCGGTGTGGCGGGAGCCTGGACCCTCCGCGTCGAGCTCATGAACACGAGCGGCACCCTGAACTTCAGGGTGCAGAAGGTCTAGCCGCAGGGGTCAGCTCAGCAAATGTTTGTGTGACAGCTACTTGCAAGTCCGGATGGGCGATCTTGCCGGGCTAGATTTTCGGGTTATCTTCGGGTGCCACGGCGCGCCGGAGCCCGCCCTATGCAGCCCACCATCTACGTACCGCACCCTTCCCCCGTCCCCCGTCCCCCCTCTCGGCCGTGTCCCGAGTGCGGCTCCCCGCTCGCCAGGCAGTCGGGGTGCGTCGTTTGTCTGCGGTGTGGGTGGGCGAGATGCACGTAAAGCCGGGAAACGGGAGGCGGGAAACGGGAAACGTGCGGCGCACTCAGCTCCCGCTCGCGCTATCCGACTATCCGCCTATCCGCCCATCCGCCCTACCCATCCTCGACGAGCGGCTGCGCGGGACGAAGTTCGTCACGCTCGAGTGCCGCTCCGTGCTCAACCCGCCGAGCCGGACAGGCATGGAGTTCTGGTCCCTCAACCCGTACGTCGGGTGCGAGTTCGGGTGCACGTACTGCTACGCCCGCTACGCGCACCGCTACGTGGTCGAGCGGGCCCACGATCAGGGCCGGCTGACAGACGCCGAGCTCGTCGACTTCCGCGGCGCTCACGGCTGGGAAGCCTTCGAGCGGAGGGTGTTCGTGAAGCAGCGGCTGCTCGCCGCCCTGGACGCCGATCTGCGACGATACCTGCGGTCCGCCGGTCCGTCCGACCGCCCGACCGCCCCCATCGTCATCGGCACCGCGACCGATCCCTACCAGCCGGCGGAGCGCCGGTTTCGGATCACGCGCCGCGTACTGGAGCGCCTCGCCCGGTGCGATGGCCTCAACGTGGGCATCATTACCAAGAGCCCGCTCGTATCGCGCGACGTGGACGTGCTGCGACGGCTCCAGACCCGCAACGACCTCGAGGTGCACGTGTCCCTCATTACCGTGGACGTGCCGCTGATCCGAACGATGGAGGCGCGCTCGCCCATGCCGGCGGTGCGGCTGCGGGCGCTCACCAAGCTGACCGACGCCGGTGTGAACGCCGGACTCATTATCGCGCCGGTCCTGCCGGGGATCACGGACGACGTTCCCCACCTGGAAGCGCTCTTCCAGGCGGCCCGGCAGGCCGGCGCGCGGTTCGTGCACGCCGGCCCGCTGCGGCTGTACGCAGGTGTGCGGGACCGCTTCCTCCCCGTCATCGAGGAGCACTTCCCGCGTCTCGCGGAGCGCTACCGTCGGGCGTACGCCCGCCACGCGACGGCACCCCGAGACTACGCGCGGGCACTGAGTCGGCGGATCAAGCGGCTGCAGGCGCGCTACGGCTTCTCGGTGAACGACGGGATGGTTGATCGCTACACGAGCCGGTTGCCGGTGCTGCAGGGGGAGCTGGGACTGTGAATCTCGGGAGCACGGAGCAGGGAGCAGTACCGTCCGGTGCAAACCTGAGCCAGCGGTGCACCGAACGGTACTGCTCTGTGCCGCCTGCTCCCCGGCGTGGTCAGTTCCGACTCACCAGATGAAACACCCTCGCTTCCCCGCACACCGGGGTCGCCACCGTGTGCAGGTAGCCGCGCACGAACGCGCTCCAGAAGCTGGCCGTGTCCGCAGGCGGGTTCTCGATCACGTACTCGACACCCCCCGCGTAGAGCTCGACGCACCCGACCGAGTCGCGGTAGGCATAGACGCTTCCGCCGGCGTTGGTCCGGGCCGTGCTCGCCGCGTCGCTGCGGACGATGACCTCGCCGAACGTGCGCACCGGCAGCGGCGCCGCGTCAAGCTCACCCGCAGGGGCCTGCACGTCGGCGGCGGCACGAAGCTCGTAGCTCCGTGGCTGCTGCGCGTCGAGGCCCGGCACAGCCGATCGCGTGTCGAAGTACGGCGGCAGGATCGGGATGGGGCCTCGGGCGGACGGGTCGGGCCCCGTCCAGCGCTCGAGGATCGGGCACGGACCAGGGTCATTCGTGACGAGGAAGTAGGGCTCGAAGGTGACCGCGGAGTGGTCGACCGCCGGTGCAGAACGGAACGCCTCGACCTCCCGGCAGTACACGTCGCCCCATCCGATGAGCCGCACCGTGAACGGCGTCGCGCCGAGCACCTCGGCCGGCCACTCCATCCAGGTCACCTGGGCGAAGACGGTCTCGGTGTCGGGCTCGGTGCACGCGGCGAGAGGGGCGAGGGCGAGACAGACGAACGACATGACGCGCATGACGGCCTCCCGGATCATGGGTTGCGGAGTTCTACCCCAAGGCCTCGACGATCGCCCGAATCGTCCCCGGCGCATTGCCTTCGAGCCGGTTATTGACGATGACGAAGGCGTCGATCCGCCGCCGCACCGCCTCGACGATGAGCGTGAGGAGATCCTGGCGCAGCTCGGGAAGCGGCTCGCGCAACCGGTCGTAGGGCTCGAACCGCCTGACGGCGTCCGCATAGGTGCGCCCGGGGCGCAGCAGCGCGCGGGCGATCGTGAAGCCGGCGGGGAGCGTCCAGGGGAGGTCGAGCTGGGCGCCGATCGTCGGCATCGCGGTCCACGAGTTGAATACATGCGCCACACCATGACGCCGCAGGACTTCGCCGTGCAGCTCGTGCAGCAGCTCGGCATTACGCAGCTCGACGGCGTAGCGGAAGTCCCGCGGCAGCTGCCCGCAGAACCGGTCCAGCTCTTCGGCCCACGCCAGCGGGTCGGGGAGGTCCTTCCCTCGCATCGTCTGGAACTCGAACACGAAGCTGCCGGCGTGGTCGCGGAAGGCGCGCTCGTAGGGGCCGAGCACCGCGTCCTTGAAGAGCGTGGCGTTCAGGAAGTCCGGATTCAGCTGCCCCGCGAGCGGACCCCAGCGCCCGTCGAGGTTGAAACGCCTGGCGGTGATTCGATCCCACACCTTGCTGACGCACGGATATCCCGGCGGCAGCGCACGGGCATACGCCGCCAGCGTCTCCTCGGACGGCGGCTCGTAGAAGGCGCTGTCGATCCCCACGGTACTGAAGAGGGGATAGCGGCCGTATTCCTCCAGCCGCCGCGCGGGCTGCGGACCGCGGTAGTCGCGGTGATACACGTCGCCCGACCACCCGTCGTAGGTCCAGGTGGAGGCGCCGAACCGGACGCGGGAAGGTACGCGGGTGGCGAGCCGTATCAGCTCGGCGTGGGCGTCCGCGGGCGCCGCCGAATCGAACAGGCTGGGTTGCTCCGGAGCCGACATGGTCACTCGAACGTCACCGAATCGGAACCTAGAGTCAACGTTCCCGCTTCCCTTTCCCGTTTCCCGTCGTGGTCATACAATCCCGTTCTCGCACCCCGGAGGTCCGCATGACCGTCGCGTCACTCATTGCGTTCCTGGCCGCCGCCGCGCCGGGTCGGTCCACAGCCGATTCGGTGCCGCTGTACACCAATCTCGGGAGCCATCACGTCCCGATCACCACGTCGGTGGCCGCCGCCCAGCGCTACTTCGATCAGGGGATGCGGCTGGCGTACGGGTTCAACCATGCCGAGGCG
>Ga0187892_10010634_pt1 | contig 11581 bp, 13 predicted proteins | sample MA1701073metaG_FD_139345 | JGI IMG/M metagenome (GOLD analysis project Ga0187892, IMG submission 139345) | Bio-ooze microbial communities from a basaltic lava cave in the Kipuka Kanohina Cave System on the Island of Hawaii, USA - MA170107-3 metaG ... | reverse complement strand
GGTCGCCCGCTCGGGACTCCGAGGACAATGATACGGAGGACCGGACAGAAGTCAAGGGAGCATTTCTTGCGGAAAGCCTGTGGACGAAACGTGGCCATCCTGCTGGTTCTCGCCGTCATGGCCGGGGCGTGCGGTGGCGATGACGGCGAAGGCGGTGCCGGCGGTCCGACATCCTCCGTCCCGGTCGACCAGACCATCGAGGTGAGCATGGTCGACATCGGGTTCAAGCCCGCTGCCATCACCGTGCGTTCGGGCACGTCGGTACGCTTCGTGTTCACCAACGACGGCCAGCTACCCCACGAGGCGGCGTTCGGGGACGAGGCCACGCAGCAGGCGCTGGCGGCGGGCAAGGCGGAGCGCGACGGCCCCGCGGTCGGCCCCAACAAGACCAGGGACTACGTGCGCACGTTCACGACCGCCGGCACCCTGCTCATCGGCTGCCACGTCCCCGGCCACTACGCAGCGGGGATGAGAATCGTCGTGACGGTGCAGTAGTGCCTACACGCCCCAGGCGGGCGCCGTCTCGAGGAGGAAGCGGCTGACGGCCAGGCAGCGGTCGAGCACGTCGCAGAGCTGTTCCTCCCCGGCCAGCACCTGGGCCAGGGACACGTGCTGGCGGGCCACGACGGTGAGGGTGCGCTCGGGGGCGTCGGTCACCGACGCGAACGAGTCGATGGCCGAGACTTCCAGCGCCAGGTCGGGGCCGGACACCCCTGCCAGTTGGGTGGCCAGCACCAGCAGGTCCGGGCCCTTGGGCAGCGGCGGCAGGGCCCACGTGAAGATCAGCGGGAAGTGGTACTCGTCGCTCGGCTCCTCGTCGTCGGGCAGCTCGGCGACGACGTCCTCGAAGGCGAGGAGCACGCGCGGCTCGACTTCGAGGGCGAGGTGGAGGTCGACGGGCCCACCGCACCCCTCCTCGGGGTGGAGGTCGACCTCCCAGACCTGGCGGAGCGAGTAGGTCTCGACGAAATGGCGTTCATCGTGAACGTGGAAGCCGTGGTCGACGGCGTGATCCTTGAGCTCTGCGACGAAACCGGCGACGTCGATAGCGGCCAGCGAGCAACCTCCCTCGGACCCCCAGCGGGAACAGTGCCACGAGCGTAGGCCAGTCGCCCGGGGTAGGCCGCTGTAGGGTCGGCTGGTGGTCGACAACGACGTGCTGCTCGACCGGTTGCGGGCGGCGGCAGCGGCGGTGCGGGCGGCGCTCGACGACGTCGTGGACTGGGGCCCGTCGGGTGGCAAGGATGGTCAGTACTCGTTGGACCTGGCCGCCGACGCCGCCGCGCTGGCGGTCCTGGCGAGCATCGACGTGGGCGTGCTGAGCGAGGAGACGGGCCTGCACCACCCCGATCGCGAGGTGTGGGTCGCGCTCGATCCCGTCGACGGGTCCACCAATGCCTCACGGGGGCTGCCGTGGTACGCCACGAGCCTGTGCGCCGTCGACGCCGAGGGCCCGCGGGTCGCCGTCGTCGTCAACCAGGCGACCGGTGACCGGTTCGAGGCGGTACGTGGCCGCGGCGCCACGCTCAACGGCGTGCCGATCCGGCCCACGGCCTGCGAGCGCCTCGTCCATGCCGTTGTCGGCGTGACGGGGTGCCCGCCCGCCCCCCCGGGATGCCGCCAGGTGCGGGCGCTGGGCGCCGCCGCCCTGGACATCTGCTCGGTGGCGTGCGGCTCCCTCGACGCCTACATCGACTTCAGCCGCGACGCCCACAGCCCGTGGGACTACCTGGGAGGGCTGCTCGTCTGCCAGGAGGCCGGCGCCGTGCTCGCTGAGCCGACCGGCCGTGACCTGGTCACCCGGGCCCCGTCGGAACGGCGGATCATCGTCGCCGCGGCCACACCCTCGCTCCTCGACGAGGCGGTGGGGCTGCGCATGGCGCCCCTCTGATGGTGGATCGTGCGGCCGAGGGGACGAGCCTCCAGCGGTTCGGGTTCCGCACCTGGCGGCGGCTGCCGTTGCCGGTCCGACTGTTCGTCATCCGCCGGGCCACACCGTCTTTCTCGGTGGGCTCGATCGTGGTCATCGAACGTGACGACGGCCACCTGTTGTTGATCCGCAACTCTTATCGGAAGGGGTGGGGCTTCCCGGGCGGGTTCCTCAAACGGGGCGAAGCACCGGCCGACGCCGCCCGCCGCGAGACATGCGAGGAGGTGGGCGTGGAGGTCGTCCTCGACGACAACCCCAAGGTCGTCGTCGACGCCGGCATCCGCCGGGTGGACGTGATCTTCACCGGCCGGCCCGTGGACGACGCCGCCGCCGAACGTCCCCGTCCCACGTCGCCCGAGATCGTCGCCGCCGGGTGGTTCCCGTCGACCGGGTTACCCGAGATGCAGGAGGAGGCGGTCTCGGCCCTGATCGAGATCGGGCGTTCCAACCGGCCGCCCCCGTCCCCGCGGCGCGGCTCGCGCCAAGACCCTTGACCTACCGTCCGGGGAGCTGCCCGACAGCGACCGGGGTGGACGGGTGGCGCAGCTTGGAGAGCGCCTTGGCCTCGATCTGGCGCACCCGTTCCCGGGTCACCCGGAACTCGCGGCCGATCTCGTCGAGGGTCTGCGGACGCTCGCCGTTGAGCCCGAACCGCAGCTCGAGCACCCGCTGCTCGCGTTGGGAGAGCGTGGTCAGGACCCCCCGCAGCTCGCGCAGCTCGACGGCGGCGACGGCGGCGTCGGCGGGCGCCTCCGCGGTCGGGTCGGCGAGGAAGTCGACGAGTTCGGCGTCGTCGTCGCCCACCTCGGCGAAGAGCGAGACGGGGTCGGGGCCGACGCGCAGCGCGTCGGCGACCTTGTCGGGGCCGATGCCGGTTTCTTCGGCGATCTCGGCGACCGTCGGGTCGCGGCCCAGTTGGCGGCCGAGGTGGACGGACGACCGCTGCACCTGGCTGACCGTCTCCACCATGTGGACGGGCACCCGGATGGTGCGCCCCTTGTCGGCGATGGCGCGGGTCACGGCCTGGCGGATCCACCACGTGGCGTAGGTGGAGAACTTGAAGCCCTTGCGGTGGTCGAACTTCTCGACCGCCCGCATGAGGCCGAGGTTGCCCTCTTGCACGAGGTCGATGAGGGGCAGGCCCGTGGCTTGGTAGCGCTTGGCGATGGACACCACGAGCCGCAGGTTGGACTGGATGAACCGCTGTCTCGCCCGCCGTCCGGTCTCGGCCTGGGCGAGGTGGTGCGGCTCGGCCGTGCCCGCATGGATATGGGCGTCAGCGGCACGACCATCGACGATGGCCTGGGCGAGCACGCTCTCCTCGCCCGCTGTCAACAGGGCGTGGGACCCGATCTCCTGGAGATAGCGCCGCAGCGCGTGGTCGACCGCCTCTCCGCGGCTGCCTGGCGCCATCGGAGGCCGACAGTAGCGGTGGGGCCTCGGCGAATCGGGGATGGTGGCGCCCGCCGAGTCGGTACCCTCGACGCCGAAACCGGGCGCTTAGCTCAGCTTGGTAGAGCGCCTCCCTTACAAGGAGGTGGTCGGGGGTTCGAGTCCCTCAGCGCCCACCTTCTGAGCAGCAGCTTTAGCTAGTAGCTAACGAAATTGAAGCGGCTTGCTACTGGATTGCTACTGGATTCTCGTAGCAAAGGCGGTACTGTGGCGGCGTGAGAGGCCACGTGAGACGGCGGGGCGACGCCTGGGAGTTGCGGGTCTACCGGGGTCGCGACGCGCTGACGGGGCGAGAGATCTACCGGACCAAGACCGTCCGGGGCGTCGGGAAACTCGAGGCCGAACGGATGCTGGCCGCCCTCGTGGTCGAGGACGACGCACCGGTATCGGGCACGTTCGGCGATCTCGCCGAGCGGTGGTACGAGCTCCGTGCGCCCGACTGGTCGCCGAAGACGGCGCGAGAGACGCGGGGCATGTTCGACCGCTACCTCGCGCCGCTGATGAAGATGCCGCTGAGCAAGTTGGGGCCGGCGAGGCTCGATGCGTTCTACTCGGCGCTGCGGGCGCGTGGCGGCAGGGGTGGCTCACCGTTGTCCGCAGCGTCGGTGCACCGCGTTCACACGATCGTCCGCTCCGCGATGAACCAGGGCGTGCGGTGGGGCATCCTCAGCTCCAACCCCGCGTTGCGCACGTCGCCAGGGCAGGTCGAGGAGCGCGACATCGAGCCCCCCTCGCCGGAAGAGCTGCTGCGCCTCTTTGACGCCGCCGAGGCGGAGAACCCCGACCTGGTCGTGTTCCTCGTGCTTGCCGCGGTGACTGGCGCGCGCCGTTCGGAGCTGTGCGCGCTGCGCTGGTCCGACCTCGGGCTCGGCGTCGTGACGATCGCCCGCGGCATTGTCGAGGGCGCGCTCGACGAGGCCAACGAGCGGCGGTTCGCCGGCCACATCTGGCCCGCCGGCTGGGAGCGCGGCAACCCGACGGCGCTGATCGAGAAGAAGACCAAGACGAAGAGGCCCCGCACGATCAGCGTGGACGCGGGGACCATGACCGTGCTGTCGGAGCACAAGCGGCTGTGCGAGGAACGTGCCGCCGTCTGCGGTGTCGAGTTGCCCCCGAACGCGTTCGTGTTCTCGTTGGAGCCCGACGGCTCGCGGCCGTGGCGGCCCGATGTCGTCACGCGGCAGTTCAGCAAGCTGCGCACCAAGGTCGGCCTGCCCGAGGTCCGGCTGCATGACCTTCGCCACTACGTCGTGACGACGCTCCTGTCCGCCGGCGTCGACCAACGCACCGTGATGGGCCGCGCCGGCCATGCCAGCCTCGCCTCGCTGGCCCGGTACGCCCATTTCCAGCGCGCCCCCGACCAGGCCGCTGCCGAACTGCTCGGCGCTCTCCTGCAACGCAAGCCGCCCGAGCCGTAAGACCGGCCGGTGCCTGAGCCTCTGATCCTGCGCGATGCGGACGCCGCCGGCATCGTCGTCGTGCGATTTGGCGAGGTGACGCTCCTCGATCCCAGCCTCGCTGACGCGGCGGCGAGATGTCACGAACGATGGGGGGTATGGGGCTTCTCCGTCTTCGAAGTTCCGGGCGAGGACTACGGTGAACTGGTTCGAATCCGGCCCGCGATCGCCGTCCGTCGACTGCTGCTCGAAGCTCGCTCGCGCGACCTGATCGCCGCGGGCTTCCGGCTCCTGCCGACACTCGATCACCCGCATTGGACCGTCCAGGTCTCCGAGCCGACGCCCGAGCAGTTCGCCCGAATCCGGGCGTGCTTCACGGGTCCGCTCGACAACCCGACGTTCACCGGACGCTCGCGCCGGTAATCTGAAGTTCATGACCGCGCCGGCGTACGACCTGACGTACGACCCCAACGACGTCGACGGCAACCTCGTTGTCGAGTGCTGGATCTCGCACGGCCCACGAGCTGCTGACTCCGCCTTCGACCCGCAGGCCGGAGACGCGTTGCTCGTCGGCGACGAGGAGGAGCCGCCGCTGCACGCCGCGGTGCTCCGTCGCGACGGCAACCGCGTGTGGGTTCGCATCGAGCTGCCCACCGAGCTTCCGTCCAGCGCGACCGGCTGACCGTCCACGCGTCTTCGGCTGCAGTATCGAGGCCCGCCATGGCGCGATCCAGCAGAGCCTCGATCGGGCCCATCGGGATGACCCGCCTCCGCCCGGAAGCAAATGAGGCCGCAGCGTCGTCAGCGGGGGGCGGGCTCCCCGGTGAGGGCACGGGCGAGGGCGCGGCGGGATGAGACGCCGAGCTTGGCGTAGATGTGGGCAAGGTGGGTCTCGACGGTCTTCGCCGAGATGAACAACTCGGCGGCGATCTCCACCGTCGTCAGGTGGCGTATCGCCAGGGCAGCGACCTCCTGCTCGCGAGCCGTGAGCGTCACCCCGTCGGTGGCCCGCCGCCCGCCGGGCTGATTCCGGAGCCTCCGCAGTGCAGCCATGGCCTCGGCCTTGGAGCCCTCGGCACCACACGCGCCCAGCAAGCCGGCGGCGGCTTCCAGCTCAGCGACGGCGTGATCACGCTCGCCGGCGAGGGCGAGGGCACGTCCCGTGAGCAGGCGGGAACGCGCCTCTTCCAACCGGGCGTTCACGCCGCCGGCGAGCCAGACAGCCTCACGGGCCAGGGAGGAGGCCTGGGCGACAGCTGAGGGCGACCGTTCGGCGAGGAGGACCGCGCACCGAGCCCATCGGGCGAACACGCCCGGCATCGCAAGGTGACATCCCGACGCGACCTCCTCGGCGAGCGCCGCCGCCTCCGCCGCCTCCTGCGTACGGCCGAGGGCCAGTTCGGAGCGGGTCAGGACCTCCAGGACCCGGCAGTGCTGCGTCGGCAGGCACTCGGTGTGCCACGCCACGTCGGAGAGCTGGCGGCGAAGGAGGTCTCGCGCCCGCGCCACCTGCGAGTTGGCGAGGAAGGCCTCGGCGAAGACCCACGCGACCAGGGCGCCGATGGGAAAGAAGGGCATCGATGCCAGGTCGTCGATCCCTTCCTCGGCCAGGAGCCTGGCGGCCTTGCTGTCTTCCGCGGCGGTTGCGACGTGACAGCGGATGGCGAGCGACCAGCCCTGCTGGCCGGGCCCGAGAAGCCCTCCTGCATCCAAGGTGTCCTCGGCGACCACAGCGGCCTCGGGCAGTCGCCCGAGGGCGGCCAAGGCCAGCGCTTGGCCGGCTCCGGCGAGCCACACGGACTGGCCTTGACGGGTGTCCCGGGCCAAGCGGGTGACGCGGCGGAAATGCTCGACCGACCCTTCGTGGTGTTCGAGGAGGTACTCCGCCCACCCGAGCTTGATCCCCGCCTCCAGGTTTCCGGCCCATTGGGAATCATCGAGACCGTCGAGCCACCTGACGGTGTCGTGAAGGAACTCTCGCGCCTTCAGACGCTCCGGACGCGCGGCCATCGAGCAGGCGCGGTAGGCGTGCGCGGCACCCATGACGACGGGGTCTCCCAGTCCTTCGGCGATGGCGACGGCTTCGGTGCCCAGCGCCTCTGTCTCGTCGGGATCGACATCGGTGCTGCCGAGGCCGAAGCACAGCTCGGAAAGCAGGAGTACGGCCTCCGGCGACTGCCGATCGTGGAGGCTCCGCAGCGCGCCGCGCAGGTGCGTGCGGGACTGCTCCCACTTCCCCTGGTAGTGCTCGATCCCTGCCAAGTACACCTCGAGCCGGGTCCGCAGCGCCACGTCTTCTTCGGGGACTTCGATCAGCAGGTCGCCGATGAGCGAGTTCGCATCGTCGAGCCGGCCCAACGATGCGTAAGAGCCAGCCAGGGCAATCATCAGCTGCCGGCGGCGCGGAGACGATCCATCGCCGAGCAGCCTGAGGGTGGCTTCGAACCAGCGCGCCGCAGTCAGCGGATCCGGCGCGGTGAGGCCGGCCTCTTCAAGGGTGTCGAGGGCGTCCTCATCGGCCAGGGACGCTGAACGCTCGACGTGATGGGCCCGGCCGATCGCGGGGACGCCACGAGCCGCGAGTGCGTCGGCGATCCGGCGGTGTGCATCGATTCGCCATCCCGCTCCGGAGAGCCCGTAGACGGCCGTGCGGACGAGGGGATGGCGGAACCGGAACCGGCGGGGCACATCCGTCGCCGCGACGAGGTCGGCCGCCACCAGTCGGTCCAGGGCGGCCAGGACGTCGCGCTCCGGCGCGTCGATCGCAGCGCGAGCGAGGTCGACGTCGAACGGGTCGCCCGCGGCTGCGGCGCCCTCGAGCGCCCTCCAGTCGTCCGGGTCGAGGGCGCGAAGCTCGGCGGCGATGGCGCCACGGACAGGATCGGGGACCTCGACCGCGAGATCGGGAAGCTGCTGGGCCTGGGCAAGGAGCCGATCACCATGTCGAGCCCGAGCCAGCTCCTGGAGGTAGAAGGGGTTCCCGCCGCTCTGGCGGTAAAGCTCGGCTCGAGTGGCGGCGTCGAGCCCCTCGCCGACCAGGCGGGCGGCGTCGGTCTCGCTCAGGGTCTGCAGCTGCAGAAGCAGCGCGAACCCGTCCCGCTGAGCTCGCTCCAGGCTCCCGGCCAGCATCGGCGAGAACTGAGCCAGGCGGGACGCGACCGCGAGCATGACGGGGCCCTGCGGCGGAAGGCGCATAAGGTGAGCCATCAACTCGCCTGTTGCACGGTCGGCCCACTGCATGTCGTCAAGGACGACGAGGACGGGTTGCCTGTGACTGAGGGCAGCGAGGAGTTGCCACATCCTCACACGTATCCTCGCAGTCGCCGGACGGCGCGGTAGGCGAGGAACCGCTCCGCTTGGAGCCCGGGCGGGCCGTCATGGGCGAAGGACGGAAAGATGAGGCCGAGCTGCTGCGTCGTTTCGGGCGTCAGTTCCCACAGTTCGGCCTGACCGAGTGACATGAGGTAGTCGTCGAGGGCGGCCACGACCGGCCCGAAGGGAAGGTCGCGCTCGAGTTCGGCGGCCCGTCCGGAGAGCACGATGCAGCCGCGCTCCGTCGCCATTGCCGCGAGGTGCGACATCAGGAGCGTCTTGCCGATGCCCGGCTCGCCGGTAACGACGAGCATTCCTGCGGTTCCGTCCAGAAGATGGGCCAGCGCGGCTCCGACCGCTTCCACTTCGGCTTCCCGCCCGACGATAGGTGCGGCTTCACCGCTCACAGCGGGATGGTAATTGACGTTACTCCGGCGTGGTCGGGGTCAGCCTAGCCTGGCCCCCGTACATCAGGCGGTTTCCCTGATGTCAGCGAGGGCACGGAGTGTGATGCTTGAAGGAAGTGCCCGACTACTTCCTCAGCCACAGGCACGCCGCTGCCGAGTGCCCGGTGGTCTTCGCGGCCTGGCAGGGCTTCGTGAGCCCGTTGCGGGGCCACCTCGTGCTCTCGTCGTGCACGGTGGGCGACCATCAGCTGTGGTGGCGCGTCACGGCCTCCGATGCAGACGCGGCCCTGGCGATGCTGCCCGGCTACGTGCTCGCCCGCACGCAGGCGGTGGAAGTGGGCGAAGTGGCTGTTCCGTAATCCGGCGTCGATTCACGACTCGGACTCGATGGTGTCCTCCGAGCGGCCGCCCCTCAGTTCGCGCGATGCCTCGCCCACCGACCGGGCCAGTTTGGGCAATCGGGTCGCGCCGAAGAGCACGAACACGATCAGCAACACGATCAACAGCTCGGGCAATCCCAGTCCGAACACGCGCACTCCCGTCTGAGACGATCAGGCCGGCGCATTGTCGCGCCGGAGCGCACAGACGTACAGACCCCGCCACCAATATCAGGGTGAATCCCTGATGGCACCGAACACCGCGGCTGCCAGGATCGCCCAATCGGGCTCCGTCGGGCCCGACAGGAGGGGGAGACGGGGTGCAAGGACGAGTTCGGCTGGCTGTCGCGACAGCGCTCAGTGGGCTGACCATGGTGCCGGTCGTCGTTGCCGATCCGGGCACCGCGCAGGAGCGGTCCGGGGCTTGTGGCTACAGCCCCAGTTCGCTGGGCGTGGCCTGGTACAACCGAACGTGAGCGACGAGCGTGGCAACGGGCGGGAGTTCTCCCGCCGGAGGTTCCTGATCTATTCGGCCGCCAGCGGCGGTGTGGCCTTGTTGCCGGACGCCTTCGCGTTGAGGGCGCTGGCCCAGGTCGGCCAAGGCCAGGGTCTGCCGCTGGGCGCGGCGACGTTTACCAGGGTTGCCCGCAGGCGGGAGGACTTTCTCTCGCTCGTCTTCTCGTTCCACAACCTGAAGCTGGACAAGGCCACGCCGCGCCGTCTCGTCAAGGTAGTGGCCAAGCAACCGGCATTCATGGTCGTCTCCTTCCCGCCCCAACACCTGTCGGACGAGTCCAAGAAGGTCACGGACCTCCAGAGCGAAGGCTCCTTCAACGTGCCCGGAGAGATCCGCGCCCGGCTGGCGGGCCGGAGCCGACTGGCATTCCTGATTCCCGACGGCCGGTTACCCATGCCGTTCAACTTCGCCAGCCTCCTGAACTGGGTGGTGCTGACGAACCGGATCGTTCCGGCGGCGGCCAACAGCAGCCCGCCGGCAACCCTCGTCGCCCCGTCGGAGGCCGAGACGGCCATCGAGTTGCCATGGCACCTCATCCTCTCGCCCCTCAGCAGCGCGGGGTGGGCGCACGCGCCAGAACCTGTCGTCCACGGAGGCCGGGCCGAACTGTGGCACACGCGCCTGGGCACCCGCACGATTGCCAACACGGTCGATGAGGACAACGAGCAACAGCGACTCGTTCGCGCCGTGTGGACCCTCGACCAGGGCTTCCCGGCCAAGCCTCCGGCGGAGCCTTCATCCAGCCCGACACTCTCCCTGACGGCCGACGACCGCTGGCAGATTGCGGGCCTCAGCTCACTGGTGGCGAACCGTCGGCCCGTGAGAGTCAACCGTCTCATGCTGAGCGCCCTCGGCGGCTGGCTCGACGCCCACGGCGAATGGGACCCGCCGGAGGGCTACTCGCTCGAGGACTGGCGCCACCGGGCGGCGATGGGCCGGGACACCTACGTGCGCACGGTGAAGCGGGGCTTCCTGATGCCCTTCGGCCACCGTGCCGTGCGGGTCGACATCGACGAACGGCAGTTCCGCAAGGTCGGCAACAACCCCGTGGCCGCCTACCTGGTGAACCGCAGCCTCATAATCGTGCGCGAGCCGTTCAAGGAGTTCGGCCAGGAGAAGGCCAAACACCAGCCCAAGGACGGCCGGGGCTTCCCGTTCCGCTCCGTCCGTATCCGGACGCTCGTCACCCCCGACCTGGCCGCGCCGAATCCCCCGGAAACGGAGCTCAAGTTCCTGGTGAGGGCGGAAGACGGGTCGGATGTGCTGTTCGACTGCGCCGGCGTCGACTGGGAGGGTCAGCCGACCGAGTTCCAGTCACGCATGGTCTACGTGGACCAGAGCGTGGCCTTCGGCCAGCAGAACAGTCTCATCAACCTCTACAACGGCCTCTCGAAGCCACGGCGGAGCCAGCCGACGGCCGGCCAGAAGGTGGCGCTCGCACCCGCGACCGAGGGTGGCGAAACCTCCTTCTCGGTCGAAGAACTGGTCTTCAAGGCGCAGTCCCTGGCCGGCGGTCTGACCAACCAGGTTCGCCAGGAGCTGGAGTCGCTCGGCCTGCCACCGTTCTATCCGTTGCTCGAGGAGGCTACCGTTCACCTTTCAGCCGTGGCCGCTGCCGCGGGTGACCTGCTGGCACCGGCGAGGGTGGCCATCGACCAGGCGTTCGTCGACTTCGGCCTGCCCGGCATGCCGCTTCCCGATTTCGCCGACGAGGCGGAGGCCGCCGCCGGGCACGCCGGGCAACTGTTCCTCGGCCTGCTCGACGATGCCAGTGAGGTCGTGTTCGGAGATGCCGACAAGGCGGGCGGGATCGCGACACCCAACTTCGGCATCGCCGGACTGAGCCGCCTGGTGGGGCCGGTCGGCGGGGTGCTCGACGACCTGCGCAAGGGCACCTTTGACCCGAAGACGTTCTTCGACGAGGGCGCCAAGCTCCTGGGTTCGCTGAAGCTGAGCGATGTGATCGCCAAGGTCACGGGACCGAAGTCGCTCGGTGAGAAGGGGCCGAAACTCCAGACGATCCTCCTTCCCAAGGGGGCGACCCTCCCCGAGAAGATCATCACCAGGCTGGACTGGAAGCCGGACCTGGCGGCGCTCGACGAAGGCGACCCCACCGGGATCTTCGAGGCGATACCCGGTGAGTCGTCGCTGACCCTTCTCGCCGAGGCGACGACCGACGTCATGAACCC
>Ga0187892_10010632_pt1 | contig 11585 bp, 8 predicted proteins | sample MA1701073metaG_FD_139345 | JGI IMG/M metagenome (GOLD analysis project Ga0187892, IMG submission 139345) | Bio-ooze microbial communities from a basaltic lava cave in the Kipuka Kanohina Cave System on the Island of Hawaii, USA - MA170107-3 metaG ... | reverse complement strand
CCGCCCGCACTCGTGCCGCAGGCCATCGGCGCGGCCTCCGGCTGAGCCGGGGCGGGCGGGACGCCCGCGCTCCTTGTCCCCCGCGCCCTTGAAAACCTGGTCACCCTGCGCTACTCTGGTTTCCTGGAGTGTGACGCCATGATGCACGTTCAACCGAGGACGTATTCTCTTTTCCTGGCCTTGGTGTTTTGCCAAGTTTGCCCCGGCTTCGCACTGGAGAAGCCGCCAATGCCCGAGGCTGCGAATCTGGTGGTTACTGGTCTATTGGTTTGTCTGGATGGATCTTTCAAAGAAACGGCTTGCGGCACTGCCCCGCCGACCCTGGGCCTGAAAGCGACCGGAGGCAAAATCTATCCGCTCAAGAAACACGAGAATGTCGACGCGCTCTTCGTGGAAAAACGGCTTCAGACCCGGGAGTTCAGGCTTACTCTACGAAAGGACGAGGCCTCCTCGCCCTGGTTTGAACTGGTGAAATCTCAGTTTGTCCGCAGCGGCAAGGTTTACGATTTCCATTATTTCTGCGAGGTCTGCAACATTACAACCCACGCACCCGGAATCTGCTTGTGTTGCAGTGAGGAAACAGAGTACCGGGAAAGCTTGGCGGAGTGATCGAACTGGCTAGCTGTTCGTGTTGGCAGCCACAGCAGAAGCTTCCGTGTGCCGGATTTGCTGGCACAGGTAGCCGATCACATCGCGGGCCGAAATAATGCCCACGGGTTCACGGTCACGGAGAAGTGGGATGTGTCTGAACCCTCCGACAGACATTTCGTGGAGGGCAAAGCGAATGGAGTGTTCCGGGCTCAGGGTGACCGGTCTGGGTGTCATGACCTCTGAGAGCTGGATCTCCTCCAGGGGGCGGCCTGATACGGCGGCCTTCAGCAGAAAATCTCTTTCCGAAAATATTCCAGTCAACTGCCCTTCTTGCATTACCAGGATACAGCCTACATGACGTTGCTTCATCGTGGCGACAGCATCAGAGACGGAAGCCTCAGCCGACAGTGAAATGGCCTGAGCAGGCCGTAGGACCGAAATTGAATCTTCCATGAGCCGTTCCTGGAGCCCGGACTTCGGCTGAGGCACGTCCAGCTTCATAAGGGACGCCATGCAGGTTTCACATCGATCCGCGCCTGGAAGATTGTCGTGGCCACAAGCAGGACAGAGCATACGTGCTTCCTCTCTTGATCAAACCAACCGAGCTGAAGTACGAATGACGAAGTTCGAATGACGAACAGACAAACACCGGCTTTTCGCCGCGAAGATGTGCCTTCAAGTGGCGGTGATCTCGGAGCGCATCCTCAGACCCATTCGTAGTTCGCACTTCGCCATTCGCACTTCGTCACTCCACCACCCAGGTATCTCCGCTATTGAGAAGCTTTTCCAGATTCCCCGGCCCCATGCGGCTGATGGAATCTTGCACCTGAGCTTCCAGCAGTTCGTCATAAGTTGGCTTTCCCACCGAGTGGAACACCCCGACCGGAACTGGGAATTCAGGATAGTCCATCCTGGCCAGCATGAAAGCGAGGCTGGGATCCGGTGAGTGCGCATCGTGCACGAGTAGATCGGCTTCGGTGATTCCGTTGCTAAGCTCGACGACTTCGAGTTTGAGTCCATAGAGACGGATGCCTTTATTGCGATCCTTCCCAAAAATCATAGGCTTTCCGTGCTCGAGGTTGATAGTACGATCTTCGCGGTGCTCTCTCTCTGTGAAGTGCTTGAACGCTCCATCATTGAAAATGTTGCAGTTCTGGAAAACCTCGACGAACGAAACGCCCTTGTGGTTGGCAGCCTGGGTGAGCACGGTGTTCAGGTGCTTCACGTCGACGTCAATCGAGCGCCCCACAAATGTCGCTTCGTTGGCAAGCGCCACACACAATGGGTTGATCGGATAGTCAATTGAGCCCTGCGGCGTCGATTTAGTCTTCTTTCCAAATTCAGAAGTGGGCGAGTACTGCCCCTTCGTCAGGCCGTAGATCCGGTTGTTGAACAGAATGATGTTGACATCCAGGTTGCGCCGGATCACGTGCATGAAGTGATTGCCGCCGATGCTCAGGGCGTCGCCGTCACCCGTGATGACCCACACGGAAAGTTCCGGCCGCGCCGCCTTAATACCCGTGGCCACCGCTGGCGCCCGGCCATGAATGCTATGAAACCCGTAACTGTTGACGTAATAGGGAAAGCGGCTCGAGCAGCCGATGCCCGAAACAAAAACGAAATTCTCTCGGGGGATCTTCAGGTCCGGCAAAGTCTTCTGGGTTTGGGCAAGAATGGAGTAGTCGCCGCAACCGGGACACCAGCGGACTTCCTGGTCGGTCACGAAATCCTGGCGCTTCAGCTCGACTACTCCTGCCGCTTTGCCGTTTTGCTTGCCGTTTTCACTCATTGTGAATCGAATCCTCCAAGAAATAAGACATGAACCCCGATCTTCGTTTTTCGGGACAAGTTTGAGAACCCGCAGACCGCAAAAAGCGCGGTCTGCGCTACATAACTATCGATGCTGCTCTCAAACCAGCTCTTCCATCTTTCCAACCAACTCTGAAATTTTGAATGGATGCCCTTTGACCTTGTTGAACCCGATGGCATCCACCAGATAGCGAGCCCGCAGGAGCAAGCGGAGCTGGCCAAGATTCAGCTCCGGGACAAGAACCTTTTCGAATCGCGAAAGCACCTCGCCCAGGTTCTTGGGGAACGGATTGAGGTGGCGAAGATGCACGCTCGATACCGACTTGCCTCGCGTCTGCATCATCTCCACCGCTGAGGTGATTGCGCCGTAGGTTCCTCCCCAACCGACCACGAGCACTTTGCCTTCAGGCTTGCCGAACACCTCAACTTCAGGAATGAAGTTCGTGATCCGCGCAACTTTCTCCGCACGCAAACGGACCATGAATTCGTGGTTGTCGGGATCGTAACTGACATTGCCGGTGATGTGCTGTTTCTCCAACCCTCCGATCCGGTGTTCCAGAGCCGCTGTCCCCGGGATCGCCCACGGCCGCGCCAACGTGGCTTCATTCCGCAGATAAGGATGGAAGCCTTCCGGATCGGTTCGATACTGGATGTCAATCTTCGGCAGTTCGTCCACCTTCGGGAGCTTCCAAGGCTCCGAGCCGTTGCCGAGGTATCCGTCCGAAAGATAGAACACCGGCGTCATGAACATCGTTGCGATCCGGAAGGCCTCGAAAGCCATCGCAAAGCAATCCGACGGAGTCGCCGCGGCCACGATGGGCACTGGGCACTCTCCGTTGCGCCCAAACATCGCCTGCAGCAGGTCCGCTTGTTCCGTCTTGGTTGGCAAGCCGGTGCTTGGCCCGCCGCGCTGAATGTTCGCAATCACCACCGGCAATTCGGTCATCACGGCCAGGCCGATGGCTTCGGATTTCAGTGCGACGCCGGGTCCGCTGGTACCCGTCAGCCCGAGATGTCCAGCGAAAGAAGCTCCAATGGCGGCCGTCATGGCGGCAATCTCGTCCTCAGCCTGAAACGTCTTGATCCCGAAATTTTTGTGGCGCGACAATTCATGAAGGATATCGCTGGCTGGCGTGATCGGATAGCTCGCGTAAAACAGCGGCCGCTTGGCTACTTGTGACGCTGCGATAAACCCCAGTGCTGTGGCCTCGTTTCCGGTGATGTTCCGATACTTCCCTGGCGCGAGGCTGGCCTTGCGCACGCGGTAATGCGTCGTGAACAGTTCGGTCGTGTCCGCATAGTTGAACCCGGCCCGCAAAGCACGCACGTTCGCTTCCAGGATCACCGGATTCTTTTGAAACTTTAACTGCATCCACTTCAGTGTCGGGTCCAGCGGGCGGTCATAGAGCCAGTACATCATTCCCAGGGCAAAAAAGTTCTTGCAACGGTCCGCCTCTTTCTTGCCGAGACTCAGCTCTTTCAATGCGTTCAGATTCAGTTCCGTCAGGGGTATGGAGATGACGCGGTAGGCCGACAACGATCCGTCTTCCAGCGGATTCTTCTCGTAGCCGGCCTTCTTGAGATTCAACTCAGCGAAGGCATCACTGTTGATGATGAGGATGCCTCCCTTCTCGAGATCTTTGACATTTACTTTGAGCGCCGCCGGATTCATCGCCACCAGTACGTTGGGTTCGTCGCCGGGCGTGCGAATATCTCGGCTGCTGAAATTGATCTGGAAGCCGCTGACACCCGGCAGCGAACCGGCAGGAGCGCGGATCTCGGCTGGGAAATCTGGCAGTGTGCTGATGTCGTTGCCAAGAATCGCCGAGGTGTTCGTAAACTGCGTCCCGGTCAACTGCATGCCGTCGCCAGAGTCACCGGCGAAGCGGATCGTGACGTTTTCGATTTCAACCAAGTCCTTCCTATTTTCGGTTTCAATCACCGGCATAAACTGTGCGTCCTCAATTTTGATTTGCTAAAGGAATGAAATGCGTAAATCGCTTCAAGCGCCGTCGGCAGCCGTAAAGCGCTGTTCGGCGCGCGGCGGCAACGCCAGCATTTCTTGTGGCAAGCTCTCGGCCAAAAACTCAACGACTTTCGACACCGGCAAGCTGCCCATCAGACGCCCGTCGCCTTCGACCACAGGAATGTTTCGATAACCATGTTCGCCCATCAGCTGAATGGCATCGAAAACCGAGTCTTCCGGGCTCAGAACGGTCGGATTCGGCGTCATGAAGTCTCGGATCGGCTTGGCCGGGTCCACCAAGGCAACCCCAGCCTTCGAGATGAGGTCTCGCTCGGTGAAGATGCCTACCAGACGCTGATTCTCTATCACAAGCGCTGCTCCCGAACCGGAGGACTGCATGGCTTGCAGCGTATCCAGCAAGCTGCTGCCAACGTCCACGGCTAGAAAGGGCGGAAGATCCAATTGGCGAATTCTTCTCTGACGCAAAAGGGCTACGATACCCATGGCCGCACTCCCGACTTCATCTAATTGTAAATCAAGACGAAACGTAACATCTTTGTCCAAAAAACTCAATTAGGGAAGAGCGCAGCCCGGCCTGGTTGCTGGCACAAATGCTTACCGATTTGTTTTTGACCGTCGTTCATCGGCATCAAGGTCAGCAGCGCTTGTCGTCCCTCATTTCATAGGGTCGGATGACTCTCGAAATTCCACGATGCCTCGTTTGCCAAAGCCGCTGGATGGGAGCTATTCACAAGAGCTTGCGGCTGGGACCGTGCTTGATCGTCAACTGAGATGGCTTTGCTGGAGTGGAAACTCTATGGCAAACTTCAGAGAGAAAAGGTGTCAAGTTCAAACGGTGATCGAAGGATCGAGTCTCAGTTGGAACGTTGTCTCTCGCAGGACGTATCGCAAGCAAGCAGGCGGATATGTTAACCGCTCATCGATTCCCGTGGATACAGATTCTGTTGGTCGCGTTGGTCGCAACATTTTACGCGAACGTTGATGAGCAGAGCGTGCTATCTCAGACCGACGCAAAAGAGCAGACCTTGCGCGTCGACGTGAACCTGGTCACCATCGGTGTTCGGGTGTCTGATCGCAAGAGTCGTGAGGTGAGTGGCCTGGAGCAGGATGAGTTCTCGATCTTCGAAGATGGAAAGCGGCAACAGATCGCAGTTTTCGCTTCCGAGCAACAGCCTGTTAGCGTGCTTATGCTTCTGGACCGCAGTTACAGCATGGGTCAGAGCGGGAAACTGGATCAGGCAAAGTCGGCGCTTAGACAGCTGCTCGAGAACGGCCATCCGGAGAGCGAGTACGCTTTGATGGTTTTCGACGACGAGTCTATCCCGCTCGTTGACTTCGTTGCGGACCGACAGAAGATTGAAACGGCGCTGGAGAAGATCAGTTCGCAAAGAAGCGGTTCCAGTCTTTACGATTCGATGGCTGTAGCCCTCGATCGCTTTGAGCGCGCGCGATATCCTCGGCACGTTCTGGTTGTCATTACAGATGGCGCCGACCAGCACAGCCGGCTGCGTTTGGACGATGTCCTCCGCGCGGTTCAGGGTTCCCGGTCTCAGGTCTATCTGGTTGGCTTTTTCGATCTGAAGGAGGATGCCATCTTTCGAGACAGCGGCAAAACGGTCACCCTGGTTAGCGGAAGGGAAATCGACAACCCGCGTTACGTCTTCAAGCGTCTGGCTGAGGAATCGGGCGCCGAGCGGTACTTCCCGCCGTCGAGAGAAGAGCTTACAGCTGTCGTGCGCAAGATCGCTCAGGATCTGCGAACGCAGTATACGCTGGGCTACTACACGTCGCCCTCAGGTCATGGAAAACAATACCGCCGCATTGAAGTGAAGGTACGTCCCAAGGGACTTAGGGTGAGAGCGCGACATGGGTTCCTGTCGCCCGGAGACGAGGAGAATGAACTGCCAGTGAGTGCCGTTCCTGTCAGGCCGACCGGAGCAGAAACCATTCAGCGGCGCTCCCTTCCTTATGAAATCAAAACAGAACGTCGTGGCGAGCAAGTGATCTTCCGGGAGGACTTTTCTGACGCGGCCAGCGGCTGGCCTCAAAAGCCGGGGTTCTTCTTGAAAGCGGGCCAGTATCACCTGGAACAGCTGCGTCCGAAGGTTCTGAACGAGGGACATGTGGCAGCGAACGGGCCCTGGTGGACTGACTTTGAAGCTTCTGTGGTCGTCGAGTTTCAGTCCGGGCGGCAGGATGTTCCTTCAATCACTCCAGGGTCAGAGCCTCAAGGACAGTTGTTGATGAAGCACAGAATTCCCGCCGCCGCAGGCCTGGTGTTTCGTCTCAACGAGCGCGGGTATTACGCGTTGATCATCGGCGAGCCGTCTGGAAAGGCAAAGCTTCATTACAAGCTGGTGAAGAAAGACGTCAACTCGGCCGTGACTCGCGACCTCTTATTCTGGGACCAGGAATGGCGACCCGGGCCTGGCGGAATCTTCCGGCACAAGCTCCGAGTTGTCTGCCGCGGCAGCTTGATCCAGTTGCAGGTTGATGGTCTTCAGGTGAGAGAGCTTTGCGATGAAAGCTTCTCAGATGGATTGGTGGGTGCGGTGCTCTTTGGCGAGGGGCATTCGGTGTTCGATGATCTGGTGGCTCAATCCATTGTTGAGTAAGGCGGGTTCACGGTTGGCTTACTACTGCCTTTCGCAATTACGATGGCGTATTTTCACAGCGAACCGAGCCTGAATCCGTCATTCCCGCGAAAGCGGGAATCCAGAATCTCTGAATCCCCGGAACAACGGTGAAGCTGGAGCTGGATGCCCGCCTGCGCGGGCATGACACATGGGAACCAGTTGTTCGATGACCATCAAAATACCTCGCCGTAATTACGAACATCAGTACTTAGCCGGGCTGTGAGAGGCACTGTTCCCGGCCAACTCGGAGACTTTCAGGTTGCGTGCGCATCGTCGATTCGAGGATTTTCGCCTTTGAGGATTCTTCTTCTCCCTCTCTTCTTGATCGTTGTTATTATCGCTGCCGCTGCCTCCGTTTTGTGCGCTGAAATACCCAGCAGCGCTGTTCCTCGGAACGCGGCCCGCGGCGTTGCCTATGTCGGGTCCGAAGCCTGTGGGGCCTGCCACGCCTCTCTCTACGAACGATATCGAAAAACCGGAATGGGGCGATCCATGTCGTTGGCTTCGGATCCTTCCCAACTGAGCCGGCTTCCAAAGGCTGTTACGATCTTTCAGCAGAACATCAAGCGCCACTTTGCGAGTTTCCGCCAGGGATCGGACCTCTATCAGAGCCAGCATGAGCTGGATGAGAGCGGCAAAGAGATCTTTCGCAACACCCACAAGCTGGAATACGTCATTGGTTCTGGTTCGAATGGCCAGAGTTATGTGGTTCGACGTGGTGAATCTCTGTTTCAAGCTCCCCTGTCCTACTATTCGAAGCCGGCCAAATGGGATCTTTCACCTGGGTTCGAATTGCAAGATGCCGCCTTCAACCGCCCAATCGCGGCGGGTTGCGTCGCTTGCCACAGCGGCCGAGCCAACGCGATTCGAGACCGTTTGGCAGTTTATGGCGAACCGGCGTTTCACGAACTGGCCATCGGTTGCGAAAACTGCCACGGCCCTGGCCAACTTCACATCGCTGAACGCTCCCGAGGCTTGCGCGTGTCAAAGAGTGGCGATTCCAGCACCGTGAATCCCTCGCGCCTGACATCGTGGCTCGCGGACAACATCTGTATGAATTGCCACCAGACCGGAGGGACCCGCGTACTGCAGCCCGGCAAGGATCACCTTGATTTCCGTCCGGGAACGCCGCTCAACGACACGGTGGGTATTTTTCGCGCTGGCGGCGAAAAGGTGAGCGGTGATTTACTGGAGCACTACTCATCCATGGTGCTCAGCCGCTGTTATCAGCAGAGTAGCGGAAAATTGAGCTGCATTCGCTGCCACAGTCCGCACAGCGAGCCCTCGCCGGCGGAGGCGCCCGCGTACTACCGCAGCAAATGCCTGAGTTGCCATACGAACCAGAGCTGCGCGACACCTTTGTCGCAGCGGCTGGCTCAAAGTCCGGCAAACCACTGCAGCGGCTGCCACATGCCCAGGCGGGAAATCGGAACGATTGCTCATTCGGCTCTAACCAACCATCGAATTCCCGCTCGAGCTTCGCAACCTGGCCCAGAGCCTGACTTCCCTGTGTCGAGCAGCATCGCCGACGTTGTTCATCTGAACGCACCGCCAGGAAAAGAACCCGTCGCTGTTCCACTGCTCATGCAACTTCAGGTTTATGGCGAGCTGTTACCTCAATTTCCCACCTATCGGGGTCACTATCTGTCGGTCCTTGATCGGCTAGCGAACGCTTTGCCTCGTCACCCTCTCGTGCTTTCCGCGCTGGCTCGGCGTGAGAAGCTGAAATCCACACCCGAGGGAAATGCTCGGGCGCTGGAATACCTATTGCAGGCGGCTGCCGACGGATCGACCTCAGTGGTTGACTATCAAGACTTGGCACAACTGCTCGCCCAAGCTGGCCGGGACGCTGAAGCCATCCCCGTTTTGGAGAAGGCAATCACACGGTTTCCTTTCACGCCTGTGCTCTACAAAGTCTTGACTTGGCACCTGATCCAACGGAAGGACTACGACAAGGCACTCCACACCATGAAGCAGCATCTCGCCCTGTTCCCCGAAGACTCCTTTATGCGAAACCTGATCCAGCAAGCTGGACGGGCGAAACCAGAGTGAGCGAATTCGTCCACAGACCTCATGGACGCATCTGTTAACTGCTGTCTGTGTCCAAGTCCCAAATTCTCTGCGGCAAACTGGAACTGTCTATTCAGGTCAATTCGATCAGGCAGGCGCTGTTCGCGGATTGGCCAGCGCTTCGTCGTTCCCAGGCTTATTCCGAAAGCCCATGCGTTCCGAAATGGACCGGGAAGCCTTCTGGAGTTTCTGAACGATGTTTGGAATCTTGCTCAAATCAACTCTCGTGGTGGGGCCGGAGACACTGATGGAGGCCACGGCTTCTTGTAGATAACTGAGAACAGGAACACCCAGACAACGGGCACCCAAAACGCTCTCCTCGTCGTCCATGGCATAGCCCAGATGGCGTACTTTTTCCAGTTCCTTTTCAAATTGTCGCACTCCGCTGATGGTGTGAGGCGTGAGCGCTTCAAACTTCTGGAACCTCAATATCTCTTTCCTCTTTTCCTCGGAAAGAAAAGCCGTCAGCGCCTTCCCAAGTGCGGTTGAGTAAACGGGCCGTCGAAAGCCAGCCTTCGAAGCAAGCCGAAAGACGTGTGGACTTTCCAGAACCTCAAGATAGAGAACCTCCGTTCGGTCCAGAACCGCGAAACTCACCGTTTCTGAAGTTGCTTCCCACAGATCATGGAGAAAAGGCCGGGCCATCTCCCGAAGTGCGACTTGCGGGTCAATGTGCGCAGCCAAGTGCAGGAGTTTCATCGCGAAGGAATATCTGCCGGCATTGTCGCGGAACAAATAACCTTCTCGTTGCAGGTGAGACACGAACCTGTAAGCTGTTGTTTTGTTGATTCTTGTTTGCTGACAGATATCACGCAAAGGAAGCGGGACCGCAGATGCCTGGATGGTTTCGAGAATTCTCAAGACCTTGCTAATCACGCCCACGCCGGCAAGCCTGGAGGTTTTGTCCTGCTCTGGAAGTTGGGTTTTGCGGGTTGGCATTCGGTCACCAGTCAAACGGATACGATATTCAGCATATTGGAAGATGTCGCGAACGACCAATTAGACGGGGTGGGTGTTTCACATAGTGAAACCGGATTCTATCATCTGAATTTTCTTATTGACAGGGAAATTTGGCTTCGTTGCAGTTGCGTCACAATTTCTAGAAAAAATTTCTTGAGCGAGAGGGTCAACGCCCTTCCCATTCTCGCCGCGTGCTTTTTTTGCAACCTTTGTCCTAACCATTGACCAACCAAGGAGGTTACGCATGCACCACTTCGGCAAGTGTTTCTTGGCGAAATCGAGCCTTAACAAGACAGGGCTCTGTGTCTTGCTGTTTGTCTGTCTCCTCTGGGTGTTTTCCGGAGTCTGCCTGGCGCAAAGCTCTAGCGCGTCTATCAACGGAACGGTGAAAGACTCCTCCGGCAGTATTGTGCCGGCGGCGGAAGTGGTTTTGACCAACACTCAAACCAACGTGGAGCGCAAGGCCGTAACCAATGATGTGGGAGTGTACGCCTTCCTGAACATCATTCCGGGTGAATACCGGCTCCAGGCAGCCAAGGCAGGCTTCAAGACCAGCAAACAGGCGGCCTTTACGTTGACTGTGAACCAGACCGCTACCTTCGATGTCACGCTGGAGATTGGCGAAATCAGCCAGGAAGTGACGGTAGAGGCAGTGGGTGCCGAACTTCAGGCTTCCACGGCAGAGCTCGGTGCAGTGGTCGCCAAGCAGCAGGTGGTAGACCTGCCGCTGAACGGACGGAACTTCACGCAGCTACTCTCGCTCACACCGGGCGTTGCGCCGGTGAGCGTCTCGCAGAACTCGGGTGGGTTTGGCGCCAGCGTTACTTCAGGGGCGGCCATTCAGTTTCCGTCGGTCAACGGTCAAAACAACCGCAGCAATTTCTTTTTGCTGGATGGTATTAACAACCAGGGCTCTTTCACCAGCACCTACGCGGTTCCTCCCATCATCGACACCATCCAGGAGTTCAAGGTGCAGTCACACAACGACCAGGCCGAGTTTGGCGGCGCGCTGGGCGGCATCATCAATGTAGTCACCAAATCAGGCACCAATGAATTCCACGGCAGTGCCTGGGAGTTCTTGCGGAATAACGCCCTCGATGCCCGCAATCCGTTCCTGCTAACCAAGACACCGTTTCGGCAGAACCAGTACGGCGCCGCCGGTGGCGGGCCAATCATCAAGAACAAAACCTTCTTTTACGGCGGTTGGCAGGGGTTCAAGTACCGGCGGAGTGCAGAAGGACTGTTTCGGGTTCCCACGGAAGCCAACCTGCGCGGCGACTTTAGCGACGAGGCGCGCCAACTCTACAATCCGTTTACAACTCGGCCGAATCCCACCGGCACCGGCTTCATCCGGGATCCTTTCCCTGGCAACATCATCCCCTCAAATTTGATCAACCCCGGCATGGTGGCGTTTGCCAGGGCAACCTTGCCGGCGCCGACCTTTACCGGAGTCGCCAATCGCAACGCCCGCGACACCACTCCCTTTGTGCAAAACCAGAACGAATGGACGGTCCGCGTTGACCAAGTTCTGG
>Ga0187892_10010629_pt1 | contig 11590 bp, 9 predicted proteins | sample MA1701073metaG_FD_139345 | JGI IMG/M metagenome (GOLD analysis project Ga0187892, IMG submission 139345) | Bio-ooze microbial communities from a basaltic lava cave in the Kipuka Kanohina Cave System on the Island of Hawaii, USA - MA170107-3 metaG ... | reverse complement strand
CGGCCCTAACCGACCCTAACCGGCCCTAACCGGCCCTAACCCGGCTCACCCGGACCGTGCGCCTTCCGCCCCTCGACCAGCAGGAACCAGCCGAACCGGTCCCCCGAGAGGCCGGCCACGCCAGGCGCCACCCGCCGGTCCCAGTGGGTCAGGACGGGACGGACCGACAGCGACGCCAGCCGGTCCCCGAGGGCGGCGCGGACCTCGGCGGGCGTGAAGGCCCGGGTGCCCGGGCTTTCGACCATGGCCACCGCCTGGCCGAGGCTGAGCCCGGGCTTGCCCCGGAGCAAGCCGAACCGGGCCCACGCCGCCAGCGCCACCCACGAGCGGCGGTGGTAAAGCATCAGCCGCAGCGTCCCCCCGGGGGCGAGCACCCGGACGGCTTCGGTCATGGCCCGCTCCGGTTCAGGCGAGTGGTGGAGGACGCCCCATGAGTACACGAGGTCAAAGGACGCGTCGCCGAAGGGAAGTCGCTCGGCGTCGGCCTGCCGGACGTCCGCTTCGAGCCCGGCGTCCGCCAGGCGCCCGCGGGTGATGGCGAGCGCCCGCTCGGTGAGGTCCACCCCGGTAGCGGAGTCGGCGACCCGAGCCAACCGCACGAAGTCGGCGCCCATGCCCACGCCCACTTCCAGGACCCGCTTGCCGGCGGCCGAGGGGAAGTCGGCGAAGGCCAGGATTTCCGGCTCCAGCTGGTAGCGAATGCGGTCCTGGTCGGCGCCGTAGCGCTCGCCGCACGCCTCGGCTTCCCAGAAGGCCCGGACCCGAGCGGTGGCGTCGGCGTCTGAAGGGGTCACGCGACTCGGGTCTCCCTGGACAGGTAGGCGTCGAGGATGCGGCGCGCCCGGGCGAAGTAGGCGCCCTGGCGGAAGCCCCGGTCGCCGTGGCCTGCCTCTTGTCCGACCCGCGCCGCGGGCGCGGCGAAGGCCCGCTTGGGCCGGTGGGCGATCTCCTTGCCCAGCACGCCGGCGGCCAGCTCCCGCGGCGCCCACTTGCCCCGGCCCCACCGCACCAGCGCGCCGTCCGGGAGCTGCAGCGACCACCGCACCAGCTCCAGGTCCAGCCACGGCACGCGGATCTCCACGCCGAACTCCATGCCCGCCCGGTCGGCGTAGGCGAGCCCCAGGCCGGGGAGGTAGACGGCGAGGTCGATCGCCATCGCCTTGCGCAGGAAGGGGAGGCCCGCGGGCAGCGCGTCGTACACCGCCTGGTGGCGCTGCCAGACCACGTCGTCGGCGACCTCGCGCTCGGTGCACCCGAGGGCTTCGGCCCGCTCGACCCCCGTGCTGTAGCTGCACAGGTGCATGTAGGCCCGGAACGGGTCCCGCTCGGACGCGGCCCGGGCCAGGCGGGCGGCGTACTCGGACGCCAGCCGGCGTGCGGGCAGGCGCCGCAGGAGCGGTTCCAACCGCCGCCCCACCTCCCGCCCGCCGGCCGACCCCAGGATGGGGGCGACCGCGTGACGCCGGTAGCCGCCGAACAGCTCGTCGCCGCCCTGGCCGGACCAGAGCACCTTGTGCCCGTGCTCGCGGGCGCGGCGGGCGATCAGGCGGGTGAGGTCGTAGGCGGGGTCGGCCAGCAGGTCGCCGCTGGGGGGGAGGACGTCGTGCGCCTCCTCGCCCGCCAGGTACGTGACCGGCGTACCGAAACGCCGCTCGAGACCCGCCACGGCGTGGGCGTCGTCGGCCAGGCCCTCGCGGTCGTCGCCCGCCGCCCACTGGATGGTGTAAGCCCGGTCGAGGCCCCCGCGCCCGGCCCACCACAACAGCCCGCTGTCCACGCCCCCGGACGCCATGAGTCCGATGGGCACGTCGGCCAGGAGCTGGCGGGCGGCGGCGGCCCGGAGCCGCTCACCGGCCTCCTCAACCACGTTCGGGGGGGAGGGCTCGCCCGCGGGGGCGGGGACCAGGGGCGGCACGAAGCGGGCGTGTGCGGCGCCCGCCGGAGTCCAGCGGAGCGTGTGGCCCGGCTCCAGGGCGCGAACGGCGGCGCGGGGCGACCGCGGCCCCGCCACCCAGAGGAACGTGAGGAACTGGGCCAGGGCGGCCACGTCGTGCTCGCCCACGGGCGCCCCCACCGCTTCCAGCGCCGCCGGCTCGGACCCGAACCACAGGCTGCCGTCGGGCGGCAGGACGTAGAACAGCGGCTTGACGCCCAGCGGGTCCCGCGCCAGCACCACGTCGCCGGTGACGGTGCTGGCGACGGCGAGGGCGAAGATGCCGTTGAGCCGGGCCAGGCAGGCCGGGCCTTCCATCTCCCACAGGTGGAGGATGACCTCTCCGTCCATGGCCGACCGGAACGTGCGGCCCTTCGCCTCGCAGTAGCGCCGGAGCTCGGGCGCGTTGTAGATCTCGCCGTTGAAGACCATGGTCAACGAACCATCCCCGACGGTCATCGGCTGGGCGCCAGCGTCGGACAGGTCGACGATCGCCAGCCGCGTGTGGGCGAGCTGCCAGCTCGCCGCCTCCCCCCGCCAGGCGTGCTCACCCGCGCCGTCAGGGCCACGGTGGGAAAGGAGGCGTGCGGCGCCGGGCGCCAGCAGGGGCGCCGCCGCCGGGGGTCCCGCGTACCCGAGAATGCCGCACATCGCCTGCGCCACGGTAATGTGCAGCGCGCCTGCCGGCGAGCGAGGCACTAGACGCGGCTAACACGGTGGTGTATCGTCTTAGTGGTAGACGACGACAGGCGACCAGAAGGCGGATCTCGTCCCGTGAGGCCCCGCTCGAGAGAAGTGTGATGCACCGCAGACTCACCGTGCGCACCGTCGCGATCGTCGCGACGCTCCTTTACGTCCTCGCGCTGGCGCCGGTCCTGCCGGCGCGCGCCGACACACCCGGAACCACCGTCTCGGTGTCGCAGTGGAACAACTTGGCCGCATCCCAGAGCATCAACGTGAGCGGCGCCGGCTTCACGCCCAGCTTCACCGACGGCTTCCTCAACCAGTGCGGGGTCCAGCCCGGGCTCGACTTCGAGAGCTGCCGCGACCTCGGCACGACCATCAACACCAACGCGAGCGGCAGCTTCGGCCCCGTCAGCGTGACGGTCCAGAGCACCTTCACGCCCGACGACGGCTCGCCCGACATCAACTGCGCCAACACCACCTGCACGATCTTCGCCAGCACCAACGAGCTGAACGCCCACCGGCGCATCTCCTTCGGAGTCACCCGCCAGCCGTACGACTTCGACGGCAACGGCTCCAGCGACCGGTCCATCTTCCGGCCCTCGACGAGCCAGTTCTTCGTCAACGGCGCGTCGCCCGAGGTCACCCAGTACGGCATCGCTGACGACGTCCCCGTTCCCGCCGACTACAACGGCGATGGTGTCGTAGACAAGGCGGTCTACCGCCGGTCGACGGGCCAGTGGTTCATCCGCAACGCTTCGCCCGTGCCCGAGGTGATCCCCTACGGCGCGGCCTGCTCGTCGAACTGCGCCACCGCTGGCGACATTCCCGTGCCAGCCGACTACGACGGTGACGGGGACGCCGACATCGCCGTCTACCGGCCCACCACAGGTCAGTGGTTCGTGCGGGGCAGCCTGGTCGAGGTCGTCCAGTACGGGCTCGGCTGCGGCGCCTGCGCCTCGCCGACGGACATCCCGGTGCCCGGCGACTACACCGGCGACGGGCTGGCCGACCGGGCCGTCTTCCGCACCACCACCGGCCAGTGGTTCGTGCAGAACGGCCCGGAGGGGGTTCCCTACGGCACGTCCACCGATCGCCCCGCCCCTGCTGACTACGACGGTGACGGCGACATCGACATCGCGGTCTATCGACCGTCGACGGGGCAGTGGTTCCGACGGGGTGTCGCCCCCGAGACGGTGCAGTACGGCCTGGGCGGCGCATGCTGTGGCGATGTCCCGGTGCCGGCCGACTTTGACGGCAACGCTGACGCCAGTTCGGCTGCCGACATCGCCATCTACCGGCGCTCCACGGGCCAGTGGTTCGTGATGGGCGGGTCACCGGAGACGGTGCCGTACGGCAACAGTGCCGACATCCCGCTCGCGATTCCGTACGCCATCCGGGTGTTCGCCGGGTTCACGCAGTAGCGCGTCACGGCTCGGTGCCGGGCCGTTCCCCATAACGTGGTGGCGGTCCCGCTATGACGATTGAACGTGATGCCGCGGCAGCGGCGCCTACCGCCCGCTTCGGGCGTGACGCAACGGTCACCCTCGCGACTGCGATGTTCTCGCGCGGGGGAGTCCTGCTGCTACAGGTCGGGGCGGCTCGACTGCTCGGCGTCGTGGCATTCAACGTTTTCGTGACCGCCACCATCGTCGGGGCCGTCGTCTACCTGCTCTCCGATCTCGGGTTGCGCCAAGCCGTCATCGTGAGCGCGGCGGGCGACGAAGGCTTGGCGCGACGCGCCGCGGCCGCCTTGCGGTCGGTGCGACGGAAGGCCGCGCTCCCAATAGCCGCACTCGGCGCGGTTGCTGTCGCAGTATTGGCATCCACCGACGGTGAACACGCGCTAGCGGGGGCGCTGATCGTCTTGAGCTACGCCGTGCAGTCCTATTCCCGTTATCTTCGGTCGCCGCTGCGTGCCGGCGCCCGGGTCGTCGCCGAGTCCAAGCTCGAATGGCTGGAGCGCGCGGCGACGCTCATCGGCGCGGGCGCTGGCCTGCTCGCACGGAGCCTGGTCTGGTCGGGCGTCGGCGCCCTCGCCGGCGCACTCTTGGGCCTCTTCGTCACCCAACGCAGCCTTCGCCTGCAAGCAGGCGACGCGCCAGTGGCGTTCACCCGGTCGCCGGTTCGCTACGGCATGACGCTGAGCGCCGCCGTGGCCGCCTCGATGGTCTATGCCCGGCTTGACTATGTCGTACTCCTGCGGATCGGCTCGCAGTTGGACGCGGCTGTCTATGCCGCCACCTACACGTTGGTCTTGGCGTTCTCGATGCTCTACGTAGCGGTGTCGGATACGGCTTACGCTCATCTGCCGGGCAACGCGGCGGCGCGCGGGCCTTACCTCCGGTTGGTCACCGTCGCCGGTGGTCTTGGTTTCCTCACGATCGGCACGACCGGACCAGCCTTGGTCCGAACGGTCTTCGGCCTCGACCATCCATCGCTTGGACCGTTGTGCTGGCTGCTGGGCGTGGCGTCGGCGGTCATGGCCGTCACCTCGACGGTTGGGGTCTTCGCGCCGATCGAAGGCCGAGAGCGCCGGATGACCGCGCTCAGCGCGCTGGCGGCGGGCGTGAACGTCGGGTTGTGCCTCGTCCTGATCCCTTCGCTGGGCGTAATTGGAGGCGCCCTGGCCACCATCGCTACTGAGTCGGTCGGCGCAATCGGTTGGTGGGCATGGAGGCGCAAGGCCGGGTCTGTTCCCAACGAACCACCCCGGGCAGTGCCTCTTCCTGCGAGCGCTAGCTAGCCGTCAGATCTAGAAGCGCTCCGAAGTGCTCTGCCCGAGAACCTCAGCGATCAGCGCACGAAGGTGCTCCGCTTGGCTGTGTCGTGCATGAAAGCGTTCGATCGCCGCGGCGCTGGCGGCTCGGTAGTTGTTCGGCGCGGCTACGTAGGAGGCGATCGCGTCAGCTACGGCCGGCGCGTCACGCGCAACAAGTCGGCCCGTTACGCCGTCTTCGACGGTGTCGGCAATGCCGGGTAGTGGCGTAGCGACCACAACCAGACCGTATGCCATGGCTTCGAGGATCGATACAGGCTGCCCCTCGTGGCGGTACGCAGTCGGCAGCACGAGGAACTCTGACGTGCGCAGGATCCGGTCCTTCTCGGCGCCCCGTACGGTTCCGTGCCACCGTACGGCGTCGGACAGGCTGTGATCGCAACGGAACCTCTCGAACGCTCGCTGGCTTGCCGCGGCATCATCCTCATAGCCCTTCGATCGGTCCTCCGGGATGAAGGCGCCGCAGAACGCCGCCTCGACGTGGACGCCCCGTTGGCGTAACAGCGCAACAGCTTCCAGGACGATGCCGTAGCCCTTGGTTGCGACGAGGTTGCCCAGGAACAGGATCCGAGGTGGCCGGTCGGCGGGCAACGCCTTGCCGGCGATCGGGAGGCTGGCCACCGAATCGGGGAGAGTGTTCGAGATCGCGATGGTGCGCTGGAAGAGGGCGGGGTCGTCCTCCACCATTCGCCTTAGCGTCTCCGACTCGACGACGATGCGTTGGCTTCGCCGCCAGGTGGCGAACACCAATGCCGCCTTCCGGGCCGGCAGGTCGCGCACGAAGGCGCCGAAACCGCCGCCGTGCATGTGCAGCACGATGCGCTGCCGCCAGATTGCCGCCCACCAGATCACGACGGCATCCCGCAAGAATCCAGGCCACGACTGGGCGACCGTGAGATATATCGTTCTGCCCGAGCCGCAGCTCATTGCGGCGTAGCGGGCGAGGACTCCGCCCAGCTCTCGCGCTCGTCGCAACGAGACGGTACCGACAGTGCGGTCGGGCGACGACTCGCTGAGGTTGATGACTGTCGAGGGCAGCCCGAGGTCTTCGATGTGACGGGCCAGGAGCTCGAAGGACGTCGCTTGGCCGGTCACGGGCGGCGGGACCGGCCCGACCAGGACCAAGTCCGGGCGTCTCGCCATCGCTAACCGAGCTGGCGGCCGACGAACAGGGGCCCGGAAGTGCGCGGTAAGGCAGCGCCTCGCCATACTGTCCGGGCGATCCGGAGCGCTTCCCGCCCAAGAAGGGCGGTGCCGGTCGCCCAGCCGCGCCACGCCGCGGCCGAGACAGGGCAACGCATCGGCTCGCGCAATCCCCGTACCGCCATGCCGGCGACGATCGCGGCAGACACTACGGGGAGCTGCCAGCGGGGCTTTCTACGGGCGAAGAACACGATGACGGCTCGGCCGGCTTCAAGCTGTCGTGCGGTCCTCCCCACCCCGCTGGACGAGGAGCGGCTGGTGTGCCGGACCCGGATGTCGCGGTCAACGAGCAGGCGTCCCTTGGAGCGAAGGGAGATGGAGATGTCGATGTCCTCGCTGAAGAGGAAGTAGCTCTCCGAGAAACCGTCGTCCTTGATCGCCGACGAACGCACGACCAGGCACGCGCCCGACGTGACTGGCACTTCGAACCAGCGTCCCGGTGTTTCGGCGATCCGGGCAAGCATCCGCTTCGCCGGGCGGTCGGCGCGGGCGGTCAGGAGCCATACCGCGAGCGTTGATGCCAGCCTTGGTTCGGGTCGTGCGATGTCAGGCAACGGCCGGCCGACATTGTCGACGAGCAACGGGCTGAGTGCAACGGCGTCGGAAGGCGCATCGGCGATCAAGCGGGCCAGGTCGTCCGGATGGAGATCCACATCCGGGTTCACGAATGCAATCCACTCATGCCGGGACCGCAGGGCATCGGCTCCCCTATTGCAGGCGATGGCGTAGCCCGCGTTGGTCCCCATCTCGATGGTGAGTGCGCCCGCGGCCCGAGCGAGGGACGCCGAACCGTCGGTTGAGGCATTGTCGACTACCACGAGTTCGGCGTTGTCTCTATTCGACCACTGGCCTACCCGATCAACGAGAAGGAGGGCCGAGTTGTGGGACACGATTACGACCCCCGCGGTGGGCGGCGGAGCGTCGTGCGGACTGTTCATCCTTGTCGGGCGCTCGATGCCGCGAGCGCCGGAACTGGCTGCCGAGCCGGCGGCGCCTTCGTGGTGGCCCGGAGAGCCGCGGCGATGGCGAGGATGACCCAGAGCGCGGGCAGCCGGTTGAAGTCCAGGTACAGGATCCAGGCCATAATGACGCAGGCCAACAGCCCGCTCGGGGCCGCGCGGCGAAGACTCAAGAAGAGCCCGACGATGACGATGAGGCCGATGACGCCCTGCTCGGCGAGGCTCAACAGCGGAGCGTTGTGGACGGAGGAATACCCCGGGTCGACGCCGTACTGCCGGTAGGCAAGGCCGCCTGTGCCGAGCCCCCAGAGCGGGCTCGCGACGAAGCCGCCCCACGCGTCCGACAGCAGCTGGACGTGGACTCTCGTGCTGGCCGATCCGATTACGAACGTCGTGATCTTGTCGTGCGCGGAGAGGATGAAGCCGCTTATCGCTGGTACGAGGACCAGCAGGAGCCCCACAGTCCCGGCCGCGGCGCAGAAGCCTCGGAAGCTTCGCAACCACGCTCGAGCGCTCTTCGGGAGGTGGACCAGGACGGCGAGGCTGAGCACAAGGATCGCGCTCACCGAAACGCTGATCACGACGCAGCCCACAGCCAAGGCAACAGTGGCCTTATAGAACCGGTCCGGTGGCACGAAACCACTCCCACGCGCCCAGAGCGCGTACGCGACCACAATCGCAGATGCCATGCCGAACGTGGGGGGGTCGCCGGTGGCGGCGGCGACCCGGTCAAGGTTGAACTCGTTGAGGCCCGACCCGAACGCTGTGCGGGCGCTGTTGAGGCTCGCCTCGGTGAGCCGGGAGAGGCTGATGAGCGGAATTGTCGGACGAGTGCCGCGCAGGAGTTGATAGGCCTGATGCATGGCGACAAAGCCGCTGGGAAGGAAGCCCCAAAGGGGTGCCCGAGCTATCCCACGGAGGACGGCAGCGTTGCCCGCGAAGCGGCGCAAGACGCCGAACGCCAGAAGGAGGGTCACGAAAAACAGCATCACCCCCGCGACGACGTTGCCAGCGATGGCCTTTCCGGTCGTGAAGGCCGGGGTGTACAGAAGCCCGAGGATGGTGACGCCAATCATCGCCAGTGACCACCCGAGAGCTGCGTGACTACCGCTCGGGAGCTTGAGGTAGGGCAAGACACCTATCAGCACGGCTACCGCCAAGAGGATCGCCAGAGCCCGGTCCACTGTCATGTTGCCGATCGGAGTTGGCCACCGGAAGGCCAACAGGGTGCCGGCGGCCGTCAGCACCACGAGGAGTGCCTGCACGAGTCGGGCGGAGACCGGCAGCCGCCGGGATACGGCCCGGGACGCTGCGCTAGCGGAGGGCGCAGTCACCGGGCTCAAGGCAGGCGGTGACCCCGCCGCACCCACCAGCCGACTCCAGCGAGGGCGGCAAGCGCGCCGGTCAAGAGCAGCCATGGCAGCGACGACGCGTCCGTGGGCCTCGCGAGGTTGCGGGCGGCTGTCTCGTCGCCTGCTGCGCCCGGCGCCCTGTCGCGGGTGGTCGTGCCGCCGAGCAACGTTGGCAGAGAGGGAGGCGTTCCACCGCTCGACGCGCCGACCTGCGGTGCTTGGGTACCGGATCCCACCTGCGGCGCCGGCGTGTTGGCATCGCTCGCCACGACCGGAGTCTCGGGGCCGGCCCCGTTCGTGGGCGTCGTGGCGTTGGCGCCTGCGGTCCCGCCGGCGGGTGTGGGGGGGTTGGGCACGGCGGCCCCGCCGGTGGCCGGTCGGGTCGTGGACGAGGAGGCCGCCAGAGGAACAGTTGTTGCTGACGACGGACTTCCGGACGCGGCGGGCGCGCACGGGTTGGCCCCGCAGGCGCCCTGCTCGCGGCTGGCTGCGCCCGGCGGGGCGCACGGCTGGTCCCCGCACGCTCCCGTCCCGGTGGCGACCTCGTCGCACGGGCGGGGCCCGCACGGACCTTCGCCCGTGTTCGTGCCCGGCGGGGGGCACGGGTTGGGGCCGCACGGACCGTTGGACTGGGCAGCCACAGCCGGCAGGGTTCCCAGGGCAGGCAGGGCCGCCGCGCCGATGGCGGTGGCGATCAGAGCCATGAGCGCTCGTGCCAAGCAGCTGCGAGCTCGGCGGCAAGTTGGTCTGGGTTCTGTTGCGCGCATCTTGGGTTCGATCATGGCCTCTGTCCGCCGAATTGGACCCGACCAATCCGGTCATCGTAGCTTCCACTGGGCCTGCCTTGGGGTCCGCCCTGGGCCGGATTGGGACTGACCGGTGGGTAGGATCGCCGCCGTGGGCGCAGACGCCGAACCCCAAGAACGAGACCTCCGCGAGTACGTGCGCGTCCTGCGCCGGAGAAAGCCTGTACTAGTGCTGTCGGCGCTGGTGGTCATGGGCGCGGCCCTGTTCGGATCGCTGGTGCAAACCCCGGTTTACGCGTCGACTGCCGAGGTCCTCCGGCAGGCCAACACGTCCCGATCGATCTTCCAGAACGCGAGCGGCGCGTATGTCGATCCCACCCGGGCCATCCAAACCGAGATTCGCGTGCTGGAGAGCCAGCCGATTCGCGAGGCGGCACACGCCAAGCTCGGTTACGCCGCCAAGATCAAGGCCACGTCCGTCGGCCAGACCGACGTCATCGCCGTGCGGGCGGAAGACACCAGCGCCCAGCGCTCCGCCGATATTGCGAACGCCTTCGCCCGCGCTTACATCGACTACCGTCGCACGCAGGCCATCGACGACGTGTTGTCCCAGGTCACGGAGGTGGGCAAGAAGATCAACGACCTGAAGCGTCAGATCGACGCCGCCCCTCAGGGCCAGGTCAAGGACTCGTTGATCGAACAACAGGCGCTCTTCCAGAACCGGCTCGACCAGCTCCAAGTCGACGCGAGCCTGCAGACGGGTGGGGCGGAACTGGTCAACGCCGCCGAAGTCCCTGAGACGCCGGCCCGGCCTCGGCCGGCTCGCAATGCCGCGATCGGCCTGATCCTGGGTGTCCTGTTCGGCATCGGGGTCGCCCTCATGCTCGACTATCTCGATGACTCGATCAAGACCAAGGAGGAGTTCGAGCGAGCGGTCCCCAACCTCCCGGTCCTAGCCATGATTCCTGCAGTTGGGGGTTGGAAGACCAAGGACGAGGCCAAGGTGGTCTCCATAATCGAACCGTCATCGGTTGCAGCCGAGGCGTACCGGACGTTACGAACCTCCATTCAGTTCCTGGGCGTCGACCGACCGCTGCGGGCGCTGCACGTCACCAGCGCCAACGCAGAGGAAGGCAAGACCACGACCCTGGCGAACCTCGGCGTTGCGTTGGCGCGGGCAGGAGCGCGGGTGGTCATCGTTTGCAGCGACCTGCGCCGACCCCGGATCCACGAGATGTTCGGACTCACCAACAGAGTCGGTTTCACGTCGGTCCTCCTCGGTGAGGTGTCGCTCGCCCAGGCCCTCCAGAAGGTGCCGGGCGTGGAGCGGTTGTATTTGCTGGCGTCGGGCCCGCTTCCGCCCAACCCGTCGGAGCTGCTTCAGTCGCGGCGCGCCGCTGAGGCGTTCGACCACCTCAAGGCCGACGGCAACTTCATCCTGATCGACTCCCCGCCGATCCTGCCCGTCACCGACGGGCTGGTGCTCGCCAAGCGCGTGGACGGCACCGTTATGGTGTGCGCGGCGTCGCGCACGGGTCGGAAGGAGTTCGCCCGAGCAGTCGAGATGCTCGCGCAGGTCGACGCCCCGGTGATAGGGGCGGTCCTAAACGGGGTCACCGAGGAGACCGGGTACGGCTACAAGTACCGGTACTACGCGGCCGACCAGCCCGCAAACTCGAACGGCTCCACCGTGTCCACCAATGGCAGTCGCGCCAAGGCCAAGCGTCGGATTCGCGGAAGGAAGTAGGGCGCTGGGCGCGCTGGCAATTTCTCGGCTCTGAATGTGGAGTTCGCCCCCGGTCGATGCAGGACGCGCGAGAGTCTTCGGCGAGCGAGACGCACCACCCCTCGGCGCCATGCTCGCTCGTGGCGCACACCCGTTCGTCCCCTTCATGGGTGACGCGCCACGACGGGGCAGTACGCTGTACAAGGGG
>Ga0187892_10010626_pt1 | contig 11590 bp, 11 predicted proteins | sample MA1701073metaG_FD_139345 | JGI IMG/M metagenome (GOLD analysis project Ga0187892, IMG submission 139345) | Bio-ooze microbial communities from a basaltic lava cave in the Kipuka Kanohina Cave System on the Island of Hawaii, USA - MA170107-3 metaG ... | reverse complement strand
TGGCCGCGCGCTTCGAATCGTGGTGCGCCTTCACCGGCATCACCCAAAAACCGCCCGTCGCATTCTGAGCGGCATTCCGACCTGCCAGTTTTGCGCCTCGCCTCCGCCAACGTGACATTGCCCCTCGCTCGCATGTGACCCCTCACCATATCGGAGACAAAGCATGAAGTACACCAAGATCGCCAGCCTGCTGGGCGCGGCGCTGACCGCACTGGCAACATTTGCACTGCCCCTGCAACAGGCGCAGGCCGCCGACCCTTACCCCGCGCACCCCGTGCGCTTCATCGTGCCGCTGGGCCCGGGCAGTGGCTCGGACACCATCACGCGCCTCGTCGCCAAGCTGGTGACGCCGGAACTCAAGGGACAGTCCACCTTCATCGACAACAAGCCGGGCGGCGACGCGGTGATTGCCGTGCAGGCCCTGCTGGCATCGCCCGCCGATGGCTACAGTGTGCTGATGCTCTCGCCCTCGTCGATGGTGATCAACCCGCTCATCAACGACAGCCTGCCGTACGACGCGCAGAAAGACCTGCGCCCGGTCGCGACCATGCTGCGCAGCGCGGCGGTGCTGGTGACGGGCGCAGCGTCGCCGTACAAGAGCTATGCCGACGTGATGGCTGCCGCCAAGAAGAGCCCTAAGACCGTGAGCATGGCCAGCTACAGCAACCACTACCGCATCGGCGCGTTGATGCTGCAGCAAGGCGCGGGCGTCGAGTTCAACTACATCCCGTACAAGACGCCCGGACAAGTCCAGACTGACCTGATGGGTGGCCAAGTGGATCTGGCCCTGCTGGACATCGGCGGTGCGCTACCGCTGATCGCCTCGGGCAAGGTGCGCCCGCTGGCCGTCACCGGCAAGGAGCGCCACCCCAAGCTCGCCAACGTGCCCACGGTGCGTGAAAGCGGCCAGCCCAACTACGACCTGTATGTGTGGATTGGCCTTGGCGTTGCCGGCAAGACGCCCGAGCCCGTGGTGAAGACGCTGGAATCGGCGCTGCTCAAGGCGATGGCGCAACCGGAGTTCAAGACCTACGTCACCGAGACCGCAGGCGCCGAGGTCTACACCGTCGGCAGCAAGGAAATGGGCGAGATGATCGCTTCGGAAAGCGCGCGCTATCGCGCCCTGTCGAAGCAGGTCGACCTCTCGCAGAAGTAATCAGGAGCAAGACATGAGCAAGCAGCTTTGCAAGGACCGCGTGGTCGTCGTCACCGGCGCAGGCCGGGGTTTGGGGCGCGAGTACGCGCTGGAATTCGCACGCCAAGGCGCGAAGGTCGTGGTCAACGACCTCGGCGGCCGCGGTGACGGCGGCCCCGGCTCGGCCACCGGCCCGGCACTGGAAGTCGTCGCCGAGATCGAAGCCATGGGCGGCCAAGCCATTGCCAACGGCGACGACGTCGCCGACTGGAAGGGCGCGAAGCGCATGATCGACGCCGCCATCAACACCTTCGGCGGCCTCGACGTGCTGGTGAACAACGCCGGCATCCTGCGCGACCGCACGCTGATCAACATGGAAGAGGAAGACTGGGACGCCGTGATCCGCGTGCACATGCGCGGCACCTTCGCGCCGTCTCGCCACGCCGCCGCCTACTGGCGCGAGGAATCGAAGGCCGGCCGCCAGCGTGTGGCGCGCATCATCAACACCAGCTCGTCATCGGGCCTGTACTGCAACGTCGGCCAGTCGAACTACGGCGCGGCCAAGGCCGGCATCGCCGCGCTGTCGGTGATTGCATCGCGCGAGCTGGACCGCTACGGTGTGACGGTGAACGCCATCTACCCGACCGCCATGAGCCGCCTGACGGAAGACATCTTCGCCAGCCCCAAGTGGCAGGCCATCCGCAACGAAGCGCCCGGCTTCGACCCGCTCGACCCGTCGAACGTTGCACCGTTGGTGGCGTGGCTGGGCAGCGAGGCATCGAGTGGCATCACCGGCCGCGTCTTCGGCGCGCGCGGTGGGCGCATCACGGTGGCCGAGGGCTGGCATGCCGGTCCGCGCATCGAGAAGACCGGGCGCTGGACGGTGGAAGAGCTGGGTGACCTGATCCCGGATCTGGTGAAGCAGGCTGCACCGAATGCATTGACGACGGGCGAAATCCCGGCGGCCGAGGGCGTGCCGGCGTGAGCGGCATGCTCGCCCGGCTCCAACAAACATCGAGGTATTGCAAATGACCACCCAGTTGCTTGAGGCCTTCCGCCTCGCGCAGTTGCCCGAGGAGGCGCAGGCCTTTCGCAAGGAAGTGCGGGAATTTCTGGCGACGCAGCTCGAACCCGCCGCGCCTGAAGTGCGGGCGCGTACTTGGATGGGCTTCGATGCGGCCTTCAGCCGGCGCTTGGCCGAGCGCGGCTGGGTCGGCATCACCTTGCCCGCCCAATACGGCGGCGCGGGGCTCGATGCCTTCCGCCGCTTCGTGCTCGTCGAAGAGATGCTCGCGGCCGGCGCGCACCCGTCGCCGCCCACTGGATCGCCGACCGCCAGAGCGGCCCGCTGATCAACAAGTTTGGCACCGAAGCGCAGAAGGACTTCTATTTGCCGCGCATCTGCCGAGGCGAGGCGTTTTTCTGCATCGGCATGAGCGAGCCCAACTCCGGCTCGGACTTGGCCAGCGTGCGCACGCGCGCAACCAAGGTCGACGGCGGCTGGCGCTTGACGGGCCGCAAGATCTGGACGACCAACGCGCACCGCTCGCACTACATGATCGCGCTGGTGCGCACTTCGGGCGCGCCGGAAGATCGCCAAGGTGGCCTGTCGCAACTGATCGTCGACCTCTCGCTGCCGGGCATCAACATCCGCCCCATCGTCGATCTGACGGGCGACGCGCACTTCTCGGAAGTGACCTTCGATGATGTGTTCCTCAAGGACGATGCGTTGATCGGCGACGAAGGCAGCGGCTGGATGCAGGTGAACGCTGAGTTGGCTTTCGAGCGCAGCGGACCGGAGCGCTTGTATTCCAGCATCGTGCTGCTCGACACGTGGCTCAACAGCCTGCGCAAGACAGGCTTCTCGGCCTCAGACGCGGCGCTGATCGGCGGCTTCACGACGCAACTCGCGACGCTGCGCAGCCTGTCGGTGGCCGTGACCACCAAGCTGGCACGCGGTGAAAGCCCTGTCGTCGAAGCTGCGTTGGTGAAAGACATTGGCACCGAGTTCGAGCAAACGATCCCCGCCGCCATCGAAGCGGCCGTCGCGGCGGACCCAACGCGCGCGGTCGACCCCGACCTCTACCGCACCCTCACCTACCTGAGCCAGATCTCGCCGACCTTCTCGCTGCGTGGCGGCACGCGCGAGATCCTACGCGGCATGATCGCGCGCGGCCTCGGATTGCGCTGAAAAGCACAAGGAGACAAGAACATGTTTACAGAAGCCATCGAGGCCATCCTCGTGGATCAGTGCACGCCGGCTGCGATCCGCGCGATCGAGAACGGCGGATCGCCTGCGGCGTTGTGGACGTCGTTGGCCGAGAACGGGTTCCTCGAACTCATGGCCAGCGAAGACGCAGGCGGTGCGGGGCTCGATCTGGAAGCCATCTTTCCGATCTTCGTGGCCTTCGGCCGGCACGCGGTGCCGGTCCCCGCGGCGCAAAGCATTGCGGCGCGTGCGTTGCTGCGAGACGTGGCAGCGCCGGAAGGCATGGTCACGCTCGTGGGCCATGCGCGGCGTGAAGCGGATGGGTCGGTCAGCGCGGCCAACGTCGCCTTCGGCAGCATCGCGGACTTCGCGCTTGCCAACGTCGACGGCCAACTCGTTCTGCTCGATTGCAAAAAGGCCGAACGCACTGCGACCGGCGTGCGCGGCAGCCTCCTCGCATCCCTGCGCTGGGCGAAAGACGCCATCGGCACGCCCATCGGCGACAACGGCAATGAAGTCGCGGTGTTCAGCGCCGCCCTGCACGCCGCCGCCATGGCCGGCGCGATGGAGCGCATGTTCTCGATGACGCTGGGCTACTGCAATGACCGCGTGCAGTTCGGCAAGGCCATCGGCAAGTTCCAGTCGATCCAGCACCAGCTCAGCGTGATGGCCGAGCACGTGGCTTGCGCCGGCGTGGCGGCTGAACTCGCCTTCAAAGGCGGCGCCAGCGTCCCCGCCCTGCTCGCAGCCGCGACCGCCAAGTCGCGCACCAGCACATCAGTGCCCTTGGTCGCATCGACCGCCCATGCCCTGCACGGCGCCATCGGCGTCACCGAAGAATTCGACCTCCAACTCTACAGCCGCCACTTGCACGAATGGCGCATGGCCGATGGCAGCGAGGCTTACTGGAACCGCATCGTCGGCGAGGCGATGATCAGCAGCGCCGCGCCGTCGGTGCTGCAATTTGTGATGGAGGAGATCCTGTGATGAGCAACTTTCTGAAATACGAGCAGGACGGCCACATCGTCACCCTGACGATGAACGACCCCGAGGCCCGCAACGCCCTCACCGGCAACAGCGCCGTGCCCGAGTTCCTCGCGGCCATCGACCGCATCCACGCCGACCATTCGGTGCGCGCTGTGATCCTCACCGGCGCAGGAACGGCTTTTTCGTCCGGCGGCAATGTGAAGGACATGGGCCGCTACAGCGAAATGGCGCCGATGGAACTGCGCCGCGAATACCGTCTCGGCATCCAGAAGCTGCCGCTGGCCCTCTTCAACCTCGAAGTGCCCGTGATCGCCGCGGTCAACGGCCACGCGATCGGCGCCGGCCTCGACCTCGCCTGCATGTGCGACATCCGGGTCGCCGCAGAAGAAGCGAAGTTCGCAGAGAGCTTCGTCAAGCTCGGCATCATCCCCGGCGACGGCGGCGCATGGCTGTTGCCGCGCATCATCGGCCTGTCGCGCGCGACCGAACTGACCTTGACCGGGCAGACGATCGATGCCAAGCAAGCCGCCGAATGGAATCTCGTGTCCCGCGTGGTGCCGCGCGATCAATTGATGCCAACGGCCCACGAACTCGCACGGCAGATCGCCGCCAATCCGCCGCGTGCCGTGCGCCTGGCCAAGCGGCTCTTGCGCGAGGCGCTGCATTCGCGCCTGGACACGCTGCTGGAAATGTCGGCCGCCTTCCAAGTGATGTCGCACCAGACGGCGGACCACCACGAAGCCGTCTCGGCGTTCATCGAAAAGCGGAAACCCGAGTTTCGCGGCTGAATCGAGCGTGCTGTCCCCAGCAAGACGCCGGCCCACCGCCGGCGTTTTTGTTTTGCATGGGCGCGAAGTACAGTTTCGCGAGAAGCCCATCCAAGGAACCCACCCATGTCTCTCTTCAACCTCAGCGGCAAGGTCGCCATCATCACAGGCTCGTCCCGCGGCATTGGCCGTGCCATTGCCGAGCGGCTGGCCGAGCACGGCGCCAAAGTCGTCATCTCGTCGCGCAAGCCCGGCCCGTGCGAAGAGGTGCGCGACGCCATCAACAAGGCGCATGGCGAAGGCGCGGCCATCTCCATCCCGGCCAACATTTCGTCCAAAGACGACCTCAAGCACCTAGTCGATGAAACCACGCGCCAGCTTGGCAAGGTGGACATCCTCGTGTGCAACGCGGCGTCCAACCCCTACTACGGCCCTTTCGGCGGCATCGAGGACGACCAGTTCCGCAAGATCCTCGAGAACAACGTGATTGCCAACCACTGGCTCATCAACTTCGCGGTGCCGCAGATGATCGAGCGCAAGGACGGCGCGATCATCATCGTCTCGTCCATCGGTGGCCTGCGCGGCTCGCCGGTGATCGGCGCCTATTGCGTGTCGAAGGCGGCGGACATGCAGCTCGCGCGCAACCTCGCGGTGGAATACGGCCCGCACAACATCCGCGTGAACTGCATCGCGCCCGGCCTCATCAAGACGGACTTTGCCAAGGCGCTGTGGGACGACCCCAAGACACTGGAGCACCGCAACGCGACCACGCCATTGCGCCGCATCGGCGAGCCGGACGAAATCGCCGGCGCAGCGGTGTTCCTCGCATCGAAGGCCGGCTCTTTCATGACCGGGCAAAGCATGGTCATCGATGGCGGCGTGACGTGCTGAACGCCGACACCGACAGGCTGCGTGCCCTGCCCAAGGCAGAGGTCCACGCCCACCTCGAAGGCTGCTTTGAACCCGCCGTGCTCGAACAATGGGCCGCGCAAGCAGGCGTGCCGATGCCGCGCCCGCGCGAACGCCTATTCGAGTTCGAAGGGCTCGCGGACTTCCTGCACTTTCTCGACTGGGCGTGCGGCTTGGCCTCCACCCGCGAACGCCTCGCGGAACTGGGCTACGGCTACGCGCGCAGGCTGGCCGACAACGGCGCGGGCTATGCAGACGTGATCTTCAACCCGACGCACTGGAAGGCATGGCACGGGCGCCTGCCCGCGATGATCGACGCCATGGACGCCGGCTTCAAGGCGGCAGAGCAAGATGGCCTGCCGCCAGTCGGCCTGTGCGTGAGCCTGCTGCGCACGCAATCGGCAGGCGAAGCGGCAGAGTTGGTTGACGCGCTGGTGGCCTTGAAGCATCCACGCGTGGTGGCCCTCTCCATCGACGGCAATGAGGCGGCGGCAGGGCGCACTGGCCCGCGCTTTGCAGAAGCGTTTCGGCGCGCGGGCGCGGCGGGCCTGCGCCGCACGGTGCATGCGGGCGAGTCCAGTGGCGCCGAGGGCGTACGGGACGCCATCGAACTGCTGGGCGCTGACCGCATCGACCACGGCGTTCGGGCCATCGACGACCCCGCCGTCGTGCAACTGTTGGTCGACAGGCAGATCCCACTGGGGGTGTGCCCGACGTCCAACCTCGTCCTCGGTGTTTACCCCTCGATAGAGGAGCACCCGGTCGATCGACTTCGCCGCGCCGGCGTCGCCGTGTCGCTCAACACCGACGACCCGGTGCTGCTGGGCGCCAGCCTGGTAGGCGAATACGCGCTGTGCAGCAAGGCTTTCGGCTGGTCGGATGAAGTGATTCGCACGGTGGCGCGCACGTCGATCGACGCGAGCTTTGCCAATGCCGACGTGAAGGATCGCCTGCGCCAGTCCTTATCCGAGTGGTGAAAGAGCGCTAAAGGAGCACGCGCGTGAAGGCGCTGGCTGCCTGCGCCGCATCGCGCACCAGCCTGTCGATGATCTGCGCCGCCGGCGCGATCTCGTTGGCAAAGCCGCCCGCCGGGCCGAGCGACACAATGCCGCCGTCCACATCACCCCCTTCGTACACGCGCTGCCGCGTGCGCGAAGACAGGATCAGGTCGCCGAACTCGCCGTGGCTGCGCGCCCCGCCCGCTTCCAGCCGATGCACCTCACGCGCCGCATCGTTGTTGAGCACGCGCCAGGTGTCGTTGAGCGAACCGAGGATGGCCGTGGAGCAGTACTGGTCAGCCTCGACAATGCGCTGCTTCAGCGCTTCGTGCGCACGTATCTCGCGCGCCACCATGAAGCGGCTCCCCATCACCACGCCGTCCGCGCCTAGTGCCAGCGCCGCTGCAATCTGGCGACCGCTGCCAATGCCGCCACCGAGCACCAGCGGCAGGCCGATCTTGTCCAGCGCGTAGGCACCGTTGACGAAAGCCGAGAGCGGATTCGCGCCCGGATGGCCACCCTCTTCGCAACCCACCAGCGCGATGGCATCGACGCCCAGGCGCGCGGCACTTTGGGCATGCCGCACGCTGGGGCACTTGTGGATCAACAGCCCGCCGCCGCGATGGATCGCATCGACGAAAGGCTCCGGCGAATCACCCGCACTCTCGAAGTGGCGCACGCCCTCTTCCAGCGCCACCTCGATCCACGCCGGCACATTGCTATTCGCACCCGGCCTGCGCGACAGCGTCAGGTTGACGCCGAAGGGCTTGCCACCGGTCAACCCACGGCAACGCCGCAGATCAGCCCGAAAATCATCCAGCGACTCAAACGATCGAGCGGTGATGAACCCCATCGCGCCGGCATTGACGACGGCCGCGACGATGCCCGACTGCCCCAAGTGGTGCATGCCGCCCAGCAAGATCGGATGGCGAATGCCGAACAACTCCGTGATGCGTGTGCGAAAGGCAGCCATGTGCTTCAAGCCACCTGGCGCAGTTGCCCCGCCCAATGCGGCTCGCGCAATTCGCGCTTGAGCACCTTGCCCGCCGCCGACAGCGGCAAGGCTTCACGGAACTCGATGCTCTTGGGGCACTTGTAGCCCGCAATGAAATTCTTGCAGTGCGCGTGCAGGGCCCTGTCATCCAGTTCCACACCGGGCTTGCGCACCACCACCGCATGCACCGCCTCGCCCCACTGCGCATGCGGCACCGCGATCACGGCGCAGGCCTGCACGGCGGGGTGGCGCGCGATCACGTTCTCCACCTCGGCGGAATACACGTTCTCGCCGCCACTCACGATCATGTCCTTGATGCGGTCCACGATGAAGACATGCCCGCCTTCGTCCATGCGACCGCCGTCACCGGTGTGGAGCCAACCATTGCGCAGCGCGCGCGCCGTCTCCTCTGGCTTGTTCCAGTAGCCGAGCATCACATTGGGTCCGCGCACGATGATCTCGCCGACTTCGCCACGGGGCACTTCGCGGCCGCTGCCATCGACCACCTTCACCGCAACGCCCAGGCCTGCACGGCCAGCCGAGCGCGAGAGCCCCGAAGCGCGGCCTTCGGCACCGTGGTTCTCCGGCGGGTTCGAGGTGGCACCGCCGCACTCCGTCATGCCATAGGAATGGGTGAACGACACGCCAGGCAGCAGGGCCATCGCGCGTTCGAGCACGGACTCCGCAATCGGCGACGCGCCATACACCATGCGCTTCAAGGTGCCCAGGTTGAAGCAGTCGAATTCCGGATGCGTGATGAGCGCTTGCAGCATCGTGGGCACCAGCAGCAGGTCGGTCACGCCTTCGCGCTCGACGGTCTGCATCACTTCCCGCGCATCGAAGCTGGGCACCAGCACATGCGTGTCGCCGGCGATGAATTGCACCAGCGCGCGTCCGATGCCGCCCATGTGGAAGAGCGGCGCCACGTGCAGTGCGATGCTGGGCTCCGACACGTGCATTTGCGCGAGGCGCTGGATGCCGATGGACCACGCCGTCTGGTGGCTGTGCATCACGCCCTTGGGGAAGCCGGTGGTGCCGCCCGTGTACAGGATGCAGGCCAGGTCGTCGCCCCTGCGATCGGCGTCCGCCACCGGCGTCGCGCCATCGACCAGCGCTTCAAGGGACAGCATGCCCTCTGGCACCTCGCCGTCACCGGCATAGATAAAACGTGGCACGCGCTTGGCGGTCGCACGAATGCCCTCGACCCGGTTCATGAAGTGGTCGTCCACGACCAAGATGGTCGTGTCGCTGTCATCGAGCGAATACACGATCTCCGGCACGCTCCAGCGCGTGTTGACGGGGTTGAGCACGCCACCACCCCACCATGTGCCCATCATGGTTTCGAGCCAGCGGTCGGAGTTCACGCCCAGCATGCCGACGCGGTCGCCGGGTGCCATGCCAATGGATTGCAGTGCGCCGGCCAAGCGCGCCACGCGTTCGCCAAGCTCGCGGAAGGTCTGGCGACGGCCGTGGAAAACGGTGGCCACGCGCTCGGGCGTGCATTGGATCGAGCGCTGCAGCGCAAGTGTCATGGACATATCGTGCCGTCCTTCAGTGGGCGAGGGCCGATGCATTGCCCGCTTCCTGCTCCTGCAGTTCGCGCCACGCGATCTTTCCGGTGGCGTTCTTGGGCAGCGCGTCCACGATCTGCACGATGCGCGGCGCCTTGTAGTTCGCCATGTGCTCGCGGCCCCAAGCCAGCAAGCTGGCGCTGTCCTCGCGGCTGCCGGTGCGTAGCGCGACCACGGCCTTGACCGTCTCGCCGCGGCGCTCGTCCGGCGCGGCGATCACGCAGGCTTCGAGGATCGACGGATGGGCATGCAGCGCCGCCTCCACCTCGGCCGGCCAGACCTTGAAGCCCGACGCGTTGATCATCCGCTTCAAGCGGTCCCGCATGAAGACGTAGCCCTCCTCGTCCATGCTCGCCAGGTCACCGGTGCGGAAGAATCGCTTGCCGTCGATCACGATGAAGCACTCTGCGTTGGCCTGCGGATGGTTCCAGTAGCCCAGCATGGTCTGCGCGGCGTGCACGACGATCTCGCCAGCTTCCCCTTGCGGCACCGGCAGCAGCGTTTCAGGATCGACGATGCGCAAGTCCACCCCGAAGGTGGCGATGCCCAAGCATCCCTTCTTCGGCTTGTAGAGCGGGTTCGCGCACAGGAAGGCGGCGCTTTCGGTGAGGCCGTAGCCCTCGACGTAGTCCAGCCCATAGCGTGACTTGAGGATCTCGTTGACATGCTGCGGCGTTGCCGCACCGCCGCCCGTCACCACCGCCAGGCTGCCCAAATCGCGTTCCTCGATGCCCGGCTGTGCGAAGAAGTCGACCAGCATCGCGGGCAGCGCGGCCCAGTAGGTGACGCGATGGCGCTCGATCAACACGGCTGCAGCCTCGCGGTCCCAGCGCGGCATCAGCACGATGGTGCCACCCCAGAAGACGGCCGCGTTCACGTTGTTCTGCAGGCCCAGCAGATGGAACAGTGGCGCGACCGCCAGATAGACGGAAGACGGGTTCGTGCGGCGCCAGATGGACGAGCCGACGCAAGACGTCATCACGGTGCGATGCGTGTGCACGCAGGCCTTGGGCTTGCCGGTGGTGCCCGAGGTGTAGGGCAGCATGCTGAGGTCGTCGGGGCCGGCGCTGTGCGGCGCGGGCACGCAGTCTTGTGCCATGGCCGCATTCCATGCGATGGCGCCGCGTGGCAGATGGGCATCGGCCACCTGCGTGTGCAGCCACTGCGGCGTCGGCAGGCTCGCATCCTCCTCGCCCAGCGCATCGCCGTAGGCGTGCACGACGAGCTTTCGCAGCGACGTGCTGCCCAGCAAGGGCGCGATGTGCTCTACCAGTTCGCTCGCCACAAAAGCCGCCACCGCGCCGCTGTCGTTGATGATGTGCTCCAGTTCATCGCGTAGCAGCATCGCGTTGACCGGCACGAAGACCGCATCGGCCCGCAAGATCGCGAAATAGGCGCTGATGAATTGCGGGCAGTTCTGGCTGAACACGACCACGCGATCGCCCTTGCGCACGCCGCACGCGCGCTGCAGGTAGCCCGCCATGCGCTCGACTTCGGCCAACAAGCCAGCGTAGCTGATGGCGTTGCCAAAGAACTGGATCGCGGTCTTGGCCGGATAGCGCCCTGCCGAAGTCTCGAGGTTGCGAAACAGGCTGGTCTCGGGAATGTGGGCCTCGCGCGGCAGCCCTTGGCGGGCACGCGATGCGTCGATGGCTAGGGGGCCGGTCGGCCGCTCGATCACGCCGTCGTGCGTGGGGCAAGGGTGGAATGCGCTGGCTTCTTGCATGGTGGCGTCCGGTGATGGCAGTCTTGTCTCTACGATGTTTTCGAGTAGACCACCCGGCGGGCGCATCGCGGCCACCCCAAACGGGTGGTCGCCGGGCCTTGCACCAGCGCGCCGAACCACCCACGCGGGGTGGGGCGGGCGCCGCCCGGTTCGCAGAGCATTGCTGCCAACGGCAATGTCACGTTGGCGGAGGCGAGGCGCAAAACTGGCAGGTCGGAATGCCGCTCAGAATGCGACGGGCGGTTTTTGGGTGATGCCGGTGAAGGCGCACCACGATTCGAAGCGCGCGGCCAG
>Ga0187892_10010624_pt1 | contig 11592 bp, 9 predicted proteins | sample MA1701073metaG_FD_139345 | JGI IMG/M metagenome (GOLD analysis project Ga0187892, IMG submission 139345) | Bio-ooze microbial communities from a basaltic lava cave in the Kipuka Kanohina Cave System on the Island of Hawaii, USA - MA170107-3 metaG ... | reverse complement strand
GGAACGTTTGCTCAAATCGCCTCTCCATCGCTGACGATTTGCCATCGTCCTCAAAACAGACGCGCAAAACATACCCGATTTCCGACGAAGCGGAAACATCAATCAACTGAGTGCCGCCACTGCGATTGACGCCTCGGCCATCGATCCGCATACTGCGCGTGGATTCCTCCGAATGCCGAAAATGTCGCAGATAGCCGGGTCGAAAACGGAAGCGGAAATCTGCTCTGATAAAGAGAGTAGCTCCGACAGCTTGCGAGAGGGCTGAATCATCGGCAAGATGGACCCAGTGAAAGGCAACCACCGGTTTGATTTTCAGAAGGCGTCGCGCGCGATGACGGACTCGATTCAGTCCAGTCCGCACGCGGGCCGGCTGATGCGAACGCTCTGTCGAGAGTTCGGCCCGCGACCGCCGGCATCGGCCGGGATGCGCCGCGCGCAGGAGTTCCTCGAACGTGAATGGTCGGCGTTGGGAGCGCGCCTACATGCGGAACCCGTCTTGTTCGATGGCTGGCAAGAGGGCGGAACGGCAGTGGAGTTGATCGCGCCAACCCGCCATCGATTTGATGGAATCCAGGCCATCCACTCTCGACCGGGTACCGTTCAGGCGCAACTTGTGGATGGCGGCGGGCTGACGTTTTCCGATTTGCAGCGGCTCGGCGACCGCGCGCGTGGTTCGATTCTGCTGGTCAACGGCAACCAGATCACCGGCGGCCAATTCGAACCGCTCCAGAAACGGATCAGCCTCGCGGAAGCGCTGGGGGCGGTCGCGGTGGTGGTTGTTGGCCAGCCGGCGAGTTTGCCGCAGATATTGTTTCTGAATCGCGCGCGGGTTCCGGTGACCTGTGTTTCCGGGAACACGGCGACGACCTTGCGAAAAGTGCTCGCGAAGAAACCCGTCCGGCTACGCCTCAAGACGGAGGGGCGAACGAAGCGAGTTACCTGTCGCAACGTGATTGGCGAACTCGGCCCGCGGCGCACGAAGGAAACCATTCTCGCCTGCGCCCACTTCGACTGTTTCTACCTCTCCCCTGCCGCGATGGACAACACGAGCGGCGTCGTGACCATGACCGAAGTAGCTCGCGCGCTCGCGCCGTTCCAGAAATACTTCGTGCGCACGTTGCGATTCATTGCGTTCACAGGCGAAGAGTACGGCTATGCCGGCAGCAAAGAGTACGTGCGCACGCACGCGGCGGAACTGGATTGCATCCCGTTCATCCTGAGCATGGACTGCATGTTCGAAAGCACGGCCGAAGGCGTCGCGGTGATGTGGGCGCCGAAGTTGCGCAACTACATCGCCCAAGGCCTGCGGCGTTCGTACCCGCGCGTGGACGTCCGCAACACGTTCTGCATGTCCAGCGATTACCTGCCGTTCATGCTGGCCGGCGTGGCTGCGGCGCGTCCGGCGGACTGGCGGAATTCCTTTCCGCCCTGGACCCACACCATCGAGGACACCGACGAAAAAGTCCCCGCCCGCTGGTTGAAAGCCAACGCGGCGATGTGCGCGACAATTTTGCTGCGCATGCTCACCGACCCGAAGCCGCTGCCGACGCGAAGAAAGAGCCCCGAGGAAGTGCAAAAGCTGGTCGCGCAGGACGCCGCCGCGGAATCGCTGCGCTGGCAGGTGCAGTTGCCGTCATGAAGTGAACATGGAGGAGCCAATGGACAGGAACATCATCGCGCGACAATTTCACGAAGACGGCTGCGCCATCGTGCGCGGCGTATTTTCGCGGGACGAGATCGCGGAGATCGAGCGACAACTCGCGAAGTTGATCCGCGATGTCGTCTCGAAACTGGAGCCGGGCAAAGTGTACTACGAAGACGCCCCGGGCAAGCCGATCAAGAGCATTTTTGGCTTGGAGAAATTCTCCGAGTTTTTCCGGGGACTCATGGCGGACGAACGTTTGCTGCTGATCATGCGCGCGATCTTCCCGGACGGCGAGGTCGTTCAAGTCGGCGCGTCGCTTTTCGCCAAGGCCGCGCGCGCCGGCTCGGTGACCCCCGCGCACCAGGACAATGCATTTCAAAACCTGGATCCCGCGGAGGATCTCATCTGCACCATCGCCATCGATGAATCGATCCCCGAGAACGGCGCACTGATCGTGCAAAAGGGGTCGCACAAACTCGGTCTGCTGCCACACCGGCCTTCGGGCGTGATGGGGTTCAGTCAAACGCTTGTCAGCCCGGTCGAGGCGCAGAAATTTCCCGAGGTGCAATTGTGCATGAAGCCGGGCGACATTTGCCTCCACCACACCAACGCCATTCATCGAAGCGGCCCGAACACGACCACCAAGAGCCGCCGCCAACTGGCCATCGGCTATCGCAGCTCGCGCGCGAAACGCGACGAGGCGGGTTGGGCGCGCTACCAGGCCGAACTGAAAAAGCTGCACGAGCAGAATGCGGCTACGGGCGTGAACGGTTGAGACCATCGGTCAGGCGAATTTGCGTGCACAGATGATAGCGAAGCCCCTCGATCTCGTACTCCAAATCGGCATAGAACGCCCGATATCCTTCACCAACCGGGGAGATTTCGCCCACGATTTTGTCTGACTCAATCTTGGTCCGTCGTTCGTTCCATTTCGAGTTGCGAAAGTCGCGCGTCGCCGATCTCGCTTCCCACAATCTTGACGAAAGCGGCGCGGGATCAGCCTGCACCACCACCCGCAGTTTTCTGTCGGTGTCCTCGTGGTTCCAACTCAGCTTCGGCATCGGCGTACCCGCGATCTGATGGCGCACGAACGCAGCCACGCCCTGGATCGCGCGCATCGGATCCCTTGGATTCGACTCGGTCTGCTGCTGCAAGCTGTGGCCGGCGTTGGGCACGTACAAAATCCATTTCTCCCCGACGAGCCCATCCCAGTACAGGTTCAACGCATCGACCGTCCAGTACGGGTCGTTGTTGCCGAGGACGATCAACTTGGGCATGGCGAGCCGGTCGCGATAACTGTACGGATCGACCATCTGCCAGAGCCGCTTCGCTTCGGGCGTGTCGGGCATCGGCACCAGGCCGCGCTCGGTATAATCGTGAATTTCCTCGCTGTACTTGCCGTACGATTCGACTTGATGCGGCAGTTGCTTCGGCAGGTTCAGCACGTCGATCACCATCGGCGCGATGGCCTTGACGCGCGGGTCGGCGGCGGCGGACAACCACGTCGTCCAGCCGCGCTTCGAGCCACCGGTGACGACGAATTGTTTCACCGGCTTCTTCCATTCCTGTTCGCTGAACGCCTGCAACGCGTCCATCGCTTTCACCACGCTCTTGGTCATCGCGTCAACGCCTGAGGGTAGCGCTTGCACTGGGGCGGATGATTTTCATTGTTTGGTCTGCATTGTAACTGAGTGAGATTGCTTCATACCTTGTTCGTAGATGAATTTGATTTCTTCCTCGGTAAGCGGCCGGTTCAACACGAGCAACTCGTCCAACAGATACCGACAGCTCGGACCGCCCTGGCTCAAGAACAACAACCCTGCGCGATCGCCGTCCGCGTTGACCTTCCCCGGCAGGTCCTGACGAACCAACGGCCCGCCATCGAGCGAGAACTCGACGGAACTGGATCGCCAGTTCATGACCCACAGATGCCACTCGCCATCTTTCCATCCGAGAGAACTCCCGTGCATGAGGCAGACGTCCTTCAGATTGCCGAGTTTCCCCCACAGGTAGATCGGCTCGGAGGGCTGGTTCATGCGGCCGAACATGAATTGGACGCCGACGTTCCCCATGATTTTGACCGGCCAGATGTACGGGATCGGTTCGTTGCGCCGCCAGCCGTACGGACTGAGCCAGACGACGAGACTGCCGGGTTTCGTCACATCCACGTTGTCCAACATCGGGTAGCCAACGATGACATACGTGCCGGGTTTGGTGGCATCGGTCATCGTCATCGCCTTGCCGTACAGACCCGGTTGGAACTGCGCGTCGCCGGTCACTTCACGCGGATCGGGTTTGCCATTCGCGAGGTCGGCTCGCAACGTGCCGTCGAAACTGAGGTAGAACGTAATGGCCCGGCTGAATCGTTCGAGTGCGGGATTCTCGGCCGAGGATTGTGCCCGGAGGCTGCCGCAGGCCATCACCACGAGGGCCACGCCCACAGTTGCTGGAAGGTACCGGCGCATCATTGCTTCTGCGCGAAAACGATCTTGAAGTCGTGTTTTTTCAGGGCAAATTGTACGGTACCGTCGGCGCCAACTGTGAGCGGTTGATTGGATTCCATGTCTTTGGCGGTGAACTTCCCGCCGAGACCCAGCGAGGGATCGAGCGTGAGTTTCAGATCGCCGCCGTTGGCCCAATCGCATACGACGATGATCGCACTACCGGGTTTGCTCACTACCAAAGAGGACGTATCTGAACCTTCGATGCGTACCGGGTAGTTTGCGTCCCAATAGTTGAAAACGCGCGTCTCCGGTTTGCCGTAACCGAATTCAAGCAGCCGCTGGAAATTACCCCAATAGTCGGGGCCATAGTAATAGGCCGTGTGCGGTTTGATCTCATGAGTCAACGTCACCCCGGCGTTGGTGCGCGTGGCCCACTTGTTCTTCTTTTCGTCCGGGCCGTTCACGAGCGTTAATAGAAACGGCACGTTGCCTGACTGTCGTCCAATGCTCTCAGCGCGGATATAATCCCGGCTAAACCGATCTTGGAAATCCGCGTCGCCGCCGCGGTCTTCCCACGAGAGTTGCGTGCCGGCAAATGACAGGACCGGCACGATCTCGCCGTTGGTCATGTGCGGCTGGTTGTACCCGCGCTTCTTCATCTCGTGTTGGAGTACGGCGGTGCGCTTGATCAATTCTCGCATGTTGAAGAGTCCGCACGATGGTTGAATCGTCCCGTCCGGCAACTCGTACGCGTCCGTGCCGACGGTATCGAAGTTCGCCTGCATGAACATGTCGTCCCAGTTAATGTCGTCGAGCCACGAGTCGAGCATCTTCTGGTAGTACCACATGGCGTAATCGCGGAAGCTCTCGACGGGATCGAGATCGTACCAGACGGAGGTATTGAACCCCCACTTGCGCGGCGGGAAGGCGTCGCGATGCCACTCGTCGAGAAACGTCTGGCCGTCCGGTGTGTCGAGCCGCACGCCGCGCCCGTTGGTGTACTGCAACACACGGGAGTGGATGCCGTCCGGTTTGGTCTCCAAAATGCCAAACATCCCTTCGACCGATCCCCTCTGAAACCGCGCGCTGTATTCATCGGGGGGCGGATACCCCTTCATCCATTCGTCGATGAATTTCTTGTCGATTACACCGGTCTTGCGCGTCTCGGCAAATTTCTCGTATAGGCTGAAATCGTCGTTGCGCGGGCAAAGCTCATAACACGGCCCCATCGTACCATAGCTGTAGCATGTACCGCTGAACCTGAAGTCCACCTGGACGTCCTTGTGCCAGCCGCCGGCCATCGTCCACGTGCGCCAGCCGTCGGGCATCGGCTTGGTTGGCGTGGTTTGGAAGCCGATCACGATCCGGCGCGGTTGCTCAACCTTCGTTGGCGTCGCAATCAGGTTGAGTCGCAACTCCAACGTATCGCCGTTGCGCACCAGTTCCTGACAGGGCACTTTCGGATTACGCCCCCAACCCTTGTCGTTCTCGCCGAACACCGCCAGCCCGCGTTCCTCCGCGCCGACCCAGATGTACGGCACATACGAACCGATGAGCGAGTTACGCGCGGCCTTTGTCCCATCCCACACCCGGCCCTGACCGGACGGAGTGAAGCCCGCATAGTTGAAACGGATGCCGTCCGTGCAGGTGTGCATCAGTGGCATCAACTTGCCATCGAGCGGAATGATCAACGTCATCGACTCAACCGCTTCCTTCGAGGGTTGGATGTCGAGCGTCCACTTCAGCATGCCGTCGTAGTCCCATTCGGAGCGCGCGGTGCCGGTTGCCCAACGGGATTCGGTCACAACGCGTGTGGGACGCTTCTCGACAAACCGCAGCTTCTTGCCGGCGACAGCGACGCCGTTGACTTCCAGCCGGATCGGCGCTTTGAGCAGCGGCTTGTTGAGGCTTTCGATTTGGTCGAACAGCCCAAGGTTGTTGAGTGTATGCGTTCGCAGGATCGTGCTTATCTTCTGTCCTTGCACGCGAATCGGCTCGAACGGCGGAATGACCACGTCCGATTTGCCCAGCCGGTTGTGCTCCCACGGCAGGATGTGACGAACAAAGTCAGTCATGATCGGCTCAAGTTTGACGCCGTCCAACTCGACGACAAATTGATAGCTACCTTCCTTCAGCGACGGAATCTTCCATTCCTTCTGGGCCGAAAACTTTTTCAACTCCGTCATCTCTGTTGTCACGAGCGGCTTGGTGCTGTCTTTGGGGCGGACGCTCAACTTCACACCGCGCACTTTGTCCTTCTCCTCCAAACCGTTGAACGTCACGACGGCCTTGATCGTGTTGTGATAGGGGAAGTAGGCGAAATTGACCTCCACCTTCTTGACGGCGTTCTCATCGGTTACCCACATCGGATCGGGGCGATGGAGCTTCCAATTGAAATCGCGCAAGTAGTACACGGCGCTGCCGTCGAGTGACGTCACTTGAATCGACCCAAAGGCTTCTTCCCCCTTGGAAGTCGTGCCCACGAGATACACCGTCTCGATGGAGTTCGGCGCGATTTTCACCGGCTGCTCCAACTTCGTCGGGGCGCTGCTCTTGGGTTTGCATTGAATCACTGCCTGCACTTCCAGCGGCTCGGCGTGCGGATTGCGGATCGCCACGCGCGGGTGGAAGTTGACGTTGTCGGGATCGTGTAACTGGAGAAGCTGAACAACCGGCGCCCGCGCGTCCCACGTCACCAACGGAAGCGTTTCGGGTTTAAGGAACGCGCCGCCGAGCACACCCCATTCAGTCTGGACCGGACCCACGGATTGTTGCAGCCAGTTGCGACAGATGCGAACGCCAAACGGATTCTTCAGATCGGCGGCCGTCACGCCGATGTCGGCCAACGGCAGCGCCGCCTCGAAATGCCAACGGTCGCCAATGACCTTGCTGGCGAGCCGCCAATGGCCGCGCCACGCCTCGCCACTACCCCCGGGAACGTAAGCGGTGTCGTTGATCGCGCCGAGGGAGTTAATGTTGGCGTGATAGAACCGGCGCCGACCCGACGTGTCGGTGTGCAACGGATCAAGCACGAGTTCAGTCGAATCATCCATCCACGTCCGGGCGTCGCCGTCTTCCGGCATGGGCTGGACACGCGCAAGGATTTTGCCCTTGGGGGGAGTTTCGCTGACGACGGCGATGAACAGTTCCTTCCCATCGCAGCCGACCCAGAAACTGGCCTCCTGCGGCGTGAGCTGGCCATCCCATGCGAAGCGTTCCATCCGGACCGCGCCCGACCACTCGTCCTCTTTCACCTCGCCGTCAATGACGGGTGCGGCTTTCATCAGGGGCAAACGCACCTGTGGAACGTGGAGTTGTGTGTCGCCGTTCACCAGCCCAAGACAAAACATCCAAACTGCCACGACCGCCACCAAAAGTCTTGATTGTGTCATTCTTCGATTTCTACGCAGTGGAGCTTGTCATGAAAATCACGTGGCGTCGGTTCCAGGCCGATTCAATTCAGGCGCAGAAATGGGCGAATCGAGTGACCTAAAGTGTTTCGCGCCCTCAGAAGTTGCTCTTCATCAGGGTTTGAAACAAGGACTGGTAAGCGCCCACGGTGCTGTTGCCCCACAGTTTGAGTTGGTCAGCATTGGATTGCGATTGGCCTCTCACGAGCGCGGAGAACGTAAGCCATTGCGCGCTGCCGTCGGCGCGGGCCACATTCAGACCCTCGTGTCCGTGGAAGAGGGGATTGCCGTTCGACCCGTTTGAGAACGGCGGCCACGCGTCGAAGATCAAGGGCGTGATGGGGTCGAGCCGCGAAAGCTTGATCGCGGGCAGCGCCGCCGTCATTGCCGGGTTGGTTTGGTAGATCGCGTACGCCGAAGGCTGGTAGTTCAGGGAATCGTTGATCGGGTGGTGGATCTTGAACCAATCATACGAATACAGCCCCGACCACCAGTCGGTTCCCTGTTTGGAAGGGCAAAAGAAGACCTGGCCCGATCCAACATTCATGTAGCCATTGTAGAAAAGATGACCGAGTCCGAAGGGCAGGTTCGAATCCCGGATCATTTCGGTGGAGATTTCGAAGATGGGCGTGGGCAACGTGTCGTTGTAGTCGCCGGCGTAGATCGCGACGAGTTGGTTCAGTTGGCGGATGTTGTTCAAACAGACCGCACGCTTGCTCCGCTCTTTCGCGTTCTGCAAGGCCGGCAACAGCATCGCGGCGAGGATGGCGAGTATGGCGACGACGACCAGAAGTTCGATCAGGGTAAATGCGAACTGCCGTAGCGGCGATCCCTTCATGAAAGGAGTAAACGCCTCGCTATCGTACCCGCAATCGCCTTTGCCTTCCCAGAAGCAACGTTCCCGCGCCGAGCAACGCCACCGCGGACGGCTCGGGAATGGCCGTGAAGCTCACATCGTCAATGAATATGTCGCCTGTGTTGGACGCGCTTGGAAATGAGAGCGGATTCGAACCGACGCCGAAAGCGTCCAGCACGCCCCCGACAGCCCGGTCCGCAGCGGTCAAATCCACGGTGAAGGTGTTGGAGAAAGTCGAATTCGTCACCGTCAGCGAAAGTTGCCCCTGTGAACTTCCACCGCTATTCGGATTGTACGAGTAGCTGAACCAATAGTCGCCATTGATCGGGACAACGCTGAGCGAACTTCCCAAACCCACGCCGTCAGACCGTTGAAAGAATGCCCGAATGCGGACGTTGGAAGCATCCAAATCTACCACGTGCAGTCCAAGGAACGTTTGATCGCTCGTGCTGGCCGACCGATGGCCGATCTCCGCCCCGCCCGTAAAGGTGCTCACGTTGCGCGCATCGAACCTGCCCGACCCCTGGAGTGCGTGGCCGAGGGAGAAATACTCGCCCTGAAAGCTGTTGGTGTCCGCGTAGTAATTCTCGTAGCTGTTGCCGCCGCTGGTGTTGTTGACGCCGGCCCACCCGGGGTCGGCATCAAAGTGATTTGTAATGACAACGGAAGCCTTTGCGTTTGGCAGTGCGCCGATAGCGAGCAAACCGATTGTCCCAAACAAACGTGTCAATGTGTTCATGGTTTACCTTCCACTCTTCGTTGTAGCGTTCTTCGACTCTATCAGCGGCAGGCAGGCGACGGAATGCGTGAATCGCCAAAATCCTTGTCAAAATCGCCAAAGCCCGGTCTGTTCGAGAGTTTGGCTTGCGCACATTCCGCGTCGCGTGGAAACTCCGTCGCACGATTATGGCAGCCTCCCGAAAGCGGCTTTTGGCGTGGCGAATGGTGAACCCTTCGCCCATCTCCCGCCGTTTGCTCTGGCATCTGTTCCGCGTCGGACACGCGCAGTTTTTCCAGCGAACCCGGTTTGCCCCACGCACGAAACCTGGCGCAGGGCTGTTCACCATCGAAAGCGGTCATGGCTCACTGAAACTTGAGTCCGGCGCGTGGCCGCTGAACCGCGGTCCGCAATTCTGGATGTGCAGCACGCATGAGACGATCGAGGTCATCCCTCACAACGAACAGACACTGGTGACGCATGGGATCACCTTCGGTGGTCCGGCGCTCGATGCGTGGCTGGAGGAATTGGGAGTCGCAGGCAGCCCGGTATTCACACTCCCAAACTCATCCGTCGCTCGCCGTGCGTTACGGTCGCTCGGGCAAGTGGCCACGTTGTTGCCGGCGGGGAACCCCATCGCCTCACGGCGGCCGACCATCGTGAACGTGACCGACCGGCCACCCGGGATCTGAACCGGTAACGAATTGCGATCTGCGACGGGACCGGCGTCGGTGGAAAGTGGAACGGACGATTGCGTGGCTGGGGCACTTTCGTCGGTTGGTGGTGCGCTACGAGCGGCGGATCGATATCTACATGGGCTTCTTTCATGTGGCTTGCGCTCTGATTACCCTGCGGAGGGTTTTGAAATGAGTTCTAGCAACTCATGCGTCCAGGGAATCTCCTGCCACACCTGCGAATCGAGCTTCAGCCGGTACGTCACCGCCAATCCGAACGGATCCTCGACCTTCTCTTCAAACTTCCACCGGAACGTCGGCTCGGGCTTCTTCAAGTAGTCGAACAGATCGGCGCGGGAAGTTTGAATCGTCGCTGCGCAAAAGATCCACACCAGGCTGGAGAATCGAGTCAACCTTTTCATCATGATGCGTGTGCGATGTAGGCGGCATAAAAGCGCGCGTCGGGCCCGGTGCGAAGCTCGATGGTGAACCTGCGATTGACCGGCAGACCGCGTTGATCTTTCCAAGCGACCGGCGCGCGAAGATGATTCCCGGTCAGAGGCTGGCATTGCTCGTGGGTGTAACCTTCCAGGACGCCCGTGCGGTCTTCGTCCCACAACGCCACTGTCAGCGGGGTGGATGCATGGAAGTTGAGGAAGAGACCGGCGGGACCGGAACACGCGATGGGACAACTGAAGGCAGTGATCCCGCGGAAATGGATGTCCATACTCGCGAGATCGTGCCATTTCGATTTGCTCGAATCCCAGACTGTCCTTTCAAGATAGCCGAAGCGGTCGCGCGGGATCGTCAACAGACCGACCTGGTAATTGCGGTAATTCGTGTTCCCGCCGCCGGTGGTGGCCGAGTAATACATCCAGGTTTCGTCGCCGACGGTCAGGAACGGGAACGACTGCCGCAGAAACGTTCCCTCGCCTGGGTTGGATTTCCATTCGGGATCCCAGCCGCTCTCGACATCGTAGTCCACGTACACCCCGCCGGGGACCGGCTCGCGCCAGTGGAGTCCGTCGTTGCTGATGGCGAACCCGAGGTTGGCGCGAAAACCCCGATACCTTTCGCCGCCGGGAATGAAGCGTCCCGTCATTCCAAGACACACGTTACCGCGCGGCGTACAGGCAACGCCGGCATGATTCTCGATCGCGCCGAAACCGTTCATGAACGGCTGCGCACATGCGCCGGTTGGCCACGTCCGCCACGAACGGCTTTTCAGTGTGATCATCGTGCGTTTGTTCGGTGGCTCGGATTCTGGTCCGATGCGCGGACCAAATGGCGAATTCCCGTGACCGCCGATGAAGTAGTGACCTTGGAAGTAGAACAACGATCCGCCCTCGAACGTCATCGGCAGATCGTCGCCCTTGGAGATCGGTTTCAAGTGGATGCCGTCGGGACTTTCGTAGAGGCGGATCGGGCCGGTGAATTTCTTGAGCCGGTAACGTTTCCAGCTGCCCTCGGGAAAATCATGCACGCAGACGATGTAGCCATCGCCATCCGGATTCTTGAGCACGAACGAGGCGTTGTCTTCGTTGTTGTCGGTGGTCAGGGCGTTGCCGCGTTCGCCGAGCTTCGGCTTTCTCCAACCGATGCCGTCGTCGCTCTCGGCGTAGCAGAGGCTCTGGATTTTCGGGAACGGCCGGTCGCCCTGGTACAACGGAAGATCATCCACGCCCCACTTGATGTCTTTGGGATGCGAGCCGTACAACCGCGTGCCGATGTACCACATCCGAAACATGCCGTTCTCGTGGAGCACCGTTCCGCCGAGTCGCGCGCTCATCTCATCGGGATCGCCCGGGCCGCCGCGTTTCAACAGCGGATTGGCCGGATGCTTGG
>Ga0187892_10010623_pt1 | contig 11593 bp, 8 predicted proteins | sample MA1701073metaG_FD_139345 | JGI IMG/M metagenome (GOLD analysis project Ga0187892, IMG submission 139345) | Bio-ooze microbial communities from a basaltic lava cave in the Kipuka Kanohina Cave System on the Island of Hawaii, USA - MA170107-3 metaG ... | reverse complement strand
GGGCGCCGTCAAGGCAAAAGGACACGGCGCGAAACCGCAGCCCTCCGCAGACTGCGGGCTGGGCATTCGCGCCCTACCACCACGCGGTATCGCTCTGCATGGCTCCAGTATCACGATGCGCCCCTGCGCCACCGAAATCTCTAGTAACGTCGCGGCGCGCCGCATCGAATATTTAAGAGATGTTTTCGGCGAAGCGATGGGGACGATGGCGTTGAAGTGTTGGCGCAGTTGTTTTGATGGACGCGCGGGAACGCTACCGCCGAAGGCGATAACGGGAATGCTGCTTCGTTTGGCGGCGGACGCCACACCCCACGGGGCTTTGCCTTGCGCGGTCTGGTCGTCAATTTTCCCTTCGCCCGTGATGACCAAATCCGCGCCGCGCAACAGGTCATCGAACCCGATGGTTTCCAGCACCAACCCCGCGCCGCTCTGCAATTCCGCGTCGAGAAACGCGACGAGTCCCGCGCCGAGTCCGCCCGCTGCGCCAGCCCCCGCAAAATGCGCCACGTCCTTCCCCAAATCGCGTTTCACGATTTTGGCGAAATGCCGCAAACCGTTGTCGAGTTCGCGCACCATCGCGGGTGTTGCGCCTTTTTGGGGGGCGTAGATGAAAGCCGCGCCATTCTTGCCGTAGAGCGGGTTTTGAACATCGCAAGCGACCAAGACAGAGGGCTGAAACCTGAAACCTGAAACCTGAAACCTTGTTCGCTGGATGCGCGAAAGATTTTTGAGCGCACCGCCGCCGAAGCCGATTTGTTTTCCGTTGGCGTCGAGCAACTGCCAGCCGAGCGCCTGCGCCATGCCTGCGCCCGCGTCGTTGGTCGCGCTGCCGCCGATGGCGACGATGATTTTCTTGCAACCGAGTTCGATGGCGGCGCGGATGAGTTGTCCCGTGCCGTAGGTGGTCGTGACGAGTGGATTGCGTTTTGTGGAGGGGACAAGTTTCAGTCCGCTCGCTTCCGCCATTTCGATGACGGCGGTGCGCTGAGATTTCTTTCCGCCAAGAATTCCGAATGATGCCGTGACAGTGTTGCCGAGCGGACCGACAACTTTGCGCCGCACCACCCTACCCCGCGTGGCTTTCACCAACGCGCGCATGGTCCCTTCCCCGCCATCGGCAACAGGCACTCGCAGAATCTCCGCACGAGGAAGCACGCGCTTCACACCGCGCGCGATGGCGGCGGCGGCTTGTTCGGCGGTGAGAGAGCCTTTGAATTTGTCGGGCGCAACGACGATTTTCACCGCACCCTCCGCAGCAGGAAGATGCCGACAACTGCAAACGCGACATTCGGCAGCCATGCGGCGAGCATCGGCGGGATGTGACCGTGTTGCCCCAGCGCACGGTCAATGCTGATGAAGAAATAATACGCGAAGAACAGCGCGAGCGAGTTGACCACGCCAACCAGCATCCCGCGCCGACTCGTCGTGATGCCAAACGGGATGCCGAGCAGGATGACCACCACGCAAATCCACGGGAACGCGAATCGGTCGTGATACGCCATGCGCAATTCGCCGAGCAGGCTTTGCGGGGGCGGATTTTCCCTGTCCCCGATGCGGCGGCGCAATTCGCCGACCGTCATGTAATCGGCTTTTTGCAGCAACGCCGCGCGGCGCATCTGGTCGGGCGTCTCGGTGAAATCCCCGACGACGCGGACGGGTTCGGCGGGGAGGTTGCGGAAACCGCCGATGGGTTTGCCCGATTCATCGAAGGGAACGGTGACGATGCCGTAAAACGTCCAGACGCCGTTGTCCCAGACCGCCCTGTCTGCCGTATGGACGCGCGCGGGAATTTTGGCGGGCGACAGTTCCCACAATTTCAGGCGCACCAGTTCACCGCGAATCGGCGCGGCAGAATTGTGCAGGAGAAATTCGTCCGCCATCCATTCGCGGTGCGCGGCGCGGTTGGTGTAGAAGAGCGGACGGATCGCCTGCGTGCGGTTGCGTTTCCACGAGGCGAACTCCTCCGCCTTGCCGAACGAGCGCGACACGACGTTCTCGCTCAACACGAACACGATCGCCGCGCAGACCACACCGACGCCGAGATACGGCACGAGCAGCCGCGAGATGCCGATGCCGCTGGCGCGCATCGCGGTGATTTCGTTGTGGCGCGACATCACCGTGAGGCAGTAGAGCAGCGCGAGCATCAGCGACAACGGCAGCACGACCACGAGCATTCGCGGCAGGATATACCAGTAGAACAGGAGCACTTCGCGGAACTTGAATTTCAGCGCGACAAAATCGGGCAGGTTGTCCCCCAGCAGATCGAACAAAATCCCCATCAACAAAAACGCCGCGAGGCAGAACGCCAGCGGTTTGAGGAATTGTCTCAGCAAATATCGGTCGAGGATGCCCATAACGCGGCGGGCGGCTGTCAGCCCGCCGCACCGCGCAACGATTACGCTGCCGCGTCCCGCAAATGTCAAGGGCGACTCTTGCTGGCGGTCGCAACGGGGCGCATCTTGCGCACTGGAGCCGGTGGCAGTTGATGAAAAGGCGCTCAACGGGGTTGTAGGGCGCGAATGCCCCGCTGCGGGGTTTCGCGCCGCCGTCGGCTATCGTGGCGCCGTCAAGGCAAAAGGACACAGCGCGAAACCGCAGCCCTCCGCAGACTGCGGGCTGGGCATTCGCGCCCTACCACCACGCGGTATCGCTCTGCATGGCTCCAGTATCAAGATGCGCCCGTCGCGACGAATAATCGCGCGAAACCGAAGAATTGCGTTTGTCACCGCGCGGTCAATCGTCTATTTTAGCGCACACCAAGCAGCACGGGCGCGTATGAACTTCTCCCTCAAAATCGCCAGACTCTTCAGCATCGAAGTGCGCCTGCACTGGACGCTCATTGTGTTCGGCGCGGTGCTGATGTTGATTCCCCTGCCGCACACGCTCGACGAATCCCTCTGGCGGTTTGGGTTGCTGGCGATGATTTACGCCAGCGTGTTGTTGCACGAGTTTGGGCACACGTTCGCCGCGCGGTTTTGCGACGGTTATTCCGACCGCATCGTGATGTGGCCCCTCGGCGGGCTTGCGTTCGTCCAACTGCCTGAAAATCCCGTCGCGCATTTTTTCACCGCGCTGGCGGGACCGCTCGTGTCGCTGGCGATTTGGGCAGGGGCGTTTTTCAGCGCGCCGTTCACGTCGGGACTGCTGCAACTGACGCTGCTGCAACTCGCCGCGTTCAACGGCACGATCCTTCTGTTCAATCTGCTCCCCGCCTACCCGCTCGACGGCGGCAGGATGTTGCAGGCGATTCTCTGGCGGTGGATGGGGCATTCCCGCGCGATGTGGGTGACGGTTCACGTGGCGATGGTGCTCGCGGTCGCGTTGCTCGGGGCGATTCTGTTTTATTCGGGCACGGGGTATGTGCCGTTCATGCTCGTCGCCGCCGCCGTGTTCATCTTCATCAACGCGTGGCAGGAACGGATGATGTTAAGCGCGACGTTCGAGAACCGCGAGTTCTTCGGCTCGCGCCCAGGCGTGCCGTGGAACCATCCCTACCGCAGCTACAAGGGAGACGCCCATTCCTTCACGCCGCAACGCAAGGGGCTGCTCTCCAAGCTCACCTCGCGTCCGTCCCCCAGAAAAGGCGATGCCGACGAGGAACTCGACGCCGACGCCTACATCAGCAAGGAAGTGGACCCGATCCTCGACAAAATCTCAAAGCAGGGCATTCAAAGCCTCACCGAGCGCGAAAAAAAGATTCTCGAAAAAGCGCGCCAGAAAATGGAAAAGAAGTCGCGTTGACGCCTGCGCGCCGTTCGGTTTTTTGATTGGGCAACCGCTTCCCACGTGGAATAGTCTTCCCCAACATGCCCCGCCCGCCGCGAAACAAAACGCCACGCCCGACTTCTTCCGCAGCCCCCTGGCGCACAGCCGCCCACGCCTCTGCCGATCCTGACAGGGCGCGCCAGAATTTCGAGCGATTTGTCGCACTCAACGGCGCCGAGTCAATTCACGACGCAGTTTCGCTTCGCCTCGCAGCCGCCATCTTTTCCACTTCGCAATCGCTCTCCGAGACGCTCCTCCAGAACCCGCGTCACCTCCTGTGGCTTGCAACGTCGGACTTGCGCCAGCCGCTCGGCAAAAACGTGCTGCAATTCGAACTCGCAGCCGCCACGGGCGGCACGTCCTCCGATGCAGACAAGTTTGCCGTCATCCGCCGCTGCAAACGCCGTTACCTGTTGCGCATCGCCCTGCGCGATTTGCTGGGACACGCCGACCTCGCCCAATCCACGCTCGAATTGTCAGACCTCGCCGACGCCTGCCTCGAATGCGTCCTGAAAGTCGCGTCGGATTCCCTTTACAAAAAATGCGGCGTTCCGTTCAACGCAGACGCCGCCAAGCCCGCCGCGTTCGCCATCCTCGGCATGGGCAAGCTCGGCGGACGCGAACTCAATTACAGCTCCGACGTGGACGTGATCTTCGTCTATTCTGAGGACGGTCTCGTGCGTTCGCCCAGCGGCAGGCAGTCGGCGATGACGAACGAGGAATTCTTCACGCGCCTCGCCGAAACCGTCATCGCCGCCGTCGGCAAGGTCACTGAGGAAGGCTCGATCTACCGCATTGACTTGCGGCTGCGTCCCGAGGGCGCGACGGGTCCGCTCGTTCGCTCGCTTGAAAGCTGCGAATATTATTACGCCGCGCTCGGCGAAACCTGGGAACGGCTCGCGCTGCTCAAGGCGCGTTTTCTCGCGGGCGACGAGCCGCTCGGCGCGGAATTCCTGAAAATGGTCGAGCCGTTCGTCTTCCGACGCTACGGCGGCGAAAACGTGTTGCGCGACATGGCGGCCATCAAGTCCCGCATCGAGCGCGAAATCGTCAAATCCAACGCCCTCACCCGTCACGTCAAGCTCGGCGTCGGCGGCATCCGCGAAATCGAATTCATCCTGCAAGCGTTGCAAGTCCTGCACGGCGGACGCCATCCCGAAATCCGCGACGCCAACACGCTGCGCGGGCTTGACGCCGTCGCGCGCGCAGGACTGCTTCCCCCGCGCGATGCGACGATGCTTGCCAACGCCTACCAATTCCTCCGCGTCGCAGAACATCGTCTCCAGATGGAAGCCGATTTGCAGACGCACACGATTCCCGACGAAGCCGCCGCGTTGAAACGACTCGCGCGACTCATGGGTTTTCGCAACGTTGACGCCTTCAACAAGAAACAGTCCGCGCACACCGCCACCGTCCGCAAAATCTATGACAGTCTCCTCGCCAGCGCTGCGGTGCCGTCCGACACCCAGCGAGCTGTGAGTTTTTTTACGTTCGAATCAGGCGGCGAAGCTGTGCCTGACGAAGCGTTTCTCAACGCGCTGACACGCGCGGGGTTCGCCAAACCCATTGCAGCCGCGCCAACGTTCCACTCGCTCGCGCACGGTCCTGGGTTCGGGCACGTTTCCGCGCAAACAACCGAGCGCTTCGTCAAACTCGTGCCGAAAATCCTCGCGCAATCGCGCGCGCTCGCCGAACCCGACGCGGCGTTGCGGCAGTTCCTGCGGTTTGTCGAACGATACGGCTCGCGCGGGGCGTTGTTTGACGCGTTTGCGGCAAACCCGCGGTTGCTCGAGTTGCTCCTGAAATTTTTCGACAACAGCCCCGCGCTGGGGGAGGAATTGTTGCTGTTTCCCGAATTGTTCGATGACGTGGTTCGTGGCGGCGCGCTGGCGCAGACGAAGGACATCCAAACGATGCTCGATGAACTCAGCGCCGCATCCGCTTCCAATCCAGCGGCTGCCGACGCGGCGTTGCGCCACTACAAACGCGCGGAACTCGTCCGCATCGCGCTCGCCGACATTCTCGGTCTTGCCGACGTGGAATGGACGTGCACCGAGTTGTCATTCCTCGCGGAAGCCGCGATGCGGTTTGCGCTCGAAGCGTGCGCGAAGGAACTCAAACTCACCGCGCCGCCCGTGGCGGTCATGGCGCTCGGAAAATTCGGCGGACAGGAGCTTGGCTACGGAGCCGACCTCGACGCGCTGCTGGTCGCCGCCGACAACACCGCGCAGCAACCCGTCGCCTCGCGCTTTGCGGAGCGGCTCACGGAACTGCTGTCCAAACAGACCGCCGACGGTACTGTTTTCAAACTCGATTACCGCCTGCGTCCTGACGGCGACCAAGGACCGCTGGTGCCGTCGCTGACCGCCTGCCGCCGTTACTATTCGCAACGCGCGTGGGTCTGGGAAAAACAGTCCCTGACAAAGGCTCGCTTCGTTGCGGGTAACGCCGCCGTCGGGCGCGCGTTCATGGAATTGGTGAACGAAACGATTTACGCGCGACCGTTGACTGACGCGGGGCTTGCAGAAATCCGTTCGATGCGGTCGCGCATTGAAACCGAACGGAGCCAGCGCGCGCACCCTGAATGGTCGTTCAAGACCTGCGCGGGCGGGCTGGCGGACATCGAGTTTGCAGTGCAATCGCTCCAGATGCGCCACGGTCACCAACACGACTCGTTGCGTTGCACGCCGACGCTCGGCGCGCTCACACGACTGGCGGCGCGGGGCATCCTGGAGGAATCCGACCACTATTGGCTGCGGCAGGATTATTTGTTCCTGCGGCGCGTTGAATCGGTGTTGCGTCGCCAAGAAAACACGCCCGTCTCAACACTGCCAAGCGACGCGCGCCGCCAGGCGGCGCTCGCCAGGCGGATGGGCGCAACGTCCGCGGAGGAATTTCTCGGTAAATATCAATCCGTGCGTGAGCGCGTGCGCGAAAGATATGCGAAACTGATGCAATGAATGAATCGGCGCGGACCGCGCGCCCACGAAAACACTGACCCAATCCCGCCGCTTCGCTGGAAACAGCCTTCACGACTTCAGATGCCGCGCCCTTTCATCATCAATCGCGCCCTGTTTTTCGGCGTCTGCCTTCTCGCCGCCGCCCTGCCCTCCCTCGTTAACGCCGCCGATCCGTCGCTTGCCATCAAGGACTGGGGCGCAACGCGCGTGCGCAAGACCGCCGACGCCTCCAACGTCGTCCTCGGCGAATTCAAGCTGACCAACGCGAGCGACGGCGAGATCTCCGACATCGGCATCGTCATCAGTTACCAAATGGCGGACGGACAGGAAGTGCGCGCGAGCGAGCCGACGACGATCCCCAAACTCGCGCCGCGCGAGACGAAGGACGTTGCGGTCCAGACGGGTTGGGCGCCCCACTACGAATGCTACGAAATTCGGCTGACCTATCGCGACGCCAGCGGTCAACAACAGGCGCGCTGGGTCGGGCGCGGCGAACAGGGACAACCGAGCGTCATCCCGTCCGCGCCGCGCGACGCCGAACCGCAGGTGATGATTTTGGGCGACGTGCTTTGGTGGGACAAACCGAACGCGCCATTGCAGGCGGTGCTGCGGGTGAAAAACGTCACGACCGAGCCGCTGGAAAAAGTCGTCGTGAAAATCACGTTCGACGACGGCGGCAGGCAACCGAAGATTCTCGGCTCATGGAGCGGGGCGCTCGGCGACGGGCGGCTCGCCGTCGGCGAGGAAAAGGTCGTGAAGTTTTCCGTGCCGACCGCGCCCAAATCCCACGGCGCGTATCGCATCGAGTTCAGCCACGCCGCCGCGAGCGCGCCGAGCGAGTTCGCGCGCTGGAACGGCGGCGAGTTTCTGGGCGACGGCAAGGTCGAGGCGGCGCACTGGAACTTCGAGCGTCCGTTTTCCAATCCCGATGCGCTTACAATTGCCGCGCGCCTACACAACACCCTGTCGGAACCGCTGGAATCGGTCACGTTGCGCGTTGCGTTCGTGACGGGGACAGGCAGCGACCAGCGCATCGTTCGCGAGGTTGTTGTCCAGATGCACGAGGGAATGGCGGCGGGAGCGACACGTGACGTTCGAGTGACACTCAGAAATTTCAAGACAGCCTTCGACAGCGTGGAGCGAACGATTCTCTTCCAGCCCAGAACCCCGACGCCGTGAGCGCCCTCACTTCGCGGGCGTCGGCACAATCTTGAATTTGGTCTTGGCGGAAATTGGCGGATGACTCGTCAGAACTCCTTCGAGGATGTATTCACCTTCGGGCAACGGTTTGCCGACTCCACCGAGTGGAATCGTCTCTTCAAACTCCAGTTGTTCACCTGCCGCAATTTCCGTTTCCTGAATCATCGCCATGAACGCTTTGTCTGCCGACCAGCGCACCAACTCAGCGCCCTTCGCGTTGCGAATGATGAAATCGTATTTCTGCCCGCTGCGAAATTCCAGCGTCTGCGCCTTGTCAGTCGCGTTCTTCGCCGTGAGCGTCGCCTTCATCCTTCCCGTCGGCGCCATGATATAGACCACGCCTGGCTCGCCGTGCAGGTATTCCTTTTTGTCGCATTTTACGGTCACGACAGTTGGACCCTCGGCAACAGACTCGCCTTTGGGGTCGGCATCCGCCGCGCAACCCGTTTGGACGACGGCGAGAATTGCAACAATCGCGAAGAACGTTTTCATGGTTGGATTCCTTTCGGTCGAACGCTAGGCTGCCCGCAATCGGACGGCAAGCCATTTCTTGCCCTCGCCGAATGCGCAAATGATCATCGAGACTTTTGAAAGCGGTCCCGTCGCCACCAACGGCTATCTCGTCGCCGACAAGCGAGGTGGCGCGGGCGCGTTCATTGATGCGCCGATGGGCGCTGGCAAGGCGATGCTGACGAAGGCGCGCGACCTCGACCTGTCGCTCGTTGCGCTCCTCAACACACACGGTCATTGGGACCACATCGCGGAAAATGCGCGGCTGATGCGCGTGGCGGGCGTGCCGTTATGGGCGCATCGGGAAGACGAGTTGATCATGAAACATCCCGAAGTGCAGACGCGCTTTTTTTCGTCTTCGCTTGTAATCGAGCCGACACAGACGAGCCGATTTCTCAATGAAGGCGACGCAGTCGAAGTCGGGGCGCTGAAATTCCGCGTGTTGCACCTGCCAGGTCACTGCCCAGGGCACATTGGGTTGTTCGAGCCGAGCGAGAAGGTTTTGTTTTCGGGCGACGTGCTGTTCGCGGGAAGCGTGGGGCGCGCCGACATCCCTGGGGCAGATTGGGAGACGCTTCTGAAATCCATCAACGAAAAAGTTCTGACACTCGGCGACGACGTGACAGTCTATCCTGGCCACGGTCCCGCGACGACCATCGGCGCGGAGCGGGAGAGCAATCCGTATCTTCAATGACGGGCGCAAACGAGGCGAATGGTCACACGAGCAGATACGCCGCGAACACTTCGCCGAACAGCACCGCCACTTCCGCGAGATACAAGAGACCCGTCGCCGCCTGGTTCGCCTTCAACTGCACGCAGCGGTAACTCATGCACGCCAGCACGGCGGGTAACACGATACCGCCGCCCACCCGCATCGCGAAGAATATCCCGTTCCTGTCGAGCGACAAAAGCTTCTGCGCCCACAACGCTTCCGCCGTTCCCATGTTCTGGAAGGCGACGACAATCACCGCGCAGATCACCGCCTGAAAAACAATCGCCCCCGCGAACGCCAGCGTGAATCGCCGCAGATGCTCGAACGACAATTGGTGCATCACCAGATACCAGTGCCCCAGCAACATCGTCACGTGACTTGCACCCAGCAGCATCGCGCCGCTGACAAACCCGATTCCCACAAACCAGCGCGCGGCGGTTGATGTCCCAAACAAATCAGTCGGTATCCACGCCTGTTTCGCCAACAGCGCAACGCCGACAATCACGGCGATTGTTCCGAGCGCGCGCGCCAACCCGTGTTTCTCCAGCCGATGCAACGCCGACGCCAGCACGCTGCAAACGATGAACGCAATCAGCCCGCCGAGGTGTCCTGGATCTGCGCGGTCGAGAGCGAAAATGTCCGCCATCAGCACCAGCGTCACCAACGTCGCCGAGGTCGCCGCGCTGAACGCGTAAAAACTGCGGCGGATTTCCCGCGACCACAACGCCAGCACCATGATCCACGCGCCGACCGAGAATTTGAGAAGCGTCAACGAAAAAATCTCCCAGATGCTCATCGAATTTTGGATTTGTGATTTTGGATTTTGGATTTCACGAGAGCCATCTTCCCCTCACTTTGCGCGCGGAGTCGAATCCAAAATCCCCTTGTCCGACAGAACCCTGATGATTTCTGGCAACCGTTTCAGAGCGGCGAGTTGACGCAACCATTCGCGGTTCGGCTGGGTCGGAGTCCCCCACAACACCTGTTTCGGCGGAACGTCGCCGATGACCCCGCCCTGTCCGCCGATCATGGTCTGGTCGCCGATGGTGATGTGGTCGCCGACCCCGACCTGACCGCCCAGCGCCACGTATTTGCCAAGCGTCACGCTGCCCGCCAGCCCGACTTGCGCGGCGAGCAGGCAATGTTCGCCAATCAAATTGTTGTGCGCGATTTGCACGAGATTGTCAATTTTCGTCCCGCGCTTGACCAGGGTCGAGCCTAGCGTCGCGCAATCAATCGTCGCGTTCGCGCCAATCTCCACGTCGTCCCCGATGATCACGTTGCCCACCTGCGGGATTTTCAGATGTTGACCCGCGTCCGTCACGTAACCAAACCCGTCACTCCCCATCACCGCGCCCGCGTGGATGATGACGCGATTGCCAATCACCACGCGCGGATAAATCGTCACGCGCGGATGGAGCACGCAATCGTCCCCAATCACCGCGCCCTCCCCGATCACGGCGCCCGCGTCAATCACCGTCCGCGCCCCGATGCGCGCGCCGTCCTTCACGACGGCGCACGCGCCCACGTGCACCCCCGCGCCCAGTTGGACACTTTTTCCGATGACGGCGCTCGGATGCGCGCCTGCGGCAAACTTCGCGGGTGGATGAAACAACGCCAGCGCGCGTGCGAACGCCACGCGCGGTTTCTTCACGAGAATCAACGCGCGATTCCTCAAATCTGTCGTCGGAAGTTTTGCCGCGCTCCCCGCCATGATCGCGCTGGCTTGGGATTCCAGCGCCTGTTGCAGATGTTTTGGCGATTCCGCAAACGTCACCGAGCCGACTCCCGCAGCCGACGCGGGCGCGACGCCCGAAATCTCCACGGTTTCGTCCCCGCGCAGTTCGCCGCCGAGTTGCGACGCCAGTTCTTTCGCCGAAATTTTCACGCGGCGAGAGTAGCGAAGCCCCGCGCCAGCGTCCAACCAAATGCGGGTGCGATTAAAAGTGCTGGGCACGACGCCGTCTGCGCAACAGGGTAGGACAAGCTTCCAGCTTGTCCTCCGTCTGCCCAACAGAGTAGGACAAGCTTCCAGCTTGTCCAGCCTCCAGCGGGACAACCACGTTCCGTTCCGACGGACTCCGAGTCCCGCGCAGGCGGGATCCCGAGAACGAGACACGGAGAGGGTTGTCCTCCCCTTGAAACCTACGCCGCTACTTGTTGACCACCACTTTTAATCTTTTAATCGCACCCACCAACAGACATTCCCCATTTTTGATTCAGAAGATTGACGCAGAGCGAGTTGGAGGGTCACGCTCCGTCGTGACCGTCCCGCGAAGCGGGAGACGCGACAGAGCGCGTCCCTCCAATTTGGGGAATTTCTGGGCGCATCTTGAGAAGGTGTCCGACGATTGGCGAAAACTCGAAAACGGCTTTTGCAAGTCGTTGATTTGCAAGTTGCCATTTTTGCAAAAGTCAATCGTTGGACACCTTCTTGATACTGGAG
>Ga0187892_10010621_pt1 | contig 11595 bp, 8 predicted proteins | sample MA1701073metaG_FD_139345 | JGI IMG/M metagenome (GOLD analysis project Ga0187892, IMG submission 139345) | Bio-ooze microbial communities from a basaltic lava cave in the Kipuka Kanohina Cave System on the Island of Hawaii, USA - MA170107-3 metaG ... | reverse complement strand
TCTCGTCACCGTCGCGGTCGCCCTGCTCGCCACGTTCGTGGTGGCGGCGACCTCGGTCTGGCTCGCGCTGCCGAGCCTGGCCCGCCGGGCCGTGGTCTGGCAGGTCGAGGCCCAGACCGGCCGCAAGCTGACCATGCGGGAGCTCGACCTCGATCTGCGCGGCGGCCACCTGCGCATCACCGGCCTCCGGCTGGACGACCGAGAACCCGGCCCACCGCTCGCCGAGCTGGACCGCCTGGAAGTCCGCTTCCGCCCTGGTGCCCTGATCCGCGGCCACCTCTGGATCGACGATCTGGCCCTCGACAATCCGCGCGTGCGCATCGTGCGGACGGCGCGCGGAGTCCTGAACATCTCCGATCTGCTGCGCCCGCCCAAGCCACGCGAAGGGACCACCGCCGTCACCCTCGATCGCTTCGCGCTCACCGGCGGGGCGATCATCTTCGAGGACCGCACCCTGACCCCGCCCCGCACCTGGCGGGCCGATGCACTCTCCATCGAGGCGGCCCTGCTCTCCACCGTGAACCCGGAGCCGCGCGGGCACGGCCGCCTCACCACCACCGTGGCCGGCGCGCCGCTGTCGGTCGAGATGTCCGAGGTCCGGCTCGCCCCGATGCACGGGCGCGTGCGGGTGAGCCTGCGCGACATGGACGCGACCCTCGCCAACCTGTACCTGCCGCCCGACACCGCGGTTGTGCTGGAGCGCGCCCTCGTCTCGGCCGGCCTGACCGCCATCGCGGACGCACAGGACGGCCTCCAGCTCGACGGGCAGGCCCGGCTCGACGGCCTGGTGATGCGCCGGCGCGGCGTGGACGCCTCGCTGGTCACGGTTCCATCGCTGACCTTCGCGCTCACCACCGTGAACGGCGCCGACGGGCGGCCGCGGGGCCGCGTCGAGGTCACCGGGCGCGCCACCGTCCACGACCCGCGGCCCGGCCAGAGCAATCGCTTCGAGCTGGAGCGGCTCCGGCTGGTGCTGGACGGGCTCGACGCGTCCGGCCGCGCGCCGGCCCAGGTCGCCCTCACCGCGACGCTGCCGGGCGGCGGCGGGCTCGACGTGCAGGGCACCGCGCGCTCCACCCCGATCGGCTCGGCGCTCCGCGCGCGAATCAGCCGCGTGGACCTGGCCTTCTGGGCGCCCTACCTCGACCTCCCGCTGCAGTTCAATGGCATGATCGAGACGGACCTCACGGTGGACGTGGACGTGGCCGCCCCGGCCGGGGCGGGCCCGGTCACCACGCGCGTGCGCGGGCGCGCCACCCTGAACGGGGCCACCGTCTACGGCCCGCGGGCGATCGATCCGGCGTCCGCCGAATCCGGCCGAGGTCAGAGCGAAGGGCAAACCCGCGAGGGTCGCCGACGGCTCCTCGCGGCCGACCGGATGGAGCTGATCGGGCTCGACGCGCAATGGCCGAAGGTGCGGGTGGAGCGCCTGCGCCTGGCGCGGCCGCGCGTCACGATCGAGCGGGACCGGGCCGGGCGTCTTCCGATCGTGGACGTGATCCAATCCCTGCGGCCTCCGGCGGTTCCCCCGTCGTCCGCCGCGCCCGCGGCGAAGCCGGCCACCGCCACCACCGGCGCGCTCGCGCTCGAGATCGGCGAGATCGCGGTCGAGCAGGGCCGGGTGCGGCTCGACGACGCGTCGGTCACGCCGCTCGCGCGCCTGCGGGTCGAGCCGATCATCCTCACCGCGAACGATTTCACGTGGCCGGGCCGGCAAGCCGCGCGGGTCAAGTTCTCCGCCGCCACTCCGGAAGCCGGCACGGTCGACGCCGAGGGCACGGTCGCGCTCGATCCCGTGCGCTTCGACCTGCGCGCGCGCATGAGGGACGTCACGCTCGCGCCGTATCGCGCCTACGTGCCGCTGACCGCGCGCCTGGGGGGCCGGCTCGAGGCCGATCTGACCTTGAAGGGCCAGCTCGGGGAGCCGTTGCAGCTCAATGCCCGCGGCACCGCCGCGCTCGGCGATCTCTCCTTCGCCGACGGCGACCGGCCCGTGCTCACGGTGGGACGTATCGAGACGGTCGGCCTCGACTACACCTGGCCGGCCACCGCCGCGATCGAGCGCGTGCACATGAAGAAATCGTGGGTGTACATCGAGCGACGGCCCGATGGGACCCTGCCGATCACCACCCTCTTGGCCCCGGCCCGCCCGGCCCCGAGCCCGGTCGCGCCCCCGGCCGCCCCCGCTCCTCCGCCACCGGGCAAGACCAATGTGACGGTGCGTGAGGCCATCTTCGAGGACGGCAGCGCGACGATCCTGGACGCGGCGGTGAGCCCACCCGCGCGCCTCGAGGTGACCGGCACGCGCCTGACCGCGCGTGACTTCCACTGGCCCACGCGCGCCCCGATCCCGGTGCAGCTCGAGATGTCGACCCCGGGCGCCGGCACGCTCAGCGCGAAAGGCCAGCTCGACCTCACCGCCCGGACGCTCGAGGCGCAGGTCACCCCCAGCGGGGTGGACCTGTCGCCGGTGCGACCGTACCTGCCGCTGCGCGGGCGGATCGCGGGCAAGGCGAGCGGCGATCTCCAGGTCAAGGCGACGCTCGAGCCGCTCACGATCACCGCGCGCGGTGCGGCCACCCTGGCCGATCTGGCCCTGGCCGACGGCGACCGGCCGGTGGCCACCGCCGCGCGGCTCGAGACCACCGGGATCGACTACACGTGGCCGGCGACCGTCGTGATCGAGGCCGCGCACCTGCAGAAGCCGTGGGCCCAGATCGAGCGCGCGGCCGACGGCAGCTTCCCGATCACCGCGCTGCTCACGCCGGCTCCGCCGACCGCCGCCGCACGGCGCGAGCCGGCGGCGGGCGGCAGCGCGCCCGCCGGCCAAGCCGCGCCGAAGGTCCCCGAGACCAAGGTGCCCGAGACCAAAGTGGATGTCCGCGTACGGCGCGCCGCGGTCGAGGACGGGGTGATCGCGATCGTGGATGGGGCGGTGAGCCCGCCCGGGCGCATCCAGCTGCAGGGCGCGAGCCTCCAGATCCAGAACATCGCCTGGCCCGCGCGCGAGGCCTCCCAGGTGCGGCTCCGCACGCAGACCGCGACCGGCGGTCAGCTCGACGTGCAGGGCCAGCTTCGCGTGGACACCCAGGCGGTGGACATGCAGATCGCGGCCAAGCAGCTCGATCTGGCGACGATGCAGGCCTTCCTGCCCTCGCGCGGCACCATCGAGGGCAAGATGGACGCCGATCTACGGGTCCGGGGCACGCTGGCGCCTCTGGCCGTCGCGGCCACCGGCCGCCTCGCCTTCGACGACCCCACCTTCGGCGACGGGCACCGCATGCTCGCTTACATCAAGCGCGTGGACGTGGCGGGACTCGACGCGGACTGGCCCCGCCGCGTGACGGTCGAGCGCGTCGCCATCGACAAGCCGTGGACCCTCCTGGAGCGCGAGACCGACGGCACCGTCCCGCTCCTCGGGCTCCTCATGGCGGGCCCGTCCACCCCGAACGCCGCGCCCCCGGCGCTCAAGACGGCTGGGCCCTCGCCGGCCGAGCGGAGCGCGACCACGCCGGGCGCCGCGCCGGCGCCGGTCATCCGGATGGGCGCCCTCGTGGTGGAGGAAGGCTTCGTGCGCTTCGTGGATCGCACCACCACGCCGGCCTTCGTCGAGGAGGCCTCCCGGATCACGCTGACCGGCCGCGGGCTCGGCACCGCGCCGGACAGCCGCGGCCAGGTGGCGATGGCCGGGCGGCTCACCGGCGGCGCACCGTTCGAGATCAAGGGCACGCTGGGCGCGCTCGGCGGCCCGCTCAACTTCGAGCTCGACGGCAAGCTCACCGATTTCCCGCTTACCCGGGTCAACCCGTACAGCAGCAAGCTCATCGGCTGGGTCGCGCGCCGCGGCGCCTTCGGGGCCACGGTGCACTACCGCGTGATCGACAACCGGATCGAAGCCACCAACGACCTGCTGATCGGCCAGCCCGAGTACGCGCCTTCGCGCGGCGGCGACGAGGTGCGCGACCGGGTCGGGGTGCCCTTCGGCCTGCTGGTCTCCCTGCTCAAGAACGTGCGCGGGGAGATCCGCCTCGCGGTGCCCGTTTCCGGCGATCTCGCCTCTCGCCAGTTCGACCTGAGCGATGCCTTCTGGGCCGCGGTGCGCGAGACCGCGATCAGCGTGATGGCGCTGCCGGTGAGCTGGGTGGGCAAGATCTTCTACACCGAGGACGCGCGCATCGAGACCGTGCAGATCTGGCCGGTCTACTTCGAGGCGGGCGGCACGACCTTCGCGCGCGGCTTCGACGAGCACGCCGACCGGCTGGCCGGCTTCCTGCGCGACGCCCCGGGGGTCACGCTCGCCATGAAGCCCGTCCTCACCGTGGACGACATCGAGGCGCTCAAGCGCGAGGCGGTGCGCCAGCGCATCGACGCGGCCGCCCGCGAGCCCGGTCAGACCGCGGCGGCGGTCGCGGCGCGGCTCTTCGCGGAGCGCTTCCCGGGGCGCGCGCCGCCGCCGGGGCTGGACGCCCTCGTGACGGAGCTCGCGAAGGCCGACCCGAATCCGGACGCGGCCGCCCGTAGCCTCGCGGCCCGGCGCATGGAGACGACCCGCGCCCGCCTCGGGGCCGCGAAGGGCGCCCGCAACGCGGAGCGCTTGCGCGTCACCGAGGGCGTGGTCCCGGTCGAAGCCTCCGGCCAGGGCCGCGTCGAATTCGAGATCGTCCCCTAGCAGTCGTAGGAGTCAGTCCCCTGATCGGGGTCAGGTCTTACATTGTGACAATGTCGGAATGTAAGACCTGACCCCGGCCTAGAACTTGGGGTTGTCGGTGCGGTCCTCGAGGGAGGCGGGACCCTCGGTGGGGAGCGTTTCGGCGTAGTTCTGGGCCGCGTCGATGTCACCCTCCCAGACTTCCCGCGGCAGCTCGTAGAGGATCTCGATTCCGTGCCCGTCCGGGTCCGAGATATACACGCTGTGGGTCATGCCGTGGTTGATGCGCCGGTGGAACGTGACGCCCTGGGCCTGCAAGAACTCGAGCTGCTTGAGCCACGACTCGCGATCCGGCCAGGCGATGGCCACGTGGTTGAGGCCGACCTTCGGCCCCATCAGGCTCCACGTCTCGGGAGTGCCCTCCTCCGCCGCGGCGCCTTCCCGGCGCGGGACCTCGGCGAGCGCCACGTCGTGGTGCGAGAGATCTCCGTTCTCGCCAACGCCGCTGTAGAAGCGCATCTTCGGCCGTACCCGTCCGGGCTGCGGCTTGAGCTGCGCGACGCAGCGGAAGCCCACGATCTCGGTCCAGAACTTGTGCGAGACCTCGATATCCCGCACGTTGAGCACGACGTGGTTCACGCCGCGCGGCGTCTGGGCGCTCCCGGCGGCACGGACTTCCGACTCGGTCTTGGCCATGGCTCTCCCTCCGGTGACTAGAGCATCCCCCGGCTAGAACATTCCATTATTGGCTGATCATACCGCCTACAGGCGGCTCTCGTCGATCTTGAGGCCGAGCCAGTGGCGGCCGACCAGCTCGTAGTGGGCCAGGCGGGCCTGCAGGTGCTGGCTCATGACGTGGACGTCCTGGAAGTGACGCTGGATCGGGCTCGCCTCGTAGGCCGCGGTGGCGCCCGCCATGTTGTAGACCATGTCCACCACCGAGACCGCGGCGCGGATGCCGTCGGTGGTGGCCAGGCGCAGCACCGCGCGCTGCTCCAGGGTGACCGCGCCGGTGGCCAGCACCGCGTCCCAGATCTCGCGCACGGCTTCCCGAAGAAAGGCGCGGCTGGACCGCAGCCGGGCCTCGGCCCGGCCCACCTCGCTCTGGATCATGGGCTGATCGCGCAGCAGCGCGTCCATGGCCCGCGGGGTCTTGGTGGTGGCCAGCTCCATGAACGCGGCCAGGCAGCTGCGCGCGGTACCGAGGGCCACCGCGGCGTCCCCCGAGGCGAAGACCAGGGTCCGCGGGAGGCGGTAGAGCGGCCCCCGCTCCACCAGTGGCGCGGTCACCGACTTCACGCTGCGCTCCTCCGGCACGAAGACGTCGTCGACCGCGAAGTGATGCGTGCCGGTGCCGCGCATGCCCCGGACCTGCCAGGTGTCGAGCAGCTGGGCTTCCGCCCGGGGCACGAAGCAATACCGCATCTCGGGCTGGCCGTCGTCGAGCCGGGGCCGGCCCTGCTCGGTGACGGTGGTGTGCGCGGCCAGCCACGAGGCGTGCCGGCAGCCGGTGCTGAAGCCCTGGCGGCCGGTGACCCGGTAGCCGCCCGGCACAACGATCGCCTGGGCGTTGGCCTGCGGCGTATTCGCCACCACCGAGCGCGGGGTATCGATCCAGATGGCGCGTGCGGCCGCGGTCTCCATGCGGGCCGCGTAGGTCGCGAAGATCGACACCTGGTTGGTCACCCACGCGGTGCTCGCGTCGGCCCGTCCGAGCTCCTCGATCACCTGGATATAGCTCGGCAGGTCCATCTCCGCCCCGCCGAGCGTCCGCGGGAGGGCGAGCTGGAAGAGGCCGGCGTCGGCCATCGCCTCGAAGAGCGGACGCGGCAGCTCGCGCTGCGCGTCCGTCTCCGGGGCGGAGGACCGGATCAGCGGCGCGAGCTTCCGCGCCGCCTCGAGGGGCGCGAGCCTCACTGGATCGGCGAGTGCGGCGTCGCGGTCAGTCGGGTCACCTTGATCTGCTCGCGGTCGATCATGGTTCCGACCCGCGCGGAGATCTCGTTCTTCCAGTACTCGCTCTGGTAGACCGCGTCGTAGAGCCGCTTGCGCTCCGCCTCGCTCTCGAAGCGGCGGATCCAGACGTAGACCGACTGATCCTCTTCGCCCACGAAGCTGCCGAGGATGACCATGCCCATCTTGACCTGGAAGGGGATGATCTCCTCCTCCATGCACTTCACCCACTTCTCCTGCTGCCCGGGTCGGATGTGGTACTGCCGCAGCTCGAAGAACATCACCGCCTCCTCGGTTCGGGTGCACTCCCCATCAGCCACTCCGCCACCTGCACGCAGCCCGTCTGGTCCGGTCGCTCCCGCGCCAGGTCCCGCGCGGTCTTGCCATCCCCGCTCCGCTTGCCCGGGTCCGCGCCCGCCTCCACCAGCAGCTTCACGATCTCGAGGCTCCCGGCCCACGCCGCCTCATGCAGCGGCCCGCCGCGACGGCTCTCGGCCCGGACCAGGGCCGGGTTCTCGGCCAGCCGCTGCCGCGTCTTGGACAGCCAGCTCCAGCTCGCCGCGGTGCAGATGCCGAAGGCCTCAGGCGTGCAGCCTAGCACGGGATCGCGGAGCGTGGCGTCCGCTCCCGCGGCCAACAGGAGCGCCACCACCCGCGGCGCGCCCGCGAAGTACGCCCAGTGCAGCGCGGTCGCGCCCGCGAACGCCGGAAAGGAGAGATCGGGGCCCCGCGCGAGCAGCTCGCGCACCGTGCCCTCGTGGCCGGCGCGGCTCGCCATGTAGAGCGCGTCCGACACCACCTCGCGGTCGGTTCCGGGCGGACAGGGCAGGCGCGTGCCGTCCTGGGCGTAGCGCGAGCTGCCGGTGGCGGAGGCGTGCGGCCGGAGTCGCCCGTCGGGGCTGAAGAACGCGCGCACGCGGGCGACCTCGCCCAGGCCGGCCGCGCAGAAGAGATCCGGCTCCACCCCGGCCTGCATGAGCGCGCGGGCGCAATCGTAGGCCTCGATCACCACCGCCCAGGACAGCGGCGTGTGGGCGGAGTGCGCGTAGACCAGATGCGGATCGCCTCCGTGTCGGAGCAGGAGCGGGATGAGCCCGGCGCGATGCGCGTCGACCGCGGCGCTGAGCGGGGTGCTGCCCTCCTCGTCGCGCGCGTTGGCGAGCGCCGGGTCCTCGATGAGGACGCGGTCCACGGCGGCGTCCTCCCCGGCCCGGATCGCGGCGAAGAGCGCAGTGGTGCGGTCGGGGACCCTGTCGGCGCGCCGTCGGTCGAGCTCGGCGCGCAGCGCGCGCCAACTCGGGAAACCGTGCTCCCGCGCCAACGCAAGCTGCGCGGCGGCCAGGCGCGCGCCCGGGTCCGCGCGGCGCAGCTCCTTGAGCCGATCCTTGGCGAGCTTCTTCAGGTACTCGAGGTTGGGACGATCGGCGAGGGGCATGACGCACCATCCTTCCATGTGCCCGGTGTCCGCGGTATCGGGCGGAAGGTGGTGATGTCGCCGTCCAACGACAGGTGGGTTCAACCCTTCACGCGGACCGTCAGCCGCCTGGACGGCTGGAAAGCGAGTGTACGACTAGCCTCCGCCAAGTCAAGGCCTCGTGTAGAATCCCCGAGATATGCCCCATCTGGTCTGCGGCGATGACAGCCCCCGCCCCCACCTCCGCCCCGGTGCCACGACGACGACAACGGAGGCGCGAGCGTGATGCACATTGAGGTGATCTGCACGGGGGACGAGGTGTTGACCGGGAAGATCGTCAACACCAATTTCAGCTATATCACCCAGAAGCTGGAGGACGTGGGCCTATCCGTGCAGTGGGAGACCACGGTCGGCGACGACCGGGAGAACCTGCTGCGCGCCTTCCAGCTCGCGGGCGAGCGCGCCGACGCGGTCATCGTCAACGGCGGCCTCGGGCCGACGGTGGACGATCTCTCGCAGGAGATCGCGGCCAAGGCCGCCGGGGTGGATCTCGCGCTCAACGAGGACTGGCTCCGGCGCATGGAGGACTTCTTCCAGCGCCGGAGCCGGGTGATGCCGCCCAACAACCGCAAGCAGGCCATGCTCCCGACCACCGCGGAAGTGATCGACAACCCGATCGGGACCGCCTGCGGCTTCGCGCTGGACATCGGCCGGGCGCGCTTCTACTTCACCCCCGGAGTCCCGCGCGAGCTGCGCCGGATGCTCGAGGAACAGATCATGCCGCGCCTGCTCGCCAAGGCCGGCCTGCCCGGCGCCATCTTCCTGAAGCGCTTCCACTCCTACGGCCTCGGGGAGTCGCACGTGGACTCGCTCCTCGCCGGGGTCGAGGACCTCGTGCCCGACGGCAGCGTGAAGCTCGGCTTCCGCGCCCACTACCCGCAGCTCGAGACCAAGCTGACCGCGCGCGGCCGGGACATGGACGACATCCGCCGCAAGCTCGAGCCTTTGGAGCGCGAGGTGCGCAAGCGCGTCGGCAACTTCATCCTGGGCGAGGACGATCAGACCCTCGAGGGCGTGATCTTGAAGGAGCTCCAGGGGCAGTCGGCGACGCTCTCGCTGGTCGAGACGTTCACGAGCGGGCAGATGGCCGCGCGCCTCGCCCACCTGCCCGGCGCCGACGCCGTCTTCCGTCGGGGCGTCGTCGCGCGGGCGCTGCCCGAAGTATGGGCCGCGGTCGGGCTCGCGGGCGCTCCGCCGGAGGGCCCGCTCACGCCGCAGACCGCGGAGGCGGTGGCCCGCGGGGCCCGGACCCAGACCGGCGCCTCCCACGCGCTCGCGGTGCTGATCGACCTCGACGAGGGCCCCGACCGCATCGAATTCGGCGGCACCATCTGTCTCGCGATCGCGACCGCCGCGGACGTCGCCTCGCGCAAGGCTCGCATCCTGGGCGGGCGCGACTGGGTGCGCCTCGGCGCGGTCGAGATGGGCCTCGACTGCCTGCGCCGCTACCTCCAGAAGCTGCCGGTGTACGAGCGGATCGACTTCGAGAAGACGTAGGAGGAGCTGCCGATGAAGACCCCCGCGGAGAAAGCGGCCGCCTTCCGGGCCCTGCACGAGCGGCCCGGCGCCTTCGTGATCCCCAACCCGTGGGACGCGGGCACCGCGCGGCTCCTCGCGTCCCTGGGCTTCGAGGCGCTCGCCACCACCAGCCTCGGGCTGGCCAACTCGCTCGGGCGCGTGGACGGCACCAACGGGGTGAGCCGCGCCCAGGTGATCGAGAACTGCCGGGTCATCGCGGCGGCCACCGACCTGCCGGTGAACGCGGACCTCGAGAACGGCTACGCCCACGAGCCGCGCGCTGCCGCGGAGATCATCCGGCTCGCCGCGAGCGCCGGGATCTCGGGCGGCTCGATCGAGGACGCCACCGGCGAGGTGGACAAGCCGATCTACGACTTCCAGCAGGCGGTCGAGCGCGTGCAGGCCGCCGTCGAGGTGGCGCGCGGCCTGCCGGTTCCGTTCCTGCTGACCGCGCGGGCGGAGAACCTGCTGCACGGCCGCCCCGATCTCGACGACACCATCCGGCGCCTGCAGGCCTTCGAGAAGGCGGGGGCCGACGTGCTCTATGCGCCCGGCGTCCGGGACCTCGCCACCATCCGCACCGTGGTCTCGTCGGTGACCAAGCCGGTCAACGTGGTGATGAGCGCGGCGGATCCGGACCTCACCGTCGCGCAGCTCGCGTCGGTCGGCGTGAAGCGCATCAGCGTGGGCGGCGCGCTCTCCCGCCTGGCCCTGGCCGCCTTCCTCCGGGGCGCCCGCGAGATGGCCGACCGCGGCGCGTTCACCTGGATGCGCGATACGGTGCCGAGCCGGGAGCTGAAGGACGTCTTCCGCCGGTGGCCGTAGGCCGGATTACGCGTGAACCCCTGCGCCACCGTCACCCCGACCCTCTCCCTCGCCGAGGGAGAGGGAGTCGTCTCGATCCCCTCGCCCCCGGAGGGGGAGAGGGACAGGGTGAGGGGGCGCATCGGACGCGGAGCACGCGTTCGTGAATAGCGCAGGGTAGGCCCATGACCCCGATCACGGTCACCCGCCTCGCGCCCGCCTTCGCGGCGCGCATCGACGGCGCCGACATCCGGCGCCCGCTCGACGAGCCCACGTGGGCGGCCATCCGCGCCGCCTTCGACGAGCACTCCGTGCTCCTCTTCCGCGGGGCCGGGCTGGACGACGAGTCCCAGGTCGCCTTCAGCCTGCGCTTCGGCGCGCTCGAGGTCACCCGCAGCATGAACCCGGCCGCGGGCACCCCCTTCGCGCGCCAGTCGAACCTCGACATCAAGACCGGCGAGGTCATCCCGGCCGAGGACCGGCGGATGATCTACCAGCTCGCGAACATGTTCTGGCACAGCGACAGCTCGTTCAAGCCGGTGCCCTCGCTGTGCTCGATCCTCACCGGGCGCATCGTGCCGCCCGAAGGCGGCGCCACCGAGTTCGCGAGCGCGCGCGCCGCCTATCCCTCGCTGCCCGAGGATCTGAAGCGGCGCGCGGAGCACGCGGTCGTGGTGCACGACTTCGCCTGGTCGCGCGACCAGGTCCGGCCCGGCTTCTTCACCGCCGAGGAACGCGCGGTCTACCCGCCGGTGCGGCATGCGCTCGTGCGCGCCAACCCGGTGAACGGCCGCCGCGCCCTCTTCCTGGGCGCCCACGCCTCCCACGTGGACGGCCTGCCGATCGACGAGGGCCGGGCCCTCCTGCGGACCCTGCTCGACCACGTCACCCAGCCCGCGTTCGTGTACCGGCACGAGTGGCAGGCGGGCGACCTGGTGATCTGGGACAACCGGTGCGTCCTCCATCGCGCGACCCCTTACGACACCGCGCGCTACCAGCGCCTCATGCAGCGGACCACCATCGCGGGCGATCCCGCGGAGCCCGCGGTGCGATGAAGCAGGTCCTCCTCGAGCGCTACGGGGCCCCCGCGGAGGCGGTGCGCTGCGTGGACGTCCCCTACGACACCGCGCCCTACCAGCTGGTCACGCAGTGGACCACCATCGCGCGGAGTCCCGCGGAGCCCGCGGCGCGATGAAGC
>Ga0187892_10010619_pt1 | contig 11599 bp, 9 predicted proteins | sample MA1701073metaG_FD_139345 | JGI IMG/M metagenome (GOLD analysis project Ga0187892, IMG submission 139345) | Bio-ooze microbial communities from a basaltic lava cave in the Kipuka Kanohina Cave System on the Island of Hawaii, USA - MA170107-3 metaG ... | reverse complement strand
TCCGTTACGAGGAGAGGACGGGACAAAACCTGTACGAATGTCATAGGTTTCGATTTAGGGGCATTGTATGCTTTGTGTATTCCGCTTCACGTATCACGCATCACGTTTCACGTGGCACGCTTTACGTCTCGCGTTTTTCGCATTACGCTCTACGCATTACGCTCTACGTTTCCATAAATGAGGGGGTCCCATGCCAGTCTTGAACGGAAGTGATCTCGGTCTGTTCCCAACGATGGGAGTTGGCTCGTATGCCTCACCCTCGTGGCTCCTGGCGGCTCGGCGCGTAGTTCGTGCTGGCGATGCCGGACCTGCGGACATGGAAGAGGCGATCCAGGACGCTATCAAAATTGCCGTATGGGACCAAGAAGAGGCTGGGCTTGATCTTCTCACTGATGGCGAAATCCGGCGACAACGATTTCTCTGGAACGTGGTCGAGAAACTCTCTGGCCTCAAGTTGATTCCTGCGCAACGCAAACTCGGAATGGTGAGCTATGATAGTGCCCCTCGCTTTGAAACGGTTGAACGGGTCTCTGCTCCGAGCGGCTTTGGTCTCGTTGAAGAATACACGTACGTGCGCACGTTGACTGACAAGCCGCTGAAGATCTGCTGTCCAGGACCGCTGACGATAGCCTTGCCCATCACCCCCAAAGGTGGCTATGCGAACGACGACTATCTACCGATGCTGTATGACCTCGCGGAACTGGTGAACCAAGAGTTACGCCAACTGGTTGCTGCTGGAGCGACGTTCATTCAAGTGGATGAGCCGTCGGCTGCCGGTCGCACGCCCATGCTGTCGGTGGCCGAGACCGTGAAGCTGTTCAACAAAACGGTCGAAGGGGTACAAGCAAAAATCGCGCTGCATATCTGCTTTGGCAATAATCAAGGGCGTCCGGCGATGAAACGGACATACAAGCCGCTGTTTCCGGGGATTCTCAACGTGAAAGCGGATCAGTTCGCCCTCGAATACGCTAATCGGGAAATGGCAGAGCTTGAATTGTGGAGTCAATACGGTGGTGACCGTGAACTCGCCGCCGGTGTGATTGACGTGAAGTCGATGTATCTGGAGACACCAGAAGATGTAGCTGAACGTATTCGCGCTGTGCTGAAGCATGTGACACCGGAGAAACTCTATCTGACGTGTGACTGCGGTTTTTCGGCTTCCTCGCGGAATCTTGCACGAGCCAAGCTCCATGCACTCGTCGCTGGGGCGAAGCTTGCGCGCAAAGGGTAGAATTTGGAGAAGAAGCTGGAGGATTTCAGTTCTCTATCAGTTCTCGTAAGTCGTAATGGGGGAGATGGCGGTCATGGCCGGACAACAGGAACAGCAGCAACATCAAGAGCCTCCTGGTTACAAGTGGTTCCGTTGGTGGCGGAAGCTGAGGGTAGAGGTCCGCTTTGGACTGCTCTTCGTGGTTTTGTTTGCGTTCCTTTACTGGTTATTGATGGGCACGCATGGGGCAGATGCACCATGGACGGTTGAAGACCTGATGACGCGCGGTGTCGTCTGGGTGAGTGGGCAAGTGCTTACGCTTCTTGGTGTGGCGGTCCAGGTCGAAGGAGAAGTCCTGCGCACGAGTAGCTTTGGCGTGCGGGTGTTGAGCGGCTGTAATGGCATGGAAGCGATCGTGATGTATACGGCCGCGGTCCTTGCCTATCCTGTTTCTTGGCGGGCCAAAGGGATTGCGCTGCTCGTTGGGTTTCCGGCGATTCAAGTTGTGAACATTGCGCGCATTCTCGGTCTGCTAATGGTGGGGCAGTATTGGCCAACCCTCTTCCATGATGCGCATGTGTTTGTCGCTCAGGGCGTGATGATTTGCCTGGTTGCGGCCCTCTGGTTTTGGTGGATCGATCGCTATGGAAGCCTTCTTGCGTCCTAAACTCGGACGGTTTTTTTTTCTGTCGTTTGTCATTTTCTGCGTGTTGCTGCCACTATGGGGGCAGGTCAGTCCCTTGTACACGCGGATATTGGCAAAAGTGGCGCAACCCTTTTTACCTGCGATGAGAGGAGATCAACCGGGAGTTTTCGTGCTGCGCCCAAAAGGGACGGCTATTTTCGTGATTGATTCACGAACCACTAGAGAAGAAACCCTCGATCGTTCGTCCTCTGCCAAATTCGAGACCAATCAGGTGCATCGAAATGTTCCGTTATTACTCGCGTTGTTCTTGGCGACACCAGGGGGGTGGCGTGGACGACATACGAAAGCCTTGGCGGTCGCGCTCGCTGTCTTGTTTGTGTGGCATGCTGGCTATGTGACCTTTGTGATTCATCGTCTGACATCGCAGATGGCGTTAGCGGCTGAAGCTGCGGCGCAAACTGGTGCCGCACGAGCTGCTGTCCAAACGCGTTTGCCGTTTGAAGTGTTTCTGCGGCTGTTTATTCCACAACTGTTGCCCTTTGTGTTATGGATAGGGCTTGTCCACTTCCGCCAGCCTGCAGCGGTTGAACCCATCCCTGCATCAGTGAGAACCGTAGGCAGGAATGATCCTTGTCCGTGTGGCAGTGGGAAGAAGTATAAGAGATGCTGTGGGATGGCGACGGCGTTTTCGACGTAGAGCATTGACATCCTACCCCACCTTTTCTATCTTTGGGGTGGATGCTGAGGTGTCGGCTAATTGGTAAGCCACCTGACTCTGGATCAGGCGATTGTAGGTTCGAGTCCTACCACCTCAGTTTTTTCTTCTCCCCCGCCTGTTGGTCCCATCGTCTAGCGGTTAGGACGCCGGCCTCTCACGTCGGTAGCACGGGTTCGATTCCCGTTGGGACCACTCTCTTCCTTCCCTTCGATGAAGAAAAGCCTACTCCTCTCGTCACTTCTTTTGTGAAAATATGTTATACTGTTTTTCGATAGGAGTTGATAAAGTAACAACGGGGTGGGTGAGGATATGAGAAAAAATTCTAATTTAATGGTCACTACCGGCAGCCAGAAAAAGGAGCCATTCATGGAAATCGGGCGGAGTGAATTTGAAAAACTCATCAAAGATGATCGTGCCAATCGTGAAAGCAAAGCCTGGCGCGGGACTCTTCTCGACTATCTCGAAAAGCTCAAAGAAGATCCAACGATTACGAAGCTTTCGCACAGTCGCTTTTATGACATGATGACTTCACACGGGATGTATGACATCACCGAGTCAGACGATCCCCGTTCTAAGCGGCTATACAAAGATGAATCGCTGAAAGTCTACAATTTTTTCAAAGATGAGTTCTTTGGGATCGAGCGGACGGTATCGCAGATCGTTCGCTACTTCCATTCTGCCTCGCTCAAAGGCGAAGAAAGCCGGCAGGTCCTGTATCTGATGGGACCGGTAGGATCCGGCAAAAGCTCACTGGTGGAAAAGCTGCAACGCGGCCTTGAGAGTGTCGATCCGGTCTTTGCCATTGAAGGCTGCCCGATGTTCGAGGAACCATTGCATCTCATTCCGCGTCATCTACGTAAGGAATTTGAGAAGATGCTGGGCGTGCATATCGAAGGTGACCTCTGTCCTGCCTGCCGCTACCGCCTAAAAGATGAATTTGGCGCACGCTACGAAGAGTTTCCGGTATCGACGGTGTCGTTCTCTAAACGCAACCGTAAAGGGATCGGTGTCGTACCGCCGGTCGATCCCAACAACCAGGATACGTCCGTACTTATCGGGTCCGAGGATATTTCCAAGCTCGATAAGTATTCTGAAGGCGATCCGCGGGTGCTCGAACTCAACGGGGCCTTCAACGTTGGCAACCGTGGCATGGTGGAGTTCATCGAAGTCTTCAAGAATGAAACCGAATACCTGCACGCAATGATCACCGCGACGCAAGAAAAATTTGTTCCCGCACCAGGCCGCCACGGGACGATCTACGTGGACTCCGTGATCGTCGCTCACTCGAACGAGGCTGAATGGCAGAAATTCAAGGCCGACCACACTAACGAAGCGATTCTTGACCGTATCGTGGTGGTGAAGGTGCCGTATAACCTGCGGCTATCGGAAGAAGTGAAAATTTATCAGAAGATGCTACGTAATTCTGACTTCCGTGCGCACGTTGCGCCGCACACGTTGGAAATGGTGTCAATGTTTGCAGTCCTCTCGCGGCTTGAGCAAACGCCGAAGTGCGATCTGGTGACGAAGTTGCGTCTCTATAACGGCGAAGAGGTGATTGAGAAGGGACGAACGAAAAAAATCAATGTGCAGGAACTGCGAGAAGAAGCGAAGCGGGAGGGACTCAGTGGTATATCGACCCGCTTCATCATGAAATCGCTCGATAATGCACTCTCGGAATCCGGGCGCTGTATCAATCCCATCAATGTGCGTGAAGCCCTGATTGGCATGGTGAAGGACCAGGACATTGCGGATGACATGCGGAAGCTGTATCTCGAATTTCTCCAGGATACGCTGCATAAAGAGTATCTCGAACTGTTAGAGAAAGAAATCACTAAAGCCTTTGTCTATTCGTATCAGGAGCAGGCGGACGCCTTGTTCCAGAATTATCTGGATCATGCCGAAGCCTATGTCAACAAGACCAAAGTCAAGGATCGCAACACGCGTGAAGAACTCCAGCCGGACGAAGGGTTCCTCAAGTCGGTGGAAGAGCAGATCGCGATTATCGGCTCAGCGGCCGACGGCTTCCGTCAGGAAGTGATTGCCTATCTGTGGGCAGCTTCTCGACGTGGCGAGCGGGTATCCTATCAGAGCTATGAGCCGATCAAAGATGCCATTGAGAAGAAGCTGATGAGTTCGGTCCGTGACATGAGCCGGGTCATCACCAAAGCGCGGACCCGTGACGAAGAGCAGGTCGGCAAGTATAACACCATGGTGAAGAGCCTTCTCGACAATGGCTATTGCGAGTATTGTGTGGACGTTGTGTTGAAGTATGCCGCTAACAATTTGTGGAAGGACTAAACCGCTTCTCAGCTTAGCCCCACGAGGAGACAGGTGAACGAGGGCAGGATACAGAAAGGATAGTAGAAACTGTTCAGTCGTCACAGTTTTTTCCTTCTGTCCCTTGTCATCTATTCCCTGTAACCTCAGAGGGAAGTGTACATTATGTTAGAGACAATTTTCCGACCATACTCATCTTCAGATTCCCTGCGTTCGGATCGCAGTGCGACCGACCGGCAGCGACATCGTCAGAAGGTCCGCGAATCGATCCGTGAGAACATCTCGGATTTGATCGCTGAAGAGTCCATCATCGGCAAGGACAAAGACAAGATCATCAAAGTGCCGATTCGTGGGGTGAAAGAGTATCGCTTCATCTATGGCGAGAATACCCCTGGTGTTGGGCAAGGGGATGGCAATTCCCAACCCGGACAAGTGATTGGCAAAGGTCAAGGGGAAGGGCAAGGCCAAGACAAGGCCGGAGACCAACCAGGGGTCGATTACTATGAAACCGATGTCACTCTCGAAGAACTCATCGGCATTATGTTTGAGGATCTCGAACTGCCGGACATGGAGCGCAAAATTTTGCGTGAGGTGATGTCCGAGCGGTTGAGTAAACGCAAAGGATATCGCAAGGCCGGGATTCGGATTCGCCTCGATAAGAAACGGACGGCGATTGCTCGTATCAAGCGTCGCCTGGCGGTGCAAAACCGGGAAGGAGAAGAGTGGAATGAAGACGAGCGTTTTCCTTTCCATCAGGACGACATGATTTATCGCCACACGGTAGAAGATATTCGTCCGGAATCGAACGCGGTGGTGGTCTGCATCATGGATACCTCGGGGTCCATGGACACGATGAAGAAGTATCTAGCGCGCAGCTTCTTTTTCATGTTGTATCAGTTCGTGGGTACCAAGTACCGCAATGTCGAGATCGTCTTCGTGGCCCATCACACGGAAGGGCGTGAGGTGACCGAAGAAGAATTCTTCTACAAAGGCGAGTCCGGCGGGACCTTCATTTCGTCTGGCTATAACAAAGCCTTAGAGATTATCGCGGAGCGCTACCATCCGGCCTTATGGAATGTGTACGCATTTCATTGTTCGGATGGAGACAATTTTGAGTCCGACAACCCAGCCGCGTTGAAAGCGGCCAAAGAGTTGTGTGATGTTTGCAACCTCTTCGGCTATGGCGAAATTAAACCGCTCGGGTCACGGTACTATGAAAGTTCGATGCTGAATATCTTCCGTCGCTTAGAGGCGGACAATTTTCAGACAGTGTTGATCGAGCGCAAGGAAGACATCTGGCCGAGCTTCAAAGCGTTCCTAGCGCGCGAGAAACCCAAAGAAGCAACCGTCACCGCTCAAGCATAGAGGACGAGTAAACTATGGCAGATTGGGATGTTCAAGACCTGGAATATTGGGATGCCCGTATCCGGGAGAAGGTCGAAGAATTCGGCCTCTCGTGTTATCCGCAGGAATTTGAAATTTGCGATCATTTTCAGATGCTCGGCTACATGGCCTACTCTGGGATGCCATCGCACTATCCGCACTGGTCGTATGGCAAGAGTTACGAAAAGTTGAAGACCATGTATGACTACGGGGTGTCCGGTTTGCCGTACGAGATGGTCATCAACTCCAGCCCAGCGCTGGCCTATTTGATGCGTGATAACACCCTGTGTTTGCAGGTGCTCACCATCGCGCATGTCTATGGTCATAATGACTTCTTTTGCAACAATTTCACCTTCAAGAGTACACGTGCAGAACTGACTTTGAACATCTTCAAGGTGCATGCGGATCGTATCCGTGGTTATGTCGAAGATCCGTCGATCGGAGTAGAGAAGATCGAAAATATTCTGGATGCAGCCCACGCGACAGCCATTCAGTGCCGACGCAATTTCGCCATCAAGAAGCTTTCTTTGCGGGAGCAGCGAGAGCGGGCGTTGGAAGCGGCTCAACCAACACCTGACCCGTTCCAGAAGATCCACAAGCGGCAGGAATATACACCGCCTGATTTTCAGAAGATTCCCCTGATTCCAGAAGAAGACCTGTTGCTCTTTATTCGCGATTACAATCCCGTTCTCAGCGAATGGGAAAGAGACCTGCTGACTATCGTGCACGAACGAGAACAGTACTTCATTCCTCAAATTGAAACCAAAATCATGAACGAGGGCTGGGCGAGCTTCTGGCATCGCGAGATTCTTAATAGTCTGAACTTACCGCAAGAACTCCAACTTGAGTTTCTCGTGCGTCACAATCAGGTTGTGCGGCCGTTCCCGCGTGGTCTGAACCCGTACCATATCGGCCTTAAATTGTGGGATGACATCAAGCGACGGCATGACGATCCCACACCTGAGGAAATCGAGAAGTATGGGAAGCCGACGAAGACCGGGATGCAGGCGATTTTTGAGGCGCGCGAAGTGGACCGTGATGTGTCCTTTCTCCGCCGTTTCCTGACCGAAGAACTGATGCGAGAAATGGACATGTTTGAGTATGAACCCCGCGGCGATGAACTGGTCATTTCCAAAGTCTCGGATAAAGAGAGTTGGCGTGAGGTCAAAGAGACGCTGCTCAAAAATGTCGGCATGGGGTCGATCCCGGTGATTAAGATCGAGGACGCGGACTACAATCACAATCGCGTGTTGTATCTCAAGCACTACCATGATGGTCGGGATCTCCAACTGGAGTACGCTGAGCGTACGCTCGCCTACCTCAACCGCTTATGGCGACATGAAGTGATTCTGGAGACCGCCGTGAACGGCAAGAAAGTCCTGCTGTCCTACAGCGAGAAGGGATTCTCGACCAAGCCGCTCAAATAAGTCACTCAGTCTGAGAGTCTCTCAGTCACTCAGTCGTTCAGTCGAATTGAAAGACTCAGAACTGATAAACTCCGAACTGCATGCCTCTTTTTTACTCCCACCCCAAATTTCAACGTGGTCTTGAGCTTGTTCTTGAAGCTGTAGCCGAGATGCAAGCGAACGAGACCACGGTGACAGGAGATGGGGAAGCGTACACGCGACAATTACAGCGCGTCGCGCGACTGCGAGGCCGCCCGTTGTTCTTCCCGTATCTTGGCTCGGGCCTCGGTCGCGGTGCGAAAGTGCTGACCGCGGACGGACGCTGGTTACTCGACTTTGCCATCGGTATCGGCGTGCACTTTTTCGGTCATAGTCATCCGGACTTGCTGCGGACGGCATTGACTGCGGCAGCCAGCGATGTGGTCGTCCAGGGAAACCTTCAAGCCAATACTGAATACGGCGACCTGCTCGATATCTTGCTATCTCACTCCGCGCCGCAACTCACGTATGGTTGGCTGTCACTGCCTGGAACTGAGGCGAATGAAAATGCGCTCAAACTCATTCGCTATCACCAGCACCCGGCGCGGGATGTGATTGCCTTTCGTCGTTGTTTTCATGGTCGGACAACGACGATGGCGGAGATCACCGATCGACCAGATTACCGCAAAGGGCAACCAACAAGAGAACGCGTCTTTTATCTGCCCTTCTATGACCCGGAAGATACTAAGAGTTCGCAGACGACGCTATCAGCGCTCCGGGGCATTCTCGACCAGCACCCTGGAGAGATAGCCGTCTGTGTCTTCGAACTCGTCCAGGGGGAATCCGGTTTTCAAACAGCTCCACGAGAATTTTTTGTCCCGTTGATGGAAACGCTGAAAGAGCGAGGAGTAACGGTCTGGGTTGATGAGATTCAAACTTTTGGCCGTACGGGCGAACTGTTCGCGTTCCAACGGCTCAATCTTGCTGAATATGTAGACGTGGTTACCATAGGGAAGCTCTTGCAGAACAGCGCCGTGCTGTTTCGCCAGGAATACCAACCCGATCCTGGGTTGATTTCCGGAACGTTTGCCGGCTCGACCGTTGGTATGGCGGTCGGGAGACACATCGTCGAAAAACTCCTTCAGGAAAACTATTTCGGCCCGGAGGGAAAAATTGCTGCCCTCGAACAACACACGCGTGAAGGATTGGCCCGTTTGCAAGCCGAAACCTCTGGCGCGATCCGGGCCGTGAGCGGGATCGGGGCAATGTGGGCATGTGAGCCGACCGGAGCGTCACACGAAGGGATCAGAGCCCTGCTCCAAGAATGTTATCGCAATGGTCTGATCTTATATTACGCCGGTGTTGGCGAGGGGCCGTATCGGATCCGCATGTTCTTACCGGGCGGCGTCGCGACACCGGATGATGTTGATGAAGCGCTGAGGATTCTTCGTTTTAGTATGACGCAACTCTCACGGTAGAGAAGAGAAGCAATTCGACTGAACTGCGAGCGAGAATGGAGAAGCGGCAGGAGGAACGATCCATGCCCCTCACCAATGGACTTTGCGCTGCTGGCGCGAACGTCATATCAATAGTTCCCTCAGAGGAATCGAAACGCTCGGTTGCCCAGGTGCCGTTTCTGGTACGCGAAGCGCGCCCCGCGGATGCAGCTCATATTCTCCGCCTTGCCCGCCTCCTCGACTCCATCAACTTGCCGACCGAGCGTCGTGATATGGACGCATTAGTCCGACGGTCTCTCCAATCTTTTCGCGGCAAACTGAAGAACCGACGCGATGGGACATATCTCTTTGTGATCGAAGAGCGAACTGTACACCGAACTGTTGGCACAGCGATGATCATTGCCAAACACGGCACCCCGGAGTCGCCGCACTATTACTTGGAGATGGCGACCGATCAGCGCTATTCCAAGACGCTGAAGAAGATGTTCAAGCATACCTATCTCACCCTTCGTCGCAACATTGACGGCCCGACGGAGGTGGGCGGATTGATTGTCGATCCCACGTTTCGCCAACACCCATCTCGGATTGGCAAACAGCTCTCGTTTATTCGCTTTCTCTACCTCGCGATGTATCCCGACCGGTTTGAGGATGAAGTGCTAGCAGAGATGCTGCCGCCGTTGACCGAAACCAGGGACAGTTTGTTTTGGGAATGTTACGGCAAACGGGTCACTGGTCTCGATTTCCGCAAGGCCGACAAACTCAGCACCAAGGATAAAGAGTTCATTGAGGCGCTGTTTCCGTCGATCCCTTTGTACGTTTGCATGTTTCCCATTGAAGTCCAGGAGCAGCTTGGCAAGGTCGGGCCTGATAGCCAAGGGGCGGTTTATCTCCTGGAGAAAGTCGGATTTCACTTTCTGCGGCACATCGACCCCTTTGATGGAGGACCCTACTATGGCGCCAAAGTTGAGGACTTGGTGCCGGTGCAGCGCTTTCGTCGCTATCGCATAGTCACGGACCGTTCTGGGCGAGAGGCAGAGGCTTCACACGAGTTGTTGATTGGTTGGGAGGGGGCCAAAGGGTTTTGCGCGGCACAGGTAACGGCTGAGCCGGAAGCCTCAGTTTTGTTCTGTTCGGCTGAACTGTTGAAAGCGCTTGGTCTCAAGGAAGGCATGGAGGTCGGCGCGATTCCCTTCCTATGAGCACGTCTACTCGTGTCGTCCTGATGGGCGACCCAACCTACTTCTCGATTCGGGCCGGAGCAAATCCCCATACGCGGACCATGTGGGGGAGACGGAAAAGTGTAGATCGCACTAAAGCGATTGCGCAGTGGCACGCGTTTGCCCAGTTGCTAAGTCGCTTTGGCGTCCGCGTGTTAGTCGTTCCGCCTGACCCAGCGCTCACGGGGTTAGTGTATCCAGCCAATGCGGGATTTCTCTATCCCCTCGATACGGTACTGCCCAGTCAACAGAAATCATTTTACCTGGCGAACCTGCTTCCCAGCCGTGCAGGAGAACAGCCTGTCTATCGAGAGTTTCTCGAACGGTGTGGTTTTCGGACGGGGCGCTTACAAGCGCGATTTGAAGGAGAGGCAGATTTCTTCCCGGTTGGGAATCGCTATCTTTTTACCTATGGTCGGGTTGAGGCCCAACGGTTTCGCTTGCGTCTGGGCATCCCCCCGTATGAACGGGTGTATGGCTTTCGCTCGGAAATCGGCGCCCTCGCAGAGTTACAGCAGATTGCCGAAGGCAAAGAGGTCATTGCGCTCGAACTCAGTGACGAGGCTTATTATCATGGCGACACCACCCTCTGCGCCTTTGGTCCAGATCGACGTTTCCTCCTGGCCTACCGTGAGGCGCTGATGTCCACAGCCGCTCAACGCCTCCGCGAACAACTGAAAGATGAGGTAATTCCGCTCAGCGCCGCAGACGCGGCACTCTATGCCGCCAACTCCTTTACGCTCGTGCAAAACGGGAAATACTATCTGTTTATGCCGGCAGGAGTGAGTGACAGGTTGTTGGCACAGATACGCGAACGTGACGTTGAGCCGGTGACGATTGATGTCTCTGAGTTCTTGCGCAAGGGCGGCGGCGCGGTGAAATGCATGATCGGCGATTTGGGGCCGAATGACGAGACTGGGTTGACCTCGGAACAACTCGCGGTTCGGCACGAACGCGACTATCGGACACTTTTCCCGTCGGCAAAAGAGCAGGTATAATAGGCCGAGGTTGGGAGGAACCTATGCCAATCTATGAGTATCATTGCAACAAATGTAACAAACGAGTGTCTATACTGACCCTGCGTGCTAGTGAAGAAGTCCATCCTGAGTGCGACCGCTGCGGCAGTAAGAAACTGTCACGTCTGATGTCCCGCTTTGCGACGGTGAAGTCAGAAGAAGCACGGCTCGATGCCCTGGCTGATCCGAGTAATTTTTCTGGGTTAGATGAGAACGATCCCAAGAGCATGGCCAAGTTCATGCGGAAGATGGGCAAGGAGATGGGCGAGGAGTTTAGCGGCGAGGATTTT
>Ga0187892_10010618_pt1 | contig 11600 bp, 11 predicted proteins | sample MA1701073metaG_FD_139345 | JGI IMG/M metagenome (GOLD analysis project Ga0187892, IMG submission 139345) | Bio-ooze microbial communities from a basaltic lava cave in the Kipuka Kanohina Cave System on the Island of Hawaii, USA - MA170107-3 metaG ... | reverse complement strand
TGGGGCCTGCTGTGAGGCGGCCGACTCATGCCTGGAAAACATTGAAAGCGGCATTTGTGCCGACATCGGCGGGACGTTCATGGGCGATGCGACGGCATGCGAGTCCGTCTCGTGTCCGGAGGCCGTCGGGGCCTGCTGCCTCGGCCCGACCTGCCTTTCCAACGTGACGGCCCCTACTTGCGCCGCCGGCGCCGGTTCCTACGTCGGGAATTCGACGAGCTGTACGGATTCTCCCTGTGACGCCGGGGCCTGTTGCATGTCCGACGGTGGCTGCGAAAACCTGATCGCAGTGAGTTGTGCCTCAGGTGGCGGCGTCTTCCAAGGTCGCACCACCGATTGCGGCAGCGCTAACTGTCCGCAACCGACCGGCGCCTGTTGCGTGGGGACGGTTTGTTTCCCCGGGCAGACCCAAACCACCTGCCAAGCCGTAGGCCAATGGAACGGCGCGGGCACGGTTTGCGGGCCAGGGGCGTGCGTGCCTGATCCGTGTGATTTCGGCGCGATCAGCGCGGCCAGCCCCCCGTCAGGTACCGTCGATGCCCGCCAGCCTCATCCGATCAACGACAACTCGGCCGGGGCGCGGCAAGGCATTGGTCGTGCGGCCGAACCCATCAGAATCACCCTCGGCATTTCCGGAGTCGGCATTGGATGTTTCGGGCTTTGCGAAACCGCGGTGGATTCCATCTTGGGGCCCAACCGCATTGAGAGCGTCACCGAGGTGACGATGGGCAATTACGAAATACGTCTGGGGCGGCCGATTACCGCGGGTGCGGTGACCACGATTTCCTATACGGGCGGAGGCATGGTTACGTATACGTCGCACCCGGGCAACGTGAACGGCGACACGGCGGCCGGGCCCACTGACATCTTACGCCTGATCGATCACCTCAACGGCGTGACGCCGGCGCCCCACGGCCTATTCAGCGTAGACGCCGATCACAGCGGTGCAGCCGGCGCCCTCGACATCCTACGGACAATCGATTTGCTCAACGGCGCGGGCCTTTATGACCCCTGGAACGGCACATCGCTGCCCACAAACAGCACCTGTCCGTGAGCCGCGATCGGCCGCCGACTCCTCATCGCACGGCGCCGTACAAGATGACCGCGCCGAGGATTGTCGCAAAAGCTCCCGCCGCAGCGAGGGGAGCGGCCGCTGCAGCTTGTCGAAGTGATTCTCCATGAGGCAACGCATGCGTTGGACGTGGTGTGGCCGGATACCGCAGGGCTTGGGCTGCCGCGAGCCAAGCTCAAGGCGGCCGGAGAAGGCACCACGGCGCGAGACCACCACGACGTACCTCACACATTGATGTTCATCCATCCGGGTCAACCTAGATTTGTGAACCATTACGGAGTCACAAGCTGATACGTCCCCTGGCCGGCGTATTTGAGCCGGCCCTGTTCGACCAGCTTGTCCCACACAGCCCGGGGGTATTGATTCGGAGGCGTGATCGCAACGATGCCCGACGGCCTGCCGCTGGACATCGGCCCATGCCCGAGGCGCGATTCGTCATCGAGGCGGGAAAGCTTGAGACGCTTCTTGAACGCCTTTAACGCATTGCGAAGAACTTCAGGCGTCGGCGAATCTGACGAAGGTGGCGGGTCGGGTTCAGGCATGCTCCGTCGCTCCCCTGGCTGTGTAATTCATGCCGACAAGTATACGACGCCAGCCAACTCTCGCCAGGAACGGGGCGCGCTGTGCAAACTCCCGATCCGGCCCAACATAGCGGCTTGACCGTACCTCCCGACCCTATTCTACCAGATAAAGGATCGTGGAAGGAGCGCTACGCCTCTAGATCGACATGCAGGCGGCCATCGGCATCCGCGCGGATACCGGCATCGGCGGGCGAGGCGGGTTGGTTCTGCTCGTCGGGCGCTTCTTCTTCAAACGAACGCCCTTGACTGCCGCTGCCCTCCGCATCGGTGAAGACGCGAGCGTCGGCGTCGGCGGTATCGACGGTGGCCCCGGCCTCGTCGGCCGCGCGGACCTGCCTGCCGGCAGCATGGGCCTGGCCCGCTCGGTGCGCCTCGCGCTCCTTACCCACTTCGCGCGACTGGAAGCTGGCCTGGGCGGCGGATGACGCGATGTCCGATGGGATCTCGGCCATGGAGTCTCTCCACATCGAGTGCGCGCGCGCTTGCCCCTTACGCGCAGCGCAAAAACAGGGCCGCGGGAAAAACCCTGTGTGTGCGGGTACCACAGTCCGCGTTTCTAATTATGGAATCAGTTCCTTCCGCCGGCGCTGGAGCTGCTCCTTGAGGCGCGTGAGTACTGACGAATGCATCTGCGACACCCGGCTCTCCGAGAGGTCCAGCGTCGCGCCAATCTCCTTCATGGTCATCTCTTCATAGTAGTAGAGTACGAGGATCAGCCTTTCCGCTCGGCTCAAACTCCGCGTCACCAGGGCCTTTAGGTCTTTCCGCTGCAACTCAGCGACCGGATCTCTTCCCCGCTTGTCCGAGATCACGTCAACTTCGCAAACGTCCTTGTTCGAGTCGGAGTCGCCGCAGCGCCTCGACAGCGATACCTGCATGACGGCCGTGGCGTCTTTCAGAAGCTTCTGATACTCCTCCAACGGAAGCTTCAGCCGTTTGGCCGTCTCCTGTTCCGTCGGTGCCCGGCCCAACATGGACTCGAGCTCCCGCCACGCCTGTTCAAACTTGTGCGTGCGGCTCCGCACCAAACGCGGAACCCAATCCATGCTGCGAAGCTCGTCCAGGATCGCACCACGTATGCGCGGCGCGCAATACGTTTCGAACTTGACCCCGCGCCCCAGGTCGAACGCTTCGATCGCCCCGGCCAATCCGAAAATGCCCGCCGACACGAGGTCGTCATGTTCAACCTCATCGGGAAGTTTTGCGCCGATTCGCTCTGCATTGTATTTTACGATCGGCAGATAGTTCTCCATCAGAACGTTGCGCAGGCTTGGATCGCCTGACTCCTTGAATTCTCGCCAGACCCCTTCAACGCCCACCTTGATTTTGTTTGCACGCATCCGATCTACTCCTTAGCGCCACTTTCGCGTCCGATCCTTAGACATCGTCCAGCCTGGCACCCGCCGCCCAGCGCGACGTCATCCCAGGGCCCCTTTCGCAACGGCCGTCGGCTGGCCAGCCGATGCCGTTTCTCCCACAGTCTGACTAGCGTCCGCCGCGTCCGCGGCGACGTGTTTTTGATTTCCACTCCGCAGTTCCCCGTTTCGCTGGTGCTCTGCGACTACGGCCTGGGCCGCAGCGCCAACTACAAGTCCGATAACACAAAAGCAAAAAAGCGCAAGGATGCTTCGCGAGAGTGTGGTGGAAACGGGGTTGCCGGAATAAAGCCCGGCCAGCGCCGTTACGGCAAAGGCGAGTAAACCCAGGGCAGCCCCGGTGAAGCGGGCGACCATTGCGCAACATCCGTGTCGCAATCGCGAGCCCGTGGGATGGGACCGAAAGATGGATGATCGACGGGGGACTTGCGACGGATCCTTCCGTGGCAATCATCCGTCCCGATGGACTCGTACCTAGCTTCCCTGCCAGGCTATGCTACAGTACAGCACCCTTTGCGGATCGTCGGCTCCGCGCCTTACACAAACAACCCGACAACCCGTTTGAAGAAACCGCCACGTGGCGCCCGAGCCAAAACCGTTCGGGCTAGTTGATCAGCTATCGCGGCGATGCACGCGCTCGCGTTGGAACCAGGATACCGAATCACGAACGGGCACCGATTCCGCACCGCCAACTCCACCCTGCTATCATGCAGCATGTAGCCCCGGTCTGCAACAGAATAATTCAAAAATCTTTGGCAGACCCCGGCGATACGCTCATACGTTGCTCTGGCCTCCGCACGGCTGTGAGCCATATTCACAAACAGCCCCATGCCCGCCGCGCATTTCTCGCGCCGTAAGGACTTGATGATTGCGTAGGCGTCCGTCACGGCCGTCGGCTGAGGGGTCGTCACCACGAGCACCTGATCTGCCGCCAGAGCGAAGCTCGTCACGTTCCGCGATATCCCCGCGCCACAATCCAAAACCACGATATCAGTACTGGTTTCGAGCTTCTGCAACTGAGCAATCAGACTCTGCCGCTCTAGCTCGGATAGGTTTGCCAGCCGGTCCAAGCCCGATCCCCCGGGCACAAAGCGCATGCCCCCCGGTCCCTCGGTGCAGATATCCTCTATTGTCCGAACGCCGGACAAGACGTGAGAAAGCGTGTATCGCGGGTGCAAGTCCATCAGCAAATCAGCATTGGCAAGGCCCATATCAGCGTCCACCAGCGTCACGCGGAGGCCCTTGACGGCCAGGCAAATCGACAGATTCACTGCCACATTCGACTTGCCAACCCCCCCCTTCCCGCTGGTGACCGCCAGCGTGACGCCGGAGGCCGCCCGTCGCCGTACCAACTCACGCAGGCCGGCCGCCTGATCCTTGCGAAGGCTTAAAAGGTGTGGATCCGCCATGATGGCCCGCCGCTCTAGCGACACAGGGACGGCGCCGACCCTTCCTCAAGGATCAGCATGGCCAGGGCCCTCCCCTCCCCCACCGAAATATCATCCGGAACGTCCTGCCCCGTGGTGACATACGAGAGCCGCGCGTTCGCCAGATGAAGGCAACTCAGCACGACCCCGAAGCCCACCGCCTCGTCCAGCTTGGTGAAGATCACCCGGTCGATTCCGACTTCGGAAAACCGCCGGATCGTTTCCATCAGCACAGCGCGTCCGCAGGTGCTCGACAGCACGAGGTGCAGCTCATGAGGCCGGACGGTTTGGAAAAACCCGCGTAGTTCTTTGATCTTGATTGCATCCCGCTGACTCCTCCCGGCCGTGTCGATCAAAACGATGTCCCGATCGGCCATGCGGGCGACGGCCTCCTTCAGTTGCTCCGGCGACACAACGACTTCCAGCGGAAGTTCGATGATTTGCGCATACGTCTTGAGCTGATCGACCGCCGCGATGCGGTACGTGTCGATGGTGATCAGACCCACCTTTTTCTGCTCGCGAAGGCAAAAGTTCGCCGCGAGCTTGGCGATCGTAGTCGTTTTGCCGACGCCGGTTGGCCCCACCAGGGCAATCACGGTCGGCTCGCCCAAGGGTGCCGCCCGAATCGCGCCCGCCGTGGGCAACATCGCCTCCAAGGCCTTGGCCAACTGCGCCCTCACTGCCGATGGATCACCCAGCTTCCGCGCGTCGAGGGCGGCGCGGACGCGCTCAACAAGTTGCTGGGCCAATTCCTCGGCTACATCGTTCTGCGTCAGTCTCAGGTAAGTCTCGTACAGCTCGTCGGGAACGGATGCCGCCTGCGCCCGCCGCTGCTGACGAACCAGATCCCCGACGAGCGACTTGACCGTCCCAATCTCTGCCAAAAGCGTTTGATGCGATAAGTGATCCGTTGGAGCAGGGTGTGACGATGGCTTGGCGGCTGCTTCCATGTCGCCGGTCGACCGTGATCGGTAGGCCAACGAGCTTCGGCGCAATGGTTCCGGCAGGTCAGCTAGTGTCCGTGCGGCCGTGATCTCAACGCACTGTTTGGAGGACAAGCCAAGCAAACGACCCTTGGAGAGAGTCCGCGTGTTGAGAATCACGGCGCCGCGACCGAACTGGTGCTTAACCTGCTCGAGCGCCTCCGCCATCGTCCGTCCTCGGAATGTTTTGAGCTTCATCAGTCAGGACCACCATTCCATGTGTTTCCACTTCGAATCCACGAACGACCTCGTTGTAGGCCAGCACCGCCACGGACGGAAGTTGCGCCTCGATCAACTTGCGCAACCAGCACCGGATTTGCGGCGGGCAAAGCAAGACGGGCGGCCGCCCTCGCGTCGCGGCGGCAGCTTGATCCACCTGAGCGCGGATCGCGGCCACCAAACGACTTTGCAGCGCCGGCGGCATGGTTAGGACCGTGCCATGCGCTGACCGTTCGAGACTTCGACCCACCAATTCCTCCAGAGCCGGATCGAGGGTGATGCAATGAATCCGGCCGTCGTCGGCCTTATGCTGGTGACAAAGCGTGCGGCCCAGTGCGCTGCGGGCGTACTCCGCCAGAATCTCGGTGTCTTTCGTTCTTGCGGAAAGATCGCCGATGGTTTCCAGAATCGTTTCCAGATCGCGGATCGGCACTCGCTCTCGCAACAGTGCCTGAAGGACTCGCTGCACTTCGCCTGGCTTGAGCATGGTCGGTACAACCTCCTCCACCAGCTTGGGCGATCGCTCGCGCAGGTGATCGAGCAGGCGGCTGACCTCATGTCGAGTGAGTAACTCATCGGCGCTTCGTTTGATCACTTCGGTCAAGTAGGTGCTGACGACGCTGGACGATTCGACCACCGTGTAATTGCGATGCTCGGCGTCGTGGCGCTGATCTTCGGAGATCCACAACGCCGGCAACCCGAAGACCGGCTCTTTGGTCTCCACGCCGTGAATCGGCGCCGTAACCGCACCTGCGTCGATCGCCAGCAGATGGCCGGGCAGCACCTCACCCTGGCCGACCGAGAGCCCGCGCAGCCGAACACGGAACTGGTTCGGCTGGAGTTGAATGTCATCGCGAATTCGGATCGGCGGCACGACGATCCCCAGCTCTTGCGCGACCTGACGGCGCAGGTTCGTGATCCGATCCAGGAGATCGCCGCCTTGTTTTCGATCAACAAGGCGAATCAACCCATAGCCAACCTGTAGCTCCATGGGGTCGGGCGCCAGATGCTTCTCGATCCGTTCCGGCACTGCAGCCTTACTCTTACCGGCCGCCGCATCGGCCAGCGCGACCTGGCTGCGTCGCGTGAACAGATAGGCCAAGCCGATGCACGAGCCCGCCAGCAGAACCAGCGGCGGTTTCGGCAGCGGTGTTAGCGCTAGGACCAGCAGGAACCCGGCGGTCAGCGATAGCGCAATCGGCTGGCTGGTCAGTTGTCCGAGCAGTTCATCACCGAGGTTCTTCTTGGCAGCGGAACGGGTGACAAGCATGGCCGCCGCGATGGACACGATGAACGCCGGAACCTGGGCCACCAGGCCGTCGCCGATTGTGAGAATCGTAAATCGCCGCAGCGTCTCGCCGATCGGGAACCCCTTCTCCACCAGCCCAACGTAAACGCCGCCGAGGATGTTCACCAAAACGATGATGATTCCGGCAACGGCGTCTCCGCGAACGAACTTGCTGGCGCCGTCCATCGCGCCATAGAAATCCGCTTCGCGGGTGATGTCGGCTCGGCGGCGTTTGGCTTCCTCGTCGGTGATGGTCCCGGCGTTGAGATCGGCATCGACGGCCATTTGCTTTCCGGGCATGCCGTCCAACGTAAACCGGGCCGCGACCTCCGCGATTCGCGTAGCCCCCTTGGTAATCACTACAAACTGAATCACCACGATAATGATGAAAATGATGATCCCGACGGCCAGCGACCCGCGGGCCACAAAGCCGCCGAAGGCCGACACCACGTGCCCGGCGTCGGCGTTGGTCAGGATCAAGCGCGTTGTGGCGGTATTGAGCACCAGTCGGAACAGCGTCAAACCCAGCAGTAGCGACGGGAAAGACGAGAAGTCCAACGGCCCGTTGATGTACATGACCGTCAGGAGGACCACGCCGGACAGTGCGAGGTTGATCAGCAGCAGCAGGTCCAGCGCCGCCGTCGGGAGCGGCACGAGCAGAACCAGAATCAGGGACATGACGAACACCGGCAGCAGCAGCCCGTGGTACTTCACGAGTCGCACCGGGATCACTCGAGTTAGATTTGGAAAGGCCATGGCTGACTCACGCGACCGCCGGCGAGCGGCCGGTCAGTTCGTATACGTACGCCAGAATCTCCGCGATCGCCCGGTAGAACCGCTCGGGGATGCTCTGCCCCACTTCGACCGCGTCGTATAGCGCGCGGGCCAACGCCCTTCGCTCGACGATCGGCACGCCGAATTCCGACGCAATGTGGCGAATCTTCAGTGCGATCTCGTCGGCGCCCTTGGCAACAACCTTCGGAGCGGCCATGGACTGCCCGTCGTATTGGATCGCCACGGCGACGTGCGTCGGGTTGGTAACGACGACGTCAGCCTTCGGAACTTCCTTGCGCAGCCGCTTCATCGCCATTTGCAACTGAAGCTGTCGCCGACGGCGTTTGATCGCCGGATCGCCTTCCATGCTGCGCAACTCATCTTTGACCTCCTCCTTGGTCATGCGCAGATCCTTCTCGAACCGGTACCGCTGCCAGGCATAGTCAAGCAGCGCCAGCACAAGCAACAAGACCGCCAGGGCGACGCCCAAACGTAGGGTCAGGCTCCAACCCAGACCCAGGACGTCGTCCAGGCCGAGGCTGAACGCAAAGACGATCGCAGCCATGCTGCCGGCCATCGTGACGTAACCCGCCACGCTGACCACCACCAGCTTGCCGCAGTTGAGGGCCGTCTGCATCAGCGATCGAATCGAGAACAGCCGCTTGGCGCCGCTTAGGGGATTGAGTTTGCCAAGGCTGGGCGTAAGCGGCTGCCACGTAAGAAGCGGTCCGACCTGGACCAATAGCGTAGCCAGGATCGCAAGAAACAGCAGGACCAGCAGAGGGGCCAGACGCCGGGCTACCTCCCACGCCGGCGTGATCGCCACCAGCGACGCCGCGTCGATGCGAACCTCGGACGCCGCCGTCAGCGAGGATTGCATCACCGAAAGCAAGCTTCGCCATAATCCGGGTCCCAGCCAGTCCATCGCCAACAAGCCGACCAGCAGCAGCACGGCCACGGACAAGTCATGACTTCGGGCCACCTGGCCTTTGGACCGAGCTTCGTTACGCCGGCGTGGAGTCGCCGGTTCCGTCTTTTCGCCGGTTTCCGCGGCCATTAGCCCACCGCCCCCCCATCACTGGGTGCAAGACCCAAGGCAGAACGAACGAGGTCCAACCCGTCATACACCGCGTCCACAAGAGGCTCGCCGCAGGCAGCCAGCGTGACGCCGGCCACCAGCAGCGCCACGAGCACGCGAACCGAAAAGCCGACCGTAAGAATGTTGAGTTGCGGCATGCTGCGCGACAGGAACCCCAGCGCCGTCTCCGTCAAAAACAGGGCGATGACCGCCGGCGCGGCCAGTCGAATCCCCAGGACAAACGCCGCCGTAAGGAGCTCGATCAATAGGAGGAGGATCGGCTCGTCCACTGTGAAGCGAAGCAGCGGAATGACCCCGAACGTGTCCAGCAAAGCGGACAATGTCGCACGATGCCCTCCCACCAGCAGAAAGACAAGGAGAAACACTATGCTATACAACTGCCCGACCAGCGAGGATTGGTCCTCAAGCGCGGGGTTGAACACTTCAGCCAGCGCAAGACCGCTCTGCTGGCCGACGAACAGACCGGCAACCTCCGCCGCCGACAGCAACATCATGAGCGCCAGACCGATGCTCAGTCCGATGAAGACCTCGCCCACTCCCCCGGCAATCGCCGCGCCTATGGACAAATCAGCCGGCGCTTGCCGCGATACGAGAGGGAAGACCATCGCCGCGACGGTCATCGCCAGAGCGACGCGAATGCGGAGCGGAATGACCGTACTTCCATACACCGGGGCTACAAGCATCATGCCCGTCAACCGAAAAAGAACCAGGGCGTAGACCGGCAACGCGGCGACAATGTCAAACAGCGACCAGGGCATTTGCTGTTCTCACCGCCATGACGCTGTCAACCCCACCGCCCAGCCCAGACCGTGCCGACATTTACCATGGCAGCGAGGCCAGCAACCCGCGGGTGTATGTCAACACTTCTTCCGTAATCCACGGCACGAAGATCACCGCCGCAATGACCGTGGCCGCGATCTTCGGCACGAACGTCAACGTCTGCTCCTGTAGTTGAGTCACGGCCTGAAACAGCGCGATGACCAGACCCACGACCAGTCCGACGGCCAGGATCGGCGCCGACGCTACGAGCGTCATCCACAACGCATTTCTTCCCAGTTCCAGCGCGTCAGCTATTTCCATGGCTGGTACTCACCTTTCTGCCTGGGAACGCGGAACGCGTTACCCAGCGAGCCGCGGGCTTCAGCCCGCGCGGACTTCACTTCTTGCCGATAGAACCTATCCCAAGACGCCGTTCCAACGTCGGCGCGGAATTGAAGTTATCGCGTCGCCGCGGTAATCCGACGTCCGCGCGGACTGAAGTCCGCGGCTCGCTCCGTTTTGGGATGGGCACTAAGCAAAACTATTGAGCAACGTCTCCACCACCAAATGCCAACCATCGGCCAAAACAAACAAAAGAATCTTAAACGGCAGGGAAATCAGCACAGGGGGCAACATCATCATCCCCATGGACACCAAAATCGTCGCGATGACCATGTCGATTACGAGGAACGGCAGGTAGATGCGGAACCCCATGACAAACGCCGTCTTAAGCTCGCTCAGAATGAACGCCGGGATCATCACCGTCGTCGGCACCGCTCCGACCACGATCTCTTCGTCTTCAGGAATAGATCGATCCTGGGCGTACTCTAGAAACAAATAAACATCCTCATAGTTTCCCGCCTGTTCAATCTGCCGGTACATGAACTCTTTGAGATGATCGCCGGCTCGCCCCATTGCTTCGGCTTGACCCATTTCTTGGGCAAAGTATGGCGCGACCGCGTCGTTGTGGATCTTGTGCCAAGTCGGCGCCATAACCAGAATCGTGACAAACAGAGACAAACCCAACAGCACCTGACCCGGCGGAAGCTGCGGCGTCCCCACCGCCTGGCGAAGCAACGCGAGGACAATGATGATCCGTGGAAAACCGGTCATCATCACCAGGATCGAAGGAACGAGCGTGAGGACCGTCAGCAGGACGAGGATTTGCAGGCTGCTGCTTACACCCTGCGCATCGCTAGCGGGCGTCAGCCACTTGCCGACATCGGGGATTCGCAGGGCGTTATCAAAGGCGGGGGCGGGCGCAACGCTTGACGACGCGGCCGGCGCGCCGCCTGAGCCGGCGGGCGCAGCCTGGCCGTAGGCAGTCCCCGCGCTAGTCGCAAAACTCAGCGCGATGGCCGCAGCGCGACGGCCGACAAAACAGCTTCCATGCCTCGATGCCATGCGCTTCTCCATCGCGCATCACAACCCCCCAGGGGGCTGCCAGGAGTTCCCCTTTGAGCGGCAAAGCCGCCTAAAGCGGCCGCCCTCTAAGTCGACTGCATCATCCGCAGCCGATTCAACAAATCCCTGATCGCTCCCGGCGGTCTCGCCGCCGGCGAAAACGACGCGCCCGCCGATCCCTCCGATGACGAACGAAAGCCGGCCGCCTCCCGATCCAACAGGTCATCAAACGCCTGCGCCGAGGGTGAACCACGCCCCGTAGTGCGAGCCGCAAGCAAGGCCACTTCTTCCGGATCGGTCACGTCGCAGATCGCGTCAACCCGATTCGGCCCGATCCCGACAAGCACAAATCGGTTTCCAAGTTGAATCAGTGCCAAGCCGTGCTTGGGACTTAGGCTGGCTCGCGCAGCCACTCTGAGCAGACCCGTCTCGGCCGCCCGCGCGGATGGCGTCCATCGGCGCACGGCCCAATACAAACACGCGACCAGCCCCAAAACGATCGCGAGCGCGCCAACCCCCGACCGATACCACGGCGAGGCGCCGCCGTCCGCGGAAACCGCAATACCGCCGCCGGGTCGAACGCGCTTCACGCTGCGAGTTGACGCCGGCTGTGATGCC
>Ga0187892_10010617_pt1 | contig 11600 bp, 7 predicted proteins | sample MA1701073metaG_FD_139345 | JGI IMG/M metagenome (GOLD analysis project Ga0187892, IMG submission 139345) | Bio-ooze microbial communities from a basaltic lava cave in the Kipuka Kanohina Cave System on the Island of Hawaii, USA - MA170107-3 metaG ... | reverse complement strand
CGGATTCGAGGAAATTCCCCGTGCCATCGTTGTAGGCGATGCGGATGATGTTGGTGGGATCCTGGCCGACCTCGCGAATGATGTCGGCGTGGCCGTCGGCGTTCATGTCGCAGATTTCGGCGCAGTGGCCGAAGGTCGCGGGCACGCCGGGCGGGATCGTGTCGCCGATCCGGGCCGCGGTTTCATCGGCGAAAAACCCCATGCCGTCGTTCATCACGAGGCGGTCGTTCAGGTCCTGCGACGAGTATCGCCCGGAGTAGTCGACGAAATAGATGTCAGGGGCGCCGTCACCATCCAGGTCGCCCGCCCCCGCTTCGCAGAAGCCCGGCGCCGGGGCGAACAGCGGCATTCGCGCGGGTTCGTAGTCGAAGCCGAGCCAGTCGCCGTTCGGGTCGTCGCCGAGGTTGATGTACACGCGCGGCTGGCGAATGTTCTCAGGGGGGTCGGGCACGTCGGCGCCCTTGGTCGTGACCGTGACGAAGTCGGGCCAGCCGTCGCCGTTGAAGTCGGCGATGACCACGTCGCGGTCGTTGGTCTGATCGAGCATGTCGAGCGAATACTCGGCGGTGAGGTCGGTCAGGACGCCGTCCACGTTCATGAACAGGACGTTGCGCCGGCCGCCCGGAGTCGAGAAGGGCTCCTTGCGGACGCAGATGAGGTCCGTGTCGCCGTCGAGGTCGAGGTCGGCGGCGGCGTAGTCTTTTTCGTCAGGGTCGTCGACGCCGACAGCGGAGTCGGCGTCCAGGCGCGAGGCGGTTTCATCGGCCCACTCGACGAACTGCGCCTGGGCGATCGGTGCGCGAATCGCGAAGAGGAGAACGATCGCAGGAAACGCGATCGAGGCGATACGTCGGCGCTTGTTCATCGCAGCACAACCAAGAGGCAGGGCCAGGCACGGCGGCCTGGCCCTGCGAATAGGAGAACGACACAAGACGATCAGGATCCGATCAGGAGATCGACCATGACGGCGATGTCATCGCCGTTGATCTCGTTGTCGCCATTGACGTCTGAGCCGCAGGCCGGCTGCGGATCGGAGGCGACCAGCGCCGCCACAAATTCATCGACGTCGTCCGTATCGACGACGCCATTGCCGTCCGCGTCGCCCGCCACGCACGGCGGCACGCACGACAGCTTCACGATCTTGAACGCGTCCACGCCGCCCTCGGTGATCGAGTCGGCGGGGTTGTCCGAGATGACGAATCGCACACGAACGGCGCTGCTGGGCTCGACGTATTCACTGACACGGAACGTCTTGAAGACCCATTCGCCCTCGTTGGACGACACCGATTCGATCTGCACCCACTCGGCTTCTTCGTTCAACGCGTCGTTGGTGATCTGCACCTTGAGGGCGTCACCGGTCCCACTGAATCGGAAGAACCAGCGGGCATAGCTGACGTACGCGTCGGCGTTTTCGAGATCGAGCAAGGGGCTGACCAGCGTCGTCGGCCCGCCATCCACGTCCGACACCGCCGCGCCGCCGCCCGGGTCGCCCTGGCCCGTGACGTAGCACTTCGTGCCGTTGACGTTGTAATCGTCCTCGGGTTGGCACACCAGCGGGCCGAGCTTCGTTCCGTTCGGATTGACGCGCACCCAGGCGCCGCCGGTCAGTTCGTCGTTTTGGATTTCCCAGCCTTCCACGGCGTTCTCGAAATTGTCGTTGATCGGCACGGTCTGCTCGAAAGACGAGTAGAGCGAGTGCGCCTCCGCCGCGCCGCCGGGCGGGTCGGTGAAGGTCATGTTGATCTCGTTTTGGGCGGTCACGTAGTAGCGGATGCGCGACCCGCAGCCCGCGCCGGGGATGGTGGCGGTGAACTCGTTTTCACCTGTTTCGTCGGCATCGGCGGTTTGCCAGGCCTGATTGTCGATCCTGTAGTGCAGTGTGGCCGCAACCGGCGGCGATTCCACCCAGTCGAGGTGAATGACGAAGCTGATCGGCTCATCGGGCTGTGCGTCGCTCGGGAGCCCGTTGGGATAGCTGAAGAATATCTGGGCCGGCGGAATGTTCATGAAGACCTTTGTGCCGTCGCACGTGCCGACGACCATGTCCATCCAGGTGTCGCCGTTGATGTCGATGGGGACGGCGTCGAACGCGCCGATCGGCAGCCAGAACGGCAGGTTTCCGTTCTCCGGATCGGTGAGGGTGTTGTTCGGCGGATCGCCCATGTTGCGCAGGATGGTCAGCGGGCGGCCGCAGCTCTGGATGTCGACGTCATTCTGAGCGAGAATGAGGTCGTTCCAGCCGTCCTTGTCCAGGTCGACGACGTGCCCGTTCCCGCCGAAGCCGATGGTGTTGGGGCTGCCGCTGACGACGATTTCGGCGGTGAAATTCGCGAAGCCGTCTTCGCCGGCGCCGTCGCCAAAGCGGTAATGGTCTTGCCCGTCGTCGAGCGCGTAGGCGTCGTATTGATTGTCGTTGTTGAAGTCTCCGACGACGAAGAAATAGACGCCGCCGGGCAGCAGGCTCTCCATCACGTCGAAGTTTCCGGTGCCGTCGTTATGGAAGATGGACACGGTGCCCGGGCTGTCGCGCATGATCTCCGGAAAGCCGTCGCCGCTCATGTCGAGAACTTCGGCGGAAGAACCGAAGCCGGACTGCGGCATGCCGGACGCCAGACGGGCCGTGGTCTCGTCGGTGAAGAAGCCCATGCCATCGTTCATGACGAGGCGATCGTCGAGGTCGTTGCCGTACGAGCCGCTGTAGTCCACGAAGTAGATGTCGAGGCCGTTCGCGCCATCGACATCGCCGATGCCGGCCTCGCAAAAGCCCGGTGCGATGCTGAACAGCGGCATGCGGTCGGGCTCGTACGCGAGGCCGAGCCAATTGCCGTCGGGATCATTGCCCAGGTTAATGTAGACGCGCGGCTGGCGGATGTTCTCCGGAGGATCGGGGATCGAGGCGCCCTTGGTCGGGACGGTCACAAAGTCCAACCAGCCGTCGCCGTTGAAGTCGGCGATCTCGACGTCGCGGTCGTTCGTTTCGTCGAGCATGGGCGCGGCGTATTCGGAGGTCTGGTCGGTGAGCACGCCGTTCACGTTCATGAACAAGACGTTGCGGCGGGCGCCGGGCGTGGTGAAGGGCTGCTTGCGCACGCAGACCAAGTCCGAGTCGCCGTCCTGGTCGAGGTCCCCGACGGCGTAGTCCTTCTCCTGCGTATCGTCGATGCCCACACCGGCCGCGGCATCGATGCGCGTCTCGGTTTCGTCGACCCATTCGACGAACTGGGCATTTGCGACAGCGGTTGGGAAGATTGTGGCGAGAGCAAGTAGAACAAGACCAACGAGAGAAAGAGTCCGGGGCATGTTGTCCTCCAGAAAAAGGGGGGCCCGCTCATGTTCCGAGAAACAACGTCTCTATTATGCCAAGACTCATTCCACAACGCCAGTAGAAAAAAACGAAGGGGGGGCAGGCGGCGCTGTGCGAAAACACACGGCTGCCCATTCCCTGAATCTCCTTAACAGGCTTGGACCGCGGTTCGATTTCATGGGAATGAAGTCATCGGACGGGGAACAACTGCTGATGCGCCTGAAGCGCACGAATCGCCTGCCAAGTCCGCCCGGCACGGCGCTCAAGGTGCTTGCTCTCTGCCGGGATGACACCGCCAGCGTGCATGAAATCGCGGAAGTGATCATGTCGGACCCGGCGTTGTCGGGGCGACTTTTGAGATACTCAAACTCACCGATGGCGGCAGTCGGGCGTCCGGTGACGTCGGTGCGTGACGCGGTCCTTCTGCTGGGGATCAGGACGGTCAAGCTGACGGCCCTGGGATTTTCCCTGGTTTCATCGAGCTTTCACCCCAAGTGCCGGTATTTCGACCTGAATCAGTTCTGGACCGAAAGCTGCCTGACGGCGGTCATCGCGCGGCGGCTGGCGAACCTCATCCTCAGCGCCGATCGCGAGGAGGCGTTCACGGCCGGTCTGCTTTCCGGGATCGGCCGCATGTGCCTGGCGCATGGTCTTGAGGCCGAGTATGACCGCGTTCTGAAGATGGTGGCGACGCCGGGCGACCTGCTGGAGGTCGAGCGCCGCGAGATCGGCCTGGACCACGTGCAGTTTGGGGCGCAGATTCTGCGCGATTGGGAACTGCCCGACCTGCTCACGCAGGCGGTGGCTAACCAACTCACACCGGAGCGCGCCAAGGGCCGGGCACAGCCGCTGGCCCGCGCGATCTGTTGCGCTCGCCCGCTGACCCCCATGTTCGCCGGCGACGGCCGCCTCACGCCCGAGCAGGCCCACCTGGCGCGTGGCGTGGTGGAGGTGGATTTGGCGCTGGACCGGGTGAAGTGGCGGCAGACGGCCGAGGAGATCCTGAGCGACTACGTGCAGATCGCGGACATCTTCGACGTGCGGCTGAACGGCGAGGCGTCAGTGCTCGACCTGTATGCGCAAGCCAAGGAGCATCTGACGCAGGAGAGTAAGAACGCCCAGCAGGATCGCCTCAGCGCCCAACAGCGCCAGGTCCCGCAAGCCGTGCGATCGACGGTGGACGCGCTGACCGGCATCGCGAACCGGATTCAATTCGAAGACCGGGCCGTGGCCACACTGGCCGAGATCCGCCGGCTCAAGCAGTCGTGCGCCGTGGTCGTGTTCGACCTGGACCGGCTGCGCGAGGTGAACGAGCGGCATGGACACCGGTCGGGCGACACGGTCGTCCGGCGAAGCGTGAACGCGATCCGCGAGACGCTTCGCGACACGGACCTCTTGGCCCGTTATGGAAGCGAGTTGTTCGTGGTGCTTTCATCGCAAGCGACGCGCGGCAGCGCCTGCCTGCTGGCGACGCGCATGCGCAAGCGCATCGAGAGCATTCTGATCGACATTGACGACGATCAACTCCGCGCCACGATCAGCCTGGGGATCGCCGCCAGCGATGACTATCCCGAGATGCCCGACCTGGCGACGCTGGTAGACGATGCGGTGACGCAGTTGCGGCTCGCCAAGCAGATGGGCCGCAACACGTGGTGCTATCGCGGCCGATCGGCTGCGCAGCTTGGAAGCGCCGCCGAGGCGCCCGCCTCCGCGCGCGAAGTCTTGAGCGCCCAGACTTGACGGCGCCTATGACGAGCGCGGGCGAACAGAGACGGAAGTCCGTGACGCCAACGGACAGTACGGCTACGCCAGCCAGATCCAGATCTGGGGCACTCACTATGAGATCAGGCCCTCGTCCCTGACGGAGCGATATTATTCAGATTCGACAGGCCGTCGCAAGGCCGTCTTGACGCGACCGCAGGGCCCCGACCCTGGCAGCCGAGTCATCACCACGGAGTATTTCACCGACGCGGTTGGCCGCGTGACGGAAGTCAAACGCGACAGCGTCACGGTTGCGACCTATCAATACCAGGACTCGACCGTCCTGCCGGCGGTCAAGGAGATCAAGCCGCTCTCCAACGTGAGCTCGGAGTTCTACGTCGATAAAGCCGGCCAGGTCATGAAGGTCGTGCACCTCCAGGGCTCGACCGAGTTGCTGGCGCTGCACTACACCCGCGACGCAAAAAGCCGCATCACCGAGATCAAGGAGTACCGCGCCGGCCTGCTCAAAGCCACGACCACCTACGGGTATGGCAGCGGCAACCTGACGGCCGGCGACATCGATCCCACTTCCACGATCGACCCGGCCAAGCTATACTGGTACTGGCTCCCCGGCTCGGCCATGCTCGCAAGCGATCCGAACCGGCTGGTCTTGGAGCAGCGGGTCGCGGCCGGCTCGGACGACTTTTCCTACAAGAAGGAATACTGGTACGATCCGGGCGGGAACCGTCTGGCCATGCGACACAGCACGTACAACACGCAAAGCCAGCAGTTTGAGGTGTACAAGATCACCCGGTACAACTACTCCCGCTTGCTGAGCTACGATCCGTTTCTGGACCCGGGCGGCGCGGTGCCGATCGGGTTCAATGACAATGGCGATCCGGTCTCCTTCGTCCTGCCGACGGCCACCGATTACGGCGGCAACGGCCTGGACCGGCTGTACAGCTATCACTCATATTATCCTGCCGCGCCGACGGCCCGCGATTACGCCGTCTATTCGCACAAGGACTTCCTGGGCAAGATCAGCCGGAAGGTCGAGTACAGCAACGTCACCGGCGACTGGACCAAGAAAAGCACCGAGTACAAGGCCGTCCCGAACATGATGCCCGGCCGCAGCCTGCTGCGCATGGTGCGTCAGCAGTTCTGGCGGGAGGACGCGGGCAGCGCCGACTGGGCTTTCTCGGAACTCTACGATTACGATTGGCAGGGCCGGCGGATCGCCAAGGTGCACTGCGCCACCACCTACACCACAGGCGATTGGGAGCAAGTCTGCCGGCTGGATTCCATCGAATTCGCCTATGACTACGATGGCAATCAGGTGATCGCCGAGCGCCGCATGCCGGCTGTCGGCGATCCTGATGAGAAAGACCGTTATCAGGCCAGCTACGTCTGGGGTCCGCTCGGCTTGGTCAGCCGTGTCTCCGAGGGCAACACGCTCTGCACGGATGACAACTGCCACTTCGATTATCTGTCAGATGCGAGCGGCAACTGCGCGGGCGTGCTCCAGAAGGGGTCATCCAGCATTCAGCTCACACGGGAGGACTCGTTCGGCAATCTGATCGAGCCGGTGTTCATGCCGGTCCCGCCAAATCCGTCGCCGCTCCCCGTGGACAATCCGGACTGCTCGACGAACGGCTGTGTGGACAACAACGGGCCGGAGGTGCTGGCCGGACCGTATCAGTATCACGGCGGCGAGGGCTACGTGTGCGATGTCGCCGACCCGGACGGCGGGCAGTCCGGGCGCAGCACGGGATTTGTGCAGTGCGGTGTGCGCTACTACGAGCCGGCGACGGGAAGGTTCTTGCAGCATGATCCAATGCCGCTTGATCCAACGCCCGTCGCGTTCGGACAGAGTAACCGTTGGGCGTACTGCTTGAATGATCCTGTGAACTTCTCCGACTCTTCTGCCAACTTGATCCATCTAATAGGCCTCTTTCTTATCATCATTGGCTTGGTCAGGGTAGGGGCCTCATACTTCACTGCTGTAAACATGAAGGAGCCCCTTGGGGAAGCCTCTTTTCGCAGTGTTTTCGCAACCTCTTCTTCTTGCAGTGCCCAGTCAAATTGTCAGCACTACGACTGGGCTCCGAAAAATCACTCGGAATCCTGTGCAGAGCTCATTGTCTGACAAGTACTTATGACGCGACCCATGTTTACAGCAGTGGCCTCATACTTCGCCGCCAGCCCGGTAGTAGGTGCCCTACTCGGCGTCGTTGGCACATTACTGACCATTGCCGGATCCATAATGATGACACTGGGCGTTGCCACTTTTGCGGAACTCGGTTCACTTCTAAGCGCAGAGTTCTATGCCGCGCTCGCTTTACTATGGGACTTTCTCATGGCTGCCGCACTAACTCTGGGACTATTCCTCTCCAACATCTTTCGCTCCCGCGCTTGCTATCAGCCGGGACCGCGCCGCTTGTTTGAAAGGATGATCGAGGCTCTTACGGAGATGTTCTATGGACCGGGATAACAACCGCCCGACCAAACCCAGCCAAGACGAGTCTGGAGATTTGGGCTTTGGGCGAATCCGGACACAAACGGGCTTCCTTCATCCCGGACCGGTGGAACGGCCGCATGACTGGATCGCGCGCGTCAACGCGCGGATGACGGCGGCGGAAGAGGAGTCGCTTCGCCAAAGCGTCCAGCGCGGAACGCCGTTCGGCACGCCGACCTGGGTGACGCGCGTGGCGTCCCGGCTTGGCCTGGAATCGACCCTGCGGCCGCGCGGCCGTCCGAGGAAGGAGGCGAAAAAGTAGAATGTCCCCCTTTTATCCCCCCCTTTTATTCCCCAGAGCAAGAATGTCCCCCTCTTATTCCCCGATGCTACGGCCTTTGCTCTGAGGACAGGATTGCCTCAAGACGGGGTTTGAGGTCCTGCTCGAAGATCTGGTTGATTGGGCGCATCAACTTGCGTTCCAGGTCCAGCCGATCTGAATTCCATTTGGTGATGTTGACAGCACCGTCTACGACCGGGGGAGTGGGCCGCGACAACTCCGCGAGGCGATCGAAATCTCTCTTCTTCGATAGACAATAATTGCGAGCTTTGTCCTTGCAATTGGTCAGGATGCCCTTGGCGCTCTTTTGCTGCGGTTCAGGAAGCGAGTGCTCTTCCACAAAGCGCTTGACGTAACGTTCCCACTCGTCCAGCGTGTTTTGTGCGGCAGGTGGGATCCCGGATCCGTCGGTAGCAGGCATGGCGACGGGATCTTCGGCCAGAAACCGAAGGACATTCGCCCCCTGCTTTAGCTCGCCCTTTTTTACGCGAGCGAAGAACTCATCGATGGCGACGCCGCGAGTGCCGTCCCAAATCAAGGCTTTCGCCGGCTCTGTCTTGGTGGCCTGCACACGCAGATTCGTGCCGACTTCGATGCCGATCTCGTCAAGAGTAATCTCATCGGGAAGGCTCTCACCAAATTGGGCCGAGTCGACGGCGAGGACCTGGGTGGGAGATTTCCCGTCCTTGTAGCGCTTGGCGAAGAACGCGACTGACTCAGGAAACCACACACCGTTGAAATTGCGCAGGCTGGTGCGAGACTCCGCCAGCAGTTCACCGTTTTCCAGATACTCGCAGCGAACCGGTGACCAGCCCCGCTGAGGGTCGAGCCGCCACCTTTGCTGCACTCGAGCACCGGTAGGCGTCGAATAGGAGGCCGTCACGACGTGTAGACCGTCCTGCACTTCTTCCGCGTAGGTCACCTTGGTGCGGTGTTTGCCGGACGGGCTGGAGAGAAGCGCGTGAACATCTGAAGACCAATCGGGCCAGTGACAGAGGCCCGCGGTGCGTACGTCAAATATCGGAAACTCCCCTTGCGCGGGTTCCGGCGGAATAAGGACTGCCGATACCGAGCGACCATTCGAGTGCCACTGCTCACCTTTGGCCCTTCGCAGGTAGTGGAATGGACCGGGCATGGGGCGGCCGACGGGATCCAGCGTGATGATACCGTCGCCGTCGCCACGATCGGTGAGCAGGCGATTGGCTTTCGAGAATCGCGACGTATAGTTGCGGGTATTGCTCGTTTCTTCATAGGACTGCAGGTGCCACTCAACGACGCCCTTTCTCATTGCATTTTCGCGGTGTCGCTCCAGCGCCGTGAGTGATTTCGGTAACTCGAGTGTGGCAGTTGTGCAGGTGGACGGATTGCGACTACTTGTTGATCGCTCGTCTTGCTGCCAAATCGCCCCTAAGGAGAGGAACGAAGCAGTTATTGTCACGGTGAGCATTTGCATGGTCATTCTCACTTTGCATGCTCTGCGCCGCTATTCAGCAAGTTCGTACCCAATCGATGCCGATGCATGCCCCGGAGCAAACTGTCTCTCTCAGCCAGATAGGTACAAGCGAGCCGAGGACCCCGTGTGTGCGTTATGAACTCACACCGGGTCGCCGTCGCAGTCTCCGGATACAGCGACAAACTGCCAGCCGGAAACCTGCTGTGGCGGCGAGCCTTCTGCGCAAACGTTTGTCGACGAGCATGGCTGTGGTTGCCCGGCCGAGCATGGCCAAACGTGCCCGCAATCCTCGACCGGAACGACTCTTGTGCACGTTGAGCCAGGGAGGTCAAGGGCGTTGACGCCGTGCCCGTATTGCGATGGATCACACTCGCCGGAGTCGCAATTGCAATTCTCGTCAGTCGCTATGCAGGGGATGTAGGGATGGAGGGTCCCGCAAGCCCCGGCGCATGCGTCGAGCATGCGCGCGCTCGCTGCTTCGGCATGTCGGCCACTGGAAGTAAGGAACCCAGTCGCCATGGCGACGAGTCCGACTGCAAGGACAAACGAATGATCAAGCCATCTCTTCAACATTGGACGCTCCTTCTGTTAGGGACTTTTCAGAACGTAGATACGATCAAACGTCCTTTTCGTTGACGATCATCAATGACGTCGAGGCAAACGTCTCGCGGCAGAGGACCTTTCGCCTTGCTACGGATCCTCACGGTACCCGGGTTGAGGATTTCTGTTTCTATGCTCGGATCATTCGGAGTAGCGGAGACCAAGTCGACTTCTGAACCCGAATCGTCCTGGATTTTCACAAGTTGTGGATTCTGGCCGATCAAGGCAACATAAGCCGGGCGCGGGTAGAGATCCTGTACTCCACGGACCTTGACATAGATGGCATATTCCGGGTGTGTCGAATCCGTAGTTGGGATAATGACAGTTCCCACGGACACCCCTGGCGGCACGTGCTCTGTATCGAGTAACAGCGCGATGTCAGTCGCGCCGGCGCGCGCAGCCATGGAACATGTCAACCATTTGCAGTTTGCTTCGGGCGCCCCCCTGATTTCTTCGCCGTAGGTCGAGGTGAACTGCAGTATTCTAGCAATTCTCTCCGTGTCGGTGATTCTTACGTTTCCAAAATCGACGTCTTCGGGAGTGATGACGAATCTCGGCTCGACGCGGAGTCGGATCGCCGAAGTCAGGATGTCTCCCGAATCGAGTTCAATAGTGACGGTGCGCTGTGCTTTGCCGGGCTTGGCCTGGGTTTCGAGAGTTAGGCCTATCGGCAACGTTGCGCCTGGCTGAACAATCGCGCCTTCGCAGGTCGCGGCTACCAGCACACATCCACAATTTGTCCGGACGTGCTTGACGCGAACGGGTGCACTCCGATCATTGCGCAGGCGCACCTCCAAGGGAATCTCCTCTCCCCATGGATGTGTTCCGAGGTCAAGGTCCGCAGGCTCGATCGCTACGTCGGACTCCATAATTGGAGTCGTTGTTTTTTCTTGGGGGGGGGGCACTCGCATGCGAAGAATCCTGCTGCGCCCAGAATCGGCCAATCACGAATGCAAGAACACCGGTGACGACGCCCACAGACCCAATCAGCGCACGACGGCGCAGCATGAGACACCTTAAAGCGCCCGAGGGTGCGTGCCGGTCGCGCCCCTAGAGAGTAATGCGATTGTACCGATGCGAAATTGTGGAGTCAATGGGGTATTGAAAAAAAAACGGAATTCTCTCGTGACCGGCGATGTCGGCAGCGTGCGCGAATGGCGTTTGCATCGCGCTTTGAGTCGCCAACGGATTCGGTTGGGTCATTAAATAACCCACCACCACGGATTCTCCCGGATTCTCCCTAACACTACAGCGCTATTTCGGCTCAAGCCGGAGGCCTGTCGATTCACCTCCAACAGAATGGAGGTGTCGTATGACTGCCGAGCAAATCGCCGAGCTCGGACCGGCCTTTACCACGTACTGTGAGTCGTTTGCAAGGTGCTTTCCGCGTCGGGAGACCCGGGGTCACCTGAGGACGTACGCGCGCGGTCTGATGAGCGACTTGCCGCGCAAAAGCGTCGAGCCCATCGCCCTGGCCGGAGGCGTGGCGGTTCGTACCCTGCAGGAGTTCCTGACCCATCACGCGTGGGATCACGCGCGGATGCGCGATCAACTCCAACGCCGCATCGTACGCGATCATCTGCCACCCCCTGGCCATCGACTCGACGGACCGGGTGTCATCGGCCTGATCGACGAGATGGGCACTCCCAAAAAAGGCGACAAGACGCCCGGCGTGCAGCGGCAATACTGCGGCCGCACCGGCAAGATCGACAACTGCATCGTCACCGTGCACCTGGGCTGTCAGTAT
>Ga0187892_10010613_pt1 | contig 11606 bp, 15 predicted proteins | sample MA1701073metaG_FD_139345 | JGI IMG/M metagenome (GOLD analysis project Ga0187892, IMG submission 139345) | Bio-ooze microbial communities from a basaltic lava cave in the Kipuka Kanohina Cave System on the Island of Hawaii, USA - MA170107-3 metaG ... | reverse complement strand
CTTTGTCCGCCGCGCTGTGCTGTCGATATCGCCGTGCTCGCCTTGTCCCCACGGGTCCCTCCTGCCAGCCGGATTACACTCCGCCTGGGTGAGGAACTCCAGTTTCAACTGAGGCAGGACAAGATGGAAACCGGATTCCACTCGAGGTGCCTTCATGGATTTCTCCAGTCTTGTCCGCGGATGGAATCTCCCGAGCGGAGATGGAAACGGGAACTCCTCCCATGCATACACCAGTCGTCGCGACCCGCAGATGTCCGCGGATGGAATCTCCCGAGCGGAGATGGAAACGCTGTTTTGAAGCGAGTTCGATTGGCATAACTGGTCCGCGGATGGAATCTCCCGAGCGGAGATGGAAACCTCTTGCCGTGGCTGCCTGACGGCACCTTTTCTGTCCGCGGATGGAATCTCCCGAGCGGAGTGGAAACGCTAACCGTGGCAGGGCCAAAAAGGAGGGTTTTCACCCGATGTTTTGCATGTCCGCGGATGGAATCTCCCGAGCGGAGATGGAAACTCTTGCGGCCTCTCGCCGCTCGGCCACCGTAATCGTCCGCGGATGGAATCTCCCGAGCGGAGATGGAAACCAGAACCGGTGAACGGGCCGTCGGCGTCGTCGCGAACAAGTCCGCGGATGGAATCTCCCGAGCGGAGATGGAAACAGAACGTGGTTATCCCGGGGCGAGGGCGACGCGGTGGCGGCAGCGTGGGAGCCACTCTACGAGGCGGCGCACTACTGTGATCGGCTTGTTTCCTCGGGCCTCCATCCGGCCGCAGAGGGCGCCGGCCTCGGCCTGCACTGCTGGCTGAAGGAGCGGGGCCTGCTGCTGTCGGAGGTGCTGGCGTGGGGGCGAGACGAGGTCCGCGCCCGTGGCGAGGGCGATCTGCAGCTGCTTCCCTCCGGGTCGACCAGGTCCGAGGTGTTCGCGCACCTCACGCATGCGCTCGGCGTCGCCATCCGCCGCCGGGTCCTGCCGAGCGACGTCTGGTACCTCGAGCGCCTCGAGGCGATGGCAAGGGAGGCACGCCGGGCTATCCGCGGCGTGGAGGGACGCGTCACGGTCGTCGCGCCCGCGGGTTACGTCGATCCGCTCGCGCTCTACCGGGTGGTCGAGACCGATCTCGTCGTGATCGTCGGTGAGCTACACGGCGGCGCCACGCGCTACACCCTTGGCGTGCATCCCCGCGCGTACTCTCGGCTCGATCTCGGGCCGGTCCTGGCGGCGCTGGCCGCTCGCGAGCCCGGCTGGGGCGGGCGAACGCCGGCGGGTCACCGATGGGCAACCGGCTCCCGCGTCCCGCTGGAGGGGGTCGTCGCGGCGCTCAATGCCGCCGCTGACCGAATGGAGGCTTCCGCATGAGCAACGAATTGTCGGCGCTCGGCCCTCGCTTTGAGGCCGCGCTGGCCTACGCGAACCTCGTCCACGCCGGGCAACGCCGGAAGGGGACGTCGATCCCGTACGTCGCGCACCTGCTGGGGGTCGCATCGCTGGTCCTCGAAGACGGCGGCGACGAGGACGAGACCATCGCCGCCCTCCTCCACGATGCGGTCGAGGACGGCGGCGGCCGGCCGCGGCTCTTGGACATCCGGGGGCGCTTCGGCGAGCGGGTCGCGGCGATCGTGGAGGGGTGCAGCGATGCGGAGACCGTCCCGAAGCCGCCGTGGCTTGCCCGCAAGCGCCATCACCTGGCCCGGCTCCGTCACGCCTCGCCGGAGGTGGCGCGGGTCGCAGCCGCCGACAAGCTGCACAATGCCCGTGCGGTCCTCGCGGACTTCCGGCGGCATGGCCCGTCGCTCTTCGATCGATTCAACGGTGGGCGCGATGGCACGCTCTGGTACTACGCGTGCGCGGTGAATGTGCTTCGCGAACGGGCGCCGGGCGATCTCGTCGACGAGCTCGCACGCGTCGTCGGCGAGCTCCGCGAGGCCGTCGGCACCGGGCTGGCCTGGCCAGTCTCGGAGGAGGTGGACCCCGCGTCGCGATGATCGCCGCCCGTGCCGCTCACGCGGCGTGCGACGCCCTCACGCGCCGAGGAGGTGGACCCCGCGTCGCGATGATCGCCGCCCGTGCCGCTCACGCGGCGTGCGACGCCCTCACGCGCCGAGGAGGTGGACCCTGCGTTGTGGTGATCGTTACCGGTCGCGCGCCGACCCGCGTGCGTCCGATCGCTCTCACGCAGTCTGTCAGCTTCGCCACAGCGGGCGCGTCAGCGATGACGCATGCGGCCGTGCGCTGAGCGTCCCGAGCGACTGACCGTCGTCGCCTACGACATCTCCGACGACCGCCGGCGTTCGCGGCTGGCGTCGGCGCTCGAGGACTACGGTACGGCGTCCGGGTCCAGTACAGCGTCTTCGAGTGCGTGCTGACCCGCGAGCGCCTCGCCGCGCTCCAGCGCGAGGTGGGACGCATCGTCGATCCCGACGTCGACCGGGTCGCGTACTACCAGCTTTGCGCCCGGTGCCGCGCTGAAGGTCGCGCCCGGCTCCCGATTGCCTCCAGCCTCGTCGTGTAGCCACTCGGAAATGTCGGCCACGCGTCAGGTTGCCACCGGTAGCCGCGTCTTCCCATTCGAGATGAGCACCTTCACCGGAGCGTCCGACAGCGAGCGGGTGGCCTCCGAGTCCCTCCCCGCCGAAGCCTTCGCGATCACCACGGGAAAGGAGCGGACCAGGTCGAAGGAGACCTCGGCCGTCCTGCTCGTCGCCATGCTGCCGCTTCTCACGGGGTGCGGCACGGCCGCGGGCGCAATCGCCGGGAGCGCGCTCGGCGCCGCCGGCGGGGCCGCCATCGAAACCGCCCCAGGGCGGTAATCCCGCCAAAGGCGCCGTCTACGGCGCCATCGTCGGTGCCGCCGCCGGTGGCTACTACGGCTACCAGAAGGACGAGGAGGAGCACCGGCGGCAGGGAGCGATAGCAGCCGCTCAAACGGCCGCCACGGCCCGGACGGCGGGCGAGACCCGTTGCACGAGTCGGGGGCAGTGGAGCAACGGGAAGCTGGTCGCCCACGAGGTGATCTGCGACTCGTCGGTCCAGCGGCCGGGCTTCCGCGGCGATCCCATGGCGCCGACGCGGCCCCCGCCGGCGGTCATTTACAAGCCTGCCGCGGTCGAACGGTACCCCTACGGCAGGACGCAGTAGAGCCGTGCGCTCGAAACCCGCCTCGTTCTGAGCATTGACGGCGGCCGGGATGGGGCTCGTCAGCTTCGCCCGTGGCAGCCCGTCTTCCCTGTGCGATGGGACAGGCCACGACCGACTTCGCGCAGGGATCGTCAAGCCGCTCGCCAACGCCACGCTGTTCGCGCGGGCGCGCCGCCGACTCCACGCCGCGAGCCTGGAGGCTCTCTCCGGGTGCCGGACGATCATCGATGTCGCTGCGGGTGACGACCGGCTCTACCTGAAGCTCGCCGCCCGCCCCGACGTGGACCGGGTGGTGATCAACGACCTCGACGTCGAGGCACTCCGACGAGGCGCCCGGCCCCACCCGAAGGTCGCGCGCCTCTCGGCCGACGCTCTCGGCCTCGACTTCCTTCGCGTCACGTTCGACGGCGCCCTCGTCAAGAACATTCTCCACCACCTCGCTGACCTGGATGCCATGCATCGCCTGCTGCAGACGGCCCGACGTCTCGGTCGCCGCGTGGTGGTTATCGAGATCGAGGATCCCAAGACCGGAAGGCTGCCCCGGCTCCTCCACCGGCACTACTACCGGCACCTTCTTGGTGAGCGCGACAACGAGGATCTCTTCTTCGATCACGAGACGCTGAGTGGCATCGTGTCGAGGGCTTACCCGGGAGTCCGCTGGGTTGCTCGCCGGGTTGCCACCGTCCGCGGGACCTACTCGCTCTACCGCGTCGACTTCCCGGCGCACCACGACATGGAGGCCTGAGATGTCGGGCTACCCGATGACCGCAGCCGGGATGCGGCGGCTCCGCGAGCGGATCGCGGCACTCGAGACGAAGCTCCGGTCCATCACGCAGCAGAAAGGCGAGGCCGCCGAGATCGGCGGGAACGTCTGGCACGACAACTTCAGCTTCGAAGACCTCCAACGCCAAGAGGCTATGGTCCTGCGGCAGCTCGAGGACGCTCGACGGGTCCTCGCCCAGGCGCGGTTGGTCGAGCCTCCCGCGGACTCTACCGATGTCCGTCTCGGGTCCCGCGTGGTCCTTCGGTTCGACGACGGCCGGGAGCAAGAGGTCGAGATCGGCGGCTACGGGGATGCCGATCCTGCCGCCGGCGTCATCTCCTGCGTCTCGCCCCTCGGCCGATGCCTGCTTGGCGCCGTCGAGGGCGAGGAGCGAGTCTTTCGGGCGGCCGGGCGGGAGCGGCGCGTATCGGTGGTCAAGCTCCTTCCGGGCGGGGAGAGCTGAGCGCGATGCGAGCGAGGCATCCGTTCGTGGTGCTCGAAGGCTTGAGCGGGAGCGGGAAGACGACGATCGGCCATCTCCTCGCCGAACGGCTTGGCGCCCGCTTCTACAGCACCCCGCCGGAGGCGTATCGGCGGGTCCGCCACGAGATCGACGCGGCCCGCGTGCTGCCGGCCCGCTACCTCTTCTACCTTTCGGCGCTCTTTCACGCGTCGCGTGAGATCGGCGAACTCCGCGCCTCAGGCCCGGTGGTCTGCGACCGGTGGGCGCTGACGACCGAGTGCTTTCACCGTGCGGCCGGCCTGCCGATCCCCTTCTGCCACCTCGATCTTCCGCTTGAGCAGCCGACCCTCCAGGTCCTGATCGTGCCGCCCGAGCCCGAGCGGATCGTGCGGCTCGTGTCGCGGGGGCTCTCCGTGAACGACCAGTGGGAGCGCTCTGGCCACATCGAGCGCCGGCTCCTGGCGCAGTACCGCCGCCACAACCTCGTCGAGGTCGGCAACGGCTCCCTGGACCCGGCCGATGCCGTTCAGGCGGTCCTCGATCTGCTCAATGACAAGAGCGGTAAGACCCCCCGCCGGTGCCGGCCGTGGGGAAGCGCGGTACCGCGCACCGACGCTCGCCGTCAGGTGCTCGACGCCCAGCGCATCACCGGCATCGGATGAACCCGCGGGCTGCGATCAGGGATAAGGGCGCCTGTTCTTCGCTCGAGTGCCATGTCAGATACACGATGCCCGGGCCGTCCTTGCAGACGAGATGCGTTCGCTACTGCTCTTCCTTCCCGACGAGTTCCTGATGCTCCTCCTGCTCGGCGCGGGACTCGCCGCGATCCTCGGCGTGCTCCCCTCCGGAGTGTTCTGGGGCCTCGCGATCGCCGTGGTCGTGATGGCTCTGGCCACGCCCATCGTCGAAGCGTTCGTCGGCTCGCTCCCCGCGGTCTGGCAGCTGCTGATCCTGCTCGGTCTCGGCATCGTCCTCGCCCGCAGCGTTCTGGCTCTCCTGCTCGGCCGGGGCGCCACCGACCGATTTGTCGCCCACCTCGCCTACGACATCTTCGTGCTCCCCTTTCGGTTGTTCGGCCTGCTGCTCAGGGGGATCTTTGCAGGCCGGCGCCGCGCGGAGCGGTGGAGGTGAAGCGCATGCGGATCTCGGCTCGCCGGTGGCTGTCGGGGCTGTTGCTCGTCGTGACGTTCGCTGGCCCGACCGTCGTGAAAGCGGGCTCGCTCTGGAAGGCGGGCGCCCGGGGCGCCGCGCGGGGTCTCGCCGGCAAGGTCCACGTCTACCGCCGACCGCTCGGACCGCGGCACCACTTCACTTACGAGACCCGCCTCGAGCGGTACAGCAACCGGCCGCGGACGGACAAGATCCGGGGCCTCCCGCCCCACTCCTTCTGGAAACGCCCGGAGCCCGGGCGGAAGGGAAGTGCCGAGCACGTGCGGCGGAAGCTCGACGTTCCTCACCAGGTCAGGCAGCGCGAGGAGGTGATCGTGAAGCCGGGCACCTTGTATCACGAGCGGCCGATCAAAGGCGGCCGCGGCCACTCGCGCGAGGTCATCCTGGAACACCGCGTGCCGGCCGACGCCCTCAAGCTCAGGGAGCGACTGAGGCAGTGATGGCACCGACCCTCCGCGCGCTCCATCTCTTCGTTCGCTGGCTCGGCTCCCTGGTCTGGCTCGCTCTGACCGTCTGTGCGGCCGTCGCGTTCGCTCTCGGGAACTTTCTGGTGTCCTGGCAGGCCTTTGAGCTGATCGGCTTCGAAGATCTTCCCCTGGCGGAGGTTCCGTTGACCGGGCCGGTCGCGGTGGCGCTCGGCGTCGGAACGGCTCCGCTGGCCGCCGTTTATGCGCTCGGGCTTACCGCCGTCATGGGGTTCTTGGTCGGCACGACGGTGAAGATCGTGTGGGAGATGCTTGCCTACTTCAGTGATTGGCGGCGGCTTCGGCGGAGTGAGGAGCAGGACTCGCGCCGCCTCGCGCGCGAATGCCTGGGCAAGCTTGAGGAGCTGGGGCTGCGTCTCGTGGTGCCCCTCAGCGCCGCCGTGCTCGCGGTCCGGATGGACGTGGCGCTCTTCGTGCTGCGAGCGCGGGCACTTCTCACTGACGCTGCCGATATCTCCGAGTTCCTCGGGCTGCTGCCCGATCCGGTCGTCCAGCTCGGTGCCCTCCTCGCCGGTTTCACCGTCACATTCGCCTGGGGCTACATGGCCTGCGTCGTCGGCGCGGCGCTCGCTGTCGAGCACGCCTTCGAGCGCTCCGCGTCGAGATGGGAAGGTCTGAGCAATAACATCCAGGCGCTGATCGACGGCGATGCCACGCGGCCGTCGGGTCACGGGGCCGGAGTCACCGACGCGACCGCCACGCCGGTCCTGCGGGAGCCGGAGCGCGTGCAGCCGACGGTGCCGGAGCCCGCGGAGACGCGCGCCACACAGCCGGAGACGCCTGTGCTGTCGGCCGCGACATGGGCGCCTGAGCCCGTTCCCGGCCCCGAGCCGCCGGCCGCCGATCTTCCCCCGGTTGCCACCCCGCGCGCCGGCAGTCGCGAGGTCGATGTCGTCGTGGGCCCCGGCCAGATGCGCCGGGTCGCCCTCGATATGGTCGAAAGCAGCCGGGACTTCGTGCGCGACTCGTCAGGGCGGCAATGGTTCGACCGTCAATACTACGAGAGCGTGATGGGACCGATCGAGACGGCGCAGGAGGAAAAGCGGTGAGCAGGACGACGCGGCTGGTCGTGGCACTCGGGCTCGGGACGGCGCTGGCTGGAGCACACCTCCCCGCCGACGCGGGCGGCGTGACTGGCCGGCGGGCGGTTCGGTTCCGTCCGTACAACGTCGTGGTCATCGTGCTCGACACGTCGGAGTCGTTCCAGCGCCCGGCGCGCGAGCCGGGGATCGAAGGGAAAGTCCTGTCGGTCGAGGCCTTCGCGGTCGTCGAGCGCTACCTCAAGGCGGCTGCGGAGCGACGCCAGCGGCGCCCCGACGGGAGCGACCAGTACTTCCTCGTCGCCGCGGATGCGGCCTCGCAGCTCATCTGGTCGGGCTCGCGCGAGGCACTCGCCGGTCTCACACCGGAGGTCCTGAGGTCGAAGCTCGTCGCGCGGAAGCAGTTCGCCCAGTGCACGGACATCGAGGCGGCCCTGAACACGGCGGCGGTGATCCTCCGCGACCACGAGCGGGCGAGCGAGAAGGTCGTCCTGACCTTCTCCGACCTCATCCACGAGCCTCCGGTCGGCGACTACGCGCGCTGCGCCAAGCCGTCGGGCGCGCCCCCGGCGGGGATCCGGTGGGATCTCCTCCAAGAGGCGAGCCTCGGCTTCTACTTCGTCTCCAAGGAGTTCAAGTACGGGCGCCCGGACGAGGCGTGGCGCAAGGAGCTCGAGCGGCGCGCGGTCCGGGCCAAGTTCCTCGATGCCGCCCAGACGCTGACCGCCGATGTCGACGTCGTGCCGCCGCCGCCGGCCCGCCGCACGCCAACCGCGGACGAAGTGAAGGAGGCGAAGACCAGCTTCGACGGGCTCATCGCCCGGCTCGGGTCGCTCCTGACCTACGCCGCAGTCGGGCTGGGCGCCATTCTGGCGCTTGCGGGCGGCGCGATCTTCGTCGCCCGTCGCCGGGGCCAACGGCGTCAGGACGGGAGGAACGCGTGACGGCGCGTGAGTATCGCTTCCGGCCGGAAGCCTGTGCGCACCTTGGCGCGGTGCTCGACGCGGCGACGCAGAACCAGACCGCTCGTGGCGCCCTCCTCGTCACGCACGATCCTGACGCCGCCATCGAGGTGGCCCGCGAGGTGGGGCGGGTGCACGGCGCGGCCGTGCACGTGATGTCGATGGCGACCCGGCAGGTGCTGCGCGCGGGTGCGACCAGCTTCGAGGTCTCTGGCGGTCCGGCGGTGGATCCCCTCGACGTCCTGCGGGCGGCCCAGGACGTGCAGGGCGCCGTGGTGATCGTACTCCGCGACATGTTGCGCTTCGTCGGAGACGGCCACGGCGACCCCCGCGCTCGTGCCTTCCTCCTACAGATGATCTCGGCCGACAACCGCCGCCCGCACGTGTATGCCTTCGCCGAACCGCCGGACGGTGAGGTGAACGTGCCGTCGTTTGCGCGAGCCTTGCTGGCGCGGGTTGCCGTACCGCTCCCCCGGGGCGCCGAACTGCTGGGGCTCTCTCGCGAGGAGCTCACCATCGCGGCCGCGCGCAACGGCAAGGCTCTGGCCGGTGAGGCGCTCGGCCAGTGGGCAGCGTGCTTGGCTGCGGAGCTTCCCGGCCTCACGCACGCCGCGGCTCGCTTCGCGATCCAGGACGCGCTGAGCCAGGGCTTTGACCTGGACCGGGCTGTGCATGCGTTGGCCGACCGCAAAGCGACGCACCTCCAGGCTCAGCTCGCGATGCAGGTCGTTCGGCCGGCGACCGAGGCGCCCGTCGGCATGGACCACTACTACCGCTGGGTCCAGATCTACCGCCACCTGATGTGCGTGCCCGGCTCCGACCGGGTGAAAGGCGCGATCCTCGTCGGCCCACCAGGCACGGGCAAGACGCGGCTCGGCGCCTACACGGCGCAGCTCGTCGGCGGTGTGCCGGCCGTCTGGTTCCGCTTCGGTTCGCTGCTGAATATGTACGTCGGGAGCTCCGAAGCGGCTGCCGAGCGGGCGTTTGGAGTGCTGGACTCGCTCGGCACCGGCGGTGCTGACGGCGCCCACGAGCGGGGCGTGGTCGTGATCCTGGACGAGCTCGAGAAGACGGTGAGCCGGGGCGACAACGACGGTGGCGTGTCGATGCGCGTCACGGCAAGGATGCTCACCTGGATGAGCGAGTCCACCGCGCCGAACATGATCCTGGCCACGGCCAACGACCTCGAGACGATGGGCGACCTCGCCGATATCTTCTCGCGCCGGGGGCGGCTCGACCGGATCTTCCTTGTGGACGTGCCGAACGCGGCCGCGCGCGGAGAGCTGCTCGGGCGGCTCTTGGGGCGCGTGGCACCGAGCGCTACGTTCGACACGCTCGCACTCGCGGAGGAAACGAGGCGCTTCTCAGGTGCCGACATCGAGGGTCTGGTCCGCGATGCCGCGGCGGAGGCGCGGGCCGACGGCCGGTCACTGGAGATGGAGCACCTCATGCGCGAGATCGGCAGGAGCCGCCGTCGCGTCCACGGCCAATACGAGCGCTTCGCGCGGTTGCGCGAGTGGGCGCGCCTGAATGCCACACCAGCGGGACCGAGCGACGAGGGCGACGGGCTGGCCTGATGTCAGGCTCCCGCCGACCCTGCCGTCTAGAGTCTTGACAGTCGGGGTGTCCAAGACCGGAGGAAAGAGCGAAACATGAGCAACACGGTCACGATCGAACCCGCGGTTCGCGTTGGGGGCGGCTCCAGTGCGGCGGTGATCCCGCTCGCGCTCGCCGTGGGAACGGTGCTGTGGGTGGCCGTCCGTGCTGCCGTCGGCACCGAGGAAGAGTGCCGCCCCTGGATTGAGGGCGGTCGCGAGGAACTGCGTCGTCAGCGGCTTGCCACGCTAGAGCTTCATACCGCTGACCTGTCGCGCCTCGTCAATGCGGGTAGCGAAGCCCGGCTATCTGCCATCCAGCTCCCGACCGGGAGTGTGCGCTTCTCGGCGCCGACGGGCGAGCGGGTGTTGGCGGCTCGAACGGCCACCGGGCTTCGCCTGGTCGGGGAGGAGGGGACGCTGCGGAGTCTGGTCGTTGCCAACAGCGTGGCGCGCACGCGCGACTTCCTCGCCTCGCGAGGGTTCCAGATTGACATCGCGCGTGGCCGGGCCGGTGAGGTGACCCTCGTCGGCCGGAACCCGGACGCGAGGACCGTGACCGTCGGCGTGGCCTCCACGGGCCAAGCCGCCGTCGACTCGGCGGGCTTCAAAGGCCGGGAGTGCGAGGGCTTCGTGCGCGATCTCAGCACGGCGCTCGAAGGCACCGTGACGCAGTTCTGCCCGAAGCCCGAATACTACGGCGGGGCCGCTGTGACTGCGGGGCAGCGCCAGCGTGTTTGAGCGCCAGGGCGTCCGGATACGCGTGGGGTCGGCGGGGGAGGTCGAGATCATCGACCCCGACCCGGAGATGCTGCCGCTGATCGAGGCGCTGAGCCCCGGGTTCAGGATCGCCAGTGGGCCGCTGCCGGGCTTCGTCCGACCACGACTGCTCATCACGCGCGAGCGCGGGGCTGGTGTCGGAGCCGGCGAGCTAGCCGAGTTGACGACCGCGCGCCTCTGGGAGTTGCAGGCTCGCGCTGCAGATGGCGTGACCCCGCTCGCCCCCGGGGAGGCGTCGGTCCTGGTCGTCAAGCTGACGCTGGCACGGCGCAGTCTCAGCCGCTGCACGCTATGCGCCCATCGGTGTGGGATCGATCGCCTGCGCGGCGAGCTCGGACGGTGCGGGCTGGGCCCTGGGGCCTCCATCTACGAGGCGTACGTCCACATCGCGGAGGAGCCGCCGATCAACCCGGCCTTCAACATCGCGCTCCGCGGCTGCGGTCTTCGCTGCCGGAGCTGCCAGCAGTTCCGGGCCCTGAAGCCGAACGGCCCCGAGAGCCATGCCCTCACCCCCGCGGTGTGGCAGCGGCTCGACCTCAGCAGCGCGCGAAGCCTCGTCTTCATTGGAGGAAACCCCACCGAGAGCCTGCCGGCGATCCTCGACTTCCTTCGCGGGGCGCCGGATGACTTCGCGCTCCCCGTCGGCTGGAACACGCACGGCTATGACACGGTGGAGGCGATCCGGCTCCTCGACGGCGTCGTTGACGTCTACGTCCCTGACTTCAAGTACGGGAGTGACGCCTGCGCCGAGCGGCTGTCCGGAGCGCCCGGATACGTGGTCAACGCTGAGTCCATCGTGCGTGAAATGTGCCGCCAGGGCGTTCCCGTGCTCGTGAGGATCCTCGTGCTGCCCGGCCACAACTCGTGTTGCCACTTGCGAACGCTCGAGCGTCTCGAGCCCCTCCGGCAGCAGGTGCATCTGAACATCCTCGGGCAGTACGCCCCGGATTTCTTGATCGGTCCGGGAGACGGGCCGCTCACGAGGCGGCCCCTGCGCGACGAGGTGACCGCAGTCCGCGACGCAGCGCAGGCCGCCGGGTTCGTGTTCGTCTGAGATCTCGCCAGCTTGTCGCCGTCAGGATTCATGTTCCGGGGATAGTCCTTTCAAACGGGCTTTCGCGGCGGGCGCTGAAGACGCCAGCCGCTTCCCTCCCTCCTGCGGGCGGGGCAGATGGCGCTTCCGCGAGGCAAAGTCAAGAGTCTGATTGGGCATG
>Ga0187892_10010612_pt1 | contig 11607 bp, 11 predicted proteins | sample MA1701073metaG_FD_139345 | JGI IMG/M metagenome (GOLD analysis project Ga0187892, IMG submission 139345) | Bio-ooze microbial communities from a basaltic lava cave in the Kipuka Kanohina Cave System on the Island of Hawaii, USA - MA170107-3 metaG ... | reverse complement strand
TACATTTACATGAACGTGGGGCTTCTTCCCCCCGCAGGCGGAAGTTTCACAAGGGGTGGGCTCTATTTGGAAGGCTCCCAAAAATTCATGGAAAAATGGAAAGCCATTCTGCGGTTTGGAAAGTTGCAAGTCGATAGCCGAATTGAAACCGCATCGGATCAGACTCTTCTTGGAGGGGAGATTATCTACGATCTGAGTTTTGTAAAACTGTCTTTTCAATATTACCGGGATCTCCAGGATGTCGTGGGAAAAGCCAACAAGGAATTCGTCGCCTTGCGATCGGTGTTCATGTTTTAACGGACAACAACGTCCGCGCCGCAGCTGAAGGGAATTCCTCGTGAGTCGGTTCCTTCTGCGCGGGCATGGACCGTCGTTCCTGCCTGACTTGCCGTGTATTTGAACTCGGAAAGCTCGACAAGACGTGAGGCCGTGTTATCCACGGAGAAACCACCACTGGTGGCGTAAGGATAAAGAGAAATATCGAAGTTAGGAGTGCCTCCCAGGATTTCGACGGTAAACTTAACGTTTTGATCGTGCGTGACGGTCGTGGGGCTATAAGTGATCCGGCAGCTGGGAGTGTTGCTGGTGACCGTAAACGAGCCTTGGCACTGAGCGACTCCGCCGCTCGAATCGAAGACAGCGACCGATTCAGTGTATTGGTAGCCAGGTGTATAATACTTTTTGATCTCCAGGATGTCGCTATTGAAATTCGATCCCATCGTACTGGCATAGGGTGCCACGCCGCCCATGGCTGTGACCGTGAGCCTTACATTGGCACCTGAAGGATCCGTAATCTGAGCGCCCGAAAGACTGCAAGAAAAAAGGCCGGTCGCCTGGCCGTTTTCGTCAGGCCGGCCGGAGAAATCCCCGAAATATAGTCTTTCGCCATCCTGGCCGTCTCCTCCGCCGCAGCTCGCAAGAAGGAGCATGGTTACTGAAAAGAGCGCACGCAAGATTTGTATCCTCATCACGCCTTACTCCTTTATGGTGCGGGCCTTACCCAAACGGGGACAAAACAGGTTGTCCAGATACTTGGGCTTGCGAAATCGACAATGAGAAATTCGATTCCAAAAAATCCCGGTGTAAAAAACTTAGCGCCAATCACGTGCTGAGTGGCGGGTGGTGTCGGCAATTCCCAATAGTTAACCAAAAATATGCACGCGCCGCCATAAGCAAACATGTCCGCTACTTGAGTCACCCGAGTGGAGGTATTGATCACGAAATTCACCGTGGCTGGCAAACCCATGCCAGGGAGTGTGTAACTCCACCCGCCGCTCGCGGTACAGGAGACGCTGGTTCCGAACGGATTGCCATAGGGGGGTGCAAAGACATCAACCGGAGCGGAATCAATCTCTAAAGTCCCGACCTGAGTCGTGTTGTGAAACGCCGTAATCCTGATACGGACTTTTTGACCGGGGCCAGCGGCAGTGAAGATCCAGGGAAACAAAACCTTCATGGGAGCGTTCACTTCCAGGGTAACGGTCCCCGCCACAATGACAAATTTGTTGGCGGCGGTTTGGCACCCTGAAATTGTCACGCCAAATAGTACCGGGATTCCAACGTAGACGGGAGGATGTGACTCAATCGCGCTGACCGCTTGCAGGGTACAGCCGCCTGAGTTGTTGTCATCGTCATCGTCGTCGTTATGGCTGGGGATCGGTTGCGCGGAGGGATTCAGCGAGATGATGGTTGCCGATCCATTTTTCTTTGAGCTACACCCAAGAGTGAGAACAGCCAAGCACAAGGTCATTAAGCTAAGTCGTAACATATAAGTCATAAGCACCTCAGTTGCGAGCGATACGAGTCGAAGTCCAAGGCTCTTTGCATACACAAAGAATGCAAGGACAAGACCACGTTTACTTTAGGCTGGAGTAAAGGGGTTTACTGGTAACGGGGTTTACAGCCAGAGTACACCTATAATATATATTAATAGTTTCAATAGCTTGCATTGTATACAGATAGTTAAGCTGCTTTTAGAAGTTCAGCAGTGTCCGATTCGGAGATTTTTTCCTTAAGAAGGTAGAAAAAATCGAGCTCTTCATGGAAGTCATACGTTGGGTAATCCAACAGTTTTTCTAGGTTCTTAAGGCCCGTGTGATCTTCCATGTATTTAAGAGCTGCCATTCGTATGAGATCCATGCGGGTGGTTTTTGGCAACTGGGAGAAAAAATGCAGGATCGAGGCTGTTTTTTGGTCGTCCTTCGCGTCTTCAGAAAGGAGCTCCACGAATGACTCCATCCCTCCGCGATCTCCCATTCGGGTCAGGGCCCAGGCACAAACCCTTTTCACTCCAGGATCGGATATTTTGGCGGAATCGCAGATTTGCTCCACCTCGGGTTTGAGCTTCCTGTCCTCCAAATGGCCGATTACGTAGAGAATGGAAACACGCATGCGGTCATTGGGACCCCTTAAAAGCTCGCGGGCGTGTGTTCGATAAAGCTCTCTGGTGCTGCGAAACGCGGCGAGCCCCATGAGGGCGTTGGCTCTCACCCGGGGGATGGGGGAGCTCAGGAAATGCTCGAAGTACGCGATGAGGGATGGATCACGAAATGTAGCGAGAGTCTCGAGCGTATTTGCCACGATCCGTGGGTCTTCATCGTCCAGTCCATTCAGAAGAAAGGGGATGGAATATTTCCCGAAAAGACCGGCCAGTAGGGACGTGGCATTGATTCGAACCCGAATGGTTCTGGGCTTAACCTGTGCCATCACGACTTTGGCCATGAACTGAACCGCTTTGTGCCGGTGAGAGACCCGGAGCGCATCGAGCACCGACATCTGAATTTCTTCGGAGCCACTGTTAAACTCACGGATGATGGTATCTATCGTGACTTCTTTCTTGCTATAGCCCAGGCTCAGAATAATGTTTTTCTTGAGCAGTTTCTTGGGATCGTGATCCAAAATTGTTTGTAATTCCTCCTCGTATTTTTTGGGACGCAGATAAGAAAGAAAGTTCACGGCGAGTATACTGGCCGTTCGGTGTCCTAAGTGGATAAATTCATACATCGCTTCGACAAGGGTTCGTCGGAGTATAAGAATGGTGATGAAAGCACCCATGAGCAGCAGCAAACCAAACCCAATGAGAAATCCTTTCTCATACTCCGGAATCCTCGTGTGGGTTAGCGAGAAGAGAAGCACTAGAGGGATTCCGGAAAGAGGGTCGAGGAATAGGTTTAGCTTCGCTTCAAGTTGGTTTCGATATTTTGCGACAAATGAGGCCAGTGTCATCTGGGTCGCGAGGAAAAGAAAACAGTTCTCTCCGACCGATTTTGCAATATCAAAGGCAACGAAGACATACAACGATTGCGTGAGCCAGCATGTCACCGCCATTGCGGTAAGCAGGATCACCTGGCTTAGTAGAACAAATATGGGTGACAAATGCTCGCGTCTTACAAAAAAGCCCAGCGAAAGCCCTCCGACGATGGCAATCGATGAGCCTATGAAACGAAAATTCGTAATCAGGTTACGGATCTGATCATAGGAGGTCATATTTTCCTGGATGACAATCCGGATAAGATATTCCTCGCAAAGGTTAAAGGCTCCGAAGAAGCCGGCCATGAGACCAAACGTGAGAAAAATCTGGCGAAAGAGCCGTTTGGGGATCTCGGGTGGTTCTTCCTCCGTCCGCGTAAAATGAATCTCAAAGTTGCTTGCAGGGGCGAACTGAATCGCGATGAGAACTATACCGAGAAGAGAAAGTATGCCAACCGCGACGATGAGCTCCGAAGGTTGCGCCCCAGAGGGATGGAACTTGATGCCGAATAAGCCGATAAGCATGCCCAGCTCATAATAGGCGGTGAGATAAGAGAGAAAGGAACGGGCTCTGGCCGGATCGAGATGTCGGATAATGAGTTGCGAGACTACCCATCGAAATATGCGATGGCTCATGATAGCCATGAATACCCACAATCCAGCCTTAATCGTCGAGGGATCGGGTAGCAGGAACAAGGTGGAGAGCAAGATAACGTAGGCACCCAAGATCGCTATCGAGAAAGAGGCAAACTTGAGCCGGTGGGGATTCAAGAATTCGAGGAATAGCCAAAAACCAAAGCCGGCGGCTACCGTGGAATAGATGGCATAGACGGGGAGAGTGACGCTCAGAAGATAAGAGTCAGCTCCGACGAGATTGAGTCCGACGGCTGCCCCAAGCATCAAGCTTAGGACAATGATGGCCGGTGAATTATTAAAAGGCATACGGGCTACCTAAAAACTTTCCGTGCTCTACTGAAGAAGTTCCTTGATGACCTGGTCGGAAAATGCCTTGATGCTTTGAATTTCCGCCTGTGTCAGAGGAATCTGAATGGGATGCCCCATCAGTCCCTGTGGCATCGCAAGAAGTGGAGCTTGGTTGACGGTTTCATTGACTCTGGCTTTGGCCTGGGAGCACAAAGGATCTTGATATTCCAAACCTTGATTCATGGGAAACGCAATAAAAGCAGCGGTATTTGTGCCGTTATGGCACCTCATGCAATTGTTTTTCAGTATGGGATAGACACCGCTACTGAATAGACCATAAGCGGTGGGACTACAGCGAACTTTTTCGATGGTAGTCACCTCCAATCGGTCGGTACATAAATGGACTTTATCGGTGCCCTCCTTTAAGAGAACGGCAGTTGCCGTCGAAACACGGGCAAACGTGTTGGAAGGGACGACCGAATTAACCGGCATAAACGCGAGATTGTCGGTTTTTCCGTTTAAAGTTAATTTAATATGAGCGATACGGATGGGATGATAGAGATTGGTCATCACCCGTGTCTGGGTGAAAAGATACGCATCATTATTTTTCGAGATTGAGACATCAAAAGTCACTCTTGCTCCCCCGACTCGAAGGGGAAATTCCATGTGAGTCGGAGTCTGAGACAGCGAGGAAAGTGAGAGCGCGTCCGTGCATTTTTCACTCCCGCCGCCTCCACCACCGGTGGTTCCTCCTCCCGTATCGGGAGGCGCGCACTCCACGCTGCCCCCTTCATTTCCCCATTTTGCAATGAGGTCGATGAGGTCGGTCTTGTTTTTAGCGACACCACAATTTGTCTGATTGCAGTGGCCGTCCGCGGATCGAAGCACCATTTGCGATTGAGAGGGATCATTGAAGTTCACGACTCTTTTCGCGTTGAGATAGCCGACGGTGTAATTGTTTTCATAAGAAGCGAAGCCAAAGCCGTTGATGGTCCCTCTATTCATCTCGTGGCAATCCGCGCACCGTCGGGGGTATTGCGTCTGCGAAATCTCCGCCTGGATCCAGGGCAGAATATGTTTTTGATACGCTAAAAAACCGGGACAATCTTCAGGTACGATATTGCTGGCATGCTCTCTATTCGACTTGCTATCTTTAGTTAGGCCGCAGCCCGCAAGACTGAGAGCGAAAAATGACAGAATGACTGTTCTCAAACATCCTTTCCTTATGGATTAAAAAGCAACAATCCGTCGATTTCGCTGCGGGGGACCAGGGTTTCGGGCACATATCTCCTGAATTCGTCGACAAAAGTCCTTGGGTTATTCAGGTACAGATAGTTCAGAATGATGCTGTAACAACATCTTTCGGGGCTGTTGCCGACAAAAGTGTTCGGATCGATACGAGACTGGGTGGGATGGTCGGTGTACCAGCCCAGCTGTGCTCGCAGGGGCGAGCTTGCTCGCGCGTATGCGGGTCGGCGTCCCGGATGGAAATAAAACATCGCCTGGCTTCCGTTGTAGAAGGCGTCGGATGTCCAATGGGGCGAGTTATAGGCGCTGCTCACCGAGCCATCCATCAAGCAGACAATGAGTACCGGTTTCAGCAGGCGGGATGCCAGCGCCAGAGTGCGCCCGATGAGAAGCCCAATCCTGTTGTAATCGTGGGCGTCCGAGTCCGCGCGCCATCCATAATGATAATCGCATCCCCCCACGGTAATCACTCCCACCGGCGCCCAGCATTTCAGCACGGTGTTAACAATGAAGGCGGTTCTAACGCTCAGGTCCGTGGGCGCATTGTTCGGTCCAATTCCGAAAATCAGCTGCAGATTGGGATCGTTTCTGGGATCAAACTGACTCAAATCCGTTTGCCCCAGGGAAAGTCTCGCCGAAATGGCGCAGTTATAGGCCTCCTCAAGCTCACGCACCCCGTGCATCGTCGTGAGCGCGCGTGCCCGGGCGCTATTGAGATCCTTGATCCCGTTCAGAATCGCTTGAATCTGTTGTGAGGACAGGGAATCGAAGGCTGGGCCGTATCCAAAAGACTTGAGCAAAGCCGTCGTGTTCGCGACATGGATGCTGCGATTTCCAGCGTTGAAGATCGGGCCCTCGGTGTAACCGCCTAGAAAGGATTCGTAGTAGGAGGCATTGGGGTAATGCCTGCTGGTCGTTCCCGTGCCGAGCACTGTAGTGAAATATTGGCCACAGATAATCTGAGCCAGAAAGTTAGCGGGAGATAATTTATTCGTATGCGTGTCGTCGAGCGCGTTCGTGCAGATCGTGGCGCCCAGTGTGTTCGTCAGGATTTTCGGATCGTTGACTCCGTATGGATTTCCGGTCCCTCTGACTCCGGCAACGGCTTGGATCGCTTTCAGCGCATGGTGATTGGTTTTAATGGGCACTCCAAACGTGTATTGCCCTTGGGCGTCGGTGCTGAAACTGGGCATATTGGGCTCGCCACGTATCCTATAGGAGGCGGCGCTGATCAGATTCCCGTATCGGGTGACGGGCTCGATGAGAGATTGAGGGCCTCCCGCCAAATCGAGGATGATGACTTTCAGCATGTCGCACCCGGCAGTGGCTCCCAGGACTCCGCAATCCGCTTTTGCGGCCTGGGCCCGCAGAAGCATGTCCAGGACGGTTGGCATCATGAGAAAGCCGGCCCCATCGAGAAACCCTTGGGCGAGAAACTGGCGTCGCGTGATTGGCTTTGGATGATCCGGGTGCAGAAACCCTTTTTTGTTGTTGTTTCCTTCCATCTAGCTCCCTCACAAAAGCAGCGTTTGGATACTCGCGAGTGATGTTGTGCACAGAACCAAAAGCGCCTTTCGCATCTCCGCATTGGTGACGGCAAGCCCCGCCTGCGCGTCCATGAGCGTCTTCGTCAACACGGTGACTTCTTCTGCCGTTGGAGGCCGACCCCAAAACAGCGTTGCGAGCCTTCGAATGACATCCTGGGGGTTCATCACGGCAGTGTCGGTCGAAAAATTGACGGAGGTGAATGCCTTTCTTTCCGCCGGGGGCTTATAGGACTCGAGCACGATAAATTTCTGGCAATAAAGGCCAGCGAGTCCCACATAGGCCATGACCATCGATGTGGTGATGGCTCCCACCACTCTTACCGTCGGAAAAAAGGAGAGCACCAATCGGTAATAATTCTGGACGTCGGGATCGGAAAAGGGAACACCGGTCGATGTGGAAGCAAACGTGGCAAACATTTCTCCCGTCATGATGCCACCCTTTCCGGCGAGCTGTACCGGGTTCAGGGGAGCGGGAACGGTATGGGAGCCGCCCGTAGTGATGATAGTGGATTGCGGGGACCTCGATCCCGAGCAGGACAGAAAGGAACCGATGACCGCCAGGGCGAGAACTTGACGCCACCGGAACTGTTTCATCACGTGCCGGATTTTAAGTTCCTTAACCATCTCTATCTCCCCAGACAAAGCGGAAGGGCCGCCGCCACGAGAAACGTCCTTCCCAAATCGTAATTGTTGTTTACGAGATCGGTCGCCACGATATGGATCAGCGTGTCCCCAATATTCTCGGGGTTCAGATTGCACATGAAAGACGTGATCCGTTTGGCCAAACAATAGGGATATCGGCCCGCATGGGCGACCGTTTCCATGAAGGATTTTGGCCCCAGGCCTGCCGGCCGATTCAATTGCGGGTTCCAGTGTACATTGGGATTCCAGTTGAAAAAGTTCGCCGAAATATTCGGGGGCACAAAAAGGATCTCCCACGAATTATCAATCGGACGGGGAATGTTGAAGTTAGGACACGTGTCGGGAGTATTGCGATCATTGGCGACGATCTTCGGGGCGATTAACGAGGAGGTATGTACGATATTCTGTTCCTCGTTAGCGAGAGCCAAATCGTTGGGCCTTTGCCAGTCGAGCGCATAGGAAAAGCCTGTCGCCGCGTCCATGGGAGCGTGGCAGCTTCTGCATTCTTGTTCATAAGTAACGTTACTGCCGCCAGGACATCGGGTGACATCCGGAGGGACACGGTGATCGGAATACGCTTTGTTTCGAACGTCGGTGATTGGCGCGCAGAGAAACAAAGCAAAAATTCTTTCGAACATCTTGCGATTGGTGCCACGGTTCATGAATAGTTTTGCGAACGCCCGATGGGTCGCCACGCCCGCAATCTGGTCGGGAGGGACGGGTGAAGTCGTGTAGACAGAATGGTAGCTGTGGAAATTGACGATACCCCGCAGATCCGAACTGGTACTTAGTCGATACTGTCCTAAAGCTTCATAGTGGTTGTTGTTCCCATGGCTTGTGGGCGGAAGGGAGAATCCGGGAATCGAGCCCTTTGGAAGCAAGGAGGTGAACAAGATTTTCCTGGCATCAAATCGCCGGAGCCCATCGGAGTCCGTCGCTGTCGTATTGCCGTAGAGCGCCCACGCGGCAATCGAAACGGTGAAGTCATTGTAAACAATATTCGAGCTCGGCTCCAGAAGCTGAGATGCCCAATGCAGTATCGTGTCCGCAAATTTGGGGCCTTGGCTTGCCACCAAAGCTGCTTCCAGGAATTTCGTATGGGCTTTCGTCGAATATTCCTGATAGGTCGCATCATCGCCATTTTTCTTGGCATTGTTCGCGGTCACCATGTACTCACGACCTGTTTTAATGTAGCCGGCCATCATTAAGCGCGTGCCTGCATCGGGCGCGGCTCCAAACTGGATCCGCTGATGAAGGCGAGTCGCCAGTTCCTCATCCGAATAAAGGGGAATGACTTCGACGGCCGCGTTGTCCGGCCATGCTAGCATGGGATCGGACTGGTAAATATTGACGTTAAAATAGGGAGCCACGATCGCGGTGACGGTCGTGACAACTCCGAGCACTGTCAGCGAGATCCAAAAAATTCTGACTCGAGATGCGTTAAATCTCATCCCTCTGGCCCCTCTCTACAGGGTGTAAATGTATGCCGACTCTGTCTCATGATTCGTGCAAGTGAAATGCCAAACGAGTTTACAGCTGGGCAAGTCCTGGGCACTTGTCAAAAATGTTGTCACAAAAATGTGAAGCAATTGTGAGGATTTCAAAAAAAAGCAAAACATCGGATGGATAAGTGGGGGGCGTCGAACTTCCAGTCAGGATTGTTTAAAGGGGAGACAATCCGATTCGGGGACCCGGTAGACGCTCTTAAGTATTTCGATGAACTCGTCGTTGAGGATTTGATAAACGTGAGTGCCATTCCAATCGATTTTTAAATGAGCGCGCGCGATTTGTTCGATCTCTCTTAGGGCCCCCTTGTTCCTGGGATCGAGGCACCCGATATTCAGATACCGGCAAGGTCTTAGATATCGATAAGTGTTCTTGAAGCCAAGAAGCAGGGCTCCGTACTTGAGCACGGCTTCGACGGGAAGCGCCTCTTCCGTGGTCTTCGGAAAAAACTCAGGTTTCAGATGAAAAATTTCGTGTTTCATTCCCAAAGGTTTCCGAGATCAAGTTCCATGTCTTGAAACGGCTCAGCCTTGACTTTGTCACCCTCGGCGTAATTGGAGAGCACAACCCACTGGCTTTTCTCAAGGCGAAAGACCTCCAGAGTCCTATCGCGAGGGTTGATCAACCAAAGATGCTTGACTCCGAAAGAGGCGTACAGGGGGACCTTTTTTGTTCGATCCAATCTCATGTTGGAGGCAGAGAGAATTTCGCAGACCCAATCGGGAATCACGTCAAAAAAAGCGACATCGGGAAATTCGGGCATCTTGTCCTTACGCCATCCCGCCAGATCTGGAACAAGAATTTCTTCGTTTGGCTTTTGTCCCAGGTGGATTTCGGGTTCTGTGATAATCCACCAGCCGCCTGGGCCCTTTCCCCCTCCGCCAAACGAGGGCTCCAGTTTTCCGGTCAGCCTGCTTGCCGCAAGCGCGTGTTTACTGGAAGGCCTGGGGCTTACGTAAAGCTCACCGTCGATAATCTCTCCAACTCTGTTCTGTGGGAGCTTTAGAATGTCGTCATAAGTGGCTTTTCTTTTTCGAGGTACGGCGTCACTCATACATCTGGAATATACACAGGCGTATTCCTATAGTCTATGCCCACAAAGTAGAGCACGTAAGTCCTTAACAAAAAACGTTGATCTTTGGCGACCTGGCTTCGGTGGCTATTGCGTCGACAGAAAGGGCGCTCGCTCCACGCACAAGAGCGTGGCATAGGGAGTGCTATTTAGTGAAGTAAGCCTTGGATTTTCAAAAATGAGAGCAAAAGAGTTTGAGTGTAAGGTTTTGCATGCACACTGGATAACACCTTCGGTACTTCGAATCGTGTTCGAGCCGTCGAAGCTATTCTCCTACGATCCGGGGCAGTTCTTGAGCCTCGTCGTGCCCTCGAGGGAAGTGAGGAAACCGCTAAAACGGCTTTACTCGTTTGCTAGCTCTTCGGAGGTGGCAAAAAAAGAAGGTTACGAAATCTGTGTGAAGTATATCCCGGGGGGCGCGGGGAGCGAGTATGTGTCTCAATTAAGAAGCGGTGACCGGTTCAAGATTGTGGCTCCTTACGGTGATTTTCAATACCGCGTTCCTAGAGAGGATCGAGATGTGTGTTTTATCGGTACGGGAACCGGGCTGTCACCGATTCGGTCGATCGTTCAATCCTCACTCTTTCAAAAGACCCGTCCCGAGAAAGTGACTTGCTTGATTGGTGTCAGAACTCAGGCAGAAATCTTTTTTCGAGAAAATCTCCGAGCATGGGGGGTAGATCCTATTTACGCAGTTTCGCAGCCGCTGGGGGAATACCTAGGGATTCGCGGCAGGGTATCCGATTATTTGAGAAAGATGGTTTTTTCAGCCTCTACGGATTTTTATCTGTGCGGAAATGCCGGGATGATTCAAGAAGTGACTCAAATCCTGAAGGCTCGCGGCGTCGATGAGCGCTCGATTCGCAAGGAGGCCTTTTCTTTTGCGAGTAAAATGGCGGCCCCTAACGTTTTTCCTCGGGCGGTGTCTTTTTAGGCGGAGTCACATCCCGCACGTCAGGATCTTCTTCCCCTTTTAGTGCCTTCTTGAATGTGTGAAAGGATTTTCCAAGATTTTTGCCGAGCAGCGGAAAGTACGGGATTCCGATCACGAGGACAACGATAGAAACGACCAGCAGAATTTCGCCGATGCCAAGCATGATTACAAGCGTGTCGGAGTCGCGCGACCAAACGAGGTCGTGATCATCGCCGACTCTCCGAACACTATCTTATTGCATTCGTATTCACAAGCACCGCACGCCATACACTTTTCGAAAGCGATCCGAAGAGGGCGGGTGGGCTTTTTGCCCGGGGGAGCGGGCGTGTCTGAGCCTCTCGCGGCAACTCCCCAACGTCCCATCTTTTCGCCTTCGGGCTCCCACGCCTTTTCAAATTCGATCGCATTGGTGGGACAGGCACGTACGCATTCACTGCAAAATTTATCCTCGGTGTAACTGATGCATCGTGAAGATTCAAAGACAG
>Ga0187892_10010611_pt1 | contig 11607 bp, 12 predicted proteins | sample MA1701073metaG_FD_139345 | JGI IMG/M metagenome (GOLD analysis project Ga0187892, IMG submission 139345) | Bio-ooze microbial communities from a basaltic lava cave in the Kipuka Kanohina Cave System on the Island of Hawaii, USA - MA170107-3 metaG ... | reverse complement strand
ATTCTCTCCAAGAAAGAAGACAGAAGAGAACGAATTCAAAATCTAGGTGAACATGTGGTTGACGAAATACCAAAACTGTACGAAACAGACAGCATACCCTTTGAGAAGAAGATAATCTATCAGAGATGGGAGATTCCTCAGATAGGTTTCTACTGGCTGATTGCAGAGCTTGACAGAAAGAAGAATCTCGCGTTCGGTTATGCGAATCTCAACGACGACCACTTTGCGGAATGGGGATACATTAGCATAGAGGAATTGATTGACAACGGCGCAAGTCTTGACAGGAAGTGGAGATCCTGCACCTTTGAAGAAGCGCAGAAAAGGATCAGAGACTACAGGAAGGGGATTTTATAGACGATGAGACTGTACGTGAAGGTTACGTTGTCGACAACCGGGGAAGGATAAGGGGGGAAGTTAGAAGGTTTGATCCGTATTCAAGATTTGGCGAGATAATGCTGTATGACATTGATTCTTTTGGTTTCGTCTGTGGTTACATTTCAAAGAACTGGAACGTAATGTCAGAACGTGATTTGCTTGCTGTGAGGCATCTTGGCAAGAGACTGATGGAGACAAAGTACCAGTCATGGAAGAGGCACAACATACTTGAACTGAAGGAGGAATATGAAAGAGAAAACCCGCCTTACAGGTACGGTTTTGAGAAGTTTTGCAGGAATATGTTTAATGGAATAAACTCCTGTAAAAATGAATAATTTTCCTATCTTCTTATTTCTTGTGAAATGGATAATCTAACTATTGCTACTGTTATCAAAGGATACAACCAAAGTATCCATAATGTTTCTGATGGAACTGATTTTGCTAAAGTTTGTATCAAATATATTATGACATAAACCCCAAAAAAACCAACTAGGACAGCTGCAAAAGTATTTTTGAATTTTAGAAGTGGTGTTTTAACATCTCTAAATAGACAGACTAGAGAGAGATGAATTGGAGTTGTTACAAATGATAACTTGAAGCTTGAAAGGGCTTGATGATAAATCCATTCTGTCTGTAATGAATTAATCATGTTATCAAGCACTTGCAGTAGAGGCGTGTAGACAACAATTAAAAAAGTGATACCAAGAATTATTGCTATTGAAATCAGATTTTCAATTCGTAAATTAAGATTTTCTCGTTTGAATTCTATTCCTAAGAATTTTTCAATCAACCAGATTATCCAACTTAAGAATTTTAGATTCATTACTTGGCCTCGTCTTTTTTACCAAGTATGTAATTAGCTGTTCTTAAAATAGAATCGTCAACGTTATTGAAATTGAGTTGAATATATTCTTGGCCCAGTATAGTGCCTGGTGGAGATGAACCATTTTCTACAATAGCCACAATTTGGTCTTTTTTATTTAGTCCTACAGTGATACCGACCTCTTCTCTTATGTCACCCGACTTGACACCATCTCTTGTGTACAAAACTACAATTTTTTCACACTCAACAAGTTCTTTGTGAATCTTTTTCCACAAATGTTGATTAAGTTGTGGATTTCTTTCTGCAATATAAGGGGTAAATCCAATCTTAACAAGAAAGTCATTCATTTTTGAAACAATGTTTTTGTCGCGTTCACTATTACTATGACTAATGAAAATCTTCTTGTTTTGTGACGGAGCATTATTTACTAACAAGTAATCAGAAGGTTTTCTCACATATGCCTTTAGTGTAGACCAATTATCGTTTCTTAATTCTCTAAACCTGATTCCAATATTGTAAAAATTACTCCAATTGTTAGCCCACAGATCGATTGTAAAATTCAGCTGAGGCAAGTTACTACTTTCGTTCGGGTTTATCTTAACATCACAGTTCTCAGTAAATTTTTTTGTTACCCTACTATTTTTGAAGCGAATAAAAACTTTAAAGATGCTTATTGTATTTTTTGAGAGATTTTTTACAGTTGCCTTGACAAAACCATTTTCTAAATATGTGTAATTTTTATCATTACCTTTGTTTAGGCAATACGTTAGTTCAATGACCATTTTCCTCACGGTGCTGATAGAGGAATGTATTCCCCCTTTCCAAATCTCATTGTACATACACAATCATTTTGTACAGATGCTGCAAGTCGTGATGTTGCAAAAGTAATAACATCAAGCATTATAGTGTTTGAGTTTGATTTGATGATGTCAAAAAACAGATCTTTGAAAAGTAAAACTGCATAGCTTGCAGCCATAGTTGTAAATGTTATAACAGATGGAGCATCATCAACCATGCCTCTGATGTAGCCTTCTTTCTTTCTAGACTCTCTGTCCTCTTTGTCAAGTGATTCTGCAAGAATCTGATCGGAGTTGATAATTCCCATACAGTATAGGCATGGCAAGGAAGGACTTGACAGACTTACTCTGACTGAACCGCCAACAATCTTTCCATTTTTTGCATCTAGTCCTACACCTACATCTATCAAAGGAATAAAGAATTGGTGTGCTAACTCGTTGAGGATACTTCTTGGTGCATGCCTGTCAGTACAACTAAAGACCACATCACAGTTTTTGAGTTGATTTAAAACATTCTGTGATATTACATTATTTGGAATTGTTTTTACATTTGCTTTTGGCTCGATTTTTTGGATGTTTTTCTTAACAATGTCTACTTTGTATTCTGTTTCTTTTGTATTTGCATAGCTGCCGTAAAGCCTGGTCTTGTTGCTCTTCGTAAATTTATCGTGATCTACAATGACAAAGTTTGTTATTCCTTCCCTTGCAAGCATTTCTGCTACAGCAGATCCGGTACCTCCAACCCCAACTATGCCAACTGTTAGTTGCGATAGTATTTTTTGCCCATTTATCCCAAAGGCTAGAATTTGTCTTCCGTAAAGTTCTGTATCGATTTTTTTCTTAGAGTTGAAGCGGTTACTAATTCTGTGTATTTGCATATGCCTGTCAACAATCCTAAGCTCGTCTATCGCCTCAGGTTTTTTGTTTGGTCCAAGCCAAACTCTGCCCATAACCATGTTTTGGCCAAAAAGCAGACTCCCCATTGGCTTATTCTCAAGACACTCACGGATCGTTCTCGACGAGGTAGATTCACCGGCATAATCAGATGGCGAGTACCATAGCTCATCTTTTGAGAACGGATGTGAATGACATTGGATCACTGTTACGTTGTTTCTTTCTGCTCTGCTTATCGCCTTGTTGAAAAATATTGGAGAAACTTCTAGGTGATAATCACTGCGAAAATTATAGTCTTTATCTTCTGGGATGAGGACATCGCGAACAACAAAATGAATGCCATTGTCATTTTTAAAAAATCCGGCCACAAGAAAAGCTGCCGCTTCTTGTTTAGGATCGGACAACAAATAAGAGCGTAGTATTTCGAATTGTTCTGATGTCATCCTGATCGAATTCATTTCATCCATTCCTCTTTAGTCGATCATCAACTACGTTGAGATATGTTATGAGATTGTCATGCGCGGGATTCCAGCTCTGAACATGCCAGCTAAATCTCTGCCAATTTTTTCCACACCTTGTTTCTGGTGACACTGCTTGTGGTTGTGCTCCACTTTTCAGTGCAATAGGAGGATCCACCCAGAACATGTCCATCTTTGCGTTTGGATAAGTTGGATGCGTAACTACAAGAAGGTCTACCTTGTCAAGAGTCCATATATTTGATGGAATCTTATAGTCCTTGAACATGATGCAAATTTCAGAGCCTTCTTCTGTCTTTATGTCGTGGCCTTGTGATCTAAGAAACTCGATGTGCTCCTGCAGTAACGGCGGCAATGTCATTTGGGTTTATCACCCAAATGTTGCCGGATTAACAATGCGGAAGCGCATGCCGGACTTTAGTTCGACTGACTGGTTATCGGCAATGATTTTGTCATCGCCGCCTGCAACTTCGTCAGGCTCCCCCACTACAAGCACAAGGAGATATTCTGGTGATCCGTTTCCAAGTTCCTTGATTTCCTTGCCAGTCATTACAGGCTTTGGTGCCTTGAATGGCTTGTTGTTGATAAGGATGGTTATCGGCTTTTCTTTTTCCTCTTTTTCGTTTACCATTGTGATCAAGGTATAATACGCGGAAAAAGTATAAATATCTTGTCAACTAAACTTCCTATTGTAGGTTGTGAATACAACTTTCAAGAGAGGTATGAATGTTACAGCTAAAGGAGTTTCTTAAGACACTCGGATGGACGGTGTATGAATCGTCTGCCTACTGTGCGATCGTAGAAAATGGGCCGCTGAAGGCAAATGATCTTGCAATTAAGGCTGGAATCCCACCAGGACGTGTCTACGAAGTAATTATGAATCTTGTAAACAAAGGTTGGATCAAAAAGAAAGGCGAAAGACCTTCCATTTATGATGCACAAAATCCACGACTGGTTCTCCATATGGAGCTAGAGATACTACAAAAAAAGATGGCTGAATCATTGCAAGGTGCAGAGGAAGCTTGGGAACTAAGGACAGGAAGGATCGGCAATGCAGAGGACAAATCCTGGACAGTGTCTGGAATTCATGGCATAATTCTAGAGGTTAGAAATCTCTTTGCAAATGCGAAAAGCTCTGTAAAGATGGTGGATTCAGATATCAGTTGGCTCACCGGGAGTGATTTTCATAAATTTGAGGATCTGATTAAGCAAGGGATTAAAGTGTCTGTGGTAAGCTCGAACGCTTCAATGAGCGAACTTAAGAGATTTGGCAGTGTTGGCGCACAAGCATACGCCTCCACCAAACAAAATCCATCTTTTTATATCATAGATAACGAATTAGTGTTAATGAAACTTTTCAGCCCCGATAATGGGACTGTTGTAAGAGATACAACATTAGCAAAAATGTTCGATGATAAATATAATGAAATAAGCAAAAATGCAAAGTTGGTAAAGGGTGACAGAGTTGTTACTTAGACAAACGCTTCCATTGATCCTGACACTTGCAAATAATGGTCAGTCTGTTGAAGGTCGAACTAGGTTCCAAAAAATGATTTTCCTATTGATCGAACGAGCACCATTCCTAAAAGACGCATATGATTTTGCTCCACAGGATTATGGACCTTTTGCACCAGAACTTCAAAGTGATATAGACGACCTTATTAAAGAAAATTTTCTCAAAGGAAGTTACAAAACAATCGAAGAGGGAAAGATCAAATACGAGTATACGATAACAAACAAAGGCGCATCTTTTGTAAAAGAGGTTTTGGAAAATAAGCAACTAAACAAAAAATTCAGGTTTTCAAAAATCATGGAGCTAGCTGAGGAGATTAAAAGTGAGGTAAATACAAAATCGCTTTCAGCATTACTTTTAGAAATCTATCAAAAATATCCAGATTTTGCAAGATTCAGCAGGTATCAATTCTAGATATTCGGCAACTTTCAAATCTGATTGATGTATTCAATCTAGAGATGTACACCGGAACCGTAATAGAAGTTAAGGTAGTTCCATACGATATTACCAAAGTAGAAACCATCAAAGCAAGTCTTCCATATTCGCCATACAATTATAACAATATTGTTGAAAACTGCAAGAGCATAACAGAAACTCTGATCATATCAATTCAAGATGATGGGAGAGCGACATTCCCTATAGTAGAAAGAATATCTGACATTGGAATAACATCATCCTGGTTTTGTGCTATAGATTGTCTAGCAGTTGGTCTCTACGAACCTAGTGTTTTGTTTGCATCAATTGCCGTAGAATGTGTGTTAAATCATGATGTTCGGCTTGATGATGAAAGAATACAAACTAACCGTCAGTGGTTGGATTTGAATGCAAAAAATCTCGAGCTTGCACACAACAAGGGTCTGCCTACAAACTTACTTTTGAAAATAGGTGAAAGTTTTGCAAGCGGCAGTATCGAATTTGTAATGAGAAGAAACAAGGTTGCTCATGGTGATCTTGAAGGTTATCTCAATATGCATCCAGGAGGATTTACACCCACTGGATTTACTGAAAGTGGATTCACGATTGGATACTCAAGACCTTCAAGGAAACACGCTCTGTCTCAGATTGATAAAGCCAAAAACTTCATAGTGGAATGGGCAAAACAAAAACCACAGGTTAGATTACACTAGAGCAATCTATCTTAAATAACGAAAAATGGTCGCATTGTTATTGACAGAAGCGGTTTGTCCTTTCTGTAGTTCAAAACAAAAGACTCCTATTAAGAAATGGAAGTATGGAAAATCAATTGACGTTAGCAGATACAAATGCAAGTGCGGAAAATTTTTCAATTTCTACAAAGGTTCTAAATCGAGTTGGACTATTCCTAAACCAAAATAAGAAATTATTTTTCTGCCCAGTCTTTATTATTTCCAAAAGAATTGATGCCGATTGACCAGTTGGCTCATGGTAATTCTTTAGCGCTCACCACAACTCTGTAATTGACTCCTAACGCATCACCAAAGTGTCGCGCCCCACATTGTATTTTCCTCCTTTCATCTGGTCGCAACTTGTCTTTTTCCATCGTGCTTTTTGTTTCTCTTACCAGATATAGCAACGGTTTGCCGACCGGCTTACCATGTACATCTCTATCTTCCCAGACTATTGCCCAGTCAGGATTATATTCTCCTACAGGAGTTGGTACTAAGAACCAAGCTGGAAGCTTGATAAACATTCTGACCTGATCCATATTTTTAAGGTCTTCCACGAATTTTCTTTCTATTTCCGAATCATATTGTATTGCATCATAAACTGATCGCTCCGCTGGAACTACATAGTCTTCCCAACTTTCGAAAGATTCTTCCAGCTGAGACATCTCATACCACTCGTTGATCTTCTCGTACTTGATTCCGTTAACTAAATAATCTGACAGTTTTTCTTTCATTACTCTCACGGCTGCGGATGCAAATTCAAATGGATTGTCTATAGCCGCTTGTTTGTTCTTAACTCGCATGAAAATCTCAACTAACGTCTTTTTGGACAGTCGAACTGGAGGAGTCGTATTCTCTAGAAGATAGGCCATTATATCAGCAAGGTTAGGTAAAGGATATCTTCCTGCCAAGTCTACGAATGTTTTTGCTGCGCTAAGTTGAATGGCTTCAAATACGTTATCTTTACTAATATCAATCTGTGCTTTTGTGACTACAACCCTTGGCGGTCTAACCTGCAATAATTCAATTGCATTTGCACAATCCTCTATGAGATTTTTTGTGTCTATCTCGACGGAGTATCTTGTCTTATTCTTTATTTTTTCCCACAGGCCTTTGAATTCTGGTTTGAGAACAAACTCCTTTCTAAGATGCACGTTAACTCGTTTTCTTGCATTAGCTGGCTTTGGTGGAAGTTCCACATCCTTGCCATATTCATCTATTATCTCTTCTTGTAATTGACTTACGTATGAATCATAATTTTGATTGGCGATAACAGTTAGGCGATTAATCTGCGGATCAAATACTCGTTCCCCATTTTGGTTAACTGCAAGACGAACTCCCCTTCCAATCTCTTGCCGTTTCTTTATCTCTGACGCAGTTTGATTGAGAGTACATATTTGGAATACATTTGGGTTATCCCATCCTTCTCGCAGAGCCGAATGTGAAAAGATGAAGGAGACTTTGTTATCAAGTGATAGCAACTTCTCTTTGTCTTTCATGATCAGGTCGTAGGCTTCTTCATCCTTCTGTGATTCTCCGGTACTACTGTCTTCATAGAGAATTTCATCTTTCTTCTTTGTGAACGCAAAGTATGCGGCTTGCACTTCGGCAGGATTAACGTTGTGCCAATCTCCGTGTTTTTGTTTGAATTCATTGAAGGCACTTACAAATAATTTTCGTATTATGCCATCTTCCGAAACATAATTGGCAACTCTATCTATGAAAAAGAGTGACAGAACTTTTATACCCAAACTCTTCAACTTGCTCTGTTTCCTAAAGTGTTCTTCAATCGTGTATCTGATTTGAGCTTCAAATATTGCTTCTTTATCGGCCCCGCGTGATTCTCCCACTTGAAGCTCTGCTCCATTAGTAAATCGAATGGAGTTCGAGCCGGGGTTTATCTCTTCGACTTCGAATGCATAGTATTCGGAAAGATTTGTTTTTTCTTTTAGATTATCACCTGGTTTTACTATGATTTGGGTTTGCTTCACGGCTCCATTTTTCAGCAGTTTATTTACAATAAGAGTGGCCGTGATTGTATTCTTTTTCGCTTTAATATTATCTAGACGCATGAATACTTGATTGACATCTTCTTCCTTTACCACAGAAGCAACTTCAATTTTCTTCACTAACCCCTGTTGATACGCGTCTGCTGGAGTCAATCTATACACAATATTGTATGGATTTCTATGAGTGGCACTATATCTTAATGTGCAAAGAGGATCTAGAGCAGCAAGTGCTTTTATGCTACGTTCACTTTCCATATTCTGAGGCTCATCGAGAATAAGTATTGGCCGTGACGCTTGTACTAGATGTATTGGAGTCGCGCCCTGCAATCTATCTGTCGGGCGACGAATGACATTGCCCTTGCTTTCTTCGGTTATAGATTTGTTGAATGAGTCTAACGTCATTACCATGAATTCAAGATTTGAAGATGAACAAAACTGACGGACCTGAGTAAGATTAGACGAGTCATATGAATAGAATTTGTATGGAATGTTGCCATACAGTTCTTGAAAGTGTCTCTGAGTTATTTGAAATGTCTTGAGGACTCCTTCTTTGATTGCTATTGAAGGAACCACGATTATAAAACGACGAAAACCATAACGCTTGTTCAGCTCTAGAGCGGTTCTAATGTAAACATACGTCTTGCCTGTCCCAGTTTCCATTTCCACTGAAAAATTTGGAAATTTTACTTCCTTTTTACCACCCGCAGTATCGATTTTCTCTTCAATATATTCCAGTCTAGGACTGGGAGACATTCCAGTTGACTGTTGAACTTCTCTTAGGTTACGAAGTATATCCTCCTCAACTAGATCCAAACGATTCGGTGAACCAACAAAACCCACATCGTGTACGTATTTGAGGTCAGCTTCGAATTTAGTCTGACCGTCAAAGAGTCTAACTATTGCTTCGATTGCTTTGATTTGGAACTCTTGAGCTGCATCGAACTTTAACTCCATTTAGGATAACCTCAGATCGTCTTCAGTCTGCATGTCAATGCTAGATTTGCCGCTGTTGTATCATCTAAAGCAATGTCACGACAAACAAACATCTGCTCTTTGGATATATCAAGATTCTTTACGGTTGAAGGTTTTATTTTGTCATCAAGGCAGAGTAAAAAATCTTGTCCATTTTCCGGATCGGTCACACGCCATATTTCATTATCTTTGTATTTCTTTTCAAGATCAACCTTGCTGTTGAGACCGAATCCCTCCTTGATTGCTACTTCATAAACCACATTCTCCTTCTTCCAATCTTTCACTAAAGAATCGATATAGGCTTTCATCTCCGTTGCATACTTCTCAGGTGTTTTCTCTTCCACACCTTTCCAAGACTTGTAATTGGATTCAGCAAGTTTGAATACTTTGAACCCCGCGTCAAAGATATCAGCTGATGACTTGCTAGCACCATTCTTCAGTTGTTGTGCAGCCCTTCTGATTCGCTCCTTACAAACCTCTGAAATGGTAGAATATCCAGCCTTGTAAGCTTCAGATTTCTCAGGCACGGGTTCTTGAAGCTGGACGCAGATAAATTTTCTATTGCCACCATCTTCAAAATTTTTGGAAAGAACTGCATGAGCAGTGGTACCTGAACCAGCAACAAAGTCCATGATAATCTCGCCATCCAAGTCAAACATGTCCAATATTTTCTTGATTAGGTAAGTTGGTTTTGGAAAATCAAATAAATCAATACCATTGAATAGTTTCTTTACTTCAGCACGACCATTCTGATAGTTTAATTCCTTGTCGATCCAAATTGTCTTAGGTTTTGCGGTTCGTTCTTCTCCTTCTTCAGTTTCCAAAAAATCCATGTGAAAGATATCCCAAGAATCTTCCTGACCTGCCCGGTTAATTCTCTTACCTACAACATACTCTCTACTCCTAGCTACTTTCTCTTTGCTCCATTTCCATCGACTGTCTTCTCCTGTAGGTCTCTTGGGTAAAACTTCTTTGGAAAAAGTAGTTGACTTTTCTAATTGTACTTCACCGTTCTTGGAATTGATGTAGATAGGAAAATATAACTTAGGTCTCTGCTCTCTTTTCCAAGCACCTCCTCGCTGTCTTAATCCCAACAGCCGATACTTTCTTCCGTCCTTGTAAGTGTAAATGAATTCTGATTTTGTTTGTTCTCCTAGTTCAAATCCTTTTATATCAAAACTCTGCGTGTTCTTGCAATAAATCAATAGATATTCATGAACAGCCGCCAGATACTTGCTTGCTTGGGAACCTCTAGGATTGCTTTGAAGTGTAATCTGACCAATAAAATTCTCTTCACCAAAAATTTCATCCATAATTCTCCTTAGATTATGAAATTCATGATCGTCGATCGAGAGTATGACGACACCGTCTTCTTGAAGAAGTTGCCTTGCTAGAAATAATCGAGGATAAATCATTGAGAGCCAAGAACTATGATAACGACCGCTGGTCTCTGGATTGGTAGTTAGTAGGTTACCCTCAGCGCTTTTTTGTCCAGTTATTTTCAGATAGCTATCTAAAGGATCGGCATAGTTATCAGCGTAGATAAAATCGTTTCCCGTGTTGTAAGGCGGATCAATGTAAATTAATTTCACCTTTCCAAAATATGGCTTGTAGAGGAGCTTCAGAACTTCAAGGTTGTCTCCCTCGATAAAAATATTTTCAGTGGTGTCAAAGTTCATAGATTTTTCTTTAATAGGAATTAATGTGGCTCGTGTGGGCATCTGCAATATTTGAATTGCGTTCCTCTTGCCTGCCCATGAGAATATGTATCTATCTGGACTCTTATCGACTATATCACCAAGTGTAGTGCGGAGTTTTTCAAAATCAATTTTCCCTTCAACAAAAACATTTGGAAATAGAGAACGAAGTCTGTCTACATCCTCCTTCACAAGTTCAGGAACTTCTCGTACAACTTTAGTTCTAACTTTACTTTTAGTTCCAAATGTCGATTGCTTACCCTTCGAATTGGCCTTTGTCAAATCAATTCCTCTTATTATTAGATATTTTTTGTTTTATAATATTCGTGTATAATGTTTGCATTTAAATGATACCCCCCCTTTTCAATTCTTTTTCAATTTCCTCTTGTGATTTTCCGCACTCTAAACATCCTGATTTGACTATCCAAGTTTCTCTGCTTTTGTTCAGAGAACCCCTACCAGGAAGGGAGGCAGTTACATTTCTTTTAACACTGACAGCGGAAGGAAAGTAAAGGCATGATATCTCTCCTTTATGACAGAATGGACAGCTCAGAATCTCATACTGCGGCATATTAATAATTTGAAATCTAATTCTTAAATCAGTGATTTCTTGCAGATTCTTATTGCATCCCATGCAGTATGGCAGGTTATTTTGCAATACTATCAAAGATTTAAATCGATAAACGGTATATTCTAATCAACAACCTCCGGGATGTTTAGTGGGGTATAGCGGACCCAAGATATCATGCTATATCCCACGAATTTAGATTTTAGGCAATGCTAGCTTCGCTCATTGTCCTTTCAGGGTCTTCATTTCTTGCTTTTCTTTGTTTTTCGTTTTCGATTTGTAAGTTCTTCTTTGACCTGCTGCTTAACTTCTTGTCTTATTAGATCGGAAAGTTTGTT
>Ga0187892_10010610_pt1 | contig 11608 bp, 6 predicted proteins | sample MA1701073metaG_FD_139345 | JGI IMG/M metagenome (GOLD analysis project Ga0187892, IMG submission 139345) | Bio-ooze microbial communities from a basaltic lava cave in the Kipuka Kanohina Cave System on the Island of Hawaii, USA - MA170107-3 metaG ... | reverse complement strand
GGCCAGTTTATGGTTTCAACTGTGGTTGAGCGGGTGAGGAGCCACACTGAAATGAAAGGACTTCTGGAGAACAGGTGGCCAATTTATGGTTGCAATCGCGGCCACATTATCGTGCGAGTCACACTGTTTTGTAGCAGCGGGTGCCTGAGATTGATTGAGCGTTTCTCTTGTCAAATGGAGGTAGACCTTTTTGACGTAGGCAAGCACTTCGGGTTGGAAATCCCGAATGCGACGACCCACTTGGGATCGCGGCTCACGGCGCGTTGGATACAACCCGAACGATCTGTCGGCTCTGCTGGCTCTGGAGATGCGCCTCCTAACCTGGACAGAGCCTCATCCCCCCTTCGCTCTCTACCTGCCGGTGAGTGACACATCCACTGACACCGATCGCAGACGCCCACTGAGTGGCGGTTGTAAGAAGTGCAGCAGCTTAACTAATAGTAAAACTTCAGCGCGAACTGCATCACGCGCGGATCGCCGGCGAGCGTTGAGATGCGACCCACGGCGCTGCTGGAGCGGTTGCGCTCTGGCAGACCGAACTGTGGGGTGTTGAACATGTTGAACATCTCCCAGCGGAACTCCAGGCGGCGGTTTTCTCCGAAGTGCTGAAAACTTCTTGCGAGTGCGAAGTCGAAATTGACCAGGCCTGGGCCGTCGAGGGTGTTGCGACCGCAGTTGCCCAGACGTGCGGGCGTCGGAACCGAATAGCCGTTGGTATCAAACCATTTGTCGACGTTGCGTTCATCCGTTGGCAAAGCACCGTCGCTGACACAGTCCGCTAAGGCGTTGGCCAGACCGCCGCGGTTGCCCACCAGACTGTTGTTAGCTCCCGCAAAGATAGTAAGGGGACGACCCGAACGAAGATTGGTCACGCCGCTGATCCGCCAGCCTCCAAGAATGTGAGACGGTACTCCTTCCGTCAGATACGCTTTCCCCTTCCCAAATGGTACCTCGTAAATGTAGCTGGTCACCCAGCGGTGACGGTAATCGAAGTCGCTGCGGCCTCGCTGCTCGCGTAGATTCCGGGCATTCTGCATGAAGCTGTTCGAGCCGCCGCTGAACAGGTGCTCCTGCCCATAGTCGATGGACTTTGAGTAGGTGTAGGCACTGTGGATGGAGAAGCCACGGCTGAAGCGCTTCTCCACTGTCGCTTCACCACCGTGATAGATCGAGTTGGCTCCGTTGTCTCGGAACTCGATGGGACCGAAAGCGGGATAGGGAATAATTCCTGTGCCCGTGCCGCTTGAAGTGAAAAGCTGCTGGTTCAAATTGCGTAGAGCGGAAAGGTGCGTGCCCTTGGTGCCCACATAGTCCAGGGTCACGACCCAGTCGCCAGGCAAAAGCCGCTGCAGTCCAAAGTTCCACTGGTCCACATTGGGAATCACCGCCTCGGGATTCACGGCACGGAGACGAACGGTGATCGGATTAACGGCGCCAGAATTAAGGGAGAGGTTGAACCCCGTGCCGACGCGCATATCGTTAGCCGTCTGAGAGGCACTGGTCACGCCAACAACGTTGTTCACAAAGAAGGGAAGGTTCAGGCCGAGTTGGTCTTCGCTGCCCGCGCGCTCAAACAACATGAAGAACCGGCCATATCCGGTTCTGAGTACCGTATTGGGAGTCAACTGATAAGCGATACCCAGCCGGGGAGAGAAGTTGTTCTTATCGGAACGAATCAAACTCTTCCCGTAAGGCGAATTGGCGGGAGTGAAGGTCTGGCCGGTGACGGGGTCAAAGTTCGTCATCCGGTCGGCACCTTCATACGGCCATGTGGCAAAGTCGTAGCGCAGACCCAGATTGAGCGTGAGCTTCGGCGTCACTTTCCAGTCGTCTTGTGCGAACCCAGCGAACATCCAGAGCCGCTGATCGACGACTGCCAGGTTGGAAAGCTGAGCTCCAGCGGGATAGCCGAGAAGGAAGTCAGCCAAGCCAATACCAGAGCGCTGCCCGTCAAATGTCCATGTGCCACGCAAGCCAGGCACGTCAAGATAGATATTCCGCATCGGGCCACGGTAATCGGCTCCGAATTTCAGCTGATGTCGGCCATGAGTCAGGCTGAGCGTGTCGCTCCACTGAAATTGATTGGTGATCTGGAACTTCGGAAGGAAGTCCGGTGACCCAAGACGGTCCAGTCCCCCGCCCGCTCCAGGTGGAACGGTACCACCGCGGGCACCGATGACGATGCCCGGCAAGCCTCCGCTATATACGGGGCTATCGGAAACTCCCAGGATCCCGAACTCAGCCAGGGTGTTCAGGCCGAACGGATCTTGAACGGCTCGGGATTCGTTGCGACCCCAACCGATGCGAAACTCATTCACCATACGAGTCCCGATCACCCGGTTCCAACCGATCGAGGCGGAATGACCTTTCATACTCAGTCGCCCGAAGGCTGAGGTCGAAGTGCCGTCGATGATTCCGCCAAACGTGCCAGGGACAAAGCGGAAGCGATCAGAATACGTGTAGCGCACGAACAGATTGTCGGCGGTTCCCAGCTGGTAGTCGCCACGAGCTGTGTAGCTGTCGGTATCGTCAGTGATGCTGGGTACACGGAGGAAATTATTCACGTTCAACGGGCCTGACGCGGGAGTGATATTCGGCCCCGGGACGAGGCTCAGGATTCTCTGAGCCACTGGGTCGAGACACCGCACGGGAATGATGTTGTTCGGAAACGGATTGCCGCGTCCCATGCAGTCTCCCACCTGGTCTACCAGCGGGGCGTAGGTCGTCCGATTGGCAGCTGCTGCGGCCGCGGAATAGTCACCTCGAATCTCGTTCGGCATCGGCACGTTGCCCAGGCGCGTTGTTCCCTTGCGGATGCGTGTCCCTTCGTAGTTGAAGAAGAAGAAGGCGCGATCTTTGATCACTGGTCCACCGACGTTGCCGCCGAACTGGTTCTGAATGTTCTGGCCCTTTTCACGACCGGCCCGATTGAGGAAGAAGTTGTTGGCATCAAAGACGCGATTGCGGTGGAACTCGTACAAAGCGCCGTGGAAACCGTTGGTGCCCCCCTTGGTCGTAACGCTGATGAGCGAACCCGGGCTGCGGCCGTTCTCGGCCGAGTAGGGGTTCGTGCTGATTTTGAACTCCTGAATTGAGTCCACTGACGGGCGGGCGACCTGTGTAGTGAGTTCCTGCACGTTGGTCGAGATGGAGTTATTGTCCACGCCATCCAGCACGAAGTTATTCTGGAGCGACCGGACACCATGGACATTCACGCCACCGGTCCTGCCCGCGGCTGTCCCGCCGCCTTCTTCGGTGTAACGGTCACCCTGGACGCCGGCCACAAGACCTAACAAGTCATCCCAGTTGCGAAGACTCAACGGGAGATCGGTGACCAGCCGGTTTTCGATGACCGTACCCGTCGAGGCCTCCTGGGTAGTGAGTAGCGGCGCTGTTCCTTCGACAGCGACGGACTGCGTCACCTCGCCGACTTCCAGCGAAAAATCAATTCGGGCTTTTTGTCCGACTTGCATCGTCACATCTTCACGGACAGCTCTCTTGAAACCTTGTGACTCCACCGACAGATCGTAGGCTCCCACTGGCAAGCTGGCAAAGACGTAGTATCCCGACCCGTCGGTCGCGCTTGAGTAGGCCACATTGGTTGCTCGGTTCCGGGCAGTGACCGCGGCGCCAGCGACGACCGCGCCGCTGGGATCGGTGATCAATCCAGTTAGACTGGCAGTATTCACCTGGGCTAAGACGTGATTTGTCAGACCAGCCAGCAAAAGCAAAAGGCAACTGGTCAATCGCAAGATTTTTCTCATTGTTCTTTCCTCCCTTGTTATCAAGTAGTGCAAACGCAATTCATGAGAAAGGGTACACATCGGGTGTTAACCGAGGGTTAATTCGAATTGAACTTGTGAGGCATCTGAGAAGGGGACATGGTTTCGCTACCGCGTTATGGTCAATTTATTCGCCATCGCGGTGATACCTGCGCAAGATGGGATAGAGGGTTGTTATGGAACTACTACCGAATAAATCCTCCAAACCGTAGATTCTGGTGGACGCACAGCAAGGAAATAGTCTCCAGGAACGAGAGACGAAAGATCAGCCTGAAACTCGAGCGTGGTCACGCCGTCTCGAACCTGGGCTTTGCCGGAAATCTTCAAGATGGGATCTGACCTCTTCCGAATTTGCACATCGTATTTCCCCGCTTCACTCCCCAACGGTAAGTAGACCTTCAAGCGAAGTTGTTCCCTCGGGAGCTTCAGGGAATCCTTTTCCGTTCCGTTCTTGTGTGGTACATCTTCCCCACGGGAATACGACCTGTTCCTGAGATCCAAGGCCACGTCTCGCGGCTCCGGTTGTGGCGGTGGCGGTGGAGTGACAACGGGAGGTTTCTTAATGATCTCGGGGGGCTTCTCAGAGACGTTGAAGAATCTCAACCAAAGCCACGTTGCACCCAAGGTCAGCAACAATACTGCGGCAATTCGCTGCGTTGTCTTGAAGGTCCAATAGCCACGAAGATAGCGGCGATGTTCCTGAGAACACGGGGAGCATTGAGTGAGATGCTCGACCACTTCAGACACCTCGGGGAATCGTCGTCTCCAAGCCAAGTTCTTGAGCAGCTTGCTTTCGGGGCATCCCTGCCGCCCCGGATTTGGAAACTGAGTGAGAAACACTCTGCTCCCCGCCTTCAGGAGCTGTTCCTCCAGCTTCTTCGGCACTGATTTTTGAACTCTCGGTTTTTGACCGGGCGGCTTAGACTGCGACATTCTTTCGTTCACCTGACTTTATGCCTTCTTGCCCTTCACCAATTTCAGTGAGGGGTTGTCCTTCAAAAGTTGTGCCAACGCCCTTTGAAAGCCCTCGTCAAAGGAAACCTTGGCATGGTGAGCCGACATCTGAAACAGCTCTCCGATCTCTCGCCATTTGTATCCCTCGGATCGAAGTTTGTAAAATTGCCGGGTTTGGAGGTCCATTAAATTGACAAACTCCCTGATGAAGAGATTATCCTCCATCTTTCGAGACCAGGTTTCATCACGGGCCAAACGGGCAAGGACTTCGGGGTCAAAATACTCTGCCGGCTCCACGTTGGCCAAGAAGCGCTCAAGCTCTCGCAGCACGGATCGAAACAGGTAGGACTCCAGGTCGTTAATATCCTGAGGCGTGCGGCGCAACGTCTGGGAAACCGATAGCACGGCACTCTGCAAGATGTCTTCAGCAAATTCCGTGGACTCCAAGCGCTGTTCTACGACGGAATATACCCGATTCTTGATCCGGCCGGCCGCTTCGAAGATAAGTTGATCGATGTGGTTCCAGTCTCGGTCCAGAGCGCTGATCCGGATCTTCTCTCCGGAAGCCGTTTCTGTATTGGGTCCTTGGGCATGGGAGAGGAGGAAGTCTCTGACAATCTGGTTGAACTCTGCAGGCTTCTCTTTATTGAGCATGTGCCCAGCCCCGGCGAGAGTGACCTTCAAGGCGCCAGGAACGCAAGTTGAAATAACCTCTGCAATGGAATGGATTTCTGGGTCGTCCTGTTCTCCGACCAGCACCAGGGTGGGCAGCTTGATTCCACCAAGCCTTCCAATGGCCGGAGCAACCGGCAATCTAAGAACTTCAGGATTGAGTGGGAGCGTCGGAAACGCCTGTTTGGCTACGACGCGAAGGCCGGGAAAGGGCTCGTCCAGACACCACTGAATCCAGCGCAAAATTCGTCCGTCTTGATTCGCGGCCATCCTAGTCGCAAGTTTCTGAAAAAACGCTGGCGAATATTGGTAGCCTCCCAGTGCGGGAGCGACCGAGATTACATGACTCACCATTTCGGGGAAGTAGAGAGCAAAGTCAATGGCGATACTTGCTCCTAACGACGAACCGAGAAGCGACAGCCTCTCCAGCTTCAGGAACTTCAGCAGGCCTAGCAAATCATGGGTTCCTGAGAATGGCTTGTCAGGCGGGTCACTGGACTTTCCGAGACCACGAGGATCGTAGCGGACGACCTGGAAGCTTTCGGCAAGCGCACCGAACTGCTGGTCCCACATGGAACAGTCCATCCCGCCAGCGTTAATCAAAACGAGAGCTTGCCCCTGGCCTGAGACCTCGTAATACAAGTTGGTCCCGTTGACTGGGGCAAAACCCGTTGATTTGGATCTTTGAAAATTCATCTGGCTCGCATACTCGGGTACTCGGCCTGCCGATAAGCCGACTCCTTTTGTCTACAGGCTCCTGACGACTTCGATAGCCTTCTCCAGTTGCCGGTCGTTCCCGGACCTGAGTGCCCCATAAGAGACTTCAATGGGAACATCCGGTGAGACGCCCTTGCCTTCGAGCGTATTGCCCTGCCACGTAATCCAGCCAGTGACGGGCAATCGAAAGCGGTAGCCACTTCCAACCCTAAAGTTGGCGCCTCCAAGGACCGCTCCGGCTGTGCGTGTACCGACAATGGTGGCCAGTCGATTTTCAGCGGCAAATCCAGCTACCATCTCGCCGGCGCTGTTGGTAAATTCGTTGACTAACAGAACAGTCTTCCCGTGAAACGGCTGCGGTCCAAGGCCTTCGGTCACCAGAACCATGGAACGGTCCTTTTGGATGTAGCGAAAGCGAATTCCCATCCAAATGAGGCCCGCCTTGCTGGATGGGATTTTGCCGATTCTAGTAAGACTTTCCTTCCGATAGCCCCTTTCTGCTCGCCGTTTCGTCAGGCTGTGACCAATGGGTATTCTGTCAGGGGTGAGATAGCTCATTAAGCGCAGCGCCCCGAGGCCTCCACCAATGTTGGCACGCAGATCCACAATCAGCCTGGAGCACTTTTGCCGCTTAATTTCGGCGACAGCGGCATCCAGCTCACTGGCAAACTTCACTCCCGCATCTCCCGGGAAAACGGTCACTTTAAGCAGAGCAATGTCGCCAGAAACGAGGGAGTGAGCCACGCTACGCGGTTCGACCATGGGAGGCCGGTCCTTGGCCTGCTGTTTTGGGATCTCAACGGTGACCGTCCTGTCCTGTCCATCGAGCCCTTCCACGGTAAGCTCGTGGCCGGCTCCCATCCCGAACGTCGGATTGCAAGGTGGTGTAACCTCCTGGGAGCTCACTGTCAGCAATATTTCACCGGGTCTTAATCCCGAAGAATGTGCTGGACCTCCTTCCAGCACATCCTGGAAAACCCACCGCAATCCGCGATGAGTCTCAAACTGATGAAAGGTAGCGTTGATGGCGTAACGGGCGGGAACGCTCTCACCACTTTCATGGAAGAACGCGGTGTGGCTTGATCCCAGTTGAGTGATGAGACGTTGCATTGCCGCTTCGAAGGATTCAGCAGTCTCCGCGGCCAAAATCGTTGGGGTCTCAGCCTCCACGACTCGCTTCCAGTCGCTTTGGTTACGTTTCGGGTTGAAGTGCTTCTCTTCGACAATGCGGGTAACGTTCTTCAGAATCTCAGCGCGCTCGCTCTGCGTCTGGGTCATCGATTGGCTCTCCTCGCTTGGCTGGAACGGGGCTTCGTGATTGCAGTATCTCCCTGGCCGATGAGACTGAAGCCTGCCCAATAATAAGGGACAGCTTTCTCTCCAAACTCCGTAAGAATGGCTCTCTTGGCGTTTCTTAGAGCTGCGGCCTTGTCCTGTCCCGCCGCGAGGTTTCGATAGAAGCGTTTCATGAGGGTAACAGAGAACTCATCATCCACTGACCACAGCGTCGCTACCACGGTCTTGGCTCCTGCGAATAGGAACGCCCTGGCCAGGGTGGCCACACCGTCCTGACCCTGAAGACGCCCGACGGCCGTATCGCAAGCGGAGAGGACAACTAGCTTGGCGCTGAGGTTGAGGCCGCTGATCTCCCGCGCTTGCAAGAGTCCATCCTCGTTCGACGACGGATCACTCAACAAGACCAAGGCTGCCCGGTCTGGCATCTTGGGATTGGAAATGCCATGCACTGCAAGGTGGAGCACCCCATATTTCTCTAGTGGTTGAGATTTGAAGGCGGACTCCGTGGCTTCCTCATTCAACAGAACAACACTCTCCTTTCCAGCGATTGTGGCGGCAGCCAGGATCTCGTCACGAGAAGCCATCAATGGATTCAACGGTGAATTTTGCAGGTCGTAGATCCCACGCGTGATGCCAGCTTGCTGCACTGGTTTGCCGCTTTGACTCTTGGCCAGGTCCTTGCCGTAAGGAACATCGCCAACTCCCAGGTATGGAAAGGGCGTCGACTCCCGCAAGGAAGCAGTCCTTAGAAGGTGGTAAACCGTTGCTGAAGGCGAATAAGTGATGAAGTGGGCTTCGAGCGCGTACCGATCTTGTGGATTGACCAACGCATCAAACGGCAAAAGGTGCAGTTTCCCGTCAGGAACCACGATGAGTCTCTGCTTTAGCGGCCTCGGCAGTGCTCCGAGCAACAATTCGTGAAGTTTCTTCCCTGTCTCCAATCCTGGCTTCTTGGATTTGATGTCTGCCAGGTAGCGGTCCACCAGGTTTTCGATTTCGTTGCGGCTGGCGAGCTTGACCGCTTTGACTTGGTCGCGACTAACCACGAGACAAGTCGATTCCGGATCGTTAAGAACATACTCCAGAACCAGTTCGTCGGGCTTAAGGCTCTGCTGAAGTGTCTTGAGCGGAACAGGTTGACTTTGAGTCTTCGTCTTGAGAAGCCGGTTGGTGTGATCTGGGGTTTGGGCCAGGCTCTGCTCGGCGATGAACAGCCTATCAAGCAGCTCCGTCCGTTCACTGGGCTTGTTGACAGTTGGAAGAAGAATCTGAAGCTGGCTGATCTCCCTTTCGACGGCCTTGGCACCTTCAAAGGAACGCTGGGTTGACTGTTTCAGAGGCGAGCTTCGGATGATGTCGGCAATGGTGCGGCCTCTGGCGGCTTCCAGGATCTGAAAGGCTTTCTCTGGATTCTTGAGCTGGTTCAGTGCGAGCGTGAAGTGAGCCACGTAGATGCTGCTCATGGCCGAAATCAAGGCACTCTTCGCCTGAATGCTCGGGACGTTCACCATGACGCCTTCGACCACATCCGTTGCCCGGGCGTACAAGTCCTCAGCCTCTGCAAACTGGCCTCGGCGAACTTTTAGTTGGGCCAGGTTGCTCAATTGGGAAGGCAGGAAGTAAATATCTCCAGCGCTCTGGCTGCTCTGGAACGCCGCGTTGCCAAATTGCTCGGCCTGCGCGAGGTCGCCCCGCTTCCGATTGATTTCGGACAAATTGAGTTGCGCCTCCGCCAGAAGACGGCGAAAGCCGCCTGCCTCAGACAGAACTATGGATTGCTGAAAGAGATCGATAGCCTCGTCATCCTTGTTCGCGTCCATGGCCAGCTTCCCGCGGGTCACGAGCATTTGGGCTTCTTTGACCTTTTTCCCGCTGGCCTTCGCCTGGTTCAAAGCAATGTCGGCCAGCTTTGCGGCTTCCTCTCGCTGGCCCAGAGAAGACAAGGCTTTCACTTTTCCCCAGTAAGTCAGGAAAGGAAACCCGGTGTCCGGATTCTTCTCTGCTAACTGCAAGGCTCCGTCAAGATAAGGCAGCGCTTCCTGTTTGTAGCCGGCCAGCACCAGACCAGTTCCCACGGCTGTCATATACCGGAGCTCGGCTCCGATATCGCCGCCGAACTTGGCTATCATCAGGGCAGTGCCGACCAACTTCTGGGCTGCGCCTGTGTCCCCATCGAGAAAAGCGATGAATCCGAGTTCACCGGACGCCCGGTTCTCCCATTTTTTGTCGCCCAGCTTTTTGGCCAGAGCTTGGGCCTCTTCCCAGTCTTTGCGGGCTGCCGCAGGGTCGATTTCGTGGTCAATGTCACCTTTGACAAGGAGGCACTGCAACTTCAAATGTTCGTCACCTTGAACAAAGGGATCGTCCAGGATTGCCGCCAGATCGAGCGAGGTCTGAGGCAGGTTCAGCGTCTCCATCGTTCCCCGAATGCGACCAAGCCTCGCGTAAAGCTCGTTCCTTTTGTCGCCGGCGTCTGCGAAAAGCTTCTCAGCCTGGGCAAACAACGGTCCCGCTTCAACCCAGTTATACAGGGACGCGTAATAGTCAGCCTTCTTGATCAGATCATTCGCGTCGTCGGCGAGTACCCACGTTGACAATACAAACAACAGGACTCCACCGAGAGTAGCCGCCTTGCCGAGTGTCTTGACTCTCATCGATCCTCCAACAAATCCTAAGTTCCCCTTCACCTCTATACAGAGGAGCTTTTTGGAAAAAGATCAGAAAATATTTGCGGTTTGAACCTGAAGCTGAGGCGAATCAGTCGGGGAGGTCGCGAGGCTCAACCCAAAGAGGCGGCTATTTTGCTGAATTTCGCAAAAAAAATCACCAACAGAGTGTGCCGTTTCGCAAATCTTCACTGAGTCGGATCAAGCTTTCTCTCCGCATCTCCCCGCGTGGTCTGCTTTTGGACAAGCCGCACGAAACCCAGCTGCCGCCAAATGGCGAATGGGTCTTTCAAGCAAAAGCGCAGGATCCTCTCTTGTTGGATTCAAAGAGGGCGGCCGGGCACGCTTCGCAAGAGCGCATTCGGGCCGGTTCCTCCAGGAGAAGTCAAGGCTCGTCCCGAATGCGTTGTTGCCTTGTGCCTGGCTGGAGCCACGTTTGACGAAGTGAGAAGAGTCTTCCTTGCTTTTCCGGCGGAAGTCTCTTTTTCCTTCGTCGTGACCTTGAGACATTCTATGTCAAGCCTTGAAGTAAGTTCGTTCTGATCCGTCAGTGAGAGGGTCCTGAACGAGTATCGTCCGGCGGACACGGCGTTGCCAGAACCAGTGTGCCTGGCCCTTTCCAAAGAGCGGTGACGTTGGCACGAAGTCATCAGGCAGGCACACCCGAGTTCAAGTGCGGCAGCACCGGCGGCCCGCTGGAAGAAGCAATTGATACGTCCCACCTTCCTGACGGTCGTTTTTCCCAAAAAGGTCAAGAAGTTCGCCTAATGTAAGCGGTCAAGACTGGCGATACGAGAGAAGAGTAATCTTACCTGCGCGTGTCCTTCCACTTGAAAACGTATTGGATCGGCATGAGACTGGACTGTGAAAAAGTCAGCTTCACCAATCCGGACTTAGAATGGGCTCGGGGAATCAGGTAGAGAGCTGGCGACCGTCCTGTATCATACCGACGATCAGGAGACAGCCATGTCAATTTCAATAACGAAGTATGGTGCCTATTTTAACAAACCCTGTCTATTCTTCCTGATATGTATTGCATTGCAATTTGCACACGCCTTACCTGCATATGCCCAACTACCCACTCTGAGTAGCATCAGCCCGAGTTCGGCGACGGCCGGCGGCCCGGCCTTCACACTGACGGTCACGGGCCTGAATCTTACGGCACTCTCTACCGTGAGATGGAACGGCTCAGATCGTCCCACCAGTTTCGTCGGAGTCACGCAGTTGACAGCCGAAATATCTGCCAGCGATATCGCAGTGGCAGGTACCGCCAACGTTACGGTCTTCGTTCCAGTCGTTGGCACTTTGAGCTCATTTACTTTTACCATCAATCAGCCGGCGCCAACGATCACCAATCTAAATCCGTCTTCAGCCGTCGCGAGTGGTCCAGGGTTCACCCTCACGGTCAATGGCAGCAGCTTTGTCAGCGGCTCAGTGGTCCGCTGGAACGGATCGGCGCGACCTACCACCTACGTCAGCAGCACCCAACTGACGGCGGCCATCAGTGCAGCCGATATTGCC
>Ga0187892_10010608_pt1 | contig 11610 bp, 11 predicted proteins | sample MA1701073metaG_FD_139345 | JGI IMG/M metagenome (GOLD analysis project Ga0187892, IMG submission 139345) | Bio-ooze microbial communities from a basaltic lava cave in the Kipuka Kanohina Cave System on the Island of Hawaii, USA - MA170107-3 metaG ... | reverse complement strand
GGTCTTGGGGAACGTGCGGGCGGCGGCCTTGAGCGCCGCGTCGTCCTCGGGCGTGAAGGCCCGCAGCGCATGCTGGACCTTATGGCCGAGCTGTCCCAGGATATCGGACGGCACGTCCTTCGGATTTTGCGTCACGAAGAAGATGCCCACGCCCTTGGAGCGGATCAGGCGCACCACCTGCTGTACCTGCTGCAGGAATTCCTTGCTCGCGTCCTCGAACAGGAGGTGCGCCTCGTCAAAGAAGAACACCAGCTTCGGCTTGTCGAGGTCGCCGACCTCGGGCAGGTCGTGATACAGGCGCGCCAGCATCCACATCATGAACGTCGAGAACAAGGCGGGACGATCCTGCACGTCGGTCAGCTCGAGTGCGCTCACCAGGCCGCGCCCGTCCCGATCGATCTGCATCAGGTCGTCGAGATCGAACTCCGGCTCGCCGAAAAACTCTTCGGCCCCCTGCTGCTCGAGCTTCACCATGTCGCGCAGCAGCACCCCGACCGTGGTCTCGGCCATGCCGCCGTATTCCTTCAGTTCGCCCTTGCCGTCACCGGTCAGGTACTGCAGCACCGCCCGCAGGTCCGGGAAGTCGAGCAGCAGGAGACCGCGGTCGTCACAGTACTTGAACACCAGGCTGAGCACGCTCTCCTGGGTCTCATTCAGGCCGAGCACTTTGCCGAGCAGCAGCGGGCCGAACGAGGATACGGTGGCGCGCAACTGGGCGCCGCGCTGACCGGTGAGACTGAGGTACTCCACCGGGTAGCCCGCCGGCCGCCACGCAAACCCGGTGTCCGTGGCGCGCTGCGTGATCTTCTCGTTCGCCTCTCCCGGGGCGGCCATGCCGGAGACGTCGCCCTTGATGTCGGCCAGACACACGGGCACGCCCGCCGCCGACAGCTGTTCGCACATGAGCTGGAGCGTCTTCGTCTTGCCGGTTCCGGTGGCGCCGGCGATCAACCCGTGGCGGTTCAGCATGCTCAGCGGGATGGTCACGACCGGGGCCGGATGGCACTTCCCGTCGTGCACGACCGCGCCGAGCGTGAGCGCGGGTCCTTGGGAGGCGAAGGCAGCCTTCGCGGCGTCGAGCGCTGACTGGGACATGACCGGAAACCCCCGGGAGTTGCCGGAATTATATGCCGCGGACCGGTCTCCTCAACCTCGCCGCCTCGCGCCCATGGAGAGCAGGACCAGCCCGCCGACGAGCGCCGCCACCCCGACCCAGGTGGGAATCGCCCGTCGCTGCTCCGCGGAGATGCGGACGTCTCCGATGCGCACGGTATCGGTCCGGGTCTGATACGTCAGACCCTTGAATACCACAAACGCGCCGAAGACGATGAGCAGCAGCCCCGCGATCGATCGTGGCTTCATTCAGTCCTCCTGACTGTCGGTTCCGTTACTGCTTCGGCTGCAGCTTGAACAGCTTGTCGACGACCACGTAGACGACGATGGCGATGATCAGAAAATCGATCGTCGTGCCGAGCAGGCTGCCGATCTTGATGGGATCGCGGCCCGCTCCCAGTCCGATGCTGAATTCCCGCCACGCCCCGCCGGGCAGAATGAGCGAGATGATCGGCATCAGGAGATCGGCGACGATCGCCCCGACCAGCTTCGCCACGGCCCCGCCGATCACCACGCCGATGGCCAGCGAAAACGCGTTGGTCTCGAGCATGAACTGCTTGAATCGTTCGAGCATGGTGGCCTCACGTAATGAAGGAAGGAGCCGCTACAAGCGGCTCTTCAGAAACTCGGGAGTCAGACCTTGCAGCCAGCCGGCGATGAGGGTGAACCGGTCCGTGACGAGCAGCACGCCGAGGACGACGAGCAGGACCCCCGCCACGCGCTCCACCCAGGGGATGTAGGGGCGGAAACGGTGAAACCAGGCCAGAAAGCGATCCAGGGCGAAGGCGGTGACGAGAAACGGCACCGCCAACCCGAGGGCGTAGACGGCGAGCAGCGCCGTCCCCTGGCCGATGCTGCCCCGTGTTGCCGCGAGGGTGAGAATCGCTCCCAGGATCGGCCCGATGCACGGGGTCCACGCCGCGCCGAACGCCACGCCCGCCACCGCCGAGCCGAGGTACCCGAGCGGCTTGCGGGCCAGGTGCACGCGCCGCTCGCGCATCAGGAACGCCGGCCGCAGCACGCCCAGGAGATAGAGGCCGAAGAGAATCACCAGCCCGCCGCCGATGCGCGCGATCCAGTGTTGCGAGGCGAGCAGCGCCGCTCCGAACGCCGACGCCGACGCGCCGAGGGCCACGAAAATCAGCGTGAATCCGGCCACGAACCACAGTGCGTGCAGCAGGGCCGCCCCGCGCCGGGTCTGGAGCTCTTCGGCGGTCATCCCGGTGATGAAGCCTACGTAGCTCGGGATCAGCGGCAGCACGCACGGCGACAGGAAGCTCAGCACTCCGGCGGCGAACGCCAGCGCCAGCGAGACGCCTTCACTCCCTTCCGGCGGCACCGCGCGCTCGCTGGTGATAGGCCACCAGCTTGTAGACCAGCTTGGCGGCGAGAAAGTCCGGTGCCACGATCCCGGGGATGGGGGCCAGCTCCACTACGTCCGCGCCGACCACGTGACGCTCGGCGAAGACCCGCTGCAGCAGGCGGAGCGCGGGATACCACGCGCCCCCGCCCGGCTCCGGCGTGCCGGTCGAGGGAACGAGACTCGGGTCGAAAAAATCGATGTCGATCGTGATGTAGACGTCGGGCCCAAGCGCGGTGAGCGCGCGGTCGATCCAGGCGCCGGCCGCGTCCAGCTCGTGGCCGAAGATCACGGGGATGTTGCGTTCCCGGATCAGCCGGCGTTCCTCGGCCGTGATGGCCCGGATGCCCACCGGAACCAGATCCACCAGGCGATGCACCCGGTACATGACGCAGGCGTGGGAGAACGGCGTCCCCTCGTACTCCGGTCGCAGGTCGCCGTGGGCGTCGAGCTGCAACACGCTGAGCCGGCGGCCGCCGAGCCGCGCGGCGTGCGCTTCGATCGGCGCCGCGGAAATCGAATGCTCGCCGCCCAGCATGATCACGAGCTTGTCGCTCGCCACCAGCGGGTCGAGGGCCTCGCGCAGCTCGGCGAGCGCCTGCTCCGGACCCGCGCCCGACAGCAGCAGCTCGGGCAACGTGTGGACGCCGACCGTGTGGGGCTCGGCGTCCAGCTCGTGATCGTAGAGCTCGATGTAGCGCGAGGCTTCGAGCAGGCGCCGCGGTCCGAACCGCGTGCCGCCCATATAGGAGACGGTCGCCTCGTAGGGCACCGGAAGAATCAGGACCCCGGCGGCGTCGAAGCCGGGCGCGTCGGTCTCGGGCAGGCCGAGGAAGGTGAGCGGCGCGCCCTTATCCACAGAACGCGACGGCCGCCACCACCGTGGTCCAGCGACCGTCGTCCCCGCATTCCGCGGTGGCGGTGACGTTCAGGGTCTTCACGATCTCCCCCGACAGCATCCACTGCTCCTTGCGCTGGTCCCAGTCCTGCTCGGGGTCGAACGGGACGCCGAGCACGGTGGCGAGCATCGAGGCGGCGAGATCCTCGGCGTAGTCACCCGACACGTCGCGGCTCTGTCCGAAGCTGTGGTGCTCGGAGATGTAGCCGTGGTGCGACGGATCGGAAGGGATCGCCAGGCCGATCGACGCCGCCACCAGCCGGCTCGATTCGTTGGTGGCGGACTCGGCGAGCACGGTGAACAACACTTGGCCCGGATGCAGCATCTTCAATCCCTTCGCCCGGTCCACCATCTTGCAGTGCGGGGGAAAGATCGAGCTCACGCGCACCAGGTTGTAGGTGGCCAGCTCGGCGTCGCGCAGGGCCATCTCGAAGCTCGTGAGCTTGTGCTTGTGGCGGCCGACGCCCTTGGTCAGGAACGCCTGCGTGGGGATGAACTGCTGGGCATCGATCACGCCGTCACCTCGTGCGCGCGAGTGGGTTCGATTGCTGGCAGTCCCGGCACAGGCCGAAGACTTCCAGGCGGTGGTGATGGGGACGAAACTGCGCTTCCTCGGCCAGCAGCGCGATCATGCGCTCCAGCCGGTCGTTGGAGAACTCCATCACGCGGCCGCAGGACGAACAGATGCAGTGCTCGTGGGCTTCTCCCGGAGGCGCCGGCTCGTAGCGCCGGAATCCCTCGCCGAAATCGCGCTGCTGCACCAGCCCGCTCGCGACCAGCAGGTCGAGGGTCCGGTAGACCGTCGCGAGCCCCACCGTCACGCCGCGTTTCGCGACGCGGCGCGTCACGTCCCCGGCCGACACATGATCGGCGGCGTCGAGCACGACGCCGGCGACCGCCAGGCGCTGTTGCGTCGCCGGCAGGCTGCGATCGCTGAGGTAGCGACGGAAGGCGGCCAGCGCCCGCGTGCCGTCAACCTTCATACCAGACCGCCGGCCCGACGGCGAGCGGCGGTTCGGCCTCGCCGGTCCGCTCCGCGGTGGACTGCATGACCTCCGCCACGACCTCCGCGGGCGACAACGCCACGTCCTGCACCTCGAGCCGCGTCTGCCCCCGCTCCTTGCCGCGCACGACGAGCATGTAGCGCGCGGTGTACACGAGCAGCCGGCTGCCGCCGTCGGGATGGCGCTGCGTCACGACCGCGGTCCCCCATTCGCGACCCTCCCGCTTGATGGGGCGGAACACGTAGATGGTCTCGATTTCGGCCGGCGGCACGCGTTGCGCCACCGCGGCGGCGAGCTTGGCCCAGCCCGGCCCCTGGCCGGGGCGCACCGCAGCGCCCCCCCCTCCCCCGGCGCTCAGCGGGACGGCGTCGCCGACGTCGCCGGTGCCGGAGTCCGGGGGGGCGCCTGTTCCCATCGCTCCACGTAGAACCGCAGCACGTGCATGAAATCCTGGGCGTTGGTGACGACGCCGAACGCCTGGTGGGTGCCGCGGTCGCGCAGCTTGTTCACGACGAATTCGGTCTGGTCGACGCAGATGGTGGCCAGCGGGCGAATGTCTTCGGGCGCGGCCGCATCCACGAACGCCGGCAGCATGTTGCCCACGGCAATCGCGTGCAGCGCCGTCGCGACGAACACCGCGAAGGTCGCCCGCGCCGTGACGGCGCGCATCGCGTCCTGGGCCGCCAGCGTGTCGCTCAACACGCCGGGGAGCGGGCCGTCGTCGCGGATCGAGCCGGCCAGCACGTAGGGGATCCGGTGGGTCACCAGCGCGTGCATGATGCCGCTGCGCACGACGCCCTGCTCCACCGCCCGCGGGATCGAACCGGCGCGGCGGACGGCGTTGATGGCGCGCATGTGCAGCGCGTGACCGCCGGCCACTCCCTCGCCCGAGCTCGACATCCCGAGCGTGGTCCCGAAGATCGCGGCTTCGAGATCGTGCACCGCGACCGCATTGCCGCCCAGCATCGCGCCCACGTACCCGCGCTCGATGAACCAGATCAGGTCTTCGCGGGCGCGCGCGTGCACCAGCGCAGGACCCACCACCCAGACGATCGTGCCGCCCCGCTCCTTCTCCTCGCCCAGCAGCTCGGCCAGGACGCCGTAGTCCACGGGTTTTTCCCGCGACACGGCCGTCTGCATGAACCCGAATTCGTTGGCGCTGTGCGCGCCGCTCAGGAATCCTTCGGCGTGCACGAAAATGCCTTCGCTGCCGTCCTCGGAGGCCCCCAGCGCGACCGCCGCGCCGCGCGCGACCTTGCGCGGCTCGGTGGCGACCAGGTCGCCGTTCGATTCGCGCACGATGGCGCAGTCCATGCGCGGCAGCCGGGGCCGCCGCCAGACGCCGCCCGCCTTGACGTAGGTCGGCAGGTTGGTCGTGGAAAAGAACCCGTCGGGCAACACGCCGTCCGCCGGCGCCGGGGCGAACCGCGCTTCGGGCGCCGCCGCCAGCGGCGGCTGGTCGAACCGGGGAAGTTGGTAGCGAAACGCGGGACGCCTCACGGCGGCGAAAGCTATCCGAGCGGTTACAACAAGGCCACCGGATCGCGGTCGGCGACGATCGCCGCCGCGCCGCGGCCCTGCGCGCGCCAGGCCCGCATCAGGCGTCCCAGCGCGCGCGGCTCGCCCGCTTTGACGAGCACGTGCCAGCGCCAGCGGCCGTGCAGCCGCGGAATCGGGCAGGCGGCAGGGCCGAGCACCGTGAGCGCCTCGCCCAGCCGCTCGGCGTTCGCGCGCCGCAGCCACTGCGCCAGCCGGGTCGCGCGCGCCGCCGCCGACCGCTCCTGCCGCCCGAGGGCGACGAAGCGCACCAGTCCGACCTGCGGCGGATAGGCCGGATGGGGCGGCGCCCGCAGCGGCAGCTCGGCGGCGGAGAACGCGGCGACGTCGTGCGCCGCCGCCGCCCGCAACGCGGGATGCTCGGGGGCGCGCGTCTGCACCACCACACGCCCGCCGGCCGGGCCGCGCCCGGCGCGGCCCGCCACCTGCGCCACGAGCTGAAACGTCCGCTCGGCGGATCGGAAATCGGGGAAATGCAGGCTCGTATCGGCGTCGACGACGCCGACGACCGTCACCCCAGGAAAGTCGAGCCCCTTGGCGATCATCTGGGTGCCGACCAGGATGTCGACCTCGCGCCGGCCGACGCGCTCCAGGATGCGGTGGTGCCCCCACTTGGTGCTGGTGGTATCGAGGTCCATGCGGGCGATCCGGGCCGCCGGGTAACGCAGCCCCACGAAGTGCTCCAGCTGCTCGGTCCCGAGCCCGCGCCGGCGCTGCGTCGAGCGCCCGCATCGCTCGCACAGCGCGGGGACGGGCGCTTCATGGCTGCAGTAGTGGCACCGGAGCGCCGGCGGCGTGGCGTGGAGGGTCAGGGCGATGGCGCACCGCGGGCACTCCGGCACGTGGCCGCAGGCGGGGCACTGCAGGAAGGCCGCGAATCCGCGACGATTGAGCAGCAGGATCACCTGCTCGCGGCGCTCGAGGGCCTCGCGGACGGCGGTATCCAGGGATTCGCTCCAGGGCACCGCGCCGGCGTCGGGCGACCGGACCGCGCTCCGCAAGTCGACCAGCTGGACCGGCGGCAGCGGGCGGTCCCCGATGCGGCGCGGCAGCGCGTAGCGGCGCACCGTGCCGGCCGCGACCCGGTGCAGCGTTTCCAGGGACGGCGTGGCGCTGCCGAGAATGAGGCGAGCGCCCTCGAGTCGAGCCCGCACGGCCGCGACGTCGCGCGCGTGGTAGCGTGGGGCGGCGCCCTGTTTGTAGCTCGGCTCGTGTTCCTCGTCGACCACGATGGCGGCCAGATTCTGCACCGGCGCGAACACGGCCGAACGCGCGCCGACGGCGACGCGGCGCCGCCCCGTCCGCAGCGCGTGCCAAGCGTCGGCACGCTCGCCATCGGACAACGCGGAATGCAGCACGGCGACCTGATCGCCGAACGCGCCGCGTACACGGGCGACGGTTTGCGGGGTGAGGGCGATTTCCGGAACCAGCACGATCGCGCCGGCGCCGGGGTCGACGACGCGGCGCAGCAGCTCCAGATAGACGAGCGTCTTGCCCGACCCCGTCACGCCTTCGATCAGCACCGGCGGGTCTCGCGGAGCGGACGCGATCGCATCCACGATGCGGCGCTGGTCGTCGGTCGGCAGCGGCGGTGGGGCGTCGGCGATGCCGGCGAAGGGGTCGCGCGGCAGCGGAGCGCGGTCCTCGCGGGCCAGCCCTTGCCGCACCAAGCCCTGCAGCACTGCGGGCGACACGCGCAGCTGACGCACCAGGTGCCGCAGCGGCGCCGATCCACCGAGCGCTTCGAGCGCTTCGTAGGCCGCGCGGCGCTTCGGGGCGCGGGCGAAGGCGCGTTCGCGCTCGACGAGGGACGGCAGCGACTGCGTGATCACGATACAGCGCTCGACGGGCGGCGCCGGCTCGCGGCGCGCGCGCCGCCCGCCCCAGAGGACGCCGGGGAGCAGCGGGCGCAGCGCCAGGCCCAGGGGACAGCCGTAGTAGCGCGAGACCCACTGGCCCAGGTGCAGCAGCGCCGCCGAGAGCGCGGGCTCGCGATCCGGCGCTTCGAGCAGCGCCCGGGGCGGCTGCGCGGGCGGCGTGTCCGCGAGCGCTACCACGATGCCGGTGACGCGCCGACGCTGCAACGGGACGACGACGCGCGCTCCGGGAACCGCTCGCGGGGCGAGCGGTTCGGGCACGGTGTAGCGGTAGGGCGACGAGAGGCGGAGCGGCAGTACGACGTCGGCGAACCGAGACATCGCCGTCATCGCCGCACGACGCCCAGTCCCGGTGCGGTGGGGAGCGCGATCGGGCCGCGGTCGATGCGCGCGCCCGTGAAGGGATCGTCGACGGTGAGCGCCGCGCCGTCCAGGTCGGCGACGTCGACGAGCGGCGTGAAATGCGCGGCGGCGGTGATCGCCACCGAAGTTTCGATCATGCAGCCCACCATCACCAGCAGGCCGTGCGCGCGCGCGGTCGCGATCATGCGCAGCGCCTCCCGCAGCGAGCCGCACTTGGCCAGCTTGATGTTGATGCCGTCGACCGCGCCGGCTACCCTGGGGATGTCCGTGGCGACGAGGCAGCTCTCGTCCACCACGATCGGGATCCCCGGCGAGGCGCGGCGCACGTCGGCCAGGCCGTCGAGATCGTCCGGCGCCAGCGGCTGCTCCAGCAGCTCGACGCCGTACTCCCGCAACACCGGCAGCATCGCGACGGCCTGCTGGCGGGTCCACCCGGCGTTGGCGTCGACGCGAATCGGCTTGCTGGTCGCGTCGCGAATGGTGCGCAGCAGCTCTTCGTCGTGGTCGGTGCCGAGCTTGATCTTGAGGATCCCGTAGTCGCGTGCCTCGAGTACCTTGGCCCGCATCTGCTCGGGGCGGTCGATGCCGATCGTAAAGGAGGAGCGAGGGGTCTTGGCCGCGTCGAGCCCCCACAACCGCCACAGCGGCTGTCCCAGGCGCTGGCCGAACAGATCGTGCAGGGCGATGGACAAGGCGGCCCGCGCCGCCGCGCTCTTGGGCGCGACTTCCTGGAAGCGGCGCTCGGCGCCCTCGAGATCCATGAGGTCGACGGGGAGCGCGGCGGCCGCGGCGCGCAGCGCCTGCTGCACCCCCGCCACGCTCTCCCCGTAATAGCTGGACGGATAGGCTTCCCCCCACCCGACCGCGCCATCGCCGTCGGAGAGCCGCACGAGCAGCACCTGGTACGCGCTGCGCCCGCCCCGGGCGATGATGAAAGGGTGGCGGGTGTGGAGCGTGACGACTTCGCTGTCGAGCGTTAGATCCACCGGTTCTTGTGCAGCCACCACACCATGACGCCCGAGATCGCGGCCATCGATCCCAGCGCGAGATAAAACCCCAGCGGATTGTGGGTGAGCGGCATCCGGCTGAAGTTCATGCCGTAGATCCCGCCGACCACGATCAGCGGCAGCGCCAGCGTGGCCACGATCGACAGCTGCTTCATCACCTTGTTCATGCGATTGGACGTCTGGGAAAGGTAGGTCTCGAGCACGCCGGCGAGCAGATCCCGGGTCGTATCCACCGATTCCATGATGCGGATCGTGTGGTCGTAGATATCCCGGTAATAGAGCTGGGTTTCGGCCCGGATGTACACCGAGGGCCGGTTGGTGAGGACGTTCAGTACCTCGCGCAGCGGTCCGATATGGCGGCGGAACGCGAACGCGGATCGCTTCGCCTCGAAGATCTCGTGGATCAGCTTCTCGTCGAACGCCTCGAACAGACGGTTTTCCAGACCGGCCACCAGCTCATTCAGCGACTCCACGACCGGGAAGTAGGCGTCCACGGCCTGGTCGATGATCGAGTGCATCGTCATCTCGGCCCCGCGACCCAGCAGGTCCGGGTTGCGCATCAGGCGCTCGCGCGTCGAATCGCAGCTGGGGCTTTCGATCGCGTGCACGGTGACCAGGAAGTTCTTGCCGAGGAAGAAGTAGGTGTTGAACGTCTCGAGGTCGTAGGGTTCGGGCGTGGCTTTGTCGAACCGGATGCCCGACACCACGACGAACAGGTAGCGGTCGTACTCCTCCAGTTTGACGCGCGAGCCCGGGGACAGCGTGTCCTCGACGGCGAGCGGGTGGAAGCCGAACACTTTTTCGAGCAGCGTGTGCTGGTGGATGTCGCTCGAATCGATGTCAACCCACAGCTCGCCTTCGCCCTGCTCGACGATGTCCCGGATGCGCGCGGGCGACAGCTCCTGCTCGAGCCCGCCGTCGGGGCGGCGGTACAGGCTGGAGGGCCAGTGCTTGGAGGCGGCGGGGGCGGCGGTCGCGGTCACGGCTGAAGTATACCACCCGGTCCAACCGCTGCGCCGCTGCAGCAGTTTTTGCCATGGGGTCTGTCAAGACCATTTTTTACTCTTCGGCCGGCGCTCGCGCGACACTTACCTCTTTCTTTTCTGCACGTCATTCCTACATTCGGGCGCATTCCGACTACGTAATGTCCTCATGGGGGCTTGCTTGCCGCCAGGCTGTCCGCTCTTGAGGCGATTGTCGTCGTGCTGGGTACGGTTGGGGCTCCTCGGTCTCGCGACCGTGGTGTCCCCTAAACCTGCCGCTGCGCAGATCAATCGGGCCTTCACCCAGCGCTTCCCCACGACCAATACCACCGGCTCCATCGTCCTGATCGGCAACACGCTCTCCACGTGTAATGCCGCGGTGGCGAACTGCCTCAATGCGCGCAACGGGGTGGGCCCGGCCAACAGCCTCAACAACGATGCGTACACCAGTGTCGACGTGGACGTGGACGCCGACGCCACGACGTTCAATTCGAGCAGCGCCACGCTGACTCTGGCCTCGGGGGACTCGGTGATGTTCGCCGGACTCTACTGGGGCGCCTACTCGAACAACGCCGCTCGGAACACGGTCCTGTTCCAGACGCCGGCCGCTGCCTATACCACCATCACCGCCACGCAGCTCGATCAGGACGCCACCAACGCGGCAAACTACCAGGGATTCCGGGACGTCACGGCCCTGGTGCGCGCCGGCGGGAGCGGCAACTACCTCGTCGCCAACGTGCAGCGCGAGCTGGCGGCGGCGCGCTATGCCGGGTGGGCGCTCGTGGTGGTCCTGTACAACCAGGCGTCCCTGCCACGGAGCCTGGTGGTCTACGACGGCTACGCCCGCGTGTTCACCGGGGTGCCCGTGACCATCAATGTGAGCGGACTGAATACACCGCCGGCCGGCGCCGTCAACACACAGCTCGGCGCGGTCACCTACGAGGGCGACCTCGGCATCGTGGGCGACGTGTTGCAGCTCAATGGCACGACCTTGAGCGACGCCCAGAATCCGGCCAATAATCCCTTCAACAGCAGCCTGTCGGCCCTCGGAGTCCGGTTCAGCGCCAAGAATCCCGACTACGTGAACCAGCTCGCGTTCGACGCCGACATCTTCGACGCCAGCAACATCCTCCCCAACGGCGCCACCACCGCGACGATCAGCCTCTCCTCGACCGGCGACCAGTACTACCCGGGCGTCGTGGCGTTCGCGAACCAGCTCTACTCGCCCAACCTCTCCGGCCCGGGCAGCCTCGAGAAGACGGTCGTGGACGTCAACGGCGGCTCGATCCTCGCGGGTGATACGCTGGAGTACACGATCAACATGACCAACACGGGCCTCGATACGGCCGTGTCGATCGTGCTGACCGACACGATTCCGGCGAACGCCAGCTACGCCGCCGGCTCGCTGACGTTCGTCTCGTCGGTGACGGGGGGCCCGCCGGCGGGGG
>Ga0187892_10010607_pt1 | contig 11610 bp, 9 predicted proteins | sample MA1701073metaG_FD_139345 | JGI IMG/M metagenome (GOLD analysis project Ga0187892, IMG submission 139345) | Bio-ooze microbial communities from a basaltic lava cave in the Kipuka Kanohina Cave System on the Island of Hawaii, USA - MA170107-3 metaG ... | reverse complement strand
ATTGCCCAAGAATTTATGGATTTCATCTGCAAATGTCCACATTTCATCATAATCCACCTTATGTTCGATAGCAAGCATATTACTCAGTTGGGCATAGTTTATTAGCCAACCATAGTATGATGTATCAACTATGATTTTGGCAAGCTCCAAAGTAAGTGGGTCTGACATTTCTTTGGTTTTTACACCACATTTTTTCATTAACTTAGAATAAGTTGTGGCTGCCCATTCTTTTCTTGGCGCATCCTTTTCTATTGCATAGAACTTTGTGTACCTTTTCAGATCATAAAGCATTCTTTTGTGCACTCCTCTTGTTGCGCTGTAGATGATTGGTATGGTAAGTTTTTGTTGTAGATACTTTGTGGTTCTAGGACCAACAGTACTATGAATTACTATTCCCTTAGGACGGAATTTTTGATTTAGCTTGATTACATTTTGAATAAACTTGCCTGTAAACGGGATACAGATATGCAAAAATCGTGTAGGTAATGATTCTAACTTTGTAAGATTCTTTTGTTCTACAAGCTCTGGATTAATATCATAACCTATTGCGTATTGTTTTTTTGAAATGAGTTTTAAAATTGGTACACCGATCTCCCCTAATCCTGCAACAATGTCCTTTCCCTCCTTCTTTTTGGTTTTTATCATTAACGAGAATTGAATGAATCGTCTAATAAATTATTGATTAGAATGGTTATTCAATCTTAGATTATTTCTGTGCAGCCACCAACATATGCGAGCTCATTTTATGTTTTTGAAGAAGATGTTGTAAATCGGTTATAAAATCGTCATTATTGGTTTCCATTAAAAATTTGAAAAAAGGATAATCTGTTGCATTTACTTTTCCTTCCTTTATATAATTAAGAATGATTTTTACATCCATCAGTCCCGGTGTAAGAACTACTACGTTTCTAAAACCAATGGTTTTCAATAAAAGTTCTATTGAATTTGGATTAAAAAGGTTGAGAAAAGTAGGTATTATGTAATTGCTTTTTTCCTGTAAAATCTGTATATCAAGTCCAAAATAGTTTGTTATAGTAAAAATAAGTACTCCATTTTTTTTCAGACTAGTATAGCACTCTTTTAAAAACACAGCAGGGTTAAAAAGAAGATGAATGGTTTCGAACGTTACAATCAAATCTGAATTTAATTTATCAAAATTTTTTTCTATGGTAGACTTTATTACTTGTATACCATTTATTTTTTTACAAATTTGTGCACAAATAGGAGATGGTTCTACTGCAATAATTTTTCTAGCCAATTTTTGTTCTTTGGCTAACTCACAAAACCAACCATAACCAGCTCCAACTTCTATCATTGTTTCACAGTGATTCAGATCATATTGTTTTAGAATATCAGTAACTAGTTTTATTCTAGGTCGAAAAATTTTTTCTATTCTGATTTCTTTTGTTTCTGAGAATATTTTGTCCCAAAATTTGCTGGAGTTTGTAGTTGTGTAAAATTTTTCAAGATTCTTCTCAACAGGTCTTGGATTTACATACACAGTTTTGCATTCGTTACACTGTACAAAAGTGAAGCTCATTTTTTTGTATTTTAGCTGATAGTCATTACGGTTACAAGCTGGGCAATTGACCTCTACAAGTTTGTCTAACAGGAGTGTTAAATCAGTCTGATATAATTTTTCATATTGTTCTATTAATAAGGGGGGTCTAATTTCACGATCGTCTAATGACATGATAGTAAGCCACTTTGATTCGTAATATATAATATCAAAAGGGGCATAATGAGGACAACAGTTTTCAAATCTTAGCCGAGAAATTTATTAGTGCAATAAATGGGTTATAATTGCTGTGAAAAAGAATCGATTAAACTACTTTGAAAAGGGAATTAAAAATCCAAAAAATGCATGGTATGTAGTTAGAACTAATCTGGACATTATGGCAAGTAGATTAATTTTCAAAAACACGGCAGGATTTAAGAATAATCTTGAAGGTAAAAACATCGAAAAACAGCTAAAGAAATTACAAGAAAATTCCTCAGCAATGTCTCATCCTTCAGCTGAACAATTAAAAGAGAAGGGTTATGCAAATCTTCAATATCCGTTTGAGAAGGATTTACTGTCTCAGATAGTGAATAAGTATAGCAAGATTATAGATGATGAGAGGTTTTCATTTGTTCGTTCAAAAACAAAAAATGGTTTAGTTACAAGCAGGATGATTAATCGGGCTTTCATGATCTTTCCAGAAGTGAAGGGCCTCATAACTGAAGACATTATGCGATTGATTGAAAATTATTACCAAAGTCATTTCCAAATAATTCATGTCATGATGTGGAGAATTTATCATGTGCCTCAAAAAGAAAATCTAGAAAAAGAACAATATGGAAGCTATTGGCATTGTGACGGCGCAAATACTACTATTACTACGATGTTTACCAATATCAGTGAAGTAACTGAAGATGATGGACCGCTTCATTTTCAATCCGTACAAAGAACTCAAGAATTAATTAAGAAGGGCTACAAGACAAGACATGACTATAACTTACCAATTGAAATTATTGAGGATCCAAAGCATGTTCTAAAACATGTTGGCTCAATAGGATCAACTGTGTGGGTGAATACTCAATATTGTCTTCATCGTGCTGGAATTCCTAAACCAAATCATGCTCGGGACATGCTTCAGTTAAGAATTATACCATCTCGTGAACCTTTGTATGAAGATTGGTTAGACAGATGTGAAGATAGTAATGATGAGATTCGATTTAATAGCCAAAAGTAAATTTTTTTGATCTTATGAACTTAGTGATAATTAAAAAATGAAAATAGTTGCTACCATAGAAGCACGAATGAGTTCTGAAAGGTTGCCTGGTAAGTCCCTCAGAAAAATCCTAGGTAAACCTATGTTAGAGTTGTTAATTGAGAGAGTGAAAAGTTCTACTCTTATTCAGGATATTGTTATTGCGACTTCCTCAAAAAAAGATAATCAGCCGATAGAAGATTTAGCTAAAAGACTCAACATACATTGTTTTCGAGGAAGTGAAGATGATGTATTGGATAGAGTTTTGAATGCTGCAAAATCTGTAAAAGGTGAACTAATAGTTGAGTTGTGGGCAGATTCTCCTCTCATAGATCCTCAAGTACTGGATAACATGATAGAATATTACAAGGAGAACGATTTTGATTGCATAGGGACAACTCTACCTAATTTCACTAAAACATACCCAATTGGATTTTCTGCCCTAATTTTTCCTACTAAAATTTTAGAAGAGATATCTAAAATCACTCACAATCCGGTAGATAGAGAAAACGTTTCAAATTATATTTATGAACATCCAGAGAAATATAAAATAGCACCATTTCCCTGTCCTAAGGAGTTAGACCATCCTGAATTTAGATTAACAGTTGATGAAGAGAGTGATTTTAGGCTCATTGAAAGCATTTTTCAAAATCTTTATCCGAAAAACCCAAAGTTTACAGCACCTGATGTAATCAAATTTCTGTTGTCAAATCCGGACATTGCAAAAATCAATTCAAATGTTGCTCAAAGAAAGTTGGATTCATGGAAAAGGTTTCAATAATAAAGATTAATACTCAGTAGTGATGTTTGTAATTTCTTGAAACCATTTCACTGTGCTATTATAGGATGTGGTAGAATTGGTTGTGAGTTCGATGATAATAAACGCTTGAAAAAAAGAACTCATGCGACTGGTTATATCACAAATCCAAAAACAAAACTTGTTGCCTTATGTGATGTGGATAATAAAAAATTGAAAAAATATGGCAAGAAATACTCGATTTCTAGTCTTTATATAGATAGCAAAAAAATGTTTAACGAAAAAAAATTAGATTGTGTCTCGATATGCACATTTGCTGATTCTCATCTTCGTCTAGTTCAAGAAGCTGTGTCTAATGGTGTAAAGTGCATATTTATTGAAAAACCCATCAGTGATAGTTTAAGCTCTACTAAGAAAATTATAGAGCTTTGTAGGAAAAACAAGGTAATACTAGCAGTAGATCATCAAAGAAGATTTGAGCCATTCTATCACTCTATTAAGAATTTTATAAACAAAAAATTGGGAAAGGTTGATTTTGTTAATGTATTTTATGGTGCGGGAATAGCAAATACTGGTTCACACGTGTTTGATCTATTAAGATTCTTCTTTGGTGAAGTATTACAGGTGAAAGGTGAGTTTAGTGAAATTAAGTCACCTAATAACAAAGATCTAAATCTGGATGTTTTTTTGAAATTTGAAAAAGGACCAATAGCATTCCTTAAGGCTTTAGATCTTAGAAATTATGGTATATGTGAGTTCAATATTTTTGGCACTAATGGCAGAATTATTCTAGATATTTTATCAAATAAGGTAACCTATCTGAAACCATCTTCTAATTACTTTGATTATGTTAGATTATCTCCTACTGAATTTAGCCTTACAGAAGATCAAGTTTCAGGTACCATTTTGGGAATAAAAAATATGATTGGATGTATTTCCACAGGAAAAGAACCGCTTTGTACTGGCTATGATGGGTATAAGTCCTTAGAATTAGTTATTGCATCAATCTTATCTGCAAAAGAGAGAAAGAAAGTCTATCTTCCTTTAAAAAACAATAGTTATAAAATTAGTTCAAAGTAAGCCAGAGTGTGACTCAACTAGCAATTAATGGCGGGCCCAAAACAAGGACAAAGCCTTTTCCTAAGCATCCTATAATAGGGAAAGCTGAAAAAAATCAGGTAATGGAGGTGTTGGATAGTGGTAACATCTCTACTTTCATTGCATCACCAGGCGAAAATTTTTTGGGGGGTAAAAAAATTAAAGAGTTTGAAGAGAGATTTGCGGCAAAGCTAGGAACAAAGTATGCTGTCACTTTTAATTCTGCGTCTTCTGCGCTTCATGCTGCTATAGTTGCGGTAGGAGTAAATCCAGGTGAAGAGGTAATTGTTCCTCCTTACACTTTTACCTCTACTGCGACCTCTTCATTAATGCACAATGCTATACCTGTTTTTTGTGACGTAAAATTTGATACCTATTGTATTGATCCCAAAAAATTAGAAGGTATGATTAGTCCTTTATCCAAAGCAATAATTCCTGTTCATTTGTTTGGACATGCATGTGATATGGATGAGATAATGAATATTGCGCATAAACATAATCTTTGCATCATAGAAGATTGTGCACAGGCGGTAGGGGGAGAATATAAAGGAAAAAAATTAGGAACGATTGGAGATTGTGGCATATTTTCTTTTCAAGAATCAAAAATTATAATGACTGGTGAAGGCGGCATGTTGGTAACAAACAGTGAAGAAATTGTCAATACAGCAAGAATGATACGTAATCATGGTGAAGTTATTCTTCCCAGTTTAAAACATAGAACATATCGTTCAGAAATCTTGGGTTGGGGATATAGAATGACTGAATTAGAAGCAGCGCTAGGTGTTGCACAGCTGGATCAACTCGATCATTTTCTGAATGAAAGAATTAAGCTAGGAAGTTTTCTGTCTTCAGAGATAAATAAAATAAGGGGCCTTTCACATGTCAAATATGAACATGTAAAACATGTTTATTGGATGTTTGGTTTCACATTTAATGAAGAAATTATTGGAATATCAAGAAACAGATTTTGTGATGCGCTTCAAGCTGAAGGAATTCCTTGTTTTGCAGGTTATGTTGAACCATTATATCTAAATCCCTTGTATACTGAAAAGCGTGCTTACGCGTTTAGGCACTATACTGGAAAAACGGATTATATGAAAGGAATTTGCCCCGTGGCTGAATCATTACATGAAAAATACTTGATAAACACACTAATTTGTAGACCTCCTGCCTCGATAGAAGATATGGTAGATGTAATAACGGCCGTGAAAAAAATAATTGAAAACAAAGAAGAATTGCTTTAAGAAGAGGCGTTAGTTTGAAAGAGATTCATATTAATGATAGAAAAATTGGAGGGCAAAATCCTTGTTATACAATAGCAGAAGCTGGTTCTAATCATGATGGTAATGTAGAAAAAGCTTTCAAATTAATTGACGCCGCTAAGGAGGCGAATGCAGATAGTATAAAATTTCAAACTTACAAAGCATCCACACTTACCACAAAAAATGCTCCAAAATATTGGGATGATGGAATAAGTGGCGAAAGTCAATATGATGTTTTTAAAAAACTTGATTTACTTAGTAATGATGATTGGAAACAGATTTTTGAATATGCAAAAAAAAGAAAATTAACTTGCTTTTCTACACCTTTTGATGAAGAAAGTGTGGATTTACTTTATTCTATTGGAGTTCCAGCATTTAAAATTGCTTCTGCGGACATTACTCATATCCCATTGATAAAATATGTTGCACAAAGGGGTTTACCAATTTTCCTTTCTACTGGAATGGCATCAATGGTTGAAATAACAGAAGCAGTTTCTACTATTGAAGACACAGGTAATCAGAATATTGTTTTAATGCATTGTATCACTTCGTATCCCACAAAACCAGAAGATGCTAATTTAGAAATGATAAAAACACTAGCTGAGAAATTTCCTAGTTGTTTGATTGGTTATTCTGATCATACACTTGGAACCTTGATAGCAGCCTTTTCGATTCTTTATGGAGTAAAAGTAATCGAAAAACATTTCACGTTTGATACTAATTTGAGAGAGAGTAGAGATCATAGACTTTCTTTAGATGTAGCTAGCTTTAAGGAAATGGTTTCAAACATTAGATGGGCAGAAATTTCTAGAGGGATGCCAGTAAGAGCACTCCTTGAGACTGAAAAAGATAGCATGAAGTATGCTAGGCGAAGCATAGTATCATTAATAGAGATCAGAAAAGGCACAACAATAACAAAAGAAATGGTTGGCATCAAACGACCCGGCACTGGCATTTATCCAAAGTTTATAAACAAAGTAATAGGTTCTACGGCAATAAATGACATCAAAGAAGACATGCCTATCCAATGGGAAGATATTTTGAGTTCGAATTGAAAAAAAATCTAATTCTTATTCTTGCACGTGGAGGAAGTAAGACTATCTCAAGATTGAATTTACGTCTTGTAAACGAAAAGCCTTTACTTTATTATGTTTTGCAATCCGCATTAAAATCTAATCTTGGTGATGTTTTTGTTTCAACTGATTCTGATGAAATCCGAGAACTTACAAATTTGTACGGTGGTAAAACCATACCACGACCAAAGTACTTGACCAAGGATGATTCTAAGATCAAAGACATTGCCAGATATTGCCTGACATATCTAAAAAAAAAGAAACTGGACTACGAAAAATGTTTGATAGTAAGTCCTGTTTTCCCACTTTTAAAAATTTCAACTATGCGAAAATTCTTCAATGCGCTATCAACAAAGCGAACTATTTTCGGCATAATAACGGATGACAACAACTATTATGAGATAGAAAATAATAGAACCGCCGAAATTTCAAAATTAAACACCAAAATTGTAAGAGTAAAAAAGATACTTTCTTTTCAAGTAGAATCATTTCTTAAGACAGGTAAATTCCAACCTCCGATTTATGGAATAAAACTTGAAAATGAAGAGGCCATGTCAATTAATAATTATCATGATTTAAGCGCATTAGAGAAAACTCTTCGGAGAAAGAGAATTTTAGTCAGAGTTGATGCGGATCAAAAAATTGGTCTGGGTCATGTGTATAATATGTTAACAGTTTTGAATCATTTAAGGGATGAAGAAATATTGATTGTTATGAATTCAACTAAAAGTTTAGGAGATTACAAGTTCAAAGAACATAATTATAAGATTAAATATTTCTCAAGTAATGATGAGTTACTTAATATTATTTTGAGTTTTAAGCCTCACATTGTATTTAATGACATATTAAATACTAACAAATCATACATTCAAAAATTAAAAAAAATCGGATGCTTTGTTGTTAATTTTGAAGATCTGGGTCATGGTAGCAATTATGCTGATTTAGTTTTCAATCCAATTTATTATTCAGCAGTGAAAAATAAAAACAAATTGTTTGGCAGCAAATATGCGTGTGTACGAGATGAATTTAGAATATGGCCACTAAAAACAGAGATAAGAAAAGAAGTAAAACAGATATTGATCACGTTTGGAGGAACTGATCCATCAAATATTACAACACAAATTCTGAAAATATTTTTTAATAATAATTTTCTTAAAAAAATTAATTTAGTAATAGTATTGGGCGTTGGTCACGTTCACAAAAATGAAATTTATCAGTTAGTTACAAAGATGCGAGAAGATGGGTTCCCCATTAAAATTATTGAGCGTTCTGACATCATGGCAAAGCATATTTCTGAATCTGATTTTGTAATAACGTCAAATGGCAGAACAGTTTTCGAGGTAGCATCATTAAGAGTACCAATGATAACCATATCTGCAAATCCGCGAGAGGACCTGCACCTTTTTTCAAAATATTCTGGAGGAGCCATTCCTCTAAATTTTGGATATAAGATGGATGATAAAAAAGTTGTAAGAATAATTCAAAAAATGATAAAATACAAAACAAGAAAAAAGTTGGTTAATTCACTCTCTAAATACGATTTGTTAGCTGGTGTACATGATATAATAGATACCATAAACAAGAAATATGGTATGTTTAGTAAAAAATCATTTAATTAATTCACTAGGTGAAGTAAATAAGAAATGAAATTCTATTATGGAAAAGAAGTAAGTAAAGAATTCATAGAAACAAAGTTAGACTGGGATAAAGGTGGCATAATTTCAAAAACTGCACGTAAATTAGCAAAGCTATCAAAAGAAAATCAACTTTCATGTTATATATGTGGAGGAAAAAGAATCAAAAAAGAAAGCGAGTTTTATGGAATTAATTATGTGCGATGCCAGAAGTGCTCATTGGTTTTTGCAACAAAAAAACCTTCTGAGACAGTTTTAGATTCATACTATTCTGAAGATCAAAATTATTCAAAGTTAGCATATGCAAATAAAAAAAGTCTTAAACTAAGGGAGGATCTAGTACAACCCAAAATACATTTCATCAAAAGATTCGTAAAAGGAAAAAAATGGTTAGATGTTGGTTCAGCTGATGGTGCGTCAGTGGTTGTTATAAACCACGAAGGTTTTCAAGGCACAGGAATAGAGATTAGTGATAATTCTCGAAAATTTGCAAAGAAATACAGAAACATTATTCTCAATCCTAAACCGTTAGAGGTTTTTTCTAGGGAGTATAAAACAAAATGGAATGCAATATCTTTTTTTGGAGTCTTGGAACATTTATCAGATCCCATAAAAGCATTAAAAATTTCTCATAGAATAATGGCAGATGAAGGAATAATTGCGGTGGCTGTTCCTAACTATGATTCTCTTTCTACACATGTTCAACAATTATTAGATAATCCTGATAGACATCTTATTCCCTATTCTCACTCAATGATGTTTACTTTAAAATCATTAAAATATGCATTTCATAGAACCGGCTTCAAACCTTTAGCAGTTTGGTGGTGGGGAATGGACATGATAGAATTTCTAAAATATCTTGATAGAACGAATGAAAAATTTGTAAATTCTCAGCTTAGAGGTGCTCTAATCGAAAAATTAAATCAATTACAGGAAGTTGTTGATCATAATCAGCTTGGAGATGAATTTATGATGATTGGGAGAAGGTATAATGTATAAGTTTCCTTTAATGGTGTCTCATGAATAAAAAGAAAACAATAGCTGCTTCTCTTGTGATAATATTTTTGATATCAATAATAATTAGTTATTTTGATCCTCAAACACGACATTTTGTTACAAAAACTTTAGGAATAAAAAAAGCCCCAGAATCAACTCCAACTATTGCTATTACTGAATATAAAACTGGTATCAACGCTCCTACTATGATGACTTTTGTGAATAATGATATTTTGTATTTCGAGAAATACACTGGAAAAATACGTCTGATTAAAGATGGTGAACTACAAGATGAGCCTATTTTAGATTTAAATGTAAATGGTGCATACGAAGGCGGTGGGTTAGGAATACTTTCTGTGAATTCAACGGTTTTTGTATATTTTACAGAAGCTGTAAAGGACGGAGGAGAGGTTGTTGGTGATAACGTTTACAAATACAAGTGGAAAAACTATATGCTAGAAGACCCAACATTAGTAAATCATTTTGTGGTTTACGATTCTTCTCATCATGGTGGCGCTATGACTGTTGATGAGAGAGGTTCAGTATATCTCATTAGAGGAGATCAAAGTCCAGAGGGATACAAGCAACAAGGGCCCCTACAAAATGAATTCGATGGTCCTGTAGATGACACTGGAGTAATAATAATTTTAGGTCTTAATAGTACACAGCCTACACCATCTCTTACTTTGAATCCATTTAATCATTATCAGGCTATCGGAATAAGAAATAGTTTTGGAATTACTATTGATCCAATAACTGGTTATATGTGGGATACTGAAAATGGTCCTGAAGATAATGATGAAATAAATCTAGTTTTACCAAAATTTAATAGTGGTTGGTCAAAGATAATGGGACCAGCAAATAACACTCAAATTAAGAGTTTGCCTCAAATTGAAAATTTTGTTTATAGTGATCCAGAATTTACATGGCAGGAACCAGTAGCACCTACCGCTATTGCATTTCCAGGAGATAGATGGGGCGAGGAATACAAAGATTCCGTATTTGTGAGCTCTTGTTCTGGAAAAATTTACAAATTTAGTTTAAATTCTACACGGACGGGTTTTACATTTAATGACGAAAATTTAAAGGATCTAGTTTTAAATAGAGATGATTCTGATGACGCGATTTCTTTTCTGAGCGACGTCGGGTGTGCTACGGACATTAAGTTTGGTCCAGATAATGCAATGTATGTTATTTCGTTTGCAAATAATGGTGTTATTTATAGAATTACTCCTCCCTAATGCATCAAAATTCATTTTCCGTTAATGTTATGGATTAAGGTTTTCATGCCAATATCTTCTTCAAATGTTCCTTTGTCAAAGTTTCAAAATCTACCTTGTATTTTTCTAGGAAGTGTTTAATTTTCTCTTCTTGTAATTCTGCAGCCATAGCAGGACCCTTAAAACCGAATGTAAAAGCGAATTCATTAGATAATCCTCTCCAATTAATTTCAAAGGAGTTTTCTTCAATTAGTTGCAAATAATTTTTCATTTCTTCTAAATCTACCTCTTTTCCAAGAGAATTGTGAATGGCTTGAGGTAGCTCATTAATATTTTTCAAAGTATAAACAGAAGAGAGGATTGAATATGGCTGTTCTGTGAAGACGATACTGGGTTTATTGTAAAATGCCGCTTCTTGAGCTGTAGTACCTGCAATTGTAATTATCAAAGAGGAATTCTTAATCACTATTTCAGGAGAAAGCGAAGGGTGGATTAACTTCACATTAGGAAGATCTATAATACTTTTGTAAAAAGAAATGTCACGCCATCCCAAAGTTTTCATCATAAAATGTTCTTTTACACAAAGGGTGTAACCTACTGGCATGGATCTAGCAATATTTCTTATGATTGATAATTGATCATCATAAAATGGTGCATCTATTAGTAGAATTCGCTCCGGTTCGTAATGAAGTGGAAATAATACATAGGGTTTACATTTTTCAAGATCTCTTATAGAGTTTTTATCTAAGAATGACTGTCGTATCTGTCTGTTTCTTTTCCTAGAAATTTTTTCAACAAGAATTTTTGATCTTGTTCT